>Ga0208660_1000799_pt1 | contig 12780 bp, 25 predicted proteins | sample DEB08_DNA_13_FD_184527 | JGI IMG/M metagenome (GOLD analysis project Ga0208660, IMG submission 184527) | Aqueous microbial communities from the Delaware River and Bay under freshwater to marine salinity gradient to study organic matter... | ecosystem: Environmental > Aquatic > Marine > Coastal ... | reverse complement strand
AGTCATATAGTTCCCTGACTGAACTGGCAGATGGGTTATTGTTTAGGTTCTCCCAGAAGTTAGCGAATAGCTTGACTGGCAATCCCTCTGCTGCGATGCCCCTGACTTTATCGGCAAGGATATCAGGTAAGGTTTCTCCATCGTAAGATACTGAATCAGGTGAAATGGTGAATCCATCCTTCTCGTATTCTCCTGTTTTCTCGTTGAGGATAGCGTTAATCACTTCCTCCTGTTGTCCTGACGGCAAATCAAATGCTGCGAGGATGCGTGTGTATTCTGGTGCGGTCTTCTCTACCTTGACAGGCTTATTGTCAAAGAAGAAAACGATTGCGGTGCTGTTTATGATGTAATTCATGATGCGTGTATTTTAATGTTTTTGGGTTGGATTGTCAACTACTTAGTTTCGATTGGAGATGTAAGGATGAAGCGAAGTTCTTTGCGGGTCATGTATCTAAATTGTGAATACCAACTAGAGTTGATTTGTTCTAATATTAGTTTGCTTAATGTGTTTCTTTCTTTAGCCTGATTTACTGCTTTAGTCCAGCGAATTTTATTTCTCTCTGAAAGCATGATTAGTTTCTTTGTTTTATCACTCAGGTATTTACCATCTTCGTGAGTCATCATGGTGCAAACTCTATCAGTCTTCTGTTTAGTATGAATGGCAGACATGAGATCCCCACTCAGCTTCACCCACTCAGCATCATTCTCGGTATAATAACCTAAGTCTTTCATTCCTTCTTTAAGTGCCTTGGCATTGATGAAGTAATTAGAGCAACAGCTATTATAACTGCTGTAAACTGTCTTCTTGCTTGCAAGGGTAAGCATAGCGAGAACTGCATTTTCTGTTATGTCCTTTTTAAATGCTTTGATTTGTTTCTGGGCATCCTCGATACTTGCCACCACTTTGTGACTATTCTCTTTCATTATCCTGTTATGCAGGGTGAGTGCATCGAATAATCCGATATTAGCACCTCTACTCCATACCACGTTTGCGCTGTCTGACTTCTTAACTCCAGACTTACTCCTTGGATAAGGTAGCTTCTTAGCTTCGATGATAGTAAAGTCTTTCTCAAGCTCGGCACGGAAAGCAGGGTCTTGCATATAACCTTTACGCCACTTAGGAATCATGTAAACAAAGTATTTCTTTTTAGTTGCTTCGGCAAAGTTATTTACCTTGTCTACCCAATACTCGGCAGACTTCTGATTGACAGTCTCGACAATGATAGGCTTACCTGACTTCTTATCATGCTCTACTTCACTTAGCTTCTTGACTTCCTGATGTGAATAGGTAGCAATGTTATTTGCAAAGCCTCCTAAATTATCACCAAGCAAATCTTTCCAACCGCAGGTAAAGAACTCTGCTTTTAAAACACTACGCATCTCCTTGGCTTTGTCACCATTACATACCTTGGCAAATAATTCAGGTGTGGAAAGCTCGGTGTAATCTTTGAACTGTTCTTGCAAGAAATCATTAAAGACATCATTCACTTTAGCTAAATACTTTTCGTTAGGCTTGGTATCACTGATTGACTCTCTGCTTACAGGAATATTAAGAGATCCGATTGGACACTCGATTGATGCAATGAATCCCTCCTTAACAGCAAACTCACTAAGTCCATCAGTCTTCTCTTTTAAATCACCGTAAGATACGTCACCCATTTTGATGTGGATAGGTTGTATCACCTTTGTCCTTGCTTGATAGTTGTAGTTGATACCACGACCAGTATTAGGAAAGTTTCCGTCTAAAGGCATTGACTCACATACCCGAATGATTAAACCATCCTTCTCCACCTGACAAACGATTTTGTTTCTTTCGAATACGTTATCACCGATAGTCAACCTGATATTGCCATGTGACTTCATGTGAAACATTTTCATTTCATTAAAGAACTCATTGAAATCATCGACGTTGACTGTCAGGCTGATCTCTACTCCTGTCTCCTTAGTTGGAACAGAACCCATCTTATAGATATGACCTACTGGCACACCATTATCACCACCACCAAGCGCACACACATAGGTGGTAGCCTGACCATCGTGATGCGATAGGATATTAAAAGAATCAGTATATGCGTGACCTGCTTTCGAGCCAACTCCAAAACCACCGATTGATTCGTTCGATCCTGACTTGGTTGACCTGAAATACATGCCAAAGATTTTACGCACACCATCCTCTGATAGACCACCAGCATAATCACGCACACTGAAAGTATTGTCTGCCGTCAGGGTGTAATCAACTGCCTTATCAATACCAAACTTTTTATGTTCGTCTATTGCATTGCATACATACTCTCGCACGACTGCCTCGATCTTATTGTTGTATATCTTATCACGGAAAAAGAATGTTGCCATGTCCATACCCGCTGCGTCCATACCCATCACTGAGCTTTCGAGATTATCTGATGCGATAATGTTTGTTGTTTGTGTTGCTGTTTTCATGTTGAGAGGATTGTATAATAGAAATGGGGTATGAGTCAATACCTTTTTTTGCCTTTTTTAATCTTTTTTATTCATGACCTGAATTGTAGGTCACATGACCTTAATCACAGGTCAGTATTCAGCCTGTCTAATTCAGGGTCATCGATAAAATCAAAGTCATCCGCCTGAACCATAAACAACCGACCCTCGAAGTGTATGATCATGTTGTAATGCTCATTCATTAACCATATGGGGGTTTCGAAATCGAACAGAATGTTTTCTGTTTTTTTGCGATTGATAAACTTACCTATGTTGGCGTGTTGCGACGTAGCAGGGTATACTCTCTGATTAGTAATCTTGGTAAAGTGTTCTTTTATTTTTGCTTTCATAGATTTAATTCTGTTTGTTTATCATTCCTGATCTTCTCTTCCCATAACGGTATCACCTCGGCGGACAGTGCATCGAGCCCGTCGGCCATCGCGCAGGTTGTCTCATCTGATAATAGGTCATGAATCTCATAAAACATCTTATTTATTTCGGCCTCTACCTTTAGCAGGTAATCTTTTTGTTCTTGGTTCATATTCTTATTTGTTGTTTGTTTATTTATAGTTATGCTGCTACCTTATCAAATGAATTCACCACTTCTTTTCTGGCCACATAAAAGTTATGCCAGGTTATTTGCGGGTGTGTTAGTTTGCATTCGAGGTAATCATCGAGGGCCTGATTCCAATCCTTACATCCAGTATCACCTAGGTAATACATCATTTTCTTATTTGCTTTTGTGGGCATTTGCTTATTTAATCTTATTTGTTGTTTAGTCTTACTGCATACCTGTGAGCCGTAGCCACTTCGCGCTGGTATATTTCGGGCATGAAATTCCTGAAGCAAACGTCGTTATTAATTACACTTCGCGCCATGTTTGTTGCGGTCTTGAGTGTTTCGCGGAATGTCTTATTTGGCTGCCAAACCATTAAGAAATGTTTGTCGATTAGGTATCGATAGAATTTATTGAGCGTATTAAAATTAATAACGCCATTGTAATAATTATAGTTAACATGAGAGTTGAATAGGTTATGGGCTAGGTTGATATCTTCTTCTGCAGTCTCCTCATCTAGTAGACCCACGACTATATCCCGTGCGTTAACTGACACCATGTATTTTTTATTTTCGTTCATTTGATTTGTTCTAGTATTTGTGTTCCTTTTGTTGTGATCTTACGCTTGCCGTCTATGTCCATAAACCCTTTACGTAATAAATTATTCTCTGCTTCTAGTTGTATGGCTTGTCTTGACATCCCAGTGATAGCTGATAGCATCTGTAATGAACACGCGCCACGTTTACTCAATGCCCGAAGTATCTGAACCTCGGTGTTTGTCAAGCCGAAAGGTAAGATGCCGAACTTTTTCTTCATCTTAGCCCACTCAGTATGACACATCTTGCTTATCTTGCCAAGCTCACACCATGACTTAACTTGCAACACGCGTTTGACTGCGCTTCTTGCATTGCCCCGAACTGTGGTAACAATAGACTCTACAACACCATCGTCATAGTTAATCCAATCAACCTTTCCTTTCATGATGTTTACAAGCTCACCATCTGTATACTGCTTGAAGTCAATGATAGTTAGTCTGTCCTTAAGAGGATCAAACAATTTGTGTAGCTCTGTAGTCGCAAACAAGTATATCTGCTTTTGGAAGTCGAACTCAACGAACCCCTCGGCAACTGATACAGTCTTTTTCTTAGCACCTTCTATATTAAATGCTGTCAAGAATATATCAGTCAAATCTTTGGGAAGCGCATGACACTCATCAAACAAAACAGTTATTTCTTTTCCAGCAATACGTGGAAGGAATACCTGCTCAAAGAATTGCTCGGCGTTCCTGATGCTTCCGCAGTTAATCTCGATGAACTTGCGCTCACCTTTCTTGGTCTCATTATGGAACTCAACAGCGAAGGCTGTCTTACCTAATCCCTTTGCCGCATTTAACATGATCGGGGGAACGACATATCCTGCATTGAATAGATTAGCATAGAAACCCAATCTAGACTTAACTTCATCCTGTCCTATTAAAGTCTTAAACATATTAGTCAATTATGTTGAAATTAATTCTATCCTCTGAACGCTCTTTAACTGGGCGCAGTATTTCTATAGGCGAAGGCTCGGAACTAAATCCGATATCTTCTAACCACTTCTTGGAAACAACAACGTTTCCGTTAGACCCTAGATGACCAACAAGATCAACCAGCCTAACTCTTATAAAACTAGTCGATCCAGCTGGACGACCTCGCTTGCGTTTAGTATTATTATTCATGACGGCGGAATGATAACACCGAAATCACAAACTCGTCAACACTAAATCGACAAAAAATTCATTTAAATATAACGCACGAAAACTTTCGTTTGGTTCCAGGAATAAACGAGATGGAACCAACGAGCTCGAACGACGCCCAAAGGCCACGAAAAGAACTATTTAATTTTTGTCATTACAATAGATCTGTATGCTGTAATAACAAGAAAACTTTCCCAGTATTTAATCGGGGTAAGGGGCGAACAATTCACCAGGCCGAAGTTCCAGGACAACCATAGTATAGCAGCGCAAACACCTAAAAGAATAAAGGCACTTAGAACGTCGCCAGAGAATTCACCAAGTTTAGTCGCAAAATCTTTTTCGTTTGTTTCGATCATGCTTATATTGTAACACAGGTAACTCGAGTGTCAACGCTTATTTGACTCAGAGTCATTCAACCTGGACCTCGCGTTTATTTGGCAGAAATACAACGACCTGGGCGATTTTTAATTGTTTTTTATTTGGCGGCAATCTATAGACATAGCATTATTTGGCCGAAATCAACCAACATAGCACTTTTTTTAAAACTTTTTTATATATACCCCTGAGCGAAAAACACTTATTTAAAAACTTTTCGTTAGATCCGTAGATTTTTTTAAATTATTATGCGTTATTCACCACAAAAATACTCAATCCATCAGTTATTTGGCCCTTCCTCGTTCATCTTTTCCAACATTCTCACCAATTCATCACTCTCTTCCTCCTCATCTCCCCCATTAACTATACTGTCAAGCTCTCTACGTAATCCCAATAACATCACCACTATACCAAATACATACCCAACACTATAACAAATCAAAAAAACTAAAAAACAAATCAAAGATCCTAAAACCCCCTTTCCATATAGCTTTCCACCTCCACTCTCTCTGAATATTCTACTCATAATAATCTATTTATTTATATTTAATTAAGGACGCCAATCTATTCTCACCACAAATCCCATCATCTTTCCCATTTATCTTTCCCATATCTTTCTTATATCTTTACTATATATCTCTATGTGTTTGTTGTATGTTTATTCTGAGGGTTTATGGGGGTTTGTGGGGTTTTGTGTTTGTTTTGGGGGGTGCGGGTAGTTATTTTTATTGGGATGGATTAGGGCGTAATGTGGTGGCATTATGGGGGTGTTGTACTGGGGTGTACTAGGGTGTATTGGAATGTATATCCAAATAGGTTGTTTTATAGTTTAAAAGCAATAAACAATTTGTGTTATTGTACTATTGTCCATTTAAAGGGTTCTCGGTTTCTCTGGTATTCATCCATTGTCCATTTTATATTGTGTGACATTAGTGTGAGGATTTCTTCTCTATCTTTGTATTGTATTTTTATTTTGTATTCTTTTGTATACATGGTTGGTTGTTTACTTTTTCCATATTTTGTGAGCTACTTCATCGATCATTTCTTGCATATTGACTATGGATATAAGATCATTGCGCCCTTTTCTTGTATAACCTTTATATAAAGCGTCTCTACTGTAAGATACTTTGTTGTTTAAGTCGCATTTTCTTTGCGCCCAATATAATATGTTCTTTCTTAGGAATAAAACAAAATCATTGTCTCTTTCGAAAGCTATAACACTTGTTTCACCAGTTAGCCAACCTTTTTTCCCTTGCACGTTTTTAAATTCAAGCCAGATTAGATCATCTTGTTCACTGCTGTCGCTTCTGCTTATTCTTTTTTTGGCTTTTACATCTATAGTACCGAAGTATGAATGGTAATCAATGTGTCGGTATTGCTCTTGTTTTGTGGCTTTTCTGAAGTCAGGGTCACGCTTCCTTAATAGTTCAGCAAATTCACGTTCAACTTCTTGGCCGCGATTCCAACTTTCTGAATTTTTCCATTTACTCATTTTTTCAATTTTTTAACTTTTCCAACTTTTCGAATATCAGAAATATATGTAAGTTTCACCTTTTATGGTTATTAGGTGACCTTGAATTGTTATTCTTAATTCGTCTTTTTCCATGTTTCCTGTATTGGCTATTTGATGTAGTAGTCCACAAGAATGAGTATACATGTTTCCTAGTTTATAGTCAACATAATTCTTCACTCCATCTTCGCCCCAAACATTAAGCCCAGCACCGCACTTTGGTTTTTGTATTAAAATAGTGAAGCTTCTTGGGTTTTCGAAGTCTTCTGAGTAAATAGGGAGCTTTTTGTATGGAGTGTCTAAATGTATTGATGCATCTACCCCGTTTCCTCTATAATCAAAGATATGAAAACCAGGAAGTGCTATTTCTGGATGAGTTTTTGCTGAGAAATGTTCGCAAAGTTTGTCAATTAAGCCTCCAAATTCCTTTTTTAAAATTTTATTAGATCTTTTTAAATAAACAAAGTACTCCATACAGTTGTCTATGTAAGCTGCTGCGCCGAATGTATAGAAAAGATTAGACCTATCTATCCAATTTGCGCGATTATCAATAACTTTTTTGGCTATGGATTCACAATCTAAACCTAAATTAACCTCTTTAACACTCATTAATTTGCTTTTTTAAGGTGTTTTGATATGATTTCCTTATCTTTGTCGGATATATTTGTATTTATAAGACATTCAAGATACTCTCTTGGTATATAGTCGCATGAAATAAATGCATATTTTCCCAAAGCCAATTTAAAACTTTTGCAATCTCCTATTACAATATGTTCTATTTGCATGTTATTCTGAGTCTATTGAAATTGGTATTTTTATTTCTGGGGCTGGAGGAATGACATCTCCACAACCATGATCACCACATTTGCTAACTAAATGAGCTGATTTACAAGCAGCAAGTAAAAAGAACAGGTTTATTATTAATGTTAGTTTCATATTTTTATCTTAAATCGGGTTCAAACAACCTCCACCTATCACTGCTTATAGCAGTCTCGCCACTATCTATGTCTGATATAACCTTTTCAACCTCTTCAAAGGAGTTGTAGATGTATTTATGGGGGAACATTCCCATTACCCAGAATGGGGTCTTCTTCTTTCCTCCTTCAATCACTATAAAAGTAGGCTTTTTACACCTACATGCCCAACTCAACTCTTCCATTGTGCCAAACGTAGGGACATCTGGATCAAGATAGCAAATAATAAAGTCTGCTCTATCAACCATAGACAAGTCAAACGAACGAACTTTCTTCATGTGGTCTGCCACCATATCAAAACCACTAAAATCCAATTCAGCTTTTCTTTTGCCAGCTTCCATTAAGTGACAAAGCTCATTGTGAGTGGCTTCTGTCTCGTCTGGGGCATTAATAAATGGTTTTTTATACGGATCAAAGATGGTAACATCAATACTGTTTAAGAATTCAGAGATATCTTCCCGCCATGTTCTTCCCTCAGCGTATTGCATCGGACCAATTAAATATGTTTTTGTTTTTGCCAGTATATTCTTCATTTTTTTGGTTTGTTATAACTCGATATTACCATGGATTCGTATTCTTGTCCATCAAATTCGAAGTAAACCTTATCTCTTCCATGTAAATCTTCACTGATATTTAAAAATTTAGTTTTTTCAAGGTCTATCCAGCCATGCTTATTGGCGTATACCCAGCTTTTTGGTCTATCCTCTAACCAAGCATCAAAATCTCCTTCTCCGTATCCTATCGGTCTATAGTTTTTCATTGTATTCTTCTTCTAGTTTTTTGGTTGGTCTCCACTCTGACATTGGTTTACTAATCCAAACATCCCCTAATTGGTTATATGTTTTTGAAGAGATAGGCCAATCAGCGCCGACACGCTTCCAACCGCTCCAATCAGAAATACCTTTGCCGTGATATTCATAAGTCCTAGAAGCAAAACCAGCTACAGGAGTGTTCCGCAGAATATGATCTACAGGCAATTTATGTAATCTTATAAATTTCAACGAGACTTAAGATCTTTTATTTCCTTGTTTAAGATTTCTACTGAGTCATTAAAGCATTTGATAAGCTTATTGTAATCATCAAGAAGAGTCCAAAAGTTTTCTTCGGTTAACTCTGGAATGTCTTGCAAAACATTGTTGATTTCAACTTTTTGAATGTTAGGAAAATCCCAATGATGAAGATTTCTTTTCGTCTTGATGTTCATGCCTAAATAATAAGGGATTTATAAACCCAAGTCAAGAACTTTGTCTAAAAATCTTCGTCCCAACTCTTTAGGACTTGTTCTTTTGTACACCCCTCGGCTAAACAACACAACATATCACCAAGAAAAACACACAAACCCGCATCTTCTGGATTCATTCTGGGGGTTTTGTCAAGCATTCCCTCTTCTGTGTCGCTATCTACAGCACCAACAAAGACTTCCCCTTGATTAATCATAGACATGTATAGCCTGTTTGTCTTGGCATCGCCCAAAACTGTGTAAACACAATTGCCTTGTTTGTCTTGTGTTACATAAGGAATATAGATACCACCATCATGCATCATTTTGCGCATCTCTTCCTTTGGCTTATAGCCAACCTCGCCATTTAATCTGGCCCAAGTTTTTGAGTTCATATTTTTAATCTTTAAAACAATAGACTATCACGCCTATCATATATACTATTAATAATAGCTGGAATGTTATTTCGGGGGACATAACTATACAAAACTAGAATCATTTTTGTTCTTTTGTGAAGAATTGTTTCAAGTCAACTGGACCATTTGTCAAGTCAGCTTTAGATTCTAGCTCTTTGTATTTTTTGTTTGTTAGGATTTCTGATCTTTTAACGAGGGTTTCGTTGTTGTCTGCATATTGGCAAACATAATCGAGAAAAGAGTCTCCACTCTCCCCAATCGCAACGTAACCATTTTCAAATTCTACTATTGATACACTCATATTATACTAGGCGTTTTGTAAACTAATGATTTCTTTTGTGCTTTTGTCATACCAGCTAGGCTTATTCTGTTTCCAGTTTGCGATGTGGCTTTTGTCCAGCTTATAGTATAGTCGATATTTAGTAATGTCAGACATCTGCTCAAAACCATCTACTTCTCTACACTTCATCTCGTCTGAGATTGCGATGGCGAAAGGTTGAAGTTCTCCTTCTGGTATGTATTTAACTAAACCACACATAATTTTGATCTGCTCTTCACAAGCGTGGACTTTGCCATAACGTTCTGTATACTCATCAGCCAAAGCCAAACCAAGTGAACACAACCATAAAAAATTAGCTCTGGTATCTCCAGCCCAAATACTACTTGGGTGATGATGGTAGCCTCCTTTTACAGGAGTTCCTTTCTTTGTCAGAGGAAGAAGGTTTGTAGGTGTTTTATACCTAATTAATGCACAAGCAAGACACTGAGATGTTTCAGTAACCATTTTAACACAATGTTTATTGTTATGCCACTTAGCTGCTTTGGTAGGATTTTTATCTAGAGCGAATATATTCATGGTTGTTCTAATGTTTTAATGTTTCTACGAGATATTGATATAATTTGTGAGCTTCGTCAAGACAAATATCTTGTTTTAGTGAATTTGCTCTCATTGACATAACAACTGTATTACTTTTAATGTATCCTTTGCTTGGGTCTGTTCTATCTAAAGATACCTGACTCCATCTTTTCTGACCAGTATAATCTAATTCTATACCAAGAACAGGGCAAATATCATTCCACTCTAAATCTTCTACTTCTAAATTAAATTCTATATTTTTGAGTTTTGCTCTATTCCTGACGTTTTTTATGATTCTTTCTTTTTTCCAGCTTTTATCTAATTTATTTTTGTTGTACCAACTTCTACCTGATTCCCTACAACATTCTCTACAAACTGAATTGTGACAGAACCTCTGGTCTACATGACCATTTTTACATTCCTTGCCAGTAAAATAATACGTATCACCATTTTCTTTTGCTGTTTTTCTATCTATTATGTCCATGTTTTATATTACACTAAAAACACTTTAATAGACTAAAATCAAAGTGATATGTTCATGCGGTGATTATGAGGGTTATTCTCCGCAAAGTCAAGAATTATTCAGAACTTTTTTAGTATAACCCCAAAGTAAAGCAATAACCAAGCAAACGACAATACTACGAAACTCATTTCTGGTAAATGAACAGCACAAAGAAAAGAAATCAATGCTGCTACCTCAGATACTCTTAGTGTTAATTTAGTTGGTGGTGTTAATCGCATGTTTTTTCTCCTTTTGTTATGAAGCAAGGAGTTGAATCTCCAACCCATGCCCCGATTTGATTGAATTCGAACCATTCATAAGCCTCTTCAGAAGTCATCTCTTCTTCCAATACACTTAAAACTTTTTGCTTATTGTAGCAGACGATTGGATTTTGCCCAAATCTTTCTACAATTCCCTCTATACAGTCATCGAATCCATCCATGACTAATAAATCATGGTCTTCTGTACTGAATCCTGCAATTTCTTCTATTTCTTCTTCCATAATTTAATAAAAAGGGTTTCTTCTATACCTGTTTTTGTTGCGCGTGGTGTTTTTATCAATAATCACTGATCTGACAAGGGTAACCAACATACCTAAATAAGCAAGCACAAAAGTAAAAACAATAATTCCATTAGACAGTTTTAAAGCAACCGAAATAACAAATAACAAAATAAGAGGCAAGCTCCAATATAAAAAAATAGGCATATTAAAATAAATCGTCTTCGGTTACTGTTTTTTGTTCACTGTTAGCAAGTTCTTTAGCCATTTTTGTGACGCTTAACTCTTTGTAATCAAATCTGTAAGACTTACAACTTGGGCATATAGCCGCTGTTTCTGTTAAAATGCTATCACAACCTTCACAAACCTTATATTTCCAAGGTTCCGTCATTATTTTAATTGCAGCAGCTATTCTCTTCTCGTCCATTATTTAAATATAATATATAATAAAACCAAAGCCACGAACATCATTATAGTCTGCACCACTGCTTCAACAAAGCTTTGGGAGAGCGGTTTGGTAATAGGGTTTTTGTAGAAATCCTCTAAATAAAAGAACATAAAGAAACTCATTAACAAAATCAAAACTATCACTAACAAAAACACACTCATTTTTTAAAACCTTCTAGATCAGAAAGCCCCTTTCTATAATTAGATACACTCGTTGTTTCACTTATCTAAGTGCTTTTTTAAAAGTTTAGTGGAATACTCGCCATTATTAAAGCAATAATCAAACAATGCATCAACAAAATACTCATCGCTGGCATCTACGCCCAACTCTAACTTAAGCTTTTCAAACAATTCGTCTTGTTTACCTGCCAGAACTGAGATTTTATTAGCACATGTTTCGGCTAAGATGAATTTTTCTTGTTTGTTCATGCCTGTTTTAGTTCTTGTAGAATTTCTTCTGCTTTTTGCTGCAAATACTCTCTAGAATGGCTGTAATCGCCGTCTGAGCGTTTGCCAGACGCACATGTGTAAACGAAGTCTAAGAGGATTCTCCTGTCCTTAGAGAGGCTTAACGCAGCATCTCCAAGCCTCATGTCTTTTACGTGGATGAATGGTTTGTTGTTCATTCTTCTAATTCTTTCTTTAAATCTTCTATTTTTTTCTGTTTCTCATCCCAAGTACAAGAATTATAATCGGGGTTTCCTCTATGGAAGCCGTTCCATGAAATCGTATCAAGAGCTTCCTTCTTATTCATGAGATAATTAGTCTCTAAATCGGGGTCTGATTGATTTACAACAGAAAGGTAATCTTCTACAGATTCATAACCTTCATCGAGATCAAAGATTACATCATCGAGATAATCTCTAAGTTCCTCTTCGTTCATTTCTAAAATCGAAGGATCTTCAGACTCTTCTGCAAGAGCTTTTACATCAATCTTAAAGATATTGCCTCGGAATTCTGTAAAGGATTCCCATTTTTCTACATATATTGTTTTCATGATTTTATTTGGTTTACTCTACTGAAACATCATCAAACGAACCCATATCCTTTGACTTGTCGTAAACAACTTCGCCATCGTACAAGTCTTCAACATAATCACTTGGGTCTTGTTCAATCGCTTGGATGAGATCTTCGTCTGACATGCTCATAATAGTAATATCATTATTTTCTCTGATTTCTGATAATTCGATTTTGGTTCGATATGTTACTGATGTATGCTGGGATTCTGTTCTAT
>Ga0208660_1000797_pt1 | contig 12808 bp, 9 predicted proteins | sample DEB08_DNA_13_FD_184527 | JGI IMG/M metagenome (GOLD analysis project Ga0208660, IMG submission 184527) | Aqueous microbial communities from the Delaware River and Bay under freshwater to marine salinity gradient to study organic matter... | ecosystem: Environmental > Aquatic > Marine > Coastal ... | reverse complement strand
AGTCTTAGGCTGGGTATGGGAGACTGTCGATCAGGAAGCAACTGAGGCGGCTCTAGCGGCTAAGATTGAAGCAGAGAAGAACCCTGTCACTGCGGCTGGCGTTCCTTGGTAAACTAATAAAAGGAAGTTGGTATGAATTCTGTAGATGACGCATTAGCACGTTTAGACAAACATGAAGCTGAGTGTGCCTTACGGTATCAAATGATCCAGCTACAGCTTGATGAGCATAACAGACGCTTTGATAGGCTGGAGAAGATGATGCAAGGTGGGTTTGCGTCTATCTCTGTAATCATAGTTGTTGCTGTTGCTATCCTAGAGTTTGCTAGGTAGTTATGGATATTAATGAGTCAACAAATGTAACAATCCCTATTCGTAACCTGATTGCTATGGTTGCGGCTACGTCGATTGCTACTATGGCTTACTTTGGTATCCAAGAGCGTCTTAACACTATTGAACATTCTTTTGACAAATCACAGTTGGAAATAGAGCGTAACACTGAGTTTCGTATCCTATGGCCTCGCGGAGAACTTGGATCACTACCTGATGATGCTAGACAAGACATGATGATTGAAAGCATTCAGATTGATGTTATTGGCTTACGTCAGATAGAAGAAGAAGTTCACGAGTTAACAATACGTATTGGAACTATCGAAGCTCTATGGGAGCAGGATACAGAATGATACAACAGCTTATTGGACCATTAGCATCGTTAGTCACAGGACACTTTGAACGTAAGTCCGAAGAGAAAAAAGCTGTCCATGAAGCTAAGATGGTAGCTATACAGCAAGACGCTAACTGGGAAAACATCCATGCAAACAATGCGGCTAACTCATGGAAAGACGAGTGGTTTACTATTCTGTTTTCAATCCCATGTATTCTTGCGTTCTTTCCTAGCATGGTCCCTGTAGTAATGTCGGGCTTTGAAGCGCTCAACGCTATGCCTGAGTGGTACAAAGGTTTCTTGGGTGCGGCTGTAGCGGCATCGTTTGGCCTTCGCGGCCTGGCTAACTGGAAGAAGTAATATGGCGTACGGTGATATTTTAGAAATAAACGGACAGCTTGTTGAGCATACTCCTGTCGGGTACATTCCTGTAAGCGCCGAAAGAGCCGAAGGGATGCTGACTAAGCCTGCGCCTACTACTAAAACTACTGCACCTACTCAGACATTACCTATTGGTACTCCTACTACTGATCCTAACAAAACGCCTGCTGGAGAAACTGGCGGTTTTGATCCTAATGGCGGTCCTGTTGGTGGTGTAACAGAAGAGACTGGTACTGATGCTCCAGCTCCTGCTCCTGAGACAGGCGGCATTAAGCCTATGCAGGACGTTAAGGATGAGCCAGAGACTCCTGCTGAGATGACCTTTACCTTTGTTGAAGGGCGTGAAAAAGGAGACGCACAGCTTGACTATTTATATGGTCAAACTGGTGAAGTACAACAATTAACTGTAGATGAGTTGCGTGATTACTTTGAAGGTGATGACGTAAACAGACTACAAGAAATGTTTGGGTCGTTTAATAACTACCTTGCTTACATGACTGAGCGTGAACAGTTAATTCAGTCAGGAGACTACGACACAGGAAACTGGGCAGAGGCAGATACTGGCTTCACAGAAGACCAGCAAATGATTCTTGAGGGAGACGCTGATCTTACTATAGACGCTAGCGATCCCGGACAAAACCTAGAAAATCTTCGTAGACAACAAACAAGCACTCAACAAGGCGCTTATAATAACTGGATTAACTCTGACGCTAACCAAGCACTGTTAGAAAAGTACGGTGTTAGTCCGATTGCTTATAGCGAGTCAGGTGATAAGTTTCGATGGAACGGTTCTGCTTACGTTAAAACAGAAGAAGTAGATAGTCCCGGACCTACACAGTTTGCCAAAGCTGGCATTATGGCAGCAATGACTTATTATCTAGGAGCAGGACTTACAGATACTTTCATGTTGCCTAAAGTAGCAGCAACGCCCGGCGGTGCAACTGGTCTAGGTATGTCTGCTACGCAAGCTGCTGGTGCTTCAGCGGGTATTGTTAACGCTCTTACGCAAGCAATGACTACAGGCTCTTTAGATTTAGAAGAAGCTTTTGAGTCTGTTTTACGAGCAGGTTTGACAACAGAAGCATTTAATACAATTGCAGAGTCAGATACTTTTCAGAATTTAAAAAACGAGTTTGATGATTTTACAAGCTCTTTAACTCAAGACACTATTGTACTAGCAGACGGTACTGAGTTACCTCTTGATACTTATGGTAACAATACTTTTGTTACACTGCCCGACGGAAGCGAAGTTGCTTATGCGGACTTTATACAGCAAACAGCAGAGGCTGGTAACGCTGTAGTTCAAGAAATTGATAGGTCTTTAAACTCTGCTTTAGAAGGTATTGCAGATGCGTTTGAGTCTAGCGGAACAGCTCAAGGAGTAGTTAATTTTATTGAAGGAGCAGCTTCTGCAGATGGTACTGAAGGCGGCACAGCAGTTGTTCCTTTTCCCGGTGTATCAGGTGTTGATAACAGAAGAGTAGAAGACGCAGAAGATATTTTTACAGACACTACTCAAGAAGCTACAGGGTTAGAGGATGAAGACTCTTTTCCTGTAAACGGCATAGATGGTATTGATGGCATAGACGGAAGAGATGGTGTAGATGGTAGAGATGGTGTAGATGGTAGAGATGGCGTAGACGGAAGAGATGGTGTAGACGGCAGGGATGCTGACCTTACAGAAGTTGGTGAGTTAATGGCTCAGTACATACAACCTGTACTAGAATCTCTTGAAGATCAAGACGCAGCGATGGAAGGCATACAAGTAAACATTAACGGGCGTCTTGAAACAATAACTGCTGACCAACAAGAAGCATACCAAGAGTTAGTACGTCAAGGTGGTATGTTGACAGACCTTAATACAAACCAACAACAATTAATTGAACAAATGGGCGGTACTGAAACTCTTCTTACTTCTGTAGCTAATAATGTATCTGAGATTAGAACTGATTTAGAAACAGCTAGGGAAGAAAGAGAAACTGGTTTTGCTGAAGCAGAGCAAGATCGTCAACGTCTTATGGAAGCTATTGTTGAAGCTCGTGGTCAAACTACAGAGCTTAGTCAAGAAATGCGTGACTTATTAGCACAGTCAGATCAGACAATGCAAGAGATGTTTGCAGGCACTGATATTAACATTGCTGAGTTACGCTCAGGACAACTTAGCCAAGAAGAAGCTACTAATGCACTGCGTGAGTACACTGAGCAAACAAGAGAAGAACTTAGAACAGGGCTGACAGAGGCTGCTACAGAAAGACAACAAATTGCTCAAAGTTTAAATGACAAATTAGACCAACAAGCACAAGGTCAAGCAGTAGAATTAAACGCCGCAGAATCTAGACTTCTTGCTAGTCAAATACAAGGTGACGAAAGACTTATACAGGAGTTTTCAACAAGAGCTGGTGCTTTAGAGGAATATATTGCGTCACAAGGAACTACGCTTTCTAACGCTCAAGATCAGATAAGAGAGCAACAAGAGCAACAGTATCAAGAACTTACTGCGGGACAACAACAAGCTGCACAAGATCGTATACGTATTGAACAAAGCACTAACGACAAACTTGAACAACTACGTGAAGGTATAGCAGTAGAGTTTACTGACGCTGAAGCTAGAAGAGTAGAGGAAATAACAGGTTTAGAAGCTAGGTTGTTGCAAGATTCAGCCGCTAATGCTGAAGAGTTTGCACGTCTTCTTGAAAGTGAAGGTCAACGGTTTGACGACATTACTAATGTTTTAAGTTCTGACATTGAAAGACTACAACAGCAAACAGGTGAGTTTGAGTCCAGAGCAGAAGAGCGTTTTGACGAAGCCGCACAAGAGCGTTTAAGGTTAGCTCAAAGTTTAGCTGATGCTAACAATCGTCTTGAAAACCTAAGCGAAGCTAATCGTGAGCGTTATGAAGAGCTTGACTTAACAGTAGATTCTTTAGAAGAAGAATTTGGTGTTGACTTTGATCGCATTGAAGAAGCTCAGGATATTTTACAAACATACGCTGAAGAAGAATTTGGTGCTGTTCGTGAAGACATTGCAGGTCTTGAAGAACGAATGGACGCTAACTCTGTTCAACAGTTAGCACAGCTTACAGGCTTTAGAGCAGAGTTTTTAGAAACATTATCAGCATCTGAGGCAGCTGCTTTTGCTCGTAACCAAGGTTTAAGCGATCAGATTACAGAAGAAATTACAGGTATTCGTGGTGAAACAGCGGCTCAAGTAGAAGGAATGGGTCAGCGTTTAACAGACCGTATTGACGCTTACGAGCAACAAACAGGCGAGCAACTTGACATAGCTACCGAAGAACGTGAAGCGCTTAGTGGTCAAATTACCGGGCTTGAGGCACGTATTGATGCTAACGCTATACAACAGTTGTCAGAGCTTACAGGCTTACGATCAGAGTTTTTAGCAACACTAACTGCTTCTGAGGCAGCTGCTATAGCACGAAACCAAGGACTTAGCGACCAACTTACAGAAGAAATTACAGGTGTTAGAGGTGAAACTGCTGCTCAGATAGAAGGTATTAACGAACGCTTAACCAATCGTATTGCTGAGTATGAACAGCAAACAGGTGAAGAGCTTGATATTGCTGCTGAAGAACGCGCAGTTCTTGGTGGTCAATTAGGTACGTTAACAGCAGACGTTGCACAAGTTGCTGAAGATGTTATTCGTGCTGGTGGTCGCATTGAAGAGTTAGATGAGGCTGGTCGTCAACGCTACGAAGAGTTGGGTCTTAGCATTGAGGATTTAAGTTTACGTGTTGGTGTTAACCTAGAAGCTTTGCAACAAGGGATGTTGACTCAAGAATCAGCAATGCGTGAGCTTGTTGAAGAGACTTCACAACAAACAGAAGAAACCTTAACAAACCGTCTTGAAGAAGCAGAGCAGGGTTTTGCTACAAGTTTATCCGACACCGAAGCTAACTTGTTATCTCAAATTACAGGCGTTGAGGCTGGTGTGTTACAACAACTAGCTACTGTTGAGGGAGGTTTACAACAACAGTTTGGTGAGCAATTTGACGTAGTACAACAACAAGTGTCTGGTTTAGGCGAGCAAGTAGCAGGTCTTGGCGAAGGCGTTCAAGGATTAGGTCAAGCATTAGGTGTAGGTTTGTTAGGTCTTGCAGCAGCACAACCAACAGCTCAGGAAATAGCAATGGCAATGCCTAGAGACCCTGTAAAGTTTGACCCATTCTTGAAAGGTCTCAGTCCTTTTGAGGCACCTGAGATATTAAAAATAACGCCTCCTCAACAACAAACAAATGCTATGGACGCTCTTAACAAAGTTATTGGTAGACAATCAGGAATGCTAGTATGACATATTTAAATCTTATGAACAGCGTACTACGCAGACTTCGTGAAGAAGAAACAACGTCTGTTAACAGTACAACCTACGTTAAGATGGTAGGTGATTTTATTAACGATGCTAAGACGTTAGTCGGTCAGGCTGCTGATTGGTCTGCTTTACGTGAAACATTAATTATACCTACTGTTGCTTCAGACAATACATACTCTCTAACAGGTGGTGGCGATAACATTAAAGTTATGACCATGTTAAACGATACTCATAATTGTTTTATGCAGTATCAAACTAAGGATTGGTTTAACGAAGCACTATACATTGGAAACGCTTCAGAAGGAACACCGCAATATTATACTTATAATGGTCTAGATTCTAACGGTGATACGCAGATCCTTGTAGGACCAACACCAGACGGTGTATATAACATACGTGTAGATACTGTTAAACGACAAGCGGATCTGTCTGCCGACGCTGACGTTCTTCTTGTTCCTTCTATGCCAGTCATTCATTTAACTGTAGCGTTGCTTGCACGTGAACGTGGTGAAACAGGTGGTACGTCTACTGCTGAGTACTTTACTATAGCTAACCAGTACTTGTCAGACGCTATTGCTATTGACGCAGCAAAGCATCCTGAAGAGATGGTATTTAGGACTATCTAATATGGCTCAAGAACTTCAAAGTATTAATCTTGTAGCTCCGGCATTCAAAGGTGTTAACACCGAAGACTCGCCGCTAGCACAAGATCCGTCGTTTGCTGAAATTGCAGACAATGCTGTGATTGATAAGCGCGGACGTATTGCTGCACGTAAGGGCCACACTGTTGTTACAACTAACAAGACTGTACTAGGGACTGATTCATTACGTGCTATCAAAGAGTTTAGAGACAACGCAGGAAACACTAAGGTTTTTTCTGTTGGTAACAACAAGATTATTAGCGGTACAGCTACATTAGTAGATGAGACTCCTGCTGGCTATAGTATTAACGCAGACAACTGGAAGCTTGTAGACTTTAACGACCGTATCTACATGTTTCAGCGCGGCTTTGAGCCTTTAGTGTACGACAACACCTCTGGCGCTGTACAAGCCATGAGCGACCATACACACGCTACTGGTGTTGCTAGTACCATGTACGGTAACGAAGTGTTAGCGGCTTACGGCAGGCTCTGGACAGCAGACTTTAACACGGACAAGTCTACAATATACTGGTCTGATTTGTTAAACGGTATTCACTGGTCAGGCGGTTCTAGCGGCAACATAGACATCTCTAAGGTATGGCCTGATGGATATGATGAGATTGTATCGTTAGCGGCTCACAACAACTTACTAATTATCTTTGGTAAGCATAGTATTATTGTTTACGAAGGCGCTACCTCTCCTGCGTCTATGACCTTATCAGATACAGTAGCGGGCATTGGTTGTGTTAACAGAGACACTGTACAGTATACAGGTACAGATGTGTTGTTCTTGTCACACACGGGTCTTAAAAGCTTCGGTAGAACAATACAAGAAAAGTCAATGCCTATTAGCAGTTTATCTGGTAACATTACAAAAGATATTATTGCTGCGTTGCAGAGTGAAACTCAGTTTTTTAGGTCTGTTTATAGCCCTGAAGAGGGTTTTTATTTGCTTACTTTTGTAGGTCAAGATGTAACGTACTGTTTTGACGTACGAGGCACATTAGAGAATGGATCATACCGTGTTACTCGTTGGCCGTCTACTAGTTTTACATCGTTTACAAGACTTGATGATGGTACGTTATATGTAGGTACTACAGCAGGTATCAGTACATATACAGGTTACAGCGATAACGGTACTGGTTACAGATTTAAGTACTACAGCCCAAGCTTAACCTTTGGTGATAGTGCAAGAATTAAAATACTTAAGAAGCTAAAGCCTACGTTAGTCGGTGCTAACAGCTCAGTCGTATTTATGAAGTGGGCGTATGACTTTGATACTACATACGCTACAGCAGAGTTTACAGTAGGTACTCAGATAACTGGGTTCTATGGTGAAAGTGAGTATACAACAGTAGAATTTACAGGTGGACAGCTTACAAACCAACGTAGCTTAAACACCACTGGATATGGAACTAGTGTACAGGTAGGTCTTGAATCAGAAATTGATGGTTCTCCTTTGTCACTACAGGAAATTAACGTAATGGCTTTGATAGGTAAGCTACTTTAATCTGGAGATAATTATGCCTAGCATGGTACCAACAAACCCACAAAGCGGTTTAGAAAGATTCGGTGAATTTTTTAGTGATATTTATGGAGGCTTAAGTCAAATAGGCTCTGCTGTCTCACCGGCAATACCAGCTGTTGCTGGGTCTTTGTTGACTAAAGAGGCGTATGACAGGCTTAGTGACATAGGAACACAGTCCTTAACAGGCGTTACTGTAGATGGTCAGCGTATTCCCGGAGCTATGGAAGTAGCACAGCGTGGACAGCGTGAGTCAGAGTTTAGACCCTTTACTGTTACTACTCCTACTGGGTCTATGTTCTCTGCACGTATGGGTGGTCAGCCTAGTATGGACCAGCCTATGTTTCCAACCTCTGGTATGCCTGCCGAAATACCACAGCCTATAGGTCAGCCATCAATGATGTTGCCTCCGGGTATGGATCAGTTATTTCAAATGCAAAGAATGCCTACAGGTGTTATAGAAGGTGGTATTTCTCCTTTTGAGTTTGGTGGTTTAGCTACAAACATATCTAATGGGGATGGTCCTTTTGGACCGCCTCGCATAGAACAACAACAGTTACTTCAACCTAGACAGCCAACTACAGGCGGCCTTGAAGTAGGCATGACGTTATCACCGCAAGAGCAAGCACTACAGCAACAGTTGTTAAGTGGTGCCGGCGGGTTCTTTGGTCAAGCAGTACAGCCTACTCAAGCTCGTGAGCAAGCTATCTTTGAGCGTATGAGAGCAGCACAGCGTCCTGAAGAGGAACGTCAACGTCTTGCATTAGAGGAGCGTTTAGCAGGACAAGGGCGTCTTGGTGTTAGCTCTGCTGCTTACGGTGGTGCTACTCCTGAGATGCTGGCGATGGCTACGGCGCAAGAAGAAGCCCGTAACAGGTCTATGTTAGGTGCTATGCAACAGGCTCAGGCAGAACAGATGCAACAAGCAGGACTAGGACAGCAGTTCCTTGGTGCTGGTTACATACCTCAGTCTCAGTTACTAGCTGCGGCACAGCCCGGCATACAACAGCAACAACTTGCACAGCAAGCTCAACAGTTCGGTACAGGACTCTTTGGTGAGACTATGATGTCTGGCTTAGAGGCTCGTCTGTTAGCAGAGCAGGCACGTGCTAACCTGCTAGGCGGCGTAGGCTCTAACATCCTTGCTGGTATGTTTACACCGCAGGTTAATAAAGCTGGTGATGTTATCTCCGCTGGTGGTGGTTTAGACGTAGGTAGTATTATAGAAGGTGTTGGTAGCGGTCTTGGTGGATTGTTTAATACCATATTTAAGTAGAGGTTAATCATGGCTAAGTTTTCACAAACATTTTTACAAGGTCTGTTGCAGCCTTCTTATCAGGAAGGTTTGTTTACTGCTGCGCGTGGTATAGGTCAAGCACCTCAGATGCGAGCTTTGCAACAGCAACAACAGGCAGAGAAACAAGCACAAATAGATATTCTAAACAACTTAAAAAAAGCTGCGGTAGCAAAAGCCTCTAAAAGCGTCGATCCTGCTACAGCAAAAGCACGTGTTCAGTCTATGAATATAGCGCAATTACAGGAATATTTAAAACCTTCCACACCTTCGGAGTTTACTCTCAGCCCCGGAGAAAAAAGATTTAGAGGTTCAAAAGAAATAGCGAGTGTCCCTAAAGAAACCTCAACTAACATTTCATACGTAACAGATGATATACTAAACCCAGAAACAGGCAAACTTGAAAGTGTTCGCGTAGGTTTTGACGAATCTAACAACATTGTAAGTAGACAGGTTTTAGGGGTTGTTCCGTCTAAGGACGGCGAAGGAGGAGGAGGTGCTGGCGGCAAAGGGGGTAAAGCAACTCTTGCTGAGTTTTTTAATGCTGCCGGTATAGAAGTAGACTTAGACACGATAGAGGGTTTAAGACAGGCAGAAAGAGCTGCTTACTATAATCTAAGTAATGCTTCATTGGCTAATACTCTTGCAGAATTAATTGAAGAAATGAAAGAACCGGGAGTTACTCAGGGATTAGAAATGCTTAGAGCAAACCCTTCTGTAGCTAAAGCTGAAGAAGATCTTATTCTTGTAGGTAAATATAGAGCTTTAGAAAGTCTTTCGCAAACAGACACGGCAGGAATTTCAAGATTATTACAAAGGACTCTTACAAGTACCGTGCCTAATGACATTAAGGCTTTACAGGAAATGCAGTTATTTGCGAAGTCACAGGGTTTAAAAGACAGAGTAGATGATTTTTTCAGTATGGCTGTTAATGGTACTCTCACGCAAGAAACTTTTCAAGAGTATTCTGATGTAATACAGGCTATTGAAGATTTTTCAAACTATCAAATAATATCAGCAGCTAGAAACTTAGCTGTGTTTGGTAACGAAAAAGAACAACTAATGGCAGATAAAGTTATTGGTTACTACGGTGGGTCAACAGCTAGAGTGGTAGATTAACATGGCTACTAAAATAAGTAGGGTTGAGCTAGAAAATGGTGAGGTTATTACTGTAGAGCATCCTGAAAAATGGACTCAAAAGCAGATAACAAACTTTGCCATCTTAAACGCATCTGATTCTAAAAGAACTTCGGAAGCTTCTGTGTCAGGACCAGCTAACAAAGATGATGAGATAACAACAAAAGATCTTGTTGGTCTAGGTCTTGCTCGTTTTGGTTTGCAGTTTGTTCCTGATACATTTTTAATGTCCAGAGAAGAAATGCAGAACGAAATAGATATGCTACAGCGTGGAGAAAAAATAGAGTCTCCCATGCAGTTTGCAGAAAGAAAAGCAAGAAAAGCGTCAGGCATACCTGCTACGGCTAACTTAACAGTAACAGATGAGATTTTAGCTTCTTTTGGTGATCTTACAACGTATATCGGTGTCAAGTCTCCTATCAATATTGGAGAAAAACTCCTAAGAAAGCTACAGCCGGGGAAGTTTTTAGCTACGTTAGCCCCAGCCGCTACTGCAAACATAGCAGGTGTTGCTGGAGGAATGGCTTCTTCTGATTTAGCAAGACAAGCAGGGGCGGGAGAGTATGTACAACAACTTGCAGGTATAGCAGGAGGCGCTGTAGGAGGAACTGCGGCAGGTATAGGCTTTACTCCTGCTGTACAGACAGGTACTCGTGTAGCTAAGGATGCTGGTCGTAAACTCTTAGGAGATAAGACAGCTATTTTTGGTCCTGCTTCGGAAGCAATGGCTAACAGTCAGGTGCGTTCAGAAATAAATAGGATTACTAACACTACAAAGCCTAGTGAAATAGCTAGGGCTGTTGACAATCTTGCTGCTTTGAAAGAAGAAATACCAGACCTAGAAATAGGAGGACTTGTAGGAACTGCGTCTGATAATCCTGTTGTTAAAGACTGGATTAGAAAAACTACACAAGCTAATAAAGGGTTTCAAAAAGAAGTAAACGAAATACTAGCGAGAGATGCAGAAAGATTGGCAGACAGGTTTGATGTGTTGCTAGGAGACTCTGAGGTTGTGAGTCGAGGACAAATAGAAAATGTTTTGCGTGATAACTACAAAGCCAAAGAAACTGCGTCGGCTGTTAAACTTGAGAAACAAACAGAAAATATTGATAACGCCCTTGCTAACCTAGCTACCCGCCTTACAGGAGAAAAAGATATTTTTGAGGTAGGTAAAACGGCACAACGTCTTGTAGAGCGTAAAGAAACTATTATTAGAGGAGAGGCTGATAAGCTTTATGATGCTACAAAAGCACTAGCAAACAGAGTTGTTTTAGATCCTGAAATGGTCGGTCAAGTTTATAACGAGTTTAGACAAGTTCGTTTGGCTGATGTGTTTGGTCCGGTTAGTAAAGTAAGAAGCCAGCTTGAATCATCTTGGATGCCTAAAGAAAAAGATGGAATCATGGTTGTTCCTAAAGTAACAGGTACTGATGTAATATCTCTTAAGAAGGCTGTTAATACTGAAATAACAAAGCTTTCTAAAGTAGGCCAAACTCCTGATAACATGCAAAGATTGGAACGTTTGTATCAGACCAAAGGTATCGTTAACGATATGCTTAGTAACTTAACGCCGACGAGTCCTGAGTTTGTTAAGTCATTACGTAATGCAGATAGATTTTACTATGAACAGTTAGGTCTTCCTATGAGGGCGGAAGGTATGAAAGACTTTACTGGCAAACGATTCAGTGAAGGGGCTGCCGACACTCTAATGAGTTACGAAAAGGCTACAGATTATATTAACTTTGTAGGCTCTCAAGGTCTTCCTGTAGTGCGTCATGCAATCAGACTCAAGGCAGAAAAATCAGGGGTAATTGGATCAGACGGAACAATCCAAAAAGCACAGCTGGATAGGTTTGTTAGACGTAACGCCAGAATGATTGAGAGGTTTGGTTTGGTAGAAGAATTTTCTGATATTGCTGGACGCTTGCGAACGATACGTAATACAGAAGCTAGACATAATCAAGCTTTTAAAGAAAGATCTAAAGAGCTATCTAATAGTTTCTTTAAGTCGATTGAAAACAACAATCTTAACTCTGTTGTTGCTAAGATGAAAACAAGTCCGGGAGAAAGGAAGCGGTACTTAAACGAAATATCTAAGTTAGATAAAAAACAACAAGATATTGTCATGTCTGGTCTTAGGCAAGAGTTTCTTAATCAAGGTATTACCGGTAAAGGATCAATGAAGGAGTACGTCAACGCTAACTCTGAAGCTGTCCGTGATATTTTTGGTACGCAATATGTCGCTAATATTAACAAGTTAGCTGGGTTAAAGGACTTAATGAATGAAGTTAGCTCGTCATTGTTAGATTCTTTGGGTGGTTCTCCTGTTATTGACAGTGTTAAAGACGCTACTGGTGTCAGTATTTCTGAGTTTGCAGGTACGTTTAGGAATCAAATCTTGTCTACTGAAAGGAAGTTTATAAACTTAGCTGCAAAAGCAGCAACAACAAAAGGCAAAGAAAAGTTCTATGCTAAGTCAGCAGAAGTTCTTCTTGATCCTGATGTTGTTGCTAAGTTAGCAAACCCTCCTAAAGGTGAGATTAAAACGTACTTAAAGAATGTTGCCGAAGGTCTGAATGATTATAGAAAAGATTTAGGTTTGTTCTATACTGAAGCTTTAGGAAAGTCTCTTACTTTGTCTACATTAAAGGCTATAACAGCAGCAGAAGACTTACCTGTTGAGGCGTTAACAGAAGGGGCCGCAGCCCCCTAGTTTAGATCTCGCAGTTGTTACCAGTACAGGCTAACGTCTGTGATCCTTCAGTCATGTCAGAGTTCTCAGAGATGTTCCACTCAATTGTCTCTGGGAACTCTTCCTTCAGCTTCTCATAAGTCTCTAAGTCAA
>Ga0208660_1000777_pt1 | contig 12940 bp, 13 predicted proteins | sample DEB08_DNA_13_FD_184527 | JGI IMG/M metagenome (GOLD analysis project Ga0208660, IMG submission 184527) | Aqueous microbial communities from the Delaware River and Bay under freshwater to marine salinity gradient to study organic matter... | ecosystem: Environmental > Aquatic > Marine > Coastal ... | reverse complement strand
TCGTATTAGTAGTAGTAGTAGTAGTAGTAGTAGTAGTAGTAGTAGTAGTAGTAGTAGTAGTAGTAGTAGTAGTAGTATACTGTGACCTGTTCACGTTTGGGTGTCACTTAGGTGTGATTTGGGTACGACTTGGGGACGGTTGGGTTGTGACTTGGGTGTGAAGTGGCATGTGACGTGAGCGCTGTGGGGTGTGACTTGTATGCCGTTGATTGTGACTCACGTGTTTGGGGTGTGGCTTTTGAAGTGTGGCTGTTTATGATTTGGGGTGTGACTTGGGAGTGCCTCCGGGGAAGGTCATGGACTTGCACCCACCGCACGAGTTCACCACGCCCGATGACGAAGACACAAACGGCACGTCTGATCTCCGGTTGACATTGACAGAGGCCGAGGCCGACGCTCCGCTTTGCCTGCCTTCCAGGCAGTCGGTCCAGGCCAGCTGACGGGGGTACACAGATGAAGCATACCATTGCTGAGCGCATGAACTGATTTTGATAAGACCCTTAAGGCCCTTACTGCCCAATCCCGTTCTACGCTCAAGCCCTGTAGCTTCTTATTCTTGCGAGGTGGCAACTGAGCTCTACAACAAGAGCCTGAACCACTTGCGCCTGCCCGAGTGGGAGCTCAAGACGCGGCAGGCCATGTGGCTTGTTGATTCCTCTGTCTGTCTGTGACATCTGATCTTGACAACATGATGCTTTTCTTTAGCAACGCAACACCAACCAACAAAACGTGCCAGGCCATGGCCCGTCTGAGCTGCGGCAGCACGAGCGTGTCGACCGTACAGCGGGTCGCCTTCTGCATCACGACCTTGAGGAGGTCAGCGGCTGTACACGCCCCGGCCCCCTGTTACCAAGTAACCGCTGGAGCTGCGTGGGCATGGGTGGGGAGGGGCCCGAGGTTTGCATTCGGAAGGGAAGTGTGTAAATTCAGTTGAAAGCTAAACGAAGATATCATCATACTGCTAAGCTACTCTTACAATGCTCAAAGTGTTAGTGACATCAGACCACCATTGTGTTCCATTTCGTTACATTGCTTGGCAAGCCAAAGCACTTGCTTTCCCCGCAGGCATGGCCCCGGATTCACATACGAGCTGGGCGCGTAGATTTATTAACAGACCATGTCATCCGCCATATGATTTCGCGAAGTCTGCCCCAGGTCCTACCAGCTGGTTCGGACCTTGGCGTGGACCTTGGCAACAACGTGGCAGTACCCTATGGTGCAGGTTCAACGCATCACAGGAGTAAACAACGAAAGACCGTCATCAAGTAACACGTCTTGATTGAATATAACAGGCTATTGCCAGCATCAAGCGTCATCCAGCATCTTAGGTCAGGTTGTCAGCCAGTGGCAATGGTTTTTGCAAGTGGAATCCATGGAAGGTCTTCTTGGCCGACTTCAACCGCCAGGGCGAAGACATGTCTGGTTTTCTCCAGGAGGAGTTCGGGCCGAGCCTGGCGGCCGAGCAGCTGATATACCTCCGGCCGTGGCCCGAGTGGCAGCAAGCCGAAGTCTTTTGGCACGCCAACCGTCTCAAAAACGCGTGCCAGTCAAAGGCGATCGACATGGGCGCAGATGTTGTCCTCAACTTGGACGGCGACAGGTCATCAGTCGCCACTGGACCCAAACCCGATGGCATTTTGTGAGTCAGCTTTGGGGTGTGACTTGCGTGTGACTTGGGCACTTCCGGGCGTCAATTGGCTGTGACTTGGGCGCTTTGGGGTGTGACTTGTGTGTGACTTGAGCACTTCGAGCTGTGACTCGGGTGTGACATCTGTGTGACTTGGGCGCTTTGTGGTGTGACTTGGGTGTGACTTGGGCACGTTGGGGCGTCACTTGGCTGTGACTTGGGTACTGTTGGGTGTGACTTGGGCGCTTTGGGGTGTGACTTGGGCGCTTGGGGCTGTGCCTGGGATGTGACTTGGGTGCTTTTGGGTGTGACTTGGGTGTGACTTGGGCGCTGTGGGGTGCAACTTGGCTGTGACCTGGGCGCTTTGGGGTGTGGCTTGGGTGTGACTTGGGCGCTTTGGGGTGTGACTTGGGTGTGACTTGGACGCTTTGGGGTGTGACTTGGGTGTGACTTGGCCACCTGGGGCTGTGCCTGGGTGTGACTTGGTCGCTTTGGGGTGTGACGTGGGAGTGGCCCGGGCGCTTTGGGGTGGACTTGGGTGTGACTTGGGTGTTTTGGGGTGTGACTTGGGCGCTTTTGGGGCTGACTGGGGTGTGACTTCTGTGTGACTTGGCAATTTGTGGGCGCGATTTGGCTGTGACTTGGGTGTGGCTCGGGCGCTTTTGGTGTGACTGGGGTGTGTCGGATTCATGACCTATGTGACATGATTGATTCAGTCCTGTCATTTATTAAAGCAAACAAGTGGAGGCTTGTCCCCCGCAACGGGCTCTGTGAAATGTTTGAAGCAGGCAGGAGTTCCCACAAATAAGTTGGAGCTCCATAAAGGTTGATCGGCACGCGCTTCACGGAGACCGTGCTGAAGATGTTCGATGACGGGGCGCAGTGCGTCCAGTTCTACAACACTTGGAACCCAGGTACGTGCGGCTGCATAGGAACGACGGCCAAGGTCTGGGTTGATGTGAACGGGCACTCAGGGGCAAAAGACACCCAAGTGACGTGAGGATGTATGGCTCTGTTTTGGATGGAGACAATGCTGGGGAAGGCATGAGCCCCCGCCCCTGAACAAAAACATGTGACAGGGAGGCATGGGCCCCCCCCGCCAACACTTGGAGGTATGGTTTTCATCCGCATATGTGATCATAGATAGGCACACGTTGGTAGCCAGTGGAGGCGTGACCCTTTGTTTGGTCTAATGTTTCGTATTTAACGTTACGGATTTTCCGATGTGGACGCTGGCATTTTTTAGCGGGGCGATTGCCGCTGTTTTGTGTTGGTTTTGACTGGCATAGTGGCCCCTGCAGTGTACAGGCCATGCAACTGCAAAGCAATTAGATTTGGCGGCAGTCTGGGTATCAAGGGTTCAGCCTGTGGGTCTAGATGTGTATGGCTTGTTTCATCATCATTCCATGGATGCCAGGTACGACGAAGCCATGCTGCCCGCCGGCGCAGGCGATCTAGACTTCATGCACCGCATACAGCTGGCCGGCTTCGAAGTCGAGAAATTCCGGGACGCGGACATCGTGGGCATCACGCTGCCGAACCTCGAGGACCCAAACGCCACGAACAAGCAGCTCCTCGCGGCGCCGCGTTTTTGACATTATCCCCTGGTCGGTGTCCCCCCTGCGCGTCCCATAGCTAGGCTTTGCCCCAGGAGGCTGACCAACACATTGTTTGATGGTTTGTGGTACCTCTCGAAGGAGTAGGCGTGGCCCCCTTGCTAGTACAAGACATTGCTTGGAGGAGCCATGATCCCCCCACCGGCACAAGTCATCATTCATTCAATGTGTTGCATGGAGGCGAGGCCCAGCTCAGTTCTGAGGAGGTGTGACCTCTCACAGCGGCGGTATTTATCATCTCTCAGGCAAAGGTAGCCAACGTGGACAAGACAAGATACCACCGCCTACGCTGGGGGCAGATGGACGTGCGCAGCATAGTGGACTCCGCTCAGCTTGCGCTCTGCCCATCAATGTTCATTTTGTTGTGTCGGTTGACCGCGCCTCAGTGAGTGAGTACGGGTTCGGGGAGAGCGGGCAGGAGCTAGCCTCGGGACAGAATGCACCGAGGCAATCAACCGCACTACCATGCGCTCACGAACGCATCATCGGGTCAACACGGAAGATGCGTGGTGCCCCTTCGTGATGAGCAGGGTCCGCGTCCCTGCTAACCGTAAGGCACCTGCTGCTGCACATGCTGCAGGCGCCCGCATGTCAGCTCATTGTGGAGTCTAAGTCACAGTCACATTATGGAATAGAAGGTGGAGGCGTGGCCCCAGACATATGCATGAACAGCTTCATGTCTGTGATTATGAAGGTCACGGATTTGCAGCTACCAGACTCGCCGCCGCTGGGGCTGCGGCTGCCAGCAGCTCGCTTTTGCCGGCCCCTGCACCGGCGAATGCGACAGGACCTGAGCCGGGCGAGGATGAGGATGCACCTACGTCGCTGCTGCCCAATTGGCCGCCGCCCAATCAGCCGAAGCGCAAGAGGTCGTCTAGTCCGCTGCCGCCGCCGCCGCCGCCCTTTCCGCGGCCGCGCAATCGGCCGCATCGTTCGCCGCCGCCGCCGCCGCCGTCCTTGCCGCCGGCGAAAGCCTCCCCACTGAGGAGGCGTGACGCCTCCCCACTGAGGAGGCGTGGCCGCTCCGCACTGAGGAGGCCTCACCCCGGCGCCCCCCCACTGAGACAGGAAGTGGACCTTCTTCCACAACGCCGGGCGTTGCACGTGACGTTCTACACTGCAGGGTACGCCACGCTGAGTGCCATCTACGACACCAGGGGCCACGAGGAGGCGTGGAACGATTTGGAGCGGGCGGCACACAAGCGCGTCACCGACCAGGAGGCGCATCGGGTGGTTGTCAACGCGTTCAAGACCGTGGGGAAGACGATGGACCACGTGATCAACTGCGTCCCACTGCATGACCCCCATCGGTGGTCGTTCCATCTGGGCTTCCACGCTCACGTGATGGCGGGCATCATGACGCAGGCTTTCAAACGCTGAGATCCATGATTTGTCTGGCAGTGCCCCGCCATGTTATGATTCAGCAACCGAACACCGTATCTGATTATCTGGGAAGGCGGGGGCGTGACCCCGCGCTGGATCAATTATTTGTCCGTGGGCGTGGCTTAGGTGCGAATTGCGTGATGTGATGCGTGACTTGGGTGTGACTTCCGAGGGGAGTCGTGACCCCCTGATGCTTAGTCATGTTACTCATGTCGTGGCATGCCATGAGTGTGCTTGGTTTTACAGTGTTGTGAGTGTGTCCTGTGTCTAAAGCCCAGCGGACAATGCTAGTCAGTCAGGTCTCGTATTTCAATCAAGTAGTCTCAATTGATTGAGGTTGCTGAGAACTTGCGACGCAATGGAAAGGAGGCGTGGCTTCTTTTTTAGCCAGTGGGTCAATGTTGCATTGCAGCCCAACGCTCAGCTGATCAGTCAACAGTTATCTAATCTACGCCTGCAGGACCACCGGCAGTGGCGCAACAGGCAGTATGGTCGCCTCCTGGACTGCCTGGAGAGAGTGGCAGACCTTGACGAGGACTCCGTGTCGATCCGCATTTGCTGCTACTGCAAGTCCGGAAGGCACCGAAGCGTCGCCTTCGCGCACATCTTGGAGTCCATCCTCGTGCGCACGCTGAGAGACTCCATGAACAACCGCGCCATCTTGGTGCACGAGACACGGCACATGTCTTCGGCGTGGTCTGTATCCGAATGAACACCTCTGTGAATAAAATGATTGGTAATTAAGTATAAGCCATACATTTGGAGGCGTGGCCCATGATGTTGCTGGATGATCCAATTTTGCTTGCCCTAGTTACGTTACCCATCACACCGATGCCAGCAAGCCTTCGCATCCTTTGTCGAGTCCGGTGCACCACTGTCAACGACACATATTGATCTGGGCTCTGTGCAGGTACTGGCAGAGCGTTCCATGCCAGCGCCGCCGCGGTGAGTGCAGGGAGTGCTACCAGGGGAGCGACGAAAAGGAGGACTGCTTCGACCAAGCCGCCGCGGAACTGCAGGCAGAGGTGGCCAGCTCCTTGGAAGTCATCCTTTGACCAGGACCAACTGGTGACATTTAGTGGTTTGTGCGTTGTAACAATGCATTTGTTTAGATGAGTCAATAAACCAACCGTTGTTTATTTATTCATTACTTGTTTTGGTTAATTGGTTTATGTTTCAATCTAATGATGCCTTCTGATTACCATTCTATCATTAATTCAGTCACTTTTGATTCACACATTGGAAAATCAGGTCTGATCCCTCTGACTGACTCACATTTTCTTGTGGCCTTCTCATGATTTAAGCTTGAAACTGTGCTCCCAGGTGCAGCGACGACTTGATCGAGGCCCAGGCATCACATAAAGACACATGGGGCTTATTCAGAGATGATGATTACTATGTCGATGGGATTTCTTACGTGGCCGCGGTCGCTTATTATTTACGATATCGTTCCGTTTGGTTTCAATGTTGCCATCGCATGACGTTCCAAGGGTGAGTAGCAACGCTTTTGTATGGTAAGTTTGAGATTGGTTTGAAAGTTAATTATTATTATTACTGAATGTTATTATTATTATATATGGACATCAGTCTGCAGCTGGGGAAGGCGTGACCCCTCTTTGCAACATGGGCACCAGTATCACCTTGCCCAGGCGTCCGCCCGCGGCTGCAATAAGCGCTTGAGGCAGAATAGCGCTCCCCATGCAGGCGTGGCACTCAGTGTTTCGGTTGTGCTTTACTACATGTTGTCATCGCATGACGTTCCAATGCGAGTAGCAATGCTTTTGCATTCTAACTCTTAGTTTGTGGTTTGTTTGAGGTGATAGTCTGTTTGGCCATCTGCTACAGCTGGGGGAGCGCTATTCTGGCCCCCGGAATCGCCATGATACGTGGCCCCCGGCAAGGGTGGAGGCGTGACCCCCTCCCTTGGAAGCCATGCTGCGCAGTGCGGCAGACAAAATCACCCAGGGGCGAGGGAGTACAGTTGCAGACAAAACATGGAGAGCTCCTTACCTTCGCGCGAGATGTCGTTTCGATCCGGTCTCCGTGTGCATTTATCCGAATGCGAGCAGTAACAACGGCGGGTGCTAAGTCGTATGTCAAAGTTATTGTTCGAGATCTGGTGCGTCAGTGACTCAGTGGGCTTCCATTTCTTGTCCGCGACCTTAGATCAGATGGAGGGAAGGTTCGCGCAAAGGTTATTATAGCAATCTGGAAAAGGTTAAGGCCGAGGTTATTGTAATAGCATCCAGCACAGAGGGAGTAGAGGGAGGCAGCGGAGAGGGAATAGCGGGCAGGTCAGGGATGACAATCTCTGTCATGGAGTGAATGCCGTTCTGCAGGACGCCGCGCCCTCGCCAATGCCGATGCCTAGGCCAGGCCCCCTGATCTGATATCCGATAGTATCTGCCCCAGTCATGGGGGAAAGGGAGGGTACGCAATCTAACGCGGGGAGGCGTGACCCCCAAAATGTTCAAAATCAGATTTTGACAGAAAGTGGAGTTGGTTTATTGTTGGTGGTAAATTTGAATAGGCGCTAGCGGACATGCAGGTACCCATATCAAACGGGCGTTTTGGAGGCCTGTGTGTAATTCATGTATGTAGTATGTACAATTGGGGTGTGACTTGGGTGTGACTCGGGCGTGACTTGGCCAGGCGAGCTGGAGCGTTGCCGGCGTAGCGCTGCCGAGAAGGACGACGACGCCGCACGCGCTGTTCGCGCGTCGAAGAGGTGCTTCGCTGGATGTTATAGCACCCCCACCAACAACCACGTTGTTGTTCATCGGATTTCTGGGGGTTGGAAAGGGACGCTCACGCATGCATGACATAAAGGATTGGCATGGTTAAGTTGAGCATACCGTGTGTACATCTAGCCTGGGTTGTCTTGGTCTGTTGTCTTGGAAGCGCTTCTTTGCGTGGAACACGTTTGCATACGTTCTGGTAGCCTGAGGTCTTACACCCCCAACACATGTTGATGATTGATGATGGTCACCATGCCAGTTAAACATCCCGTAGCCATTTTGGCTTCATGCCGGAGAGCCATTTTGGCTTCATGGCGAGAAAAAAACCACGTGCCCAACCACATCCCCAACCACTTCCTCCTGGCCTCGTCGTTCGTGGCCCCCGGCCACTCGAGATCTCGAACGAGGACGACGTGGCGTGGCAGAGGCGCTGCGCGAAGCGGAACACGGCTGTGCAGGACATCGCGAAGCGGCGCGGCGAGGGGGCCCTGAGCCTGGCCCCAAATCCTGACGATCGAACTCTGAACAAGCGAACACCTTATGATGGTCTTCCGTGTAGAGATGCGCGTGCTGCCACCGCCGGGACGACCTTGGATGCACTTTGCACAAACATAGGTTACTAGCTGTAGCAATGAACATGCTAACCATACCAAGCGGCGGGCTCGCCGCCGAGGCATCCACAGGAACAGCGGCGTGATCCCTGCTGCAGGAGGCGTGAGTTCGAAGCTGACCATTCGTTGCTTGCCAGGTCCTCCGGGACACCAACTACCGCGCCCCGGAGCCTGTCGAGGCTGAAAGAAGCTGCAACGGACAGCAGCATTTGCTCGGTGCAAGGGAGTGGACTGGCAGCTCCAGACCATGGTTGATCAGAGCTTGAGCAGGTATGCCCAACAGGATGCTGATGTTCGGTCCGTCGGGAAGAGGCCGCTTCTGACGATATGCCTTGACAAAGGCTCTGATGGGTGGTGCGCAGCATGGTTCTTGGTGGAGGTTGACAGTGAGTTGGCTGAGGCAGCTTCTTCCAGCGGCGTGGTGGGTTGAACGGCGTGCTTGCTCGGGAGGCGTGACCCCCTTTATGCTTCTGGCGCAGGCCTTGCAAGGAGAAGATTCTCAGCAAGCTCTACCAGTATGACGAGGTCGCAGAGGAGACTGCGCCAGCCCAGCCCATGAAGGATGGCCAGAGCCGATGCCGATGGCTGGGACTCGGTGTTGGTTGTGAAGGCCAAGGACCAAGGCCAAGGCCAGATGGTGAAGTCAACGAAGCCACCGACACCCCAACAACAACCGTGCGCTGCGTAACCGGTGCTACCCTCAGCGACATCATCAACAAGAAGCAGTGCACAGAGACCCTGAAGGCCATCACCCAAATGCTCTTGCAGAAGCCTAGCATTGCAGCGAAGATCCTGCACTTGCTGAACTCGGGCGCCTTTGACGAGAATCCTCAAACGACAAACGACCGAGTGCCCAGCTCCACGAACAACCTGCTGTCCAGGGATCACGTACTTGACATCCTGGAGTACATCTTACAAGACAGCACAGCCGCGATCAAGACGCACCTGCCGTACTGCCACAGGAAGACCGACCTCTGCCAGCTCCTGTGCTACTCCACAAAGGTCGAGACCACGTGCGCTCTTCTGTGCAGACAGCTGTCTGTCCTCAAGATGCGCTGCAAGACCCGCGCCGTCATTGAGTGCCTCACCAACACAGTTGCTATCAGCGATCCGACCAAGTCTAAGGGAAGCAAGGCCCTGGTGCTGGACTTCAACAAGAGCGGCGTGTATTCCACGGATTGGTGATACCAGGGGCTGAGGTTCAAGAAGGTGAAGCACAACCTCTCTGGCGCACAGGCCTGCCTGCCTGACCAGCGCCACACCCCATGTCATCAGCAAGCAGGTTTACTTCATATAGGCCTTGTTTTCTCACATAGGCAGTGTTACTTCACACCCATGTCATCAGCAATCAAGCTTACTTCAGATTGCAAATACATGGGAACATTTCCAACGTTGGTAACTTTGGGCTGCATGCGTGCCAGAGTGTTGGACAGAGCACTGATTGAACACAGCAGGCATGTTAACAGTTGCGCCTCTGTTGAAAGCCAGCTTGTTTGACTATCGGTCGTTGGGGCCAGGCCGCCATCCCCGACGAGATCGTCGTTGGCGAGGGCTTCACGATCCAGAACAACTTTAGCGAGACCGACGCCAAGGCCAAGGGCAAAAGCGTGGAGGATCACATCACCCACTGGTTCAGAGATGACGAGCACAATCCTCTCGATCCCCGCTGCTTCGAGGTGCCTTTGAATGATGACGTCATCCAGGAGCCGCTGGACACGTCGATTTCACCCCTCAAGGCGAGGTCCATGAGCGATGCTGGCTCATCCATCTCGTCAGGCACGTCCAGGCGCCAGGACGCCACCGCCGACGGATTCGAGGAGGCTGACTCGGACGCGAGTGGATGATCCTGTTGCACCACATGCACCTCATTGATTGTCATATCTTGAACATCGATACGCGGTGGAGGCGGTTGTGGCGGCTGGACGGAACGCATTTCTTCCGCAGCCGCAGGCGCTGTCGGAGCCGCAGGCACCGCCGGAGCCGCAGGCGCCGCCAAAGCTGCCAAATCCAGCTGGCTGGCCAGAGCACCTGCGCAACCCGTGGGGAGACCCGTGGGAAGCAGCTAAGCACCGCCTGCCGACGCGATGCCTGCTTCGCCCGTCCCTGGGCGCCAAGGCACTGAGCCTAGCTCATGGATGTCGAGATCGCATCAGCCTCAACCCGAAAAGTATAATCAGTTTGAGGGCCTACATGGTTAGCTTGCTGACTCTAGATGCGAGTCAAGTGGGAAAACTATCCAGGCGCAAAGCATCGTGAACCTGGAACATGATTCCGGGCACAGTTTTCTATTATTTACAGGCTTCGCCACTGCCGCCGACCCCACGCAAGTGAATGCAATGTCATAGTGTTGCTGGCTGCGTGTTTGTGTGTCTGTGTGCGTGTGTGTTTCTGTCTGTCTGTCTGTCTGTCCGTCTGTCTGCTTGTCATTGTTTCCAATGAAATTAAAGAAAGCTCCAGGCGAAATTTATTTCATCTAGTGAAATTGCAGAAAGCTCCATGCGACAATTAAGCTTCCCAGCGGAATCGCAGACAGCTCTATGCGAAAACTGCGCTTTCCAATGGAATTGTAGAAAGCTGTTAGCGAACACTTAAGATGTCCAGTGAACGTGGAGAAAGCTTGAGGCGAGCACTTAGATTCCCAATGAAACTGTATAAAGCTGTTAGCGAAACCATAGATTTCCAGTGAAATTGCAAAAAGCTGCATGCGAATCCATTGATTTCCAATAAAACTGCGGAAAGCTGCATGCGAAACCATGGATTTCCATGCGAAACCATGGATTTCCATTGAAATTGCAGAAAGCTGCATGCGAAACCATGGATTTCCATTGAAATTGCAGAAAGCTGCATGCGAAGAATTAGATTTCCAGTGCAATTACAGAACGCTGTATGCGAAAACATGGATTTCCAATGAAATTATAGAAGGCTGTATGCGAAACCATTGATTTCCAGTGAAATTGCAGAAAGCTGTATGCGAAGCCATCGATTTCCAGTGACATTTCAGAAAGCTGTATTCGAAACCATAGATTGCCAATGAAGTTGCAGAACGCTGTATGCGAAACCATAGGTTTCCAATGCAATTGCAGAAAGCTGTATGCGAAACAAACGATTCCCAGTGAAATTTAAGAAAGCTGTATGCGAAACCAACGATTTCCAGTGAATTTGTAGAACGCTTTGTGCGAAACCAATAATTTCGATTGAAATTGAAGAAAGCTCCACGCGGAAATTACTTTTGAGGGGCGTTTCTGGAGGGACTGAACCCAACATAACCCAACATAGCCGAACATAACCGAACCTAACCGAACCCAACCGAAGGTAACCAAACCTAAGGGGGGCGTAAGGACCCAGATTGGGTCCGTGGGGAGAGGGGGGTTCTCTCTTTCACATTGATTTGTTTTAAACATGCTAGTGATATGATTGTATCACTTACTTTACTCTTCACCTTTAATTTCATATCCAGCAGTCCAATGGTCCCACACGCTCGACGCCAGTGGGGTCGGCGGATTACGGTGCAGCCTTAGCATTAATGTATCGGCAGCGCCAATTAGCATGACGGTGCCAACTCTTTTTGATGTTCCCTCCTTATCCCCTTCCGTGGCCATTTTGACTCATGGGCCAGGCGGTTCCCGCCCCGCGATGCCCTCCGACGACCCCGATGCTGACCGCCTCCTGAATGACCACGCCGACAAGCTGCGCACCATCGTCGCTGCTCAGGATCGGGCCATTGTCCCGCTCAAAAGCATCCTCCGCATCCTCCTCCAACAGATCATCGTCCCCGCCGGGTGCCACTGTGGGTACGAGCCCTGGCCCTTTGATGTGCACAGGTTTGGCAGCCGGGTCTATGGCATGGCGCTGCCCAGCAGCGACCTGGACCTAGTGTGCATGATGTGGCCACACCATTCTGGGGGTTTGGGGCCGGCGCCACTCTCGGTGTCACAAAGTGCCATCCTTTCGATCAAGACGCTGCTCGTCGCCATGCTCGAGCGCCTGAAGAATAGGCCTGACTGTACCGGGATAAACAACGCGATCGATTACAAATGGACGATCAGCTTCTGTTTCGAAGGCAGGATGCGGGTGGACTTCACCGTCCACCTCGGCGACGCGAATCCGGAGCATGTCCACCAGCCCTCAGCGATCACAGAGGCGACGCACATCGCGCTGACTACACTGCCCGACCACGTGCGCATCCTCACGCTGCTCGTGGTGGTCATGGCGAAGCGGCAAGGCATCTGCTTCGATGGCAAAGGCGCTATTGGGGACAAGTTGAAAACGATTCACTGGACCCTTCTCGTCATTGCATTCTGGAGGGCCACGGGCAAGAATTCGACGATGGGCCTGGCTTTTGAGTTGCGTGCTTTCTGCGCCCACATCAGGCACATGCCCTTCGAGAGGGTCGCGGTCGACGCGCTGAGGTCTGGGTCGGCGCCGTTTTCGATGCGTGGCATCAACGAGCTCACAGGCCCAGTCTGGATCCGGGACCCGCTCGCACCAGGTCGGAACCTGGGGATAAGGGTCACTGAGGGCAGTCTGCAGGCGATCCGCCTCGGCCTCCACGCCTGCCAACGGCAGCTCCAATCCGCGCCAGCTGCCTTCGTCGACTGGCTCCAGCAGCAGAACGGCTGTCCGCTGCGGCCTTTGCCAGAAGACGTCAACCAGCAGCACTGGAGCCTGGGGCGAGTGAGGGAGGCCGAACCGATGGCCAAGGCGCCGCCCGTGCGGTCTCCGGCAGGCTTTGAGCCACGCGGCAGAGCAGCAGCAGCAGCAGCAGCAGCAGCAGCAGCAGCAGCAGCAGCAGCAGCAGCAGCAGCAGCAGCAGCAGCAGATGCAGATGCAGCAGCAGCAGCAGCAGCAGCAGCAGCAGCAGCAGCAGCAGCAGCAGCAGCAGCAGCAGATGCAGCACCAGCAATCGTTAAGCCAAGCTGCACAGCAGCAGCAGCAGATGCAGCACAGCCAGCGCCTGCAGATGCA
>Ga0208660_1000776_pt1 | contig 12956 bp, 12 predicted proteins | sample DEB08_DNA_13_FD_184527 | JGI IMG/M metagenome (GOLD analysis project Ga0208660, IMG submission 184527) | Aqueous microbial communities from the Delaware River and Bay under freshwater to marine salinity gradient to study organic matter... | ecosystem: Environmental > Aquatic > Marine > Coastal ... | reverse complement strand
CAAACTGCCCGGTTTCCAAAAGCTGCATCGAGGAATGGAAATCCCCAAACGGTTTATCGACGCCGCCTGCGAGCAACAGCGCCTGATCGACGCCAGCCTCGCCTTGATAGCGCGCGATCCAATCAGTTAGCGTTGCTTCGTCTTTGATGATGCGGGCGGGGAAGTGCGGCATGACTTTGTACCCGTCTGCCGACAGTCGCTTGGCGGTGGCGACCATTTCTTCAATTGGGGTACCTTCAATGTGGGCGACGTACACGCGGGTGCCTTTGGGCAGCAACGCGGTGAAATCTTCGACCTTTTCTGCAGTGCGCGGCATGACCTCGATGGAATAGTCTTGCAGCAACATTTCGACCTGCGGGTTCACAGGTGTCTCGATCGGGGTTTTGGATTTACCAAATGAAAGCAATGACATGGAAAGGCTCCGAACTAGGTTGATGGGGCTGAAGCCCAGCCATCATTGGCGATAAGGATCTTGATCCGGTCAAGATCGAATTCAGCATCGATTTTGGCAACCATAGTTTCGGCGGCTTCTTGATCTGACCCATCAACAGGGACAGGATCAGCTTTGCGAAAACCTTCGATGTAGGCATCGGATTCAGCGGCACCTGATTTCATCGCAGCGCGGTCAATAGCTTGTTCAAACCGTTCGGGCAAAGGCAGCTTGGTGCCGCGGCGACCACGGCCCACAATAACCTGCGCTGGCATGTCACGCCAATAAACAACAGTAACGTCAGCCATTTGATTCTCCCTCGTGCTTGTTGTGTCCGTTCTATCATCCACTTGCGCCGTCCGATGTCGGTTTTCGACATGCCAGACGCAGCCAGCGACTGCCCGTCATAGCTAGCGGGTGCCACGAAGACGGGCTAGTCGCACGCGCCGTCAAATTCCTCATCTTCTTTATGCGTCAGATTGTCGAAACCAATCACAAGACTTGTGCAAAGTCGAACGGCGACATAGCTTGGGGATAACTTGAAAATGGAGGGCGTGATTATGACGCCCAAGCGTCCCAACGGTGCGGGCGTGTTCCCTAAAGCGGTCGAGACCCCCGCGCCAACATCGCCTGATCCGGCGCAGCTTTATGCCGCTTTGGATTTGGGCACGAATAGCTGTCGCATGCTTGTTGCCCAACCAAAGGGCAGCCAGTTCCATGTGGTTGACAGTTTTTCAAAGTCTGTGCAGCTGGGCCATGGCCTTGAAAGCACGGGCCGTTTGTCGCGTGCATCTATGAACCGCACAATTTCAGCGATGCGGATTTGTCGCGAAAAGCTGAAACGCCACGGCGTGCAGCGCATGCGTTTGGTTGCGACTGAAGCGTGCCGGCGTGCGCTGAACGGGGATAACTTTATCGCCCAAGTCCGCCGCGAAACCGGTCTTGATCTTGAGATTATCAAACCCGAAGAAGAAGCCCGCTTAGCGGTGATTTCCTGCGCGCCTTTGGTCAGCATGAATACCGAACAGCTGTTGGTTGTCGATATCGGCGGCGGCTCTACCGAGCTGGTCTGGATTGATCTGACCCATGTGCCCAAACGCGAAAGACCTCGTGCGATCATGCGGCTACACGCCGGATTTAAATCTGACCCGGGCCCTTTTGCAGCTGCCAAAGTGGTGGATTGGATTTCCGTGCCGTTGGGCGTGGCTACCTTGCGTGACCAATTTGCCGATGTCGAAGATGATGCCGCGCGATTTGCCTTGATGAGCTGGTTCTTCGAGGAAAACCTAGAAGAGTTTTCACCCTATGCGGCGGCCCAAGCCCGCGAGGGGTTTCAGATCATTGGCACCAGCGGCACGGTAACAACAGTTGCGGCTAGCCATCTTGGCTTGAAACGCTATGACCGGACCAAAGTGGACGGGTTGCGGATGACCTCTGATCAAATTGACACAGTGATCCGCGAGTATCTGACGTTGGGTCCAGAAGGGCGGCGCGCTGATCCGCGCATTGGCAAGGACCGGCAAGCACTGATCATGTCAGGATCGGCTATTTTACAGGCGTTGATGCGGCTTTGGCCGACGGATCGGCTGTCAGTGGCCGACCGTGGACTGCGCGAAGGGCTGCTTTATGCGCAGATGTCTGCGGATGGGGTCTTGGAAGATACCCCGTTTTAGGGGTAAAGCGCTGTTATGGGCAAAAAACCAACCAAAAATTCCTCTGGTCGCGGGCAACGTGATCTGACTGTCAAAGTAAAAACGGCGCGCGGCCGCAAGCTAAGCTCGACCAATTGGTTGCAGCGGCAGTTGAATGATCCCTACGTGAAGCGCGCGCAAACTGATGGGTATCGGGGCAGGGCTGCTTATAAAATATTGGAATTGGATGATAAATTCAGGTTCCTTATTCCAGGTGCGCGGATTGTTGACTTGGGCTGTGCGCCAGGTGGATGGCTGCAGGTGGCGGTCAAGCGGGCGAACACCTTGGGCGAACGCAAAAGCAAAGCCGTGGGATATGTGCTTGGTGTTGACCTGCAAGAGGTCGATCCGGTTCCGGGCGCGGAAATCCATCAGTTAGATTTTCTTGAAGACGATGCCGATTTGCAGGTCCGTGAATGGCTGGGCGGCAAGGCGGATGTTGTGATGTCCGATATGGCGGCATCGGCTTCGGGCCATAAACAAACCGATCACATCCGGATTATCGCACTGTGCGAGGCTGCAGCCTATTTTGCATTTGATGTATTAGAAGAGGGCGGCACATTCGTCGCAAAAGTTCTGGCAGGTGGTGCAGAGGGTGATTTGCAAAAACTGCTGAAAGCGCGGTTTACCAAAGTTGCCAACGTAAAACCGCCCGCGTCGCGGTCTGACAGTTCTGAAAAATTCGTTGTGGCGACAGGGTTTAAAGGCTCAGACGCGGTGTAGTTTTGTGCCCCAGTCGGCACAGTCACCTATCAGTTTTTCCGACGGAATATGATCTGTCACAAAATGATCAACTTGCGCAAGCGACGCTATTTTGACGGCCGCTTTGCGTGTGAATTTGGTGCTGTCAGCGACAAGGATCGTTGCCCGGGCTGATTTGATCACTTGCTGGCTGACACGTACTTCTTGGGGATCAAAGTCCAAAAGATCTCCGCTTAGGTCAATTGCAGATGCCCCGATAACGGCGAAATCAACCTTGAACCGATCAATCGCTAGCGCGGCCAAATCACCCACTAATCCCCCGTCAGACCGGCGCAGACTGCCCCCCGCGACGACAACGTCGCAGCTAGGGTTGCTGGCTAAGATGTTGGCAACGTTTAGGTTATTTGTCACAACCATCAGGTTTTTATGATCTCGCAGCGCATGAGCAACTGCTTCGGTTGTGGTGCCGATGTTCAGGAATAGCGATGCGCTATCTGGGATAAGCCGCGCCGCGCGACGCGCAATCCGCAACTTTATATCACGGTTCAGCGCGCGGCGATCGCCATAGCCTATATTGCTGACACCGGAGGGCAGCACCGCGCCACCGTGGATACGTTCGAGTAGGCCTGCCGCACAAAGTTGGCGCAGATCGCGCCGTATAGTTTGAACAGCAACACCCAATCTGTCCGAGAGAGCGGCTGCCGTTACTTTGCCCTCAGACTGGGCTTGGGCACGGATGAGGTCGTGGCGTTGCGTGGTGTCCATATGTTCGGTTTGGCAAAGCACCGAACATAAGGCAAGAAGTTTTCCTTTAAAAATTGATCATATCTGCATTCGGGTCGTGTTCGTCTTTTATGGACCGAACATTAACATCGAAGCAGCTTGCACACGCATTCTGCACACGTAACACGAGTGAAAACCAACGAGGCATAGTATGAAAATCGACTTTGACGTCTTCATAATTGGCGGCGGGATCAACGGATGCGGTATTGCGCGCGATGCGTCCGGCCGTGGACTAAAGGTCGGATTGGCCGAAATGAATGACCTTGGCTCTGCGACGTCTTCTGCGTCGACCAAGTTGTTTCATGGTGGTTTACGCTATCTTGAGTTTTTTGAATTTGGATTGGTGCGAAAGGCATTGATCGAACGCGAAGTGCTATTAAAGAATATGCCTCATATTAGTTGGCCAATGCGATTTGTGCTGCCTTATCATAAGGATATGCGGTTCGAGAACGACACGCCGACCTCGAAATTGCTATCCACGGTGATGCCATGGATGAAAGGACGCCGCCCTGCTTGGCTGATCAGGCTTGGCCTTTTCATGTATGACAATTTGGGGGGGCGCAAAATCCTGCCGGGCACCCGCACTATTGATCTGACTACGAACCCTGTTGGTGTGCCTTTGAAAGGAAAGTTCAAACGCGCTTACGAATATTCCGATTGTTGGATCGAAGATGCGCGACTGGTCGTTCTGAATGCACGCGATGCACAGATCCGGGGCGCACAGATCATGACCCGCACGAAAGTCGTCAGCGCTGCCCGTGTTGATGGGCATTGGGAAATCGTGACTGAACATGCAGGGCAACAGACAACCCACACGGCCCGCGCGCTTGTGAACGCTGGCGGTCCTTGGGTTGAAAACATCGTGCGCGAAGTGGCACGGCTGAACACCTCTGAGGGGGTGCGGCTTGTGCGCGGCAGCCATATTGTCACGAAAAAGCTGTTTGACCACGACAAAAGCTATTTTTTCCAAGGTGAGGATGGGCGGATTATTTTCGCAATTCCTTATGAGACTGATTTTACGCTTATTGGAACCACCGATGCAGAGCATGAAAACCTGTCCCAAAAACCTTATGCGACTGACGAAGAACAAGACTATCTTTGTGCGTTTGCGACGCAATATTTCGACAAACAAGTAACCCGCGATGATGTGGTATGGACATATTCCGGCGTACGGCCGCTTTATGATGACGGGGCGAAATCAGCTACAGCGGCGACCCGCGACTATGTGTTATCTCTTGATAATAGCGGTGCGCCGTTGCTGAACATTTTTGGTGGCAAGATCACGACTTATCGTAAACTGGCGGAAAACGCGCTGAAAAAGCTTACACCATTGGTAGGCGGGGGCATGCCTTGGACCCATGATGCGGCCTTGCCGGGTGGAGATTTCGAAGTTGATGCGCGCGACCAATTGGTTGCTGAACTGCAAGCGGCCTATCCGTTTTTATCACCCGCGTGGGCGTTGCGTTTGATAAAAGGATACGGCACCGAAGCGCGCCAGATCATGGGCGACGCAAAAGAGACACTTGATCTGGGAACGGATTTTGGCGCGACCCTGACCGAGGCAGAGGTTAAGTGGCTGATGTCCCACGAGTATGCTGTTTCTGCAGAAGACATCGTTTGGCGTCGTTCAAAACTGGGCTTGCGGATGACAAAAGATCAAATAGCGACGCTTGACACATATATGGCGGCTTGAGCCTGACGGTGGGCGCGTTACGCTAAACGAAATTGGGGGATACTATGACTTACATTTTGGCAATCGACCAAGGCACGACGTCAAGCCGTGCGATCATTTTCGACGCCGACATGCGCGTCAAAGCGACAGCGCAGGAAGAGTTTCCCCAGCATTTCCCTCAGTCCGGTTGGGTTGAGCATGATCCGTCAGACATATGGTCATCGGTCGCGTCCACATGCCGTGGTGCTATTGAAAAGGCGGGGATCACGGCAGATGATGTTGCGGCGATTGGCATTACAAATCAGCGTGAAACGACGCTAGTTTGGGATAAGAAAACTGGTGAACCGATCCATAACGCGATTGTTTGGCAAGATCGCCGCACTGCACCTTTCTGCGAAGAACTGCGCAGCGAAGGTTTCGAGGCCACAATCACACACCGCACCGGTCTGCTTGCAGATCCCTATTTTTCGGGCACAAAAGTCCACTATATTCTGAACAAAGTAGAAGGCGCACGCGCGCGGGCACAGGCAGGTGAGTTGCTCTTTGGGACGGTCGACAGCTATCTGATCTGGAAGCTGACCGGCGGAAAACGCCATGTCACCGATGCCACGAACGCAGCGCGCACCATGCTATATGACATTCGCAAAGGACGGTGGAGCACCACGATTTGCGACCGCTTTGGCATCCCGGCATCTATGCTACCCGAGGTTTTAGATTGCGCGGCTGATTTCGGGATGACGCGCGCCGATCTTTTTGGAAAAGAACTGCCCATTTTGGGTGTGGCTGGCGACCAGCAAGCCGCGACAATCGGGCAGGCCTGTTTTCGGCCGGGCATGTTGAAATCAACTTACGGAACTGGCTGTTTTGCTTTGCTAAATACCGGCGATACGTTGGTTGAAAGCAAGAAACGACTCTTGGGGACGATTGCGTACCAGTTTAATGGCAAACCAACTTACGCCCTTGAAGGCTCTATTTTTATTGCGGGTGCAGTCGTGCAATGGCTGCGTGATGGAATAAAGATCATCCGTGATGCCAAAGAAACGCAGCCCTTGGCTCAGACCGCAGATGAAGGGCAAGAGTTGTATATGGTGCCTGCTTTCACAGGTCTTGGCGCACCCTATTGGGATGCTGACGCGCGCGGTGCGATTTACGGTCTGACGCGCAATTCCGGTCCGGCAGAGTTCGCACGAGCAGCATTGGAAAGTGTCGGTTTTCAAACACGAGACCTTTTGGAGGCAATGAAAAGCGACTGGCAAGCATCTGATACAGATGGTGTTTTACGCGTTGACGGTGGCATGAGTGCCTCTGATTGGTCAATGCAATTTCTATCTGACATCATTGGTGCGCCTGTGGATCGTCCAACGGTCCTTGAAACAACCGCGCTTGGTGTCGCTTGGCTTGCGGGGATGCGTGCGGGGGTCTACCCCGACCAGGAAGGTTTTGCAGCCAACTGGGCGCTGGATCGGCGGTTCGAACCTGCAATGGATCCCGCGCTGCGAGAGCGTCGCTATGCCGGATGGAAGGATGCGGTTCGCCGTACCTTAACGTAATGCGTAGGCTTGGCACGATGTGAACGCCCTAAAAAATAAAGCGTTACCGCCGCCCCAACTCCCAAACTGCAAACTCTGCAGCGCGTTTCGCTCGTAATTTTTCTTCGACGTGAAGCGAGAGCTGTAAGTCCATCTTCGGAGACATGTTTTTCTGCTTAAGAATGATTTTCATCTCAAGCCGATTCTCAATATATTCAATCACTTTGTCCCACTGTTCGTATTGAAACAGGTGGTCTACGCCGATTTCACCATCATTGATCCGCAGAAATTTGTTTTGCGATCCCACGTCTGCGAACGGGGCTGGTTGCCCTTTGCAATATTCAAGCACGAAGTCATCAAAGCTGACAAGATGCGTGCTATTCTCATGTCCGATTAAATCCTTTCGCGTTCTGTAGCGATACCAACTGCCAAGCCAGTCGATGGGATTGCGTACGATTGCCATTAACTCTGGTTTCTGCCCACCAGCTTGTACAAAGAAGGGCTTAAGAAAACGTTTATAGCGATAGCAAGGTGCATGCTTTAAGTGCGGTGGATCACGCAAGACCATTGACGCGCGCGGGGCTAACGTACCTTGTAACGCGGTCGAACCTGTCTTTGGCACAGCCAACAACACAAGGTTTTCTTTCCAGAAAACAAGCATTTCATCCCCGATTTTCGCGTTTCTATGATTTATCTTTAGGACATAAACCAATCCTTAACCACTGCTTGGTGATGATGGTGATGCAAATAAATGTTGCAATGTTCTTCTTTTGGTCCCATTAACGAAAAGAACACAAGAAGAACAAAAAGCAGTGATTGCCGCCCTGCGGGGGGCATGAGATAAGGACGCGAAACATGGCAACGGCAGAACTCCTCAAAATGACTGATAAGAAAACCGCGGACAAAGAAAAGGCGCTGGAAAGCGCACTGGCGCAGATCGAACGGCAGTTCGGCAAAGGCTCCATCATGAAACTTGGCGGTAAGAATCAGATGCCCGACATCGAGGCGACATCAACGGGTTCGCTGGGTCTTGATATCGCACTTGGGATTGGTGGCTTGCCCAAGGGTCGTGTCGTAGAAATCTACGGACCTGAATCGTCGGGAAAGACAACATTGACACTGCACGCGATTGCAGAAGAACAGAAAAAAGGCGGTGTCTGCGCTTTTGTAGACGCAGAACATGCCCTTGATCCATCTTATGCAAAAAAGCTAGGTGTGAACCTTGATGAATTGCTCATTTCTCAGCCCGACACGGGCGAACAAGCGCTTGAGATCGTGGATACATTGGTGCGTTCAGGCGCTGTGAGCATGGTGGTTGTCGATTCAGTCGCCGCATTGACACCAAAGTCAGAACTTGAAGGTGATATGGGTGACAGCTCTGTCGGTGTGCATGCACGCTTGATGAGCCAGGCTATGCGCAAGCTGACAGGGTCAATCAATCGGTCAGGTTGCATGGTGATTTTCATCAACCAAATCCGCATGAAAATCGGTGTGATGTTTGGCTCACCGGAAACAACAACGGGCGGAAATGCCCTGAAGTTTTATGCGTCTGTTCGTTTGGATATTCGCCGTATTGGCGCAGTCAAAGATCGCGATGAGATTGTTGGAAACGCGACCCGTGTGAAGGTTGTTAAGAATAAAGTCGCACCACCGTTCAAGCAAGTCGAGTTTGATATCATGTATGGTGAAGGTATCTCTAAAACAGGGGAGTTACTCGATCTTGGCGTAAAGGCGGGGATTGTCGAAAAATCTGGCGCCTGGTTTAGCTATGGTGACGAACGTATTGGTCAGGGCCGTGAGAATTCTAAACTGTTCTTACGTGAGAACACTCGGATTGCACTCGAGATCGAAGACAAAATCCGCGCGGCGCACGGGCTTGATTTCGACCTGCCCGAGGCAACCGTTGACGATGAAGGCGGTGACGACCTCGTGGAAGTCTAAGGTCGCTGACGACGACTTCAGAAATGGCCATTTCATCAATGGTGATCAGGAATGCTATGAAAGGGTGTCGCAACTGCGGCACCCTTTCTCGGTTGTGAGGGGGCCGTGTGGTAACATCTGTTTAGGTCGTTCTTGTTTCAGTGCGGCGCAATGCGACCATCAGTTCCGTTTGACTGTGGACAGCATGCAGGTGCGCGGGTATTTCTTCACGCCAAAGCGATAGCCTTATTGAAAGCGTGTCATGACCAGCCTTGCAGACATCCGTTCGACCTTTCTTAACTATTTTGACCAAAACGGGCATCAGGTGGTCCCGTCCAGCCCGTTGGTGCCGCGGAATGATCCGACATTGATGTTTACCAATTCTGGCATGGTGCAATTCAAAAACATGTTCACGGGTGTCGAAACGCGCGATTATACCCGCGCGACGACCAGTCAAAAATGTGTGCGCGCCGGCGGAAAGCACAATGACCTTGATAACGTAGGCTATACGGCGCGGCACCATACGTTCTTTGAAATGTTAGGGAACTTTAGCTTTGGGGACTATTTTAAAGCCGAAGCTATTCCTTACGCGTGGGAACTGCTGACAAAGGAATTTGGCATCAACGCGGATCGTTTGTTGGTGACTGTTTATCACACCGATGACGAAGCGGCGAACATGTGGAAGAAAGTCGCGGGTCTGAGCGACGATAAGATTATCCGTATTCCAACTGACGATAACTTTTGGCGGATGGGGCCAACCGGCCCATGCGGACCATGTACAGAGATTTTCTATGATCATGGCGATCATATCTGGGGTGGTCCTCCGGGGTCTGCCGAAGAAGATGGCGACCGTTTCATTGAAATTTGGAACGTTGTCTTCATGCAGAACGAACAGTTCGATGATGGCACGATGAAACCGCTTGATATGCAATCGATTGACACTGGCATGGGGCTAGAGCGGATCGGGGCATTGCTGCAAGGTAAGCACGACAATTACGACACAGACCTGATGCGCGCTCTTATGGAAGCGTCAGCAGACGCCACTTCAAGCGATCCCGACGGTCTGGGCAACACCCATCACCGTGTGATTGCGGACCATTTGCGGTCGACGTCGTTTTTGATCGCCGAGGGCGTTTTGCCTTCGAACGAAGGTCGCGGTTATGTGTTGCGCCGGATTATGCGCCGCGCCATGCGCCATGCGCATTTGTTGGGGGCCAAAGATCCCGTTATGCACCGTTTGGTGCCTGCCTTGGTGCAGCAAATGGGTGCTGCATATCCTGAGTTGGGCCTAGGACAACGGCTGATCGAAGAAACGCTGTTGAATGAAGAAGTTCGTTTCAAGCAGACCCTTGATCGCGGCTTAAAGCTATTGGACGACGAACTGGCGGGATTGCCCGAGGATGCAGCATTGCCGGGCGAGGCGGCTTTCAAGCTTTATGATACTTTTGGGTTTCCACTTGATCTGACCCAGGATGCGTTGCGTGAAAAAGGTAGGGCTGTAGATACCGACGGTTTTGACGCTGCTATGGCTGCGCAGAAGGCCAAAGCGCGGGCGGCTTGGTCGGGCACAGGCGAGGCTGCTGATAGTGCGATCTGGTTTGATATTGCTGACGAAAGCGGCGCGACCGACTTCTTGGGTTATGATACGATGTCGGCTGAAGGACAGATTGCGGCGTTGGTAGTGGACGGTGGCACTGTGAACCAAACAGATGGTGAGGTGCAGATCGTGCTAAACCAAACGCCGTTCTATGCTGAATCAGGTGGTCAAGTTGGCGATGCAGGCATGCTGGTCACAGAAACGGGCAAGGCGAAAATCACTGACACCAAGAAGGTCACCAGCCTTTATATCCATTTTGCAAAGGTGATCGAAGGGTCGATCCGCAAAGGGCAGGGTGCTGAATTGCAAGTTGATCCCGCGCGGCGCGGCGATATTCAAGCAAACCACTCAGCGACACACCTGCTTAATGAGGCGCTGCGCGAGACTTTGGGTGATCACATCGCGCAGCGTGGTTCGTTGAATGCACCTGATCGGCTGCGGTTTGATTTCAGCCACACCAAAGCTCTAAGCGTTGATGAATTGGCGCGTGTTGAACGTGATGTTAACGCCATGATCCGCCAGAACAGCCGAGTTGAGACACGTGTGATGACGCCTGATGATGCGCGCGCGATGGGTGCGCAAGCGTTGTTCGGCGAAAAGTACGGCGATGAAGTGCGGGTGGTGTCAATGGGCCGTCAGGTTGGGTCCGGCAAGGGTAGCAATGGCAACACCTATTCGCTCGAGCTTTGCGGTGGAACGCATGTATCGCAATTGGGCGAGATCGGTGCATTTGTTGCATTGGGCGACAGTGCGTCCAGTGCAGGTGTGCGGCGTATCGAAGCGCTAACCGGGCAGGCCGCTTTGGATTATCTGCGGGGCCAAGACGCGCGTTTGGGTCAAGTGGCGTCTGCATTGAAAGCGCCCGCGTCAGAGGTTGCTGACCGTATAAAGGCATTGCTGGACGAACGTAAAGCGCTCACAAACGAAGTTGCGCAGTTGCGCCGTGAAGTGGCTATGGGTGGCGGCGCGCAAACAGCAGCCCCATCCGAGGTCATCAACGGCATTTCTTTCCAAGCGCAGGTTTTGACGGGCGTGACGGGCAAGGATCTGCCTGCTTTGATTGATGAAATGAAGTCCTCATTAGACAGCGGCGCGGTTTTGTTGATTGCTGATGCAGGCGGCAAGGCTGCGGTTGCCGTTGGCGTGACCGCCGATCTATCAGACCGTGTATCTGCTGTGGATTTGTTGCGCGCAGTGACACCTGAACTGGGTGGTAAGGGCGGCGGCGGGCGTGCTGATATGGCCCAGGGTGGCGGCGCATCGGTTGAAAATGCGGAGGCTGCGATTGCGGCAGCGAAAGCAGTATTGCAGGGGTTGTCATGACCGCGCTCTGGATCAGCCACGTTTTGGTCACGAATGAAGAGCAATACGGTGAATATGCAAAACGCGCCACGGTCGCGATTGCTGATCATGGTGGTGTTTTTCTGGCACGCGGTGGGTATTACTTGCAGAAAGAAGGCGAAGATCGACCGCGAAACGTCGTCGTTCGTTTCCCGAGCATTGAGACGGCAAATGATTGCTACGAGTCAGCCGCGTATCAAGAGGCGCTGCGCTTTGCGAAAGGCGCTTCAGAGCGCACCCTTTGCATCGTTAAAGAGATCGCTTGAAGGGCAAGCTTGCCGAGATGATGGGCAGACACGCCCAATTGGGGCGCGTTGACTGGATTGGGCTGCGGTCTGAACGGTACGCCGACCTGGATGTCGTCAACCAAGCCACATTGGATAAGGGTGGCCTGCTCGGAGATCATGGGCGGGCTGGAAAACGGGCTGTCACACTTATTCAGGCTGAGCACCTTGCTGTGATTGCGGCTTTGGCTGGCAAAGACGTGGTGACCCCGCAGGAACTGCGCCGCAATCTGGTCGTATCTGGGCTGAACCTATTGGCGTTGCGCAAAGGTTATTTGCGCATCGGTGATGTCGTGCTGGAAATCCACGGTCCTTGCCCACCATGTTCACGGATGGAAAAAATCTTGGGTACGGGTGGGTACAACGCCATGCGAGGTCACGGGGGTTGGTATGCGAGCGTCGCCCAACAGGGGCGCATCGCGGTCGGGGATCAGGTCGCGCCAATGCAGCGCGACCCGAATGAGGTTTAACCAGCGCGCGACTGACGCTTACGCTCGTGTGGGTCAAGGAAACGCTTGCGCAAACGGATAGCGTTTGGCGTGACCTCGACCAGTTCGTCATCGTCGATATAGGCAATCGCCTGCTCTAACGACATGGTGATCGGTGTGGTCAAACGAACCGCTTCGTCAGTACCAGACGCGCGTACGTTGGTCAGCTGCTTGCCCTTCAAAGGGTTCACTTCCAGATCGTTTTCACGGCTGTGTTCGCCGATAATCATGCCCTGATAGACAGCTTCCTGAACACCGATAAAGAACTTACCGCGGTCTTCCAGTTTCCACAGCGCGAACGCCACGGAAGTGCCGTTTTCCATCGAAATCAGAACACCTTGACGACGGCCCTGGATTTTACCCTTGTAAGGTGCCCAGCCGTGGAACAGGCGGTTCAAAACGCCTGTACCGCGTGTGTCGGTCAGGAATTCGCCATGATAGCCGATCAGGCCGCGCGATGGGACAAGTGCAATAATCCGTGTCTTGCCAGCGCCAGCGGGCTTCATCTCCATCAGCTCG
>Ga0208660_1000772_pt1 | contig 12969 bp, 11 predicted proteins | sample DEB08_DNA_13_FD_184527 | JGI IMG/M metagenome (GOLD analysis project Ga0208660, IMG submission 184527) | Aqueous microbial communities from the Delaware River and Bay under freshwater to marine salinity gradient to study organic matter... | ecosystem: Environmental > Aquatic > Marine > Coastal ... | reverse complement strand
ATCAACTGCGCAAAGCCCGCGTGATGGTAGAAGTGCCGGATTGCCAATGGCACATCAATATCGCGGCTTTCGCGGATCGGTTTGCCGTTATCAAGCGTTTCCATGACTGCCAGCAAGCGGCTGTGTTTTTGCATCAACCGCGCGATGGCATAGAGAACACGCGCGCGTTTATGGCCGGACTTTGCCCAAGCTGGCCGTGCTTTGCGTGCGGCAGCGACGGCCAAAGCGACCTCGTCGGCTGTGCCTTTGGTCACGCCCGCCAGCTTGACGCCTGTAGCGGGATTGGTTGTCGCGAAATCATCGCGGAGCGCGCCCCATTTGCCGTTGATGTAGTGGCCAGCGATACCGCCGCGATCTGCAAGCCACGCCAGCGCTTCGGCGCTGCTTTCGGGGGCAGGGCCGTAGTCCATGGTGTCAAAAATCTCTTTAATGGTCATGGCTTATCCAATCGCGTGCCGCCACTGGGCCGAATAGGCCCCCGTGACGTGATGTTCGAGTTGCCGTTCAATGTCGCCCAGCAAGCTGGATGCGCCAAAGCGGAAAAGGTCGGGTTGTAGCCAGCGGTCGCCCAGTTCGTCTTTGATCATGCTGAGGTAGACCAATGCGTCTTTGGCTTTTGAAATTCCGCCAGCGGGCTTGTAGCCAACTTTGATGCCTGTCCGGTCCTGGTAATCGCGGATTGCACGGATCATCGTTAGCGTGACTGGCAAGGTTGCGTTTACAGGCTCTTTCCCAGTCGATGTCTTGATGAAATCAGCACCAGCCATCATGCAGACCAATGATGCGCGGGCAACGTTGCGAAGGGTCCCAAGTTCGCCCGTCGCGAGGATCGCTTTTACGTGTGCATCACCGCAAGCGGCGCGCATTTCGCGCATTTCATCATAAAGTGCTTGCCAGTTGCCGGTCAGCACATGGCGGCGGCTGATCACGATGTCGATCTCTTGCGCGCCTGCGGCTACGCTGTCACCGATTTCGGCGATACGCAGGTGGAAAGGTGACAGGCCCGCGGGAAATCCGGTCGAAACCGCAGCCACAGGAATGTTCGTGCCTTGCAGTGCATCAACTGCCGTTGCGACCATATCGTGGTAAACGCAGATCGCACCTGTGGTCAGCCCCTCCATACCGAGGGCCTCCAGAATATGTTGCGAAACGGGTTGGCGTGCCTTGGCACATAAGCGCCGCACGCGCCCTTCGCTGTCGTCACCCGAGAGGGTAGTCAGGTCCATCAAACTAACGGCTTTGCAAAGCCATGCGGCCTGATAATCTTTTTTGACGCTGCGCCGTCCGGGTAAAGTTTGCGCCCGGCGTTCAATTGCAGACGTGTTGGCTTGCACCGCCATGACCCAATCAAGGTCAAGCGGCATGCCTTCGTTGCGTGCTTCATGAAGCTGCGGCAGTTGCTGCGTCGTCAGCGTTGAGGATTGGGTGGTTTGCAAGGGAGCCTCCTGCGGTACCGGATAAGGGTCGCACTTTGACTTTGTCTTGGCAAGTTTTGTCCAAATGGTCAAATTATTTTAACGGGTCACGCGGCGCATTGCCTGCGACCTCGCGTCAGTTGGGCTGAACGACGTCGCGCTGCAACTTTTGACGGTATTGCAAGGGGGTGACGCCATAAGCGGCCCGAAACAGCTTATGGAAATGCGACATGTTGGGAATACCGCATTCAGCGGCTATTTCACTGATCGCTTCGCTGTCAGTTGTTAGCGCACGGGCTGCATGGGTCATCCGAATGGTGTTCACGTAATCCGAAGGCGTCTGACCAAGGTATTTGCGCATCATCCGGCTGACATGCGGATGTGCTTTGCCTGCCTGTGCTACCAACCCAGCAGACCCTGCACGGAAAACTTCGGGATCATTTGCAGCAAGGCATGCTTGCGCAAGCCATGCCGGAACATCTGCTGCGAACGCTTCCGCAGTCAGGTCCGCGCAAAGTGGCAGCAGGAATGCTTCGGCGGCAAGAGTATCGCCCAAGCTACGTTCCAATTGAACGGCTGCATGGTTTAATGCCGCCAACTGCCGAATATCCCGATGGACTTGGACGGGGCCGGTTTTGGACCAAAACAGATGGCCGTTTACGCTGGGGTGCCGTTTGGCCAAAGACTTGATCGTCTGGGGATGAAAACAGATCGAGACTACTAGTGCATGTTCCCCACGCCCTTGCAGGGCATGTGTTTGACCGGGCTGGATGAAAACAACATCGCCTTCGGTCAGGTTCACGACTTTGCCCTCAAGATGATGACGTATCTTGCCGTTTTGCACCCAGACCAATTCAAAAAAGTCGTGGCCATGCAATGTCCGCGGGCGCGCAGTGGTTAGCGTTGCGCGCGTGAGGTGGGACTGGGCACCAGCTATTAGAATATCTTTGTGGCGAAGAATTTGCGTCATAAGTGCACTCTAGCACCGAATTTGCTGCACTGCAGCATGAAAATGTATCAGCTCGTGACAAACTGTACGTGTCAGGGTATCGCGTGGCCAACAAATCGCATGAGGTATGCCATGACTTTTGACCGTTCCATCAAGATCGCCCCGTCGATCCTATCCGCTGACTTCGCCAATTTCGGGGCCGAGTGCGAAGCCATCGAAGCGCAAGGCGCCGATTGGGTGCATGTTGACGTTATGGATGGGCATTTTGTCCCCAATATCACCTTTGGTCCAGCGATCTGCGCCGCGATCCGCCCGCATATCAAAGGCGTCATGGACGTGCATCTGATGATTTCGCCTGTTGATCAGTACATTGAAGGCTTTGCCAACGCGGGTGCGGACATCATTACTGCCCACGTTGAGGCAGGCCCGCATATCCACCGCACACTGCAAGCAATCCGCGGTGCAGGTGCAAAGGCGGGTGTCGCGCTGAACCCCGGCACACCTGCGTCATCAATTGAGACATTGCTTGATATGGTAGATCTGGTTTGCGTGATGACAGTGAACCCCGGTTTTGGCGGGCAAAAGTTCATAAACAGCCAAGTCGAAAAGGTACGCGAGCTGCGCGCGATGATCGGTGATCGTCCAATTCATATCGAGATTGACGGTGGTGTCGATCCGACCACTGCGCCCTTGGTTGCAGCGGCTGGTGCGGATGTACTGGTGGCAGGATCTGCGGTTTTCCGTGGCGGGTCTGTCAGCAACCCTGCGCCATACGGTGAGAATATTCGCGCAATCCGGGCTGCTGCGGAATAATCACGCAAAGAAAAGCCCCCTGAGCTTTGTGCTAGGGGGCTCAATTCCGTCTTAAAAGTCGACTTCGATCGCGATGCCTTGCGCAATCGCCAATTTCACGATGCTTGCTGCAACCGCAAGATCCTGCAGGCCGACACCTGTGCCGTCAAACAAAGTGATTTCGTCGTCTGACGTGCGCCCCGGATGCGTGCCATTGATGACCGCACCCAATTCGTTCACGTCGCTTTGCTTGATCAAACCTGCGGCAATGGCATGCTGCGCCTCGCCGATGCTGATGGATTGCGCGACTTCGTCGGTGAAAACGGTTGCTTGCGCAAGAAGTGCTGTTTCAAGCTCTTGCTTGCCCTTTGTGTCAGTCCCCATGCAGGCAACATGTGTGCCCGGGCTGATATGCTTGGCCATGACTGTGGGGGCAAAGGTCGACGTGATCGAAATCACGACATCGGCTTCGACCATGCCCTCTAGCGCGACCGCTTCAAAAGGCACGCCAGCTTCATTTGCAATCTTTTCAATGTTGGGCAGCATTTCTGGATGATAGTTCCAGCCGATGACTTTCTCGAACTCACGTTGCTCAAGGGCAGCACGCAACTGGAATGTCGCCTGATGACCTGCGCCAACCATACCCATGACTTTCGCGTCTTTACGGGCCAAATGCTTGATCGAAACAGAGGACGCCGCAGCCGTCCGCAACGCCGTCAGCAGATTACCACCGACCATTGCGCTGACCTTGCCGGTATCGGGATCAAACAGGAAAACCGTGGACTGGTGGTTGATCGCCCCATGCTTTTCCATGTTGTTTGGCCAGTATCCACCAGCTTTCAGACCAAGCGCCATGCCCGCCTTGTCGAACCCGCCTTTGAAGCCATAAAGCGCGTTTTCATAGCCAATCGCTTCGCGGATAACCGGAAAGTTGTAGGCGTCGCCTTTGGACATTGCGGCGAACACATTTTCAACGGCTGTAAACGCATCGGCGCGTGTTAGCAGGGCTGCGATCTCTTTTTCAGGGACAATATACATCGTGGTTTTCCTTGCAAAACGGGCCGGTCTGAACGACCGACCCTGACTTCTTTTTTCCTAAGTAAACTTCCCCCGGAGGGTCCGATGCTTAGTATGCTTTACCGCGTGCAGATACGGGCCACAGCGTTTCGACCTTGCCGTTGCGCACACCGACGTACCAGTCATGCACGTTGCACGTCGGGTCACAGTGACCTGGAACCAGCTTGAGCTTGTCATTGACCTTCAACACACCGTCGGGGTCAGCAACAACGCCGTGCTCGTCCGAACATTTGACATATTCGACATCGGTGCGGCCATAGATCGTTGGCAAGCCACTATCGACGGACTGCGCTTTGAGGCCCGCATCAACGATAGCTTTGTCGGCCTTTGCGTGGCTCATCACGGATGTCAGGATGAACAGCGCGTTCTCCCACTCGCCTTGGTCGATGCGGTTGCCGTCCTTATCAAGGATACGGCCATAGTCGGCGTCCATGAAGGCATATGACCCACACTGCAATTCGTTGAAAACGTTTGACTCACTCTCAAAGTAATATGAACCAGTGCCGCCACCGCCAACGATGTCGCACTCAAGCCCAGCGGCTTTCAGCAGGTCGACGCTTTCACGTACTTGTTCAATCGCGATTGCGGTTTTGCCCTGACGGTCCTCATACGAGTCCATGTGCTGCATGGCACCTTGGTAGGCTTGGATGCCCGCAAACTTGAGGCCCTCTGCCGCGTCGATTGCAATCGCAAGATCAACAACCGGCTGACCAAATTGCACACCGCAACGGCCTGCGCCTACGTCGATTTCAACAAGACATTCGATCTGCGTGCCATGCTTCATTGCAGCAGCTGACAAGTCTGCCACGTTGTCGATATCGTCGACGCAGCAGATAGCGCGTGCGCCTAGCTTCGGCAGACGTGCCAAACGGTCAATTTTTTCCGGCTGGCGTACTTGGTTGGAAACCAGCACGTCCTTGATGCCACCACGTGCGAACACTTCGGCTTCGGATACTTTCTGGCAGCACACACCGACAGAACCACCCAGCTTTTCTTGCAGCAGCGCCACGTCGACAGATTTGTGCATCTTGCCGTGCACGCGGTGACGCATGCCGTGTGATTTTGCGAAATCACCCATCTTTTTGATGTTCCGCTCTAGCGCGTCCAGATCAAGCACAAGGCAAGGTGTCGCAATATCGGCTTCGTCCATACCAGGCAGGGCAGGCACGTCGTAGCCGACTTCGAGGTCTTTAAGATTGCTCATATCGTTCATGGTCTTCTCTCCCTTTAACCTTGCATCCAAGGTAGTTTGTCGAGGTCTACGTTACCGCCAGTTACGACGACGCCAACGCGTTTGCCTTTAAAAAATTCACGGTTCTTGATGATGGTGGCCAGCGGCACGGCACAGCTAGGTTCCATCACGATCTTCATGCGCTGCCACGTCAGTTTCATTGCGTCGATGATTTCCTGCTCGGAGGCAGTAAAGATTTCGGTCACATGGTTGCTGACAAAGTGCCACGTCAGGTCCTTCAAAGGAACCTTAAGGCCGTCCGCAACCGTCACAGGCGCATCATCAGCGATGATGTGACCCGCTTTAAAGCTGCGGTATGCATCATCAGCCTGTTCCGGCTCTGACGCAATGATCTGCACTTCGGGCGCAATGTTAGACAATGTCAGGCAAGTACCTGAAATCATGCCGCCACCGCCGATGGGCGCCACAACCATATCAAGTCCGTGACCGTGCTCTTCCTGCATTTGCTCCATCAGCTCTTTGCTGCAAGTTCCCTGACCCGCGATAACCCGAGGGTCATTATAAGGATGGACGAAATCCCCGCCTGTTTCAGCCTGAACACCAGCAAACACTGCTTCGCGCGAAGACGTCGACGGTTCGCATTCTGTGATGATTCCGCCATAACCTTTGACCGCATCTTTCTTTGCTTGCGGCGCAGTGCGCGGCATCACGACGTTACACGGAATGCCCCTGCGACCTGCTGCGTAAGACAGCGATAGCGCATGATTGCCGGATGAATGTGTGCAAACACCTTTGGCAGCTGCTTCATCAGATAACCCAAAAACCGCATTGGAAGCGCCACGTACTTTGAACGCGCCGGCCTTTTGAAAGTTCTCGCATTTAAAGAACAGTTCTGCGCCAGTCAGTTCGTTCAGGTACGTCGACGTCAGCACAGGCGTGCGGTGAATGTAGGGTTTGATACGTTCGTGGGCTTCGATCACGTCTTGGTAGGTCGGGATATACATTTCGTGGCTGTCCTTCATTTACGCTACAACTTTGAGCGGAACAGAGATGCTGCCGCGGTAGTATTCCTGTGCTGCCGCAACACCAGAGCCGAGTTTGATGTCGAGGCCCAAGTCAACCATACACATTTCTGCGGTGGCGATACCGGATAAAGCCATCACGTCTGTCATGCTGCCCAAGTGACCGATGCGGAAGACCTTGCCTGCAACTTCTCCAAGGCCAGTGCCAAAGGCGACGCCGTATTTTTCTGCGGCAAGCGACACGATGTCAGTTGCGTTGAAACCTTCTGGTGTCTTGATTGCGCTGACTGTGTCTGAATACAGATCAGGCGAAGCTGCGCAAAGCTCAAGGTCCCAAGCGTGGATCGCTGCACGAATACCGGATGCAATCCGTGTATGACGCGCAAAAACGTTATCAAGTCCCTCTTTCAGCAGAGTTTCGGTCGCCAAAAGCAATCCGTTCATCAAGCCAACAGGTGGTGTGTAAGGGAATGCGTTCGCGTTGTAGCCCTTCGTCATGTCGTTGATGTCAAAGAACGTGCGCGGCAGACCCGCAGTTTTGGTGGCATCAACAGCACGCTGGCTAAAGCCAACAATCGCCAGACCCGCAGGCAACATGAAACCCTTTTGCGATCCGGTTACGGCAACATCTACGCCCCATTCGTCAAAGCGAAAGTCCATCGATCCGATCGAGCTTACGCCATCGACGAACAACATGGCAGGGTGCCCCGCCGCATCCATTGCGCGGCGCACGGCTGCGATGTCGGACTTTACACCAGTTGCAGTTTCATTGTGTGTGGCCAGAACTGCTTTGATCTTGTGACCTTTGTCAGCTGCCAAAATCTCTTCGTAGCGATCGGCAGGCAGGCCGTGGCCCCAGGGAGTTTCAACGATTTCGACGTTCAAACCGTGGCGCTGACACATGTCAATCCAGCGGTGGCTGAACATGCCGTTACGTGCGGCCAATACGGTGTCGCCAGCGGACAATGTATTGGTCAGCGCTGTTTCCCAGCCGCCAGTTCCAGTCGATGGGAAGATGAACACTTCGGCAGTTTCGGACTTTAAGATTTCTTGAACGCCGGCGCGGGCTGGGTGTAGAATTTGACCAAACAAGGGTGAGCGATGGTCAATCGTTGGCATATCGCAGGCTTTGCGAATGGCCTCGGGCATATTCGTTGGGCCGGGTATAAATACTGGGTTCTGAAAACTCATGGTCCGTTCCTCCATTGGATTGAGCCTGTTCTGGCAGAGGTCAGCGCGCCACTCAATTTTTTTGAAATTATTTTTCAAAAGGTGATTTAGGTATAAATTTGTTTGTTGTCAGGGGCTTGTATTTTTCATAAAGTGAAATCGAATTTCAAAATTGGAAATATTCATGCAAGATGACGTAAAGCGCGGTCGCGGCAGGCCCAAAGCGTGGGACGACAAGGGCACGCAGAATACCATCAAGTCCCTTGATCGGGCGCTAGAGGTCTTGGTGCAGTTAGGCGAGATGCAGGGAGGCACGTTATCGCAAGTCGCAGGCGCGCTTGATCAGTCACCTGCAACGGTTTACCGCGTTCTGACCACTTTTCAGGGGCGCGGCTTTGTAGACTTTGACGAGCAAACCCAAGTTTGGACCATTGGACCCGCTGCATTCTTAACGGGATCTCAATTCTTGCGGCGCACATCATTGGTGGAACGCGCTCGCCCGATTATGCGCGAACTGATGGAAGCGACAGGTGAAACGGCGAACCTAGGGATCGAGCGTGACGGGATGGTATTATTTTTGGGGCAAGTCGAAACCCACGCAACAATTCGTGCCTTTTTTCCACCCGGAACTGCGTCAGCGATGCATGCGTCGGGCATAGGTAAAGCTTTGCTCTGCCGGATGGATGACAAACGCCAAAGACAGGTCTTGGCGGCCAGCCAGCTGGAACAATACACGCCCTTCACCCTGACTGATCCAGAAGCAATGATCGCCGATCTGCGCGCATCCAAGACGCGCGGATACGCCGTGGACGCAGAAGAGCGCAACATCGGAATGCGCTGTATCGCAGCACCCGTGTTCAACGTATTCGGAGAGGTCGTCGCCGGTATTTCAGTCTCTGGCCCAACAACGCGCATCACCGAAGACCGTATTGATGCGCTTGCTGCGCATGTGATGGACGCGGCCGCGCGTTTGACCCGTGCGATTGGCGGTAACAACCGTCCCGCGTGATCGGCCTAACGTTTGGTCGAGCGAATAGCGCTGTTCTTATAGTTGGGATCATCCACAATCGGGTGATCGACAGTGCGGTCGTGCAGGTCTGTGAATGCAGGCCTTGGTTGCGAAATCCGTGCCCAAAGTCTGCGCGCAAAGAATTGCAAAATAACTACAATCAGAAAGAACGCGCCAAGTGCGGACAAAATCGACCACATGTCCACCATGATGCACGCGCCATCTGCACCAAAAACAATGGCGTAAAGGATGCTGACTGTCTGAGTGCATGCGTCGAACACGGTGTGTGCCTCGTTGATTTAGGGCATCTTAGCAGCGTCTGATTTCAAGAGCAAAGGTAGCGTCGCAGAAAGGCCGCGACAGTGCGTTATTCTGCATGACTTTCGCACAATCGGTTCTTAGGGTTTTGCTTGTAACACCTGACCGGAGATCGCGATGCAGTTTGGCCTTACCGACGAGCAACAAATGATTGTGGATACCGTCCGTAGTTTTGTTGAGAACGAGATCTACCCTCACGAGGATGCGGTCGAACGCAGTGGCGAGGTGCCGCAGGAAATAGCGGACGAGATCAAGCGAAAGACAATCGAACTTGGCTTCTACGCCTGCAACTTTCCCGAAGACGTAGGCGGCGCTGGCCTGTCCCACGTTGATTTCGCGCTTGTCGAGCGTGAATTGGGCCGTGGTTCAATGGCGTTGAACCATTTCTTTGGCCGCCCCCAGAACATTCTGATGGCTTGCAAAGACGATCAGGTTGATCGCTATTTGCTGCCCGCCGTGCGCGGTGAACGTATGGATGCGCTGGCGATGACCGAACCAGACGCCGGATCGGATGTGCGTGGCATGAAGTGTAGTGCCGTACGGGACGGGGGTGATTGGGTTTTGAACGGGTCAAAACACTTTATCTCCGGTGCGGACCACGCGGATTTCTTCATTGTTTTTGTGGCGACAGGTGTTGATGACACGCCGCGCGGCCCCAAAAAACGGATCACAACCTTTCTGGTCGATCGCGGCACGCCGGGCTTTGAGGTGCGCGATGGGTACGCTTCGGTCAGCCACCGGGGCTACAAAAACTGCATCCTTGATTTCGACAATTGCCGTCTGCCCGATGCCCAAGTGTTAGGCGAGGTCGATGGTGGTTTCGCTGTAATGAATGAATGGCTTTATGCCACACGCATCACGGTCGCGACCATGTCCGTTGGGCGTGCGCGGCGTTGTTTTGACTATGCGCTGAATTATGCCGCCGAGCGAAAGCAATTTGGCCAACCGATTGGCAAATTTCAGGGCGTCAGTTTCCAGATTGCCGATATGATTACCGAAATTGATGCCGCTGATATGCTAACGCTCGCTGCCGCTTGGCGCCTTGACGAAGGGCTGCCCGCGAACCGTGAAATTGCTTCTGCCAAGGTGTACGCGACCGAAATGCTTGCCCGCGTCACTGATGCGACGCTGCAAATCTACGGTGGCATGGGCCTGATGAGCGATTTCCCGATTGAACGGTTTTGGCGCGATGCACGCGTGGAGCGCATCTGGGATGGGACGTCGGAAATCCAGCGCCACATCATCAGTCGCGAACTCTTGCGTCCTTTGGGTGCTTGATGGACCGTCTGCAACGGCTTTTTAACCCCAAGTCTATCGCCGTCATTGGTGGTGGTGCGTGGGGCGCAGAGGTACTTCGGCAATGTCAAAAGATCGGATTTGCGGGTGATCTTTGGGTCGTACATCCGACCAAAGCGGATATCGCGGGCATAGAGCCTTTTGCGCATTTGCGCGATTTACCCGCACCGCCAGACGCGGTTTTCATTGGGGTCAACCGACACCTTACTGTTGACGTGGTTCGAGACCTTTCAGCGATGGGCGCAGGCGGTGCGATTTGCTTTGCGTCGGGTTTCAGCGAATCCGCAGCAGAAGATACCGACGGCGTAAACCTGCAGGGCGCGCTGTTGCAAGCGGCGCAAGACATGCCGATCATTGGGCCAAACTGCTATGGCTTTCTGAACTACCTCGACGGTGTCGCGATGTGGCCAGACCAACACGGCGGCTTGCGTGCGGACAGTGGTGTCGCTCTGATCACGCAGTCCTCGAACGTGGCGATCAACTTGACAATGCAAGCGCGCGGATTGCCAATTGCTTATGTCGTGACCGTTGGCAACCAAGCCCAGACGGGTTTCTCCGAAGTGGGCCAAGCCCTTTTAGCCAACCCCAAAGTTACTGCGCTGGGCCTGCATATCGAAGGTATCGACGATCTGTCTGCGTTTATGGAATTGGCCGAAGCAGCCAAGCGACTGGGGAAACCAATTGTCGCCCTGAAAATTGGTCAGTCAGAGCAGGCGCAAAAAGCCGCAATTTCGCACACGGCGTCACTTGCTGGCAGCGATGCGGGCGCTTCGGCCTTGCTTGCGCGCTTGGGGATCGGGCGGGTTTCGTCGCTTTCGGCGTTTTTGGAAACACTCAAGCTGTTGCACGTCGTCGGCCCGCTTGCGTCCGCCAACATCGCGTCGATGTCCTGTTCTGGCGGCGAGGCAAGTCTGATGGCAGATGCGGCATTTGGCAGTCCCGTGACCTTTCCGCCATTGACGTCGGAGCAGGTCAAAGAGTTACGGACCACTTTGGGGCCACTGGTCGCTCTGTCGAACCCGCTGGATTATCACACCTTTATTTGGGGCAAAGAGGACGCTTTAACGGTCACATTCGCAGCGATGATGACAGCGGACATTGCGCTGGGCATCGTCGTGTTGGATTTCCCGCGTCCTGATCGTTGCACGTCCCCTGATTGGGAACTCGTACTGAACGCTGTCGCGCGCGCGCAAGATCAAACCGGACGGCCTATCGCCATTTTGGGCTCGCTTGTCGATAATATCCCTGAAGATGTTGCACAAAGGCTGGTTGCACGGGGCATCATGCCCTTTTGTGGCATGTCAGAAGCATTTGAGGCCATCACCGTCGCGGCATTTATTGGCGACCAAAAGCCCGCAATGACAGGGACGTATTTGCCACCGAAAATCAAACCCTCAATGGTATTGCCCGAGGCAGAGGCAAAAGCCGCGCTAGGTGCTTACGGTGTAATTGTCCCGCTGTCGCAACGCGTTGGCGTAATCGGGGACCTTGCGCAAGCGGCTGAAAAGATCGGATTCCCGCTGGCTTTGAAAGGCGAAGGCGTGGCCCACAAAACCGAAGCGGGTGCTGTGGTTGTTGGAATTACCGATCACGCTTCCCTTCTTGCGGCCGCAAAGGGGATGCCCGCAACCAGCTTTCTTGTTGAGCAAATGATCGAAGGCGCGGTTGGTGAACTGCTGATCGGTGTCGTTCTAGATCCTGCGCATGGGTATGTTTTGACACTTGCGGCAGGTGGCACGTTGACCGAATTACTTCAAGATCGAGCGAATATGATCTTGCCTGTCGATGCTGCAATGATCGACGCGGCGGTCGGCAGGTTGCGCATTGCGCCCTTGCTGGACGGCTACCGTGGCGGCAAGGCGGTTGACCGACGGGCAATAACCCGCACTGTCCTCGCTGTGCAGTCCTATGTTCTGGAAACCGCACCCTACGAAGTTGAAATCAACCCGCTGATGTGTGGCGCTGACGGCGCTATCGCAGTGGATGCACTTATCACAACAGGAGAACCTCATGACTGACGGTCCGATTAGAACCAAACGCGACGGGCATATTCTAGAGGTCACACTGGACCGCCCAAAGGCAAACGCGATTGATTTGGCAACAAGCCGGATCATGGGTGAAGTTTTCGCCGAATTCCGCGATGATCCAGACCTGCGCGTGGCGCTGGTCACGGGTGCGGGCGACAAGTTCTTCTGCCCCGGTTGGGATTTGAAAGCTGCAGCAGATGGTGACGCAGTGGACGGTGATTATGGACGCGGTGGTTTTGGTGGTTTGCAAGAACTGCGCGGGCTGAACAAGCCGGTGATCATGGCGATCAACGGGATTTGTTGCGGCGGGGGGCTAGAGCTCGCGCTGTCGGGCGACATCTTGTTTGCCGCAGAACACGCGAGCTTCGCACTGCCGGAAATTAACTCTGGAACGGTCGCGGACGCCGCATCGGTGAAGCTGCCTAAGCGCATTCCTTATCATATTGCGATGGAAATGCTGCTGACCGGGCGCTGGATTGATGCCGAAGAAGCTGCGCGATGGGGCATGATCAACCGCGTTTTCCCAGCCGATCAATTGATGGCAGAAGCACGCAAGACCGCCGCATTGATCGCATCAGGTCCGCCGCTGGTCTATGCCGCCCTCAAAGAAATCGTGCGTGAGGCCGAGGATATGAAATTTCAGGACGCGATGAACAAAATCACCAAAAGCCAGTTTGCAACAGTTGAGACGCTTTATACGTC
>Ga0208660_1000760_pt1 | contig 13079 bp, 11 predicted proteins | sample DEB08_DNA_13_FD_184527 | JGI IMG/M metagenome (GOLD analysis project Ga0208660, IMG submission 184527) | Aqueous microbial communities from the Delaware River and Bay under freshwater to marine salinity gradient to study organic matter... | ecosystem: Environmental > Aquatic > Marine > Coastal ... | reverse complement strand
CTAATTCTCAGGGTGCTAAAGCTTCGGGTGCTGGTTCAGTTGCTTTAGGTGGTTCGTATGTTAGTGGGGCTGACGGTTTCGCAGTAGCCGTAAAAAACAACACTTCAAGCTACGGGGCGAGTGGTGCAAACTCTGTGGCAATCGGAAAATCAGCAAAAGCAACTGGCACACCATCATTAGCAATAGGAGGGCAAGTAGCTTTAGCTACAGGAAACCATTCGGTAGCTATAGGTAGTTATTCCAAAGCTGAAGCTGTTGGCGCTATTGCGATTTCTTCTGAAGTAAGCGGATACTATACGCAAGCATCAAATAGTCAGGCAGTTGCTATTGGTGCTATTATAGTATCATCAGGGTACAATAGTTATGGATTGGGTTACGATATTGAAGCGACAGCGTCCCACGCATTTTCAATGGGAACGCAAGCGAAATCAGCAATCAAAGGGAAATTTGCTTACGCATCAGGTAGGTTTGCCGCTAACGGAGATGCTCAAGGTGGTATGTATATTCTTCGTGCAGACACTACTAGCGCAACTCCCGAAGTACTGACCACCCGCAATAGCAATGGTGATGCTACTGACCAAATCGTAGCGGCAAGTGATACGTGCATCACTTTTTCAGGCACTGTCGTTGCCATGCAAAATGGCGCACAGGCTTACGGGTCGTGGAAAATAGAAGGGCTGTTAGTCAATGACGGTGGGACCACTACAGTACCTACCAGCGCAATCACGGTTATAAATAATTCAAGTTCGTGGGGCCTAGCTTTAAGTGCTGACAACACAAATAATGCATTGGCTGTTACCGTAACGGGCGAAGCATCACACAATATCAGGTGGGTGGCGAACGTCCAAACCTCAGAAGTCACCTATGCTTAAAGGAGCAAGATAATGGCTATTACACACAATATTACGCAAGCTAACTCCCAATACGGGATAAAATTTGACGGGGCGTATTATCGCATTGTCACGGCAGCGGTGTCACGCCAACGCGGGTCTGACCCTAAATTTAGCGTAATGATCGACCTTAGTGCTTACGCCACCTCATCACCATCCGACGATACTCGCGAGGTGGATTTTAAACGGTACAACGCGACCTTGGAACAGGTTGAAGCGGCATCTGGTGCTACGTTTTTAGCCAAGTGCTATGCTTGGGTAATGGCGCAGAGTGATATGTCGGGTAGTAGCGCAGCATAAAAAGGTTCAATTGAACCAAAATTGCAGGATAACACAATGAGCCTTACGATTAACCATCAGACAAATGATATATCAGCGACCAGTGGTTCTGTAACTTTAGATGGCGCGGGTATTAATCCATATACCGCATTATCAACCGCAGCCACTGGTTACATCACCCTAGTCGGCGGTTTGATTATTCAATGGGGGAAAAGTGGCTACATTGGTACAGGTGGTACAAGCTCTGTTAGCTTTGCCACAACTTTTCCAAACGCCTGTAGAACCGTAGCCATGTCTCCACACGCCGCAGCTACTAGCAACAGCTTTAGTTGGGCGTCAGGGGCACCTTCTACATCAGGCGTGACCTTTTACTCTAGGGGTGGGGTGCCTGCCACTGGGGTCTACTACATAGCAATAGGATACTAAGTTTTGAAATATTATGCTCACATAGGTCCCAACAATCGTCTTCTAGGTTATTATACTGATGACCTACATGATACTATACCTACACCGAACATTGAGTTGACACACGAGCAATGGCTGACTTCTCTTAATAACAACTACAATGTAATTAATTCTGACGGTTCTGGTTCAGTAGTAGATTTTTCAACGGATGAAGAAAAAGCATCTAGGATTAGAGGTGCAAGGAACGCTGAATTAGCTGCTACTGATTGGCGTGCCTCAACCGACGTTACAATGTCAACCGAGTGGCGCACGTACCGACAGGCACTGCGTGATGTACCTTCACAAGCTGGCTTCCCAAGCAGCGTTACGTGGCCCACGGAACCTAGCTAGTGCTTGGTTTTTCCCCCCTCGCTGGAGCGCCTCTTGCTAGTTCTGGCAGTGTTTCTGCATCAGTTGCTGTTACGGGGGTTGCTGTTACGGGGGCGGTTGGCTCTGTCACTACTACAAGCGCGACTGACATATCCGTAACAGGTGTTGGAGCAACAGGCGGTGTTGGTTCTGTAACCATAACGGGTTTTGCAACTGTCACTATCACGGGTGTCTCTGGCACAGGTGAAGTAGGCGGAGTGGCATCTTCTACCGACTTAGATGTAGGTGTTACAGGCATTGCTGCCACGGGGTCTGTAGGTTCCTCGTCCATTACAAGTGAATCCAATCTTTCTGTTACGGGCGTGTCAGGGACAGGCTCTGCTGGTTCTGTAACCACAGAATTTAGACAGCATGTTACAGGAGTTGCAGGAACGGGCGCAGTAGGAAGCGCATCTACCACAAGTAGCTCAGTTATATCAGTTACAGGTGTAGCGGGGACAGGCGCAGTAGGGAGCGTATCCCTTAACACTAATTCCAGAATTCCCGCTATAATGGGAGAAGCCCTTATAGCGTTTACTGACGGTCTTTTTGTGGGTGGCGGCGGTGTTAGTGGTGACGCAAATGTTTCTGTAACGGGAGTTTCATCCACGGGTGTGGTTGGTTCCGCAACGACTACTTCTTCAGCCGATATATCGGTTACAGGTGTTGCGGCTACGAGTGCGGTTGGTTCTTTATCTACTAAAGTTGACAACCCTGTATCAGTTACAGGCGTAGCAGCTACAGGAAGTATTGGCACCACTTCAATTACTGCAGACAGCAATCTATCAGTTACAGGCGTTTCTGGTACAGGTGCGATAGGATCGCCTACAGTTACCGTTGATGTAGATGTATCCGTCACAGGCGTTTCTTCCACCACTTCTGTTGGTTCAATAGCCTCTAAAGTTGACAACCCCGTTTCTGTCACGGGCGTTTCTGGCACGGCAGGAGTGGGTAGTGTTTTAGTTTGGTCAAGAATACAACCCAATCAAACTTCTAACTTCTCAAACATAAACCCATCACAAACCCCGTCTTGGACGAACATCGCTGCGTAGTTGATTAAATGACTTAGCATGGGTATAGTTCAAACATATTTATAGTTGAGGTCCCGTCATGGCTACATACACCGCATCTAACGCGATTAAGAAAATAACCACGGGGGATGAATCGGGTTCGTGGGGCAACAGCACCAACAACAACTTTGATATCATAGACCGTGCTTCAAACGGTTTTGTTTCTATTGCTTTGTCTGGCACTTCTTACACTCTCGCTTTATCAACTACGGCTGTTTTGTCTAACGGACACTACAAAGCGATAAAGTTTACTGGAACTCCGGGTGGAACTTGTACGGTTACATTAGAGCAAAATGACAAAGCTAGAATGTATATGATCCTTAATAGCACAAACCAAAGCCTGTCTATTACGCAAGGTTCAGGGGCCAACGTCACTATACTTGCGAATAAGTCTGCAATTATTTTAGCTGACGGTGCAGGTTCAGGGGCGGCTGTTACAGACTTTACTGCGCTTGTTAGTATCTCGGAGTTGGACGGCATTACTGCGGGTACGGTGACCGCTAGTAAGGCGGTTGTCGTTGATGCCAATAAGGACATTACAGGTTTTAGAAATATTACAGCTACGGGAGAGTTGGACGCTGTTACATTAGACATATCGGGCACCACTAATTTAGACATAGTCAATATTGCTGAAACTACAACTATAGCAACGGACAATAAAATACAGTTTAGAGATACGGGCCTGTACATTAATTCCAGTGCAGATGGTCAGCTTGATATCGTTGCAGACACCGAAATTCAAATCGCGGCAACAACGATAGACATTAATGGTGCCGTGGTTTTAGATGGAGCGATTACAGGGGCCACTAACATTACCTTGTCAGGTGAGCTAGATGCCGCAACATTAGATATATCGGGTAATGCAGATATAGACGGCACCCTTGAAACAGATGCTTTATCTATAGATGGTACGACAGTCACTAGCACAGCGGCTGAGTTAAACATCATGGACGGTGGTACGTCTGCCTCAGATGTAACTATTGTAGACGCAGATCAGTTTGTTTTGAATGATGGCGGCACGATGAAGCAAGTTGCTGCTACTAAAATAGCAGACTATGCGACACCAAGTACCGCTTTAGGAGAAGTTGGCACTTATGCCTTTCTGATGCGTACCGCAACAGGGGTAAACGACTACATAAGTGTAGGATCGACATACTCTGGAAGTTCACTGACATACGCTGGTGTATCGAGGTCTGCGGGAAACGCTATAATCATCTCCCCAAGTGGGACGCCCTCTGGAACGTGGAGGGCAATGGGTAATGTTGGTTCTGGGTTTACTGGATTCAACCAACGAGCAACTTCATTTGTGAGGATTTCCTAGTGACTGCTACAATCACACAGGTGCGTAAGGCACAATCACTTAACTCTGATAATACTCGGATGGATGTGGAAATCAATCATCCCACTTACGGTTGGATACCGTACACCTTAGACCCTTCCGATACTGACACTACTGTTGATAACAACGCAGTAATGTCTTTAATCGGTACAGATTTCACATCTTACGTTGCACCAACTCAGGCAGAATTAGACGCAGTAACAGCACTACAGGTTCGTTCTGATCGTGACTACAAGTTACTTACAGAGGTTGACCCATTAGTTTCTAACCCTTTGCGTTGGGCAGAACTGACCTCTAATAAGCAGACAGAGTGGTCACAATACAGAACTGACCTATTAAATTTACCACAACAGTCAGGTTTTCCTAATGCAATCACTTGGCCTGTAAAGCCAAATTAGGACATATACAAAGATGCCTCTTTTAGACCTTAAATTTAAAGCTGGAATAAACAAAGAAACTACTCCGTATTCTGAAGAAAACGGCTGGGTAGATTGTGATAAGATACGTTTTCGCTTTGGTTATCCTGAAAAGTTAAATGGTTGGGAAAAAAACTCAAACGAAGCCTTCTTAGGTCAATGCCGTGGAATGCATGAGTTTGTAGCGTTGAGTGGCGAAAAGTTTTTAGGCCTTGGGACAGAATTAAAGTTCTACATTAAAGAGGGGGTTGATTTTAAAGACGTTACTCCAATCAGGCAGACAACATCTGCAGGAGACGTAACCTTTTCTGCTACAAACGGCTCGTCCGTAATTACAGTAGCGGACCCTAATCATGGTTGCGTGGCTAATGACTTTGTTACTTTCTCTGGTGCGGCTTCTTTGGGCGGCAACGTCACGGCAAACGTTCTTAACCAAGAATATCAGGTCACAGAAGTTGTGGATGGCAACACCTATAAAATATCGGCAAGAACCGTCAGCACTATAGAAAGCGTTACAGTTTCTGGTGGCATAAGCGTTACTGCCGTCACTGCTAACGCTAGTGATACGGGTAACGGCGGTGGTAGTGTTGTAGGAACCTATCAAATTGGTACGGGTCTTAATAGCTCGGTGTTTGGCACTGGTTGGGGCGCGGGAGTTTGGGGTGGTACAACTACGGGCGCTCTTACTACAACGGTAAACGAGGGCGGTACACTTTCTGATAGTGACACCACAATCACCGTAGCTAACACTACGGGTATTGTAGCCAGCGATATCGTTTTAATAGATGACGAACTTATTCTGGTAGGGGGTATAAGCTCTAACGACCTAACAGGATGTACCAGAGGACACAAAGGCACTACTGCCGCTACTCACGCAGATGGTTCTTCCGTTCGACTTGCAACAGGTAACGCGCTTACAGCGGATAATTTTTCTGGCTGGGGATTGGCTCTTGTTTCAGGAACAATTACGCCATCTGCAAACCTACGCATCTGGACACAAGACAACTTTGGCGAAGACCTGTTGTTGAACGAAAGAAACGGTAGGATTTACTATTGGGATAAAACCAACGGTACAGGCACACGAGCTAAGTTCCTAACAGACAGCGCCTTGGGCCTCGGCACACGGACCTCGGTTCCTACAATAGCCACACAGGTTCTTTTGTCTGACAGAGACAGGCATGTAATTGCCTTTGGCGCGGATGGTCTTGGTCTTACGTCCTCTTCAACTGATGGTAGTGGCATCCAAGACCCGTTGTTAATACGGTTTAGCAGTCAGGAGAATCCTGTCGATTGGTATCCTACCTCTACCAATACAGCGGGTGATTTGCGTATAAGCTCTGGCTCCAAGATTATTCAAGCTCTTGAAACTCGGCAACAAATACTGGTGTTTACAGACGTTTCTATTCACGCGATGCAGTTTCTTGGGCCACCGTTCACCTTTGGTATAAACTTAATTTCTGAAAACATTACCATCGCTAGTCCCAAGGCGGCGGTTGCGGTGGACGATGCGGTATTTTGGATGGGATCGGCGGAGTTTTATGCGTTCACGGGTGCGGTTCAAAGAATACCCTGCACTGTGCGAGATTATGTGTTTGATGACATAAATACTTCTCAGTCTGACAAGATTGTTTCGGGAGCCAACGTGTCCTTCTCCGAGGTTTGGTGGTTTTATCCGTCTGCGGACTCAACCGAGAATGACAGGTATGTGGTCTACAATTACCTTGAGAAGCTTTGGTTTATAGGAAACCTAGCTAGAACGGCGTGGTTGGATCGTGGTATTTCTTCGTTGCCTCTCGCGGCGGGAACTAACAACTTTTTGTATAATCAAGAGGTGGGCGCACAAGATGACGGCGCGGCTATGACTTCATTTATTGAGTCTGGTGATATGTCCATTACAGACGGCAATCAGTTTTCTTTTATTAATAGAGTTATACCGGACATTAATTTTAGAGAAACAGTCGATACCTCTTCTTTGGACTTTATCTTGGAGACTAAAAGTTTTCCGGGGCAAGTCGATCAGAACTCCTCAACAAACACTATATCTAAAACGTCCAGTACGCCTGTGGATCAGTACACAAACCAGTACTTTACACGGTTACGGGGCCGTAGCTTTACGCTCAAGTTACAGTCTACCGACGCAAACGTACTTTGGAGATTGGGTGTGCCTCGTGTAGATATTAGACCCGACGGGAGAAGATAATGGCTACCAACACGCCTGTACCGTTTTTCCCTACTCCGCCTCAAGAGTACAACCAAGAGTATTTAAATGAGGTGGTTCGTTCTTTCTCCGTGTTTTTGAATCAATTCAACAACACTCAACAGGTGGCAGACGATGATACGACTGCCCTAAGCTGGTTTATGGGCTGATGGCTAACGCATATATAAACGCAAAAGCGGACCTCACAACGACAGGCATAACCACGCTATATACGTGCGGTCCGTTTGCTACGGCGGTAGTAAAGTCAATTTTGGTTTGCGATGACAGTAACAATGGTGATACCTTAACGCTCACGATAACAGACGCGTCAAACGCCGTGTTTGTTTTGTTTGACAGTAAAACTATTGCGGGTCATGCAACTGTAGAACTATTAACGGCACCACTTGTGGTTCAAGCCGATGAAGTCTTAAAAGTTACGGCTGCTACAGCCAATCGGCTGCACGTTGTAGCTAGTATTTTAGAGATTTCGTGATAAAGTACGGTCAAAGGGGCAGTGTGATGCAAGAACAGATGTATTTTCCCGAAGGTGGTGTGGGGTCTTTCTTAACCTCTAACATGGATGAAATGCCTGACAACGTACTTGCGTTTGGTCAGCCTCGCGGCATTAACTCTATGGGCGACGTAGCAAACCGCATGGCTCAGATGGGTCGTAACGGCGATACGGAACTGGCTCACGTTAATCGTGACGAGATTATTATAGACCGGAACATGGCCCGCGATCCGCGGATCAGGAACGCTATGGCGGAGGTTTTTAGTGACAACGACATGGACATGGCGCGTTACACGGTTGGCAACGCGGCTAACTCTGTAAACCCTTATACGGGTAACAGAGAGTTCTTTCTGAAGAAGATTATTAGCGGCGTTAAGAAGATCGTTAAGGCGGCTGCGCCTATTGTATTACCCGCTGTAATTGGATTGGCTACAGGCGGGCTAGGTTTAGGTTTGATGGCGCAGGGTGCTTTGACGGGCGGTTTAACCGCTTTAGCTACAGGCGGTAATCGAAAAGACCTTTTAAGAGGCGCATTGTTTGGGGGATTAGCGGGCGGTATTTCAAGCGGTATTCAACGTTATAGTCAAGCCGCTTCAGGGCAAGGCATTGCAGCGTTTAGGGAAGGTTTTGTGGACAGCGCACCTGAGTTTTTAGGGGGTGGAGGTAAGAACTTTTTGTTCCCTTCAAGTCCGTCGGTTTCGAAAACGGTAAACACCACCTCTAGCGAACCTGTAGCAATAAGCTCTCAAGAGGGTTTTCGTAAGTATGTTCCTGACGTTGTTGAAGACATGTTTTACGAAGCCCCCAAAGAAGCGGTTTCGGGGGACTTGTCTACAGCCTTTGAAAAATTAAACAAACTTAAAATTGAAAAGGGGTTAGATTTTACTAACGCCGACGTTAGAGCGTTAGCCGCACAAAGTGGAACAGAGGCCGTCAAAGGCGGTTTAAAGCTCCTACCAACAATTGGGGCGGGCCTTGGTGTAACAGCATTAGCTGGTGGCTTTAAACAAATACCCGCCGAAGAGATTGAAGACCCCTACGATCAGGAGTCGCCGTCCCAGAAACTCTTGGCAGCAAACCCTGAGAAGTATACAACCGGAGCCGCGGGAGCGCCGTCTTACCGTACTCTGTACGATGTAATGGTGCCAACGGTCCGTCCGCCGATTTATGAGCCCCTCGTTGAGCCCATACAAACCGCGGCCCGCGGCGGCGAAATGGAGAACTTCCCACGCAAAACAGGTTATATAAGTGGCCCCGGAACCGAGACTTCCGACAGTATCCCAGCGATGCTTTCTGACGGGGAGTTTGTGATGAACGCTAAGGCCGTCCGCGGAGCGGGTGGCGGTAGCAGGGAGCGCGGCGTTAGAAAGATGTACGATATGATGAGAGCCTTTGAAGGGGGTGCAGTAGCATGACCACAACAACTCAATATATGGTCAGCCGCCAAGACCCCGCGATTGAAGCGTACCGTCTGGGCTTACTGGGCGATGTTCAGAAATACATCAAAGGTCAGATTGAACGCGGCGATGCACCGCCTGATTATCAGGTTGCAGGGCTGAGTCCCGGTGAACAGGCTTCTATTACCGCGGCACAAACAGGCGTGGGCGCGTATCAGCCGTTCCTGACGCAAGGTTCGTCAACCGTGGATCAAGCCACGGATTTAACAGGGACAACCGCCACCGGATACATGGGTGACGCCTCGACAGCTTTAAAAGGCGGTATTGGTGCTTTGGCTGGCACTGGGGCTATGTATGACCCCAACAGTTACCAAGACTTTATGAACCCTTACGAAGATCAGGTTATTGACAACACTTTAGCGGACATTCGTCGTCAGGGTGACATAGCGCAGCGGGGCGTTGCGGCTCAAGCGGTAGGTTCTGGAGCGTTTGGTGGTTCTCGCGGTCAGATTGCACAGTCTGAGCTAGACCGAAACGTTATGAAGCAACAGGCAGACACGGCGGCGCAAATGCGGGCGGCAGGTTTTCAGAACGCGCAGCAAGCTGCAATGGGTGCGTTTGAGTCGGGTATGGGTAGACAGCAACAGTTGGGCCAGCTTACCGGACAGATAGGCGCGGGCCTCGGTTCTTTGGGCGCACAAACGGGTGCGTTGGGTCAACAGCTAGGCGGGCTTGGTATACAACAAGCGGGCTTGGGTGAGATGGGCACAAACCTGAATACTCAAGATATACAGAACCTAATGACGACGGGCGCTACGGAGCGCGGTGTTAATCAAGCGGGTTTGGATGCTCTGCGTCTGACTAACTTGCAGCGTTATACACAGCCTTATCAACAGTATGGCTTCTTGTCAGATATTTACTCTGGCACACCAACAGGGTCTTCAACGCTTACGGCGGCTTCGGCTCCGCAAGTTTCACCCTTCCAAACTGCAATGGGTTTGGGTATAAGTGGATTAGCCGCCGCATCAGGCGCACAACGGGCGGGGTTATTTTAAATGATGAATCGTAGCGTAATGAAGCGTCAGATGTTTAACCGCGGCGGAGCGGCCTCGTTTCCTGATCTGAGCGGTGACGGAAAAGTCACTAGAAAAGATGTTTTGATGGGCCGAGGCGTACAAGGCTTGGCAATGGGCGGACCACCTATGATGGACCCCAACATGATGCCGCCCGCAGCGCCACCACCAATGGGACCAGAGCAAGCTCTAGCTGGCGCGGAAATGCAGGGCCAAGAGATGGGCATGATGGCCGCGGAAGGTGTTATGCAGCAAATTGACGGCGCTCAAGACTACCAAAGCTTGATCGACGGAATACGGGGAAATCAACAGCCCCTTGAAGCGCGGTACGCGGAACTTGGTGGTATTGTAGGTGAGCAAGACGCGATGCAAACGCCAGAGTCGGTTTTGGCGCTAACGCAGCCAGCCATTATGATGACGGAAGAGGGAGCGGTTAACAGCGGCATTGGTGAGCTAATGCAGGGCATAGCCGGAGATACTTCGATGGAAGGTCAGATGGGGGAGGGCGTCGGTGGTTTGATGATGGCCCAAGCGCCGGAGCCCGCGATGAACGATCCAATGATGGAGGCGGGCAACACTCCCCCCGTAAATTTTAGGCAGGGTGGGCCCGTAGAGGTCCAAAGACTTCAAGCAGGCGGAACGCCCAACCCTGTTATAACGCAGGCAAATCGTGATGCTTCGGCGTATCAAGATTACTTTGCGGGCGCTATGGACAGCGAAGCGCGGGCCGCGGACCTTGAAGAACAGCGTAGAATGTCACAAGCGCAAATGCTGTTTGATATTGCTCAAGCGGGTTTGCAGTTTGCAGGCACTACTGAAGGCGGCTCTATAGCCGAGCGGTTGGCAAATGCGGCTGCGCAAACACAGCTTCCACAGCGGATCGGGGAACGTGCCGCAGGTATGATGGCTGCGAAACGAGAACAACGCGCCGAGGACCGTCAGATGCGTATGGCGGGACTACAGGCCAGCCTGCAACAGTCTATTGCAGACAAAACTGCGGCAGACGAGTTGGCTTTAGTTCAAGCAAAAGTAAAACCAACGGCTGCGGACCGTCAGACTTTATATAGAGTTACGGCTGATGGAAAAGGTTTAACTGGTGGATTTAAAACGTTTGATTTAACGAACGATGCAGAAAAAGCTGCGTATGATAAGGCTTCCGGTAGCGGAAATTATCGAACAAAAGACACTGCGGGACCTCTTTTAGAAGCCTTTACGGGAGAACTTGTTGGTTTAGACCTTACTAAGGTTGTAGCTAAACAACCTATGCAAGTAGATGGAGTTGATTATGCAGTAGGCGAAGTAGCTTACCTATCAAAGAGAGAACAAGGCGAACAACGTGGGAAATGGGATTTAATTGACGCTAACGTTAATCTAACAACACTCTATAAAAAAGGCCAACAACCAAAAACTGTTTTACTGGGTCAACCAAATTCTACGGAAACCGTTAACCAACTTTTGAGCAAAGGTTGGAACCAAAGCGAAATTGCTACTCAAACCGCCGCAACGCTTGAAATTGAAGGGTTTAAAAACAAAAACCGTGTTTCCGCTGCCGAGAAATTGGCGGAGGTTGGTCTTAACCTACTGGAAATTCGTGAGAAGGGTGCGGACCGTCGTCAAAAAGTCGGACTTGTTGCAACCGAGGAACAAAACCGCGCAGCATTTAACTACTCTAAAGCTTTGCAGGATGACCAGCAGTTGTTTACCACGGGTCGGGATCAAACTCTGCAAGGTTACAAAGAGTCGTTGGCAACAGATTTGGCTGAAACTAACCGTGCCATGCAAAATCTTAAAAACTTTCAGGGCAGGGGCGTGGAGCAATTACGGGCAACCTTGGCAGAGCGCAGAGACAAAGCTCAAGCTCAGTTAGACCAGACTAACGCTCTGGAAATGTTTGATGTTAAAAGTCTGCATGACATACGAACGGCAACAACTGCATTTGACCGACAAAAAGAGTATGCAAGATACTCTGATGCGTTGAGACTTGTTCGAGAAACTGCAACAGAGGGTCGGTTAGAACTGGCTGCAATACGGGCAGAAGATAGAGCCAAGGATCGAACACTGGACGAAGAGTCCCGAGCGTTATCGCGAATACTAGCTGAAGAGATACGTGCGGAATCCGCTTTAAACCGACAGCTTGATAAAGTTGCCGCAATGGAAGAGGACTCTACTATAGGGGCGGAGCAACGGGCACTTGCTAGACAGTTGGCGCAAGAAAAGCGCGACGAGTTGGCAAAAAAACGTCAAGAAATACGGGATCAAGGTTATGATATCGCTGCGGAAAAACGTCTACTTCTTACTACTATTGGTGCAGAGGAACGTGCCCTTGGTCGAGAAAACGCTCTTTGGGCTAAAAACCGTTCAGCGCAACTGTCTGACATTGTTGCTCGTACAGAAAAAGAACTTTTAGAAGAAAAGCGTTTGCGCGGATATGATTTAGATGACGCTGCGCAACAAGAGCTTTACTGGAAAACTCGTCAAAAGATTGAAAACGAATACGCAATAGACGCGGAACAACGGGCTTTGGGCAAAGACTTAGCTAAAGAAGACCGTGTAAGGATAGCAGAAAGAACTCGGTTTGAACGGGACGTTGCGGCTCAAATTGAAAAAGAACTTCGTGCAGTACAAAATCGCGATAACATCCTTGTAAAAGAAATTGACGGTCAGCTTGTTCGCGTAGACAAATCCACGGGAGAAGCTTTGGCGGTTTATGGAACAGCAAAACTTCCTGACCCTGAATATCGTGTGTTTACGTTGCCCAACGCCAACGGTGTTTTAACCAAAACGGTTGCAGATATCTCCGGTCCTCGCGGAAAATCTTTGTTAGAGCAAGTTAACCAAGCTACCGAGGCGGGCATTGCTGGCGCGTCTATGCAAAAAGTGACTACGCAAAGCACCGCGGTCCGCGGGTTTGTAATTCCTAATGAGGGTGTGGTAACTTCTTACGACGGCGTGACGTATGTTAACCATGCTGGAGAAATTAAAAATCTTCAGGATGCCGAAGGGGTCTATGAGGTTAACAACTCTGTAGCAAACGAGGTTAACAAACAAGAAAAATATGCTGCTACGGCTATTAGAAAGTTGCAAGAAATTGACG
>Ga0208660_1000759_pt1 | contig 13109 bp, 15 predicted proteins | sample DEB08_DNA_13_FD_184527 | JGI IMG/M metagenome (GOLD analysis project Ga0208660, IMG submission 184527) | Aqueous microbial communities from the Delaware River and Bay under freshwater to marine salinity gradient to study organic matter... | ecosystem: Environmental > Aquatic > Marine > Coastal ... | reverse complement strand
AGGCTGGCGATGGTGTCTTTAGAGGAACGCTTAACGCTACTACGCTTGATGTAATAGACGCTAACATCTACGGCACTTTAACGGCAACATCTGTTGCTGACGGATCAATTAATGTTAATAGCTTAAGTCAATCTGTTTTTGCTGAGTTTGATAATCGATATGGTTTGGGAGATGGGTTTTATGTCTTAAATGACAGTGAGTTTTTCAAGCTAAATGTTACTGAATATGCCAGCACAACTCAGGTGGCGCACAACCAAAATTACGATATTACATTTGAATGTACGCTTATCGAAAGCTGGTATAACAGCATCAGCAGAACGGGAGATAAATTAAAGGCAACCGTTTCTTTTGAGTACAGCACAGATAACACAAATTGGTCTGCTGTACCAACCACTAGCGGAACAATCGTAACAGCTACAATTGAATCTTTGTCGTATGCAAATCTTTATAAAATACAAGAAAGCGTGCTAACAACTGTAGCGGGATCGGAATTATCATCTGGTAACTATTACTTTAGAGTAAAAGTTGAAGCCCTTGAAACAATTAATGCATTCCAGCTTAATACTGATGCTGGCGTTCCTATTGCTTTTGAAATCGCCCAGCAATCTGGTATAGCCGCAGCGGGCGGTAATGCTGAGACCTTAGACAATCTAGACTCACTTCAGTTCTTACGCTCTGATGTGAATGATACATTCGACGCTGATCTTATCATTACTGGAAACCTAACAGTAAACGGCACGACGACAACGATTGATTCAACTAACGTTGATATAGCTGATCGCAATATTAAAGTTGCCTCTAATGCCACAAACAACACTGAAGCTGATACTGGTGGTCTAACTGTTGGCGGTTCAAACGCTGAGTTAAAGTACGTTGCAGTCGGCGACAAGTGGACAATGAACAAGCCGCTTGATGTTGCTGGCACAATCTCTAGTGGGGATATTACGTTAGCTGATGCAAGCGATGTCACCTTGTTTACTACTAATTCGACGTCAGGAACTGGTAGCATTAATTTACCTAGAGGCGGTGAAATAACTTTTTATGGAAATAAGCAATCAAACCATTCTATAGCATCAAAAAACCATGTCGGAAATGCTAGTGATGATATGAGGATTAGCTCATACGGCGCTATTTATTTTGATTTAGATTCTAACAGTAACAATAGCGATGGTGCAGATTTTGTAATTGGTCGCCACGGCAATGGTTCAGGCACTTTAACTGCTCTTGTTACAATAAGCGGCGAAGATGCAAGTATTGATACTTCTGGCGATTATAAAGTCAACGGCACCACAGTAATAGACACTAACCTGAACCTAACAAACATAGGCACAATCTCTAGTGGGGATATTACAAGTAACGGCAACCTGACGATTAAGGGCACTGAAGGTTTTAACGCCACAGGCGAAACGGCAAGCATTTATTTAGGTGACACCGCCTCAGAGATTCGCGCCACATACGGCGGCGGCACTAAGTTTTTCGTAAACGGCACTGACCGCATGGAGATCGAAGGAAGCTCTGGCAATCTCAATTTAAAAACTGGCGCTCTTGAGATAGGCGGCACCACAGTAATAGATTCCAGCCGCAACCTAACGAACATTGGGACAATCACTGCCTCTGGCGAAATCACAGCCAACGGCGGCATAGCATTGGGCGACAACGACAAGGCTACGTTCGGTGCTGGTGGGGATTTGGAAATCTTACATGATGGTAGTAATTCTATTATCAAGGACGGCGGCACTGGAGACCTTCAGATAAGAGCCGCAAACTTTAAGCTCAACAATGCCGAATACACCACAACAATGCTAGAGGCATACGTTGGAGGCGCTGTAAGTCTTTGGTACGACAACGCCGCTAAACTAGCCACCACAGCCACAGGCATAGACGTCACTGGCACAGCCACGATGGACGGGCTTGTTGTTGATGGTGCTACTACTACAAATATTGACGGGTCTAATTACACCTTTTCTGGAACAGACTACGATGTTCATTTATTAGTAGGTAGCGTAGGTGGTGGTGTACGTCTAGGCGAGGACTCAGTAACTCATAACAGCGTTATAGGCACTACGGGTACTAATGATTTAGATATTGTTACTTACAACGGAAGTGCTTGGGGAAAACGAGCTAGGTTTGATAACAACGGCGACATCAGGTTTTACGAAGACACTGGCACAACTGCAAAACTTGTATGGTCAGCTTCTGCGGAGTCTTTGACTATAGGTGGTGAATTAGCGTTTAGATACAACGGGAGTGAAAGTCTTATTAGCGGTGGAGACTCTTTACGTCTGCGTGCAGCTAATGAAATAAAAATACAAAACTTCAACAGTACCGAGACAATGGCACAGTTTATTCAAGCTGGGGCCGCTACTTTATATTATGCAAATTCACCAAAATTAGCCACCACCTCCACAGGCATAGACGTTACTGGAAAAATTACAGCAGACGCTCTTACTATCAATTCTTCTGGCATTCAAATCGGAACTGTACTTCAAAGCACCAGCACAGTTTCTTCTAGACTTGCATTAATGGACGCTAATACTACTTCTGGTTCTCAAGTAGGTATTGGAGCAACAGGCAATACCCTAGGCTTATATGCTGCTGGCGGCGCTCCTAAAGTAGTTGTTAGCGCCACAGGCATAAACGTCACTGGCACAGCTACGGTGGATGGGCTTACCTTAGATGCGGCACAGAAAATTATCTACAATGCAAACGGCTCTCAAGTTGACAGCAGAAAATACCAACTTAGAAATGATGATTCTGCCTATGGCGACTTTGGTATAAAAGCATCAGCTAATAATTCTACAGAGCCAACTAAAAAACGTTTCAACATTAACAAAGACGGAGACATCAGCTTCTACGAGGACACAGGCACAACGGCTAAGTTCTTCTGGGATGCTTCTGCGGAGTCTTTGGGTATTGGTACTACGTCAGCACCAAGCAGGCTAACAGTTAAATCTCCTGACAATACGCTAGCTACTAACATTGCTCAGTTTGACAGCCTAAACGGAGGAGCAGGTTTTAAGTTTGGCTATCAGCGCATTGAGCAGATTGGTGCAACTGTTCCAATTACTTTTGAAACTGGTGGTTCGGAGAGTATGCGCATAAACGCCAGCGGCAACGTGGGTATTGGTACTGATTCGCCTAATGCTAAACTTTCAGTCAACGGTATTACAACAACAGGAACTGCGGGTGTTGTTAATGCAAATTCAGGCGATATTGTTCTTCAAAATAATAGGGCATTGCGTGGTTATAATTCGTCAAATAATAATGCATTAAAGTTAATAGAGCGAACTAACTTTAACGACATTGCAATAGGCGATAATCAAAATAACTCTTCAGAAAATATTACATTCTTTACTAGTGCCGCAGAACGCATGCGCATATCTTCCAGCGGTAACGTGGGTATTGGGACTGCAAGTCCTAGCGCAAAAATACATCTTGGAACTACTGGTTCTGAAGAGATTGGCATTGGCCTGCAAAATAATCAAAGATATTATGGGATTCAAACTACTGGCGGTGCTTTAACAGTCAAAGATGTTAGTGCAGGTGGCTTAGAACGCATGCGCATAGACTCCAGCGGCAAAGTGGGTATAGGTACTACTTCGCCTGCTACTTTAATTGAAGCTAGCGGCAGCAGCACATCTACTACAACTGGTATATCTTCTCCGCTTGGGTTGTCTCTACGGAACACAGACACTACAAACGGTAACTATACGACCATTCAAAACAGAGACGGCAATGGCGACCAAAATGCAGAGATTAAGTTTATCAACTTATCTCATGCTGGTAACACAGGAGCAATAGCATTTACCACGCGCTCATCTACTGGTGAATTTGCTGAAAAAGTACGCATCTCTCATACAGGCTTCGTGGGTATTGGTACTGATTCGCCTAGCGGAAAGCTAGAAGTGTCAGATGGCTCTACAGCAAAACTAAGAGTAAATCCTGCTTCAACAGAAGTTGACCTTCTTGCTCTTAATGCCGCAGGAACTGGCTATGTTCCTATGGAATTAAATGCTTCTGAAATTAGGTTTGATACATCAGCCACAGAACGCATGCGCATATCCTCCAGCGGTAACGTTGGTATTGGTACTACTTCGCCTTACAACGGTTCTAAGCTAGATGTAACAGGTTCAATTATTTCTACATCTCAATCCATTTTAGCGTATGCAGCTAACAACGCGGGCTTTGATTTTGCGGCAGCTACAAAAGTAGGTAGATTCTTTTCTACTTCTTCTGATGCTACTGGTGGGCATATGACGTTCATTACAGGAGCAGGCGGCGGTAACGAACGCATGCGCATATCCTCCAGCGGTAACGTGGGTATTGGTGATTCAAGCCCTAGTGTGAAACTTGACGTTTATCAAAGCACCGCAGGTATTGGAACTGTAGATTTTAGACATGTTAATGGCAACCGAATACTAATTAATCCTAGTTATAATTATCACGATGCCTACAACCATATCTTTCGTGGCTTAAACGGTACGTCTACTCACATGACTATTGATAATTTAGGCAACGTTGGTATTGGTACTAGTTCGCCTAGTGAGAAACTTCACATTCAAGGCGATGGGGCAGATATTCTATTGACTGATGCGGCTGGAGGGCAAACAGCTAAACTAGGCTCTACAGGTTCAAACAATGGTTTGCTTGAACTAAACAACTCTGCACACGTTGGAACAGTGTTTTTAAACTCTAGCGGCGACAGCTACCTTAACGGTGGCAACGTGCTTGTGGGGACTACGAGTGTTGGAGGCTCTGGTATAACCGTCGGCAAACAATACGGTGGTATTGATTTAACAGGTGGTGGTGGTACTTTTGCTAACTGGGGTGGCGCTTACGGAATATATGCAAGGTCTAATGTTGGACTAGGTATAGCTTCTGTAGCTGGTATATCGTTTGAAACAGCGGGCGGAAACGAGCGCATGCGCATAGACTCAAGCGGTCGCGTGGGTATTGGGATTAGCAACCCTAATACAAAACTCCATATAGACGAAGTCCCCGCAAATATAGTGGGCGGTAATGCCATCAATGGCAGTACTATAAAAGGGATAAAGATAGAGACTACACTCAACGGTAATGAAAGTGTTGGGTTGTGGTTTGGCACTAATGGTAGTCACTGGAGTGGAATATCAGGACAAAGAAATAATGCGGCTACTGGCTGGGGTACAGATTTACGGTTCTACACGCATGAAAACGCTACCGCAGATTTAACTTATGCGCGACAGCGTATGATAATTGATAGCGAGGGTCGCTTAGGTATTGGTAATTCTGCGCCTAGTGAGAAACTTCATGTTAGCGGAAACATATTAGCCACAGGCAATATCACTGCTTACTCTGACAGAAATCTAAAGGAAAACATTAAGCCTATTGTAAATGCCGTAGAGAAGGTTCAGCAGTTAAATGGTGTTACCTATAATCGTAATGATATTGAAAATACCACTAAACGATATGCTGGTATTATTGCGCAGGACTTACAAGCTGTACTTCCCGAAGCCGTAGAAGGTGACTCAATTTTACGGGTTGATTACAATGCAACAATTGGTCTGCTTATCGAAGCAATTAAAGAACTTAAAACAGAGGTAGATGACCTCAAATCTAAAATTAAAGAGGAAACAAAATGAATTGGATAATTGCACAACTAGAAAGAAACTCAGCAAACAATGGCGTAACAGTAGCCCACTGGACGGTCAATAAGATCGAAGGCGATAATTTTGCAAGCTCTTATGGAACAGTTGGATTTACCCCCGATCCTGATGCTGAAGGATTTGTTGACTTTGACAGCCTAACTGAAGAAATGGTTTTAGAGTGGGTTAAGGATTCTATAAATGTAGAAGAAATAGAAGCTGGTCTTGATTTGCAGCTTGCTGAAATGGCTTCTCCATCTGTAATTGCTGGGATGCCTTGGAATGACGCTTAATGGCTAACCGTAGTGTCACAGTTGCTGTAGAGCAGGATCAAGTCACCGTATTAAACGGCGGTAGTTTTAGTAACCGTTTGACAATGACGGCTGGTGATGTTCTTACTGTTTTCCATAGTGCTATTTTAAGTGATGGCGGGACAATATCAGTCTCGCCGTTTAGCTCGGCAGTGTGGACTTCAACGGCTAATATGTCTTTGGCTGAAGGCGCTACTCAGACAAGAACTGTAAAGGTTGGCGCATCCACAGGAACAATTAATTTAACCTGTAGCGAGACAGGGTCATCTAACGGGTTTATCTTTTTACAGATAACCGGCTCTGACCCAATACCAGACCAGTTTGATCTTGGCCCAGATAAGACTGCAAATCCATCTGAGGTGACGTACTTTTCGCCTGTCACGCTTACAGGAATGGATGCTGGGGTCAATGTAACGGCAACAGCTACCAATGGCGAAGTTGCTCTTCAAAGTGGAACAACCGCAGAAAGGACTTTTGCAGCTTCTAAGGTTGCACAGCTTGGCGATACCCTTTTGACAAGGGCAACTGCACCGACTGGCTATTCGCAGAGCAAGACGTTTACCTTGAGCGTTTCAGGGGTTAGTGATTCTGTTGTCTTATCAACGCCAACAGACCCATCGTCAGGCACTCAAATTAATTTAGGCATAACGTCTGGCGCAATAAGCATGGACAATTTGCTTGATTTATTTATGGGTCAAAGTCAGGGCTTCTGGGGTTATACAAGGCCAACTGATATGGGTAGCCTGTATAAAAACGGTACGTATGTGCCTAACATCTCTGCTAATTCCAGCGTGCCTACAAGCGGAGCAATAAGCATCGGTAATTTTTACGGCGCGGCAACAAGTTATTATTTGATCTCTGCCCCAGAAAATAAATTTGTCTTCACGGACACTTCCACGGGTAGCGGTAGTTATTATGCTTCGCTTTACTGGGAGTTTGGTGTTGATTGGGATGTTGGTTACGGTATTGGCCAGCGATATAACACTGAGATTTACTACGTAGTCAACCAAACGGTTGGCAGCGTTACAGTAAGCGCAGGGTCAAGTTACAGCATTAACAACCTATCCATCTTGTTAAGCAAAACAGTTTCGGGGCAGACAGAAGAATTTAATTCTGGTACTGTTACGGCGTACTTTCGCTCGCTTGTTGACAACACTGTGACATCGAGCGTCACGTTCAATTATGCAATTAACTTCTTTGGCCCATAGGTGATAATAATGAGTGATGAAACTGTAACAATTAATGATGTCGAATATCCTGTTAGTGACCTTACCAACGAGCAGCAATACTTTCTTGCTCAGGTAAATGATCTGCGCGGTAAAACTGGTCAGCTTAGGTTTCAGCTAGACCAACTGGCAATCTCAGAGCAGCACTTCAGCAAAATGTTGATTGAATCTGTAGAAAGCGAGCCAGAAGAAAAAACAGTTAACTAGCATGATGTTGGTCTTTGCGTTGATCGTCTTGATTGACGGTACGGTTGACGCAGAGGCCACTAGCTACTGGAAAGGTTTGGCCAGATGCCGGTGGTATGCTGAAGAACTAACAATACAGGGGACAAGACGAAAGTATCACACGCCAGTACATGCTTACTGCAAGCCGGTGTATGTAGACCCAGCAAAGGTGGTTGTTTATGATTGATCCTATTTCTGCCGTTGCTATGGCTACAAGCGCTTACAAGACTATCCAGAAGATGGTAGAGCTAGGGCGTGATGTGGATGATACTTTAGGGCAGGTGGGTAAGTGGTATTCAGCAGTCTCAGACTTTAACGAAGCCAAGAAGCAAGCCGAGAATCCCCCGCTGTTTAAGAAGCTATTTAACGGCAAATCGGTTGAGCAAGAGGCTCTTGATGTTTATATGCATGAGAAGAAGATCGCAAAGCAAGAGAAAGAGCTTCGTGACCTTCTTCGATTAACTTACGGCCCAGATGGCTATAAAGAGTTGCTGGACATGCGTAAGAAGATTAAACTTCAAAGAGAAAGGGCTGTTTATGCTCAAGTCCGGAAAAAGAAAGCCTTAATCTGGAATAGCATTTCTATTAGTGCAATAGGCTTGATGGTTTATTGTTTGTATTTACTAATGACCTTAATTTTGGAGCGCATATAATGTATCAATATAATCACACAAGGCCGACACCCCATCTTCTTTTTGATGTTGCAAAAGGAAACATCTTTAATGAAAAAGCAGTAAACATTTTTGGCATTAACCGAGCTGTTGGCACTGACTACGAGACTATTTGGGATGATAGCGGGAGTTATGTTTATCCATCCTCAGCAGTTGTAATGAGCCTTTCCTCTACTTCTGCTGGCGATACTATGGATGTATTAGTTGATGGCTTAGACGCTGATTACAACATATTGCAAGAGGTTGTAACTCTTACAGGAACTTCTCCAGTAAATACTACTAACTCATTCTTTAGAATTAATTCCTTGATTATAGCCCAAGGTTCAAATATTGGCGGAATATCTGCATCTAACGGCGGCACTGTATATGGTTATATTGGGCCTGATTTGGGAATTAGTCAGTCTAGTGTTTACACGGTTCCGGCTGGACATTCATTCTATCTCTTTAGGATTGACGTAAATTCTGCAACCACAAACGGCAATAAGTATTTGTATATTAGGAACGTTGTCACAAGTGAGTGGGGTAGAACGATTCGAGCATCTGAGGCCACCTTTGCGGTTTCTCAGGTTAGCTATGACAGACAAATTCCATTTAAAATAGCAGCTAAATCAGATTTCTCATTTGAGGCTAAGTCAAGCTCAAGTACAAATGAAATTGCTATTTTTTTGGAGGGAGTTTTAGTTAAAGATATTTGATGTATAATCTCAAAAATCGTTAAGGAATTAGCTATGATTGAAACAGGAAAAGAAGCAGTTGACATTGCCGCCGGATCAACCGCTGTATTAGCGTTAGCAGCTTGGCTTCCACCTGTTTCTAGCTTATTTGCAATTATTTGGTTTGCAATTAGAATCTGGGAATCGGATACAGTAAAAGGGATTACAGGCCGTGAACCTAACTAGCCTAATCGCCCCTGTCACCGGACTACTGGACAAGTTCATACCCGATGCTGACACTAAGCAAAAGATCGCACATGAAATTGCAACAATGTCAGAGAAGCACGCTCAGGCGATTGCTCTGGCACAAATCGAACTCAACACGGCAGAAGCAAAAGGAAACTGGTTTCAATCAGGCTGGAGGCCAGCGACAGGATGGGTCTGTGTCTTTGGATTCGGAGTCAACTTCTTAATCTCACCATTGATGTCAGGCTTTGGAATAGATATACCGCAAGCTGACACATCAACAATGCTCCCCGTCTTGATGGGTATGTTAGGGCTTGGCGGCCTAAGAACATTTGAGCGAGTTAAAGGAAAAGGCAATGGCTAAATCAACCAAGAAAAAAGAATACTTTAGCGAAAAAGAACTAGCGTGCCAGCACTGCGGAGAATCAAACTTCGATGCTGACTTCCTAAAGGTACTTTCAGCGATTAGAAAAGAGTGTGACTTTGGATTTCCTATTAGCTCTGGTTACAGATGCACAGCGCACCCAATAGAATCGCGCAAAACAGCCACAGGAGCGCATTCGACAGGTAAGGCGGTAGATATTGCCGTATCTGGAGAAAAGGCGTTAGAGGTGATTAGAGTGGCTCAGGCGCATGGCATACAGAGAATAGGTGTACAACAGTCAGGAGCAGGTCGATTTATTCACCTTGATGCTTGCACTGAAGAAGATGGATTCCCCACCCCCGCTATTTGGTCATACTAAATTACCCGACAAGACTAAAGCCCCTTTCGAGGGGTTTTTTTTCGCCTATCATAAAATAAATGTATCAAAAGGCTTTACATTGTAAAGAGAAACGGGCATAGTAACGCTTCATTCAACGAAACAAGGGTTACAAAATGACTAACTTTCAAATCGGCCAAAACATCCGCTCTTATGACTTCATCTCACGAACTGATTGCTACATTGAAGGAATCATTACTAGCATTTATAACGGCGTGATTGAATTTACAGTAACTAAATCAATATCCGAAGGCGCAGAATACACAGACCGCCCAGACGTTATGCGAACTGTTGACCTTGGCAATGACTTAACCGACAGAATGTATAAAAATTTAGGCCGTCAGCGCATCGAAGCAATATAATCTAACCGCCCCTTCGGGGGCATTTGCTGTAGGAGGCAATATGGGAATCAACGATCTAAACGATCTGGAGCGCGGTGAGTATGACTGCGTTTCAGGTTATCCAGCCTTAAACGGGCAATCAGAGGCTTACCAGCTTGGTTATGGTGAGCAGTACGCAAAAGAGCAGACTGTAGGAGGTCAATAATGAAATCAAGCGAATCAATCAACGAGCTGGCAACAGCTTTATGTAAAGCGCAGGGTGAAATGGGCGGAGCTGTTAAAGACAGTGCTAACCCGTTTTTTAAGTCAAGTTATGCTGATTTAACGTCGGTAATCAAGGCGATCAAGCAGCCCTTTGCTGACAATGGCCTAAGCTATACGCAGTTCCCTGTAAGCAATGAAAATGGCGTGGGTGTGTCTACCCGTTTGATGCATATATCTGGTCAGTGGCTGGAGATGGACTACACTCTGCCGACAGTTAAAAAAGACCCTCAAGCGGCTGGATCGGCTATAACGTACGCAAGGCGGTACGCTTTACAGTCAATCGCTGGCATACCAACTGCTGACGATGATGCGGAATCTGCAATGTTGCGCGGTGACGATAAAAAAATTATCTCTGATGATCAAATCATATCTATCAAGAAATTACTTGATGAAACTGGTGCAGATAGCGAAAAGTTTTGCAAGTGGTTGAAGGTGCGTTCTGTTGATCAAATTCTAGCCATGCATTACGATCGCGCTATTGCCGCATTAGAGGCCAAGAAATGATTATCCTAGACCATGAACAAGGATCGCCAGAATGGCTTGCTGCACGACTGGGCAAGCCGTCTGCTAGCATGTTTGCCAAGCTAATAACGCAAACTGGGAAGCCTAGCACTTCTGCTGATGGGTACATTAACGAACTAATTGCAGAACGCCTTACAGGGCAATCTGAGCCGTTTCACGTTACCGAGTGGATGGAGCGTGGTAATTTGCTTGAGCCAGACGCGAGGGAAGCCTACGAGTTTATATCTGGCAACGATGTGATCGAAACTGGGTTTATTCTTGATACTAGCTTTGATTTTGGTTGCTCACCTGATGGTTTGATAGGTGATCAAGGTGGGCTAGAGATTAAATGCCCTGCCCCCAAAACAATGGTTAGCTACCTTAGAGACAATCAGGTTGGAGTAAAGAAATACTGGCAGCAAATACAAGGTTGTATGTGGATTACTAAACGTGATTGGTGGGACTTCTTTGCCTACCATCCAGAAATGCCGCACGTTTTAGTGCGTGTAGAACGCGATGAAGAATATATCGCAAAACTAGCCGCTGAGGTCGAAAAGGCTGTGGCGGAAATATTAAACCAAGTGGAGAAGCTAAAATGAAGTGTGGAATATCTATACGAATCGATGTAACCAAGATTGACAAGTCACGACTGTATAAGGGTGCGAAGGGAACTTACCTTGACTTGACTACCTTTGTGGACACTGAGCAACAAGATCAGTACGAAAACAATGGCTTTATCAGCCAGAGCCTTACCAAAGAAGAACGTGAAGCGAAGTATCAAACGCCAATACTTGGCAATGTGAAAGTCTTTTATACTGACGGCGCAGCTAAGGCACCGGCCACTGCTTCAAATCTAACTATTGAAGAAATGGACGAAGATATTCCATTCTGATATAAAAAACCCCCCTACGGCAAAAGTGCTTTCGGGGGGAAACCATAGGAGAGCAGGTCGGGGGAACCTGCCTGCTTACAATAACACAAGGAATTAAGATGACAAATGCAGGCCAATGTTTACGAGTAGCTCAGGAGCTACACAATATCAATTCAAGCCGTTTAGCTGAGTTAATGAATGTAACCCGCCAAAGGGTATTTCAATGGCGCAAACAGGAAAATATGAAGTTACACACGGTGCAAGGCTTATGTGAGGTGTTTGGTTTATCAATAGATGAATTTTGCGGGCTTTGTGACAGATAAATAAAACCCCCTGTTACGGGGGCTTTACTTTTCCCTACTGCTGAGGGATACTTGTTGTGCGAAGAACAAGAAAGAAAGACAAGTATAGCTATATGATCTTATAGCGTCCATACCAACTTCTTTTTTTGAACGCAAACAATGTTTGGGCTTTAGGCTGGCGGTTCCTTAAATTAAACGCCAGATTCAGGGTTGACCCTCCCTACAGAGCCTCACAGTTGAATCGGTTTTTGGCTGTGAATAGTTTGGATACACGATACAAGCATTGTTTTAACCGCTAAGTTGCTTTGGCCCTTAGTTCTTAAATTTTACTTTTCGAAGTAAAAGGGTTTATAACATCTGTTAATTAATGAGTTTGTAATCTGTTTATACATGTCTGCAAAACATGTACACAAAATAAAAAAATATATACATAAACATTTTAACCATACGCCGGCGAGGCAACGCCGAGTCATTAGGAGAGAAAGGATGAACGACAAAAGACTGTATAGCATTATTAAAGATCGTTTTGATTACCGAGACGGAAACTTGTTTTATAATTATGACGTTGGAAAAAGGATGAAAGCTGGTGATAAAGCCGGATATTACACCACTAATAAATACGCATATATTGTAATGAATAAAAACAGCTATTTAATTCATAGACTAATTTATCTTTGGCACCATAAGTATTTGCCAGATACGCTTGATCATATAAACAATGACCGTCAAGATAATCGCATTGAAAACCTTAGACCAGCGACTGTTAGTCAAAACTCACAAAATAGGTCTATCAGTGTTCGCAATACAACAGGGGTCAAAGGTGTTTATTTTCATAAACGAAAGGGGCAATATGTTGCAAGAATAAGGAGCCAGCAAAAGAATGTGTTTTATAGATATTGTGAGACTATCGAAGAAGCTGAAAAATGTTTGCAGGTAGCAAGGGAAAAGATTCACGGGGAATACGCAAATCACGGGTAGATCAAAACGTTATATTTAACTGTTATTGGGGATTAAAATGTTATTAGAAACCGGAGATTATTGGGAGCCTGATCAAGGCGACATTATCAAATGGCAAAGAGCTTATAAAAAGGTCGATGTCCATCAAGAATTATC
>Ga0208660_1000758_pt1 | contig 13109 bp, 19 predicted proteins | sample DEB08_DNA_13_FD_184527 | JGI IMG/M metagenome (GOLD analysis project Ga0208660, IMG submission 184527) | Aqueous microbial communities from the Delaware River and Bay under freshwater to marine salinity gradient to study organic matter... | ecosystem: Environmental > Aquatic > Marine > Coastal ... | reverse complement strand
AATAATATGTGTATATGAGCGTGAGTGGATTGTTTCTGAGAATGTCCATGTTGTGATCCAGTTCTCAATCTCTGGCAAACTTACAATAGGCGAAAATGCTTCTACTGGCGCACGACCTTGTACACTATCTAGTAAGATCTGACGCTTTAGGTTGCTTGTAAAGATATGACGCTCATGGTCACTAAGGGCTTTAAAGTCTTTGCTGTCTTTGGTTACATCAACTTCTTCAGGGCGCCAAAAGAATCCTAGTTGCTTGTCTGTAAGTCCATCAAAGCTTTTATACTTTAGCGTGTCATAACGCTGAATCGTAGGCCCACCTGTTGGATCTAGAAATGCTAATACTTTTGTGTGGTCTGCTTTATTTTCAGTGTTAAAAACGCTCATGTATATCTCTTACCCTTGTGTGTATATCTATAGTACTACTATAACACGCCCCAGAGGGCGTGTCAAGTATTAAATTGTGCAACCTTCGCAATCTTCCTCGTCTACTTCAACAACTTCAAGTTCGCCCATCATCTTGTTTACATCAACTTCGCCTTGTCCGTCATTGGTGTTAAAGTAATACAACTGCTTGCCGCCTAGTTTATAAAACATCAAAAGATGTTGTAGCATTGTACTCATTGGAATCTTTTCATCTTCAAAGTAAATTGGGTTGTAACTAGTGTTAACACTAATACCTTGGTCAATGTACTTCTGTAGCACAGCCATAATCTTGATATAACCTTCTGGCGACTGTTGATCCCATAACAAGTCGTACTTGTTTTTCAAACGCTTATACTCAGGTACAACTTGCTTGAGTACACCATGCTTACTCTGTTTGATACTAATTAAGCTACGAGGTGGCTCAATACCATTAGTTGCATTTGCAATCTGTGCGCTTGTCTCGGCTGGCATAAGAGCCATTAGCGTACTGTTACGAATGCCTGTAGCTTTTAGCTGTGCTCTAAGTGTATCCCAATCCATACGCTCAACATGTGGAACTAACTCATCCAAGTCTTTCTTGTATGTTTGGTTAGGTGTAATGCCGTGTCCGTATTTTGTTTCCATGTTGCCACTTGGTGCGCCAAACTCTACTGCTAGGTCAGCACTTGCTTTGATCAAGTAGTACGACCACGCTTCTGCCCACTCGTCTACAAGTGCAAGTCCGTCTGCATCAATGTGCTGATAGTTCAAGTCATTCTTAGCCAACCAATATGCAAAGTTAATAATGCCAACGCCTAAAGGACGGCGCTTCTCTGTAGATAACTGTGCTGCTAGGATTGGATAGTTCTGATAGCTCAGTAGTGCATCAAGTCCACGTACTGCCAAACGACATACACGTTCAAAGTCTGATGTGTGACGAATGTTGCCCCAGTTGATTGCACTTAGTGTGCATAGGCTAATTTCACCTTCTGGATCGTTTAGATCTTTAAGTGGCTTGGTCGGCAAGTCAATCTCTGCACACAAGTTGCTCTGTTTAATAGGCGCAACGTCAGGAAGGAATGCACCGTGGTCATTAGCATTGTCTACATTCTGCAAGTAAATGCGTCCTGTGTTCTTACGCTCTTCCATGAACGCACTAAACAATTCACTTGCTGCAATAGTCTTTTTGCGTAGTCGTGTGTTGCGCTCTGCTGTTTCGTATAGTTCACGGAACTTGTCTTGGTCTGCAAAGAAAGCATCATACAATCCTGGAACATCTGCAGGCGAGAACAAAGTTATATCGCCGCCTGTTACTAGTCTTTCATACATCAACTTGTTAAACTGTACACCGTAATCCATGTGTCGTACACGGTTCTCTTCAGTGCCTTTGTTGTTCTTTAGCACCAGCATGTCTTCTACTTCGAGGTGCCATACTGGGTAATAAATGGTTGCTGCACCGCCACGTACACCGCCTTGGCTGCATGACTTTACTGCACTTTGGAAGTGCTTGTAGAAAGGAATAATACCTGTATGATATGCATCACCTTTGCGGATTGGACTACCAATAGCACGGATACTTCCGCCACCAATACCAATGCCTGCCTTTTGTGAAACATACTTGACAACTGCTGCTGCTGTAGCATTGATGCTATCAAGACTGTCGTCCGTTTCAATAAGTACACAACTGCTGAATTGGCGCTGCGGAGTTCTAACACCTGCCATAACAGGAGTTGGCAAACTAATGTCGTGCAAACTAATAGCATCATAATATTCTTTCACCCATTGTAAACGGGTCTCTACTGGATAGTCTTGAAATAAACTTGCTGCAATAAGGATGTAGCACATTTGTGGTGTTTCAAAGATTTCGCCGCTTACTCTATTTTGTACTAGGTACTTGCCGCGTAGTTGCTCCATAGCAACATAAGTTAATGCATCGTCACGTTCGTGCTTAATGAACGTATCAATTTTATCCCACTCTTCGTCTGAGTATTTTGTAACAAGTTCTGCATCATAAAACCCTGCGGCAGTGTTCTTGTCTACTAGTTTCTTAATATGCCAAGGTTCAAAGCCTCCGTAAACTTCTTTGCGTAGTGCATAGTTTATAAGGCGTCCGCCTACATACTGATAGTTAGGAGTTTCTGCACTGATAAGATCTGCTGCTGCTTTAATTAAAGTTTCTTGGATCTCTTTGCTAGTTACACCGTTGTGGAATTGAATTTGACTTTTAAGTTCTACTTCGCTCGGACTAACTCCTGTAATGTTTTCACATGCATAAAATACAACTTTGTGTAGTTTTTCAATGTCTAGAAGTTCTTTGTCGCCGCCACGTTTGGTAACTTGAATCATGTACTTTGTCCTTTATCTTTTATTAGTTAGTTAGGTATTTATTGTTGAGTTGGTAGAGCATGGACAAGTTCAGAACGTAAAGTATTCGGCAATTTGCTTCTGTGTACATGTGTATCTCCGTTGAATCCGATAACAATGTCGTTGACAAAAAGTAAGTAATATGTCTCCGAGTTTTCATTGTCTCGTGTAATATGTATCTCATAAGATGCTTGGGATAAAACATCAGTTAACTGCAAGGTGTAACAAATTGCAAGAATCTTTACAAAGGCACAATAATTATTTTCCTCTAATAATTCCCATGCTGTCGGCCAACTACTTGGAGTAAAAGGATCTGCTGCAATTAAACAATACGGTGCTTGATTGTAGAAGTCAATTGCTTCCTGTATTGGATCTTGTGCAGATTCTAAACCGTGCCGGAACTCTCGCCAGAGTATTAGTCTGTCTTCATAAGTTTTATTAAACATTTATTATGACTTAGTTTTAACCTTATAATACATTGTAGCATTATCGCTACTAGTTAAGTTTAACATCATGATGGCTACTGTGTCAACCGATAAATCGCCATCTTCGTCATAATTTTGTGCAGTGAACTTTAAATTCTCGGCATAGGTATTACTACCTGTATAGTTATAATCATCTGAAAAAGTGAATGTATCATTTGTAGGATCAACAACTAGTGTCATTATACCAGTCCTCGATGCTGCGACAGTACTACTTTTATATACATATTCTATTTCATACCCTTTAGCAGTATCTGCAGGGAGTCTAAATAATTTAGAGTACTCACCCGACTGACCAATTGTTAATTGTTGTGTTGTGCTAAAATTTGTAATGGTTGGTCCTTTAACTTCGGGATGATAGACTACACCATTTTTGTATGCTTCTGTATATCCTAATTCTTCACTGCGCTGGAACCAATCACCTTCACTGATATTTTTAATACTGTCAAATTTAATTACTGGAGTTGATGCATTTAGTGCCGAGCCGCTATGATTGCCCACATTGTAAAACTTATTGTTTTTACTAGTGTTATCTATACCAGTTATTATATTGATTGCAGTTGTATAAATGTTATCAAATTTACTATTAATTATTTTATTGCTAATAGGACCAGTAAGCATTCCACTTGTTCCTAATATGGTATTTTCACCGAACATAAAGCCTTGATATAATGTATCAAACGTGCAATTTGTCCAGGTATTATCCTTAATATCATTTTCTGAATATACTGCATTTTGAAACTGTCGAAAAGTAATATTTTCAAATAGATTATTATTACTACTAACTGCGGTACTCAACGATACTAAACTTATTCCATCAAGGCCATCTATAGATGCGTCACCTAAACTATAAGAACCTTCTAGTATAATATCTTTAAATGTACTATCTTTACAACTCGACAAGTATATACCAGCGCCGCCTGTCGATTTAATGGTTAATCCTGAGATATGTATATTTCTTGCTTGATTTAATGTTGTACTAGTTGAATCGTCTGCATAAACACCAGGAGTACTAGTTTCATTTACTGTTTGAAATGCAGCAAAGCTTCCAGAATTAATAATAGTTTTATTTGCTCCTGCACCACGGATAGTTGCATACGGTGGTAGATAAATTATACCAGTAATATTGTACTCGCCTGCTTCAAGTATAAGTTCTACTCGTGCTTGCGTTGTGCCTTTGTTTGATGCGTTAAGATAGAGTTGATCAATTGCACGTTGTATGGCTACTGTTTGGTCTGTACCATCGCCGTTTGCACCAAATGAGCGGATGCTCACTCTGTCATCTAGTCTTGCTTGCAGTGTACGTAAAATAGGATTGTTAGGAGAGTCACCAGTTTGTACATTAAGACCTGTATTATACTCGTATGTATTTGCAAATTCAAATAAGTTATCAGTTTCGCTTAGTAGTTTAGTATTACCTACAAAAGGTGCGCCTTCAGATACACTACCGTTACCAATGTAAAGTTCTTGTGAGTCAACTGCCCAACCAAATTCGCCACTTGCAAGTTGCGGCAATCCTGATCCTGTGTTTTTTTGTCCTCTGCGAACTTGAATTCGACTGATGGATACTACGGCCATACTATAACTCCTATTTCATTATAGTAATATTTATCCAAACTTCTCGTAGTACTGCTCACAGCGTTTCCACCACTCTTGTGCCCAGTCATCAAACTCATCTGGCCATAGATCAAACTGCTGATACGTCTCTCCGCCTAGTTCAACACCATCATCTCCGCGACTACACATAAAGATGTGTCCTTCACGTATGTTGGTGCCGTGTACTTCGTTGTGTCCTAGTGCATAAGCAGTCATTTGTAAGTAGTAATCTTCTACCCACTCAGGCTTCTTAGGCTTGTTAGTTTGCTTAAAATCCATAATACAGGGCTGGCCTTTGTACTGTCCTACTAGGTCAGTTGTGCCTGCAAAGATGCCTGGAACATAAAGCGGAACTTCACTGCCCCATATCTCATCTACGTGTACCATTGCTTCGTCACGGATAACTTCTGCCATACGATATGCTTTTTTAGAATAAGGATTGCTGCCTGGATTCTCTGTCCACACGCCGTTATCCACATAATCTTCAAGATACTTATGCATGCGTGTACCTACGCCGCTGGCTTCAGTTACAATCTCTTGTGCTTTCTGTTCACCTACACGCTTCTTCCAAGCAATAAGATGCGACATATCCTTAGTACCACTGAGAATAGTTGTTACACTTGCTACAGGAGGTCCACCAGGTGCTGCGTAACGGCGCTTGCCATCTACTTCAACACGTTTTAGTTTCTCATATTTGTACTTTTCGATTATTAAGCTCAATCTTCTGGCTCCCTTGGTAAGTCTATGTCATAGTCTTCTAGATTAATACGCTGCATGCCAAATGGATCATTGAATGGACTATTGAATGGATCACTATTATAGAACGGATCTACTGTTGATAACGGATCGTCAATACCTTCTACAGACTGCACCTCTGGTATCATCTGTGTCATCATTTGTTCAATGCCGTGTTTGAGTGTAGCAGTACTGCCGGCACACCCACTACATGCTCCGCTTAGTTCTACTAAAACTACACCGTTTTCAAAGCTAACAAAGTTAACTTCGCCGCCGTGTTGTGCAACATTAGGTGCTACATATTGTTCCATTACTTCTGTAATGTTTTTAACTATTTCTTCTTGCGTTCGTTCAGTCATAAAAAAGCTCCTATTAGTGTATATAATAACACAAAATAGGAGCCTTGTCAACCGTTATTTTGATTTATAGTCTGCTATTGCTGCTTTGATAGCATCTTCTGCTAGTACTGAGCAATGTATCTTAACTGGAGGAAGTGCAAGTTCTGTTGCTAGGTCTGTGTTCTTTATTTGGGCTGCTGTTTCTAAGGACATACCTTTTACCCATTCTGTAACTAAACTACTGCTGGCAATAGCACTGCCACAGCCGTATGTTTTAAACTTAGCATCAGTTATGATATCATCTTCTACCTTAATTTGTAAGCGCATAACATCACCACATGCCGGTGCACCTACCATTCCAGTTCCAATGTTGTCTGCTGGATCCCACTTGCCAACATTACGAGGGTTCTCGTAATGGTCCATTACCTTATCTGAATAAGCCATGTTAGTCTCTTAGTTGTATTATAGTTCTGCGCCTACGTCTGTAGCGTTCTTAGCCATGTTACCTACAGTGTCACTTGGACGACCTGGGTTTCCTGGTACTGCTCCTGCAACATCATCTACTTCACTTTGTTTGAACTCGATCTTGTCTTGATCAAAGTTAGTTACAAGTTGTTGTATTTTAGGGTCTGCATCGTACATTGCTTTAAAACTTTCAAAGTCAAAGTTGCCCTTGCCTTGATTGCGCATGTATTTGTCTAGCTTTTTCATGGATAAAGCAGCCACGCCGGCTGCTTTTTGTTGTCTTAATAAAGCGTAGATGACACTGCCATCTACTCCTTCATTTACTTTTTTTTTGAACGGTCTATTGACTCACGCTTCTCACGTCCGCCTAGCTCTTCGCCGCCTGCTGCTGCGTCTGCTGCTCCAAACTCGTCGTCTGCTGCTGGCTCTTCCATGTCCATTTCTGGCTCACCATCAATTGGCTCCATTTCTGGATCTACTGGTTCTTCAGCGCCCATAGTGTCCACTGGCTCACCTTCGCCAGTTAGCATGCCTACACCGCCTGTTAGAGCAATACGTGTTGTTTCCATCACGCCATACATTGCTTCTAGTGCTGGTTTAACTGCTGCTGTAAATGCTTCAGCTTGCTCACTACCCATTTCGTCACGGATTGCATCGGCTAGTTCTAGCATGGATTCAGTTTGCATTTCTGCTGTGTCTTCCATCCAGCCAGTAACACGATCAACCATGTCCTTAGCTGCCATTACTAGCTCTGCTTTGTCTTCTTCGCCTTCATTAACTTGCTCAATAGCTTCGTCAATTGCAGTTGCAACGTCATCACGTTCGTGTAGTGCAGCGTTAAGTACGTCTAGGAACAATTTGTTCTTAGAATGTCCTTTTTGCTGAACAGCATCAAAGCTTTCAGTTGTTTCTACATTAAATACCTGAGTGCGTAGTTTATTACGAGCGTCTTGTAGTTGCTCAGTTGTAAACTCGTCAATGTTGATCTTTGAACCAAAGCGTTGTGCTAGGCTTTCATTTAGTTTGGCGGCTGTTAGCGGCTTTGAAAATTCTCTAATTTGCATTTTATTCTTCCTGTTGATAGGTGTTCTATAATATATTTATCACTTAACAAAAAATATAACGATCTAAAAGGCTACGCACACGCTGTGACTCTTGTATAGCAACATCTAGTCTAGTTTCTCTTATTTCTCTTTTACTTGCATCAGATGTATTACGAATTGAATTTCTATAGAATATTGCATCGTTATAATGTTTTAACATTGTGTCGTCAAATTCCATTGCAGTTTCAGTGATGTCAATACCTTGTGCAAGATTTTTAGCAATAGCAACTGCTGTTGTTTTAAAATAGGTTCTTACTACTTGTTTATTCTCTTTAGCGTCATATATCAAATAGCCTTTAGGACTTTTGCGAACCACAATATGTTTGATCCGAATACTATTTCCTCGTGCAACAGGGATAGCACTGTCTTCAAGTCCTCGATTAACAATTTCTTCCAGATCATGTATTAGTTTTTCAGTTGTCATTCCGTATCACCACTATCGTTCCACTCTGTGTTTGTACTTTACTTATTATACTTTTACGAATTAGATTATTGATAATGGTTTGCTCACGCTCAGGAAATGATCCTAGCGGACGGACAGAGTCGATAGTTTCCAAGAGAGCTTTCTCTTCATTGGTCATATATATCTCATCAACTATGTCTATGATTCTCATTTTATGCTAGATAGTTGCTGTTGCAACGCCCTTAATTGTTCTTGTGTTGATTTAATTTGTGCTTGGACTTGTTTCTTTTGGTCTGCTTTAGCTCGCATAGCTTCAGGACTTTTATCATCAGTTCCTGGTGCGGCAGCGCCCATAGATTGTCCTACTGCTTGTCCTACTGCTTGTCCTGCTGCTGCCCCTGCTGCTTGTACGCCAGTTTTTGCTGCGCCAGCTACGCCACGTGCTGCTGCGCCGCCTACTTTTGCTGCGCCTCTGGCTAATGCTGCTCCGCCACGTAATGCTGCTCCGCCAACTGCTGCTGCGCCTCTAGCTACTCCTGCTGCAATCGCTGGGATGACTTCATCAGTTCGTTCTTCAGTTATAATTTCATTCATCTTCATATTCTTGCACCTCTGCGCTTGGTCTTGCTTATTGTTCTTCGTCCAGTGTTCAGTCTTTTTAATCTTTGACTTGCTGGATTTGTTCTTTTAGTTCTGTTACTCTTTGTACTTATGACTGAACCCTTTTTGCGACGAGTCTGTTTGAGTGTGTTAGACGCTTTCATATTCTTAGGAGCATTGCATGTTGCAGGCTTTGCAACAATACGTCCTTTACGTGTACCACTTGTGCAACGATACTTGCGCACAGTCTTGTTTCCAGTCTTACCAAATATAGTAGTAACACCTTCTCCAATAGTATCGTTATACAGATCACGTAACAACATTAGCGTCTTCTTTTGTTTAACGACTGAATACGCTTGCTTGCTGGATTAATACGCTTAGTCTTTTTAGATTTGCGTATCATTCTGCCACCAAGTCTAGCCTTAGTCTTCTTTAGCGTTTGGCGCTTCTTTATGTCTGGGGCTGCAAAGCACTGTGCCATCTTTGCAACTACACGGCCTTTGCGGGGGCCACCTGAACAACGGAACTTGCGCACAATCTTTTTACCAGATCGGGCCCATGTTTGTCCTTCTTCAAGGTTCTCTTCTGCGGGGTCAATAAAAAACTCACGTAATAACATATAGTTATTTATCGTGAGCGGAAGGTTACTGTAATAAAATTACTATAACTATGGATACTAAACTAGCAACAACTGTGCCTGCTGTGCCAATAAGCACTTTGGTCATTGACTTCTGACCTTCTAAAATATCTGAATGGATGTGTTCGATTTTTGTTTCAACTTTGCCGAGGCGGCCTTCTAACGCTTCATAGCGTATTGCACATAAATCAACATGTGCTTCTAGATTTGTTCTTTCTAGCTCAGTGGCCATCTTATTCTCCGTTTAGGTAAAGTACTGCGTTAGCCTAGTTGTATGATTTAAGATGCCTGGTAGTTTTAACACTACAAAGTTATTTATCAACTATTTCAAATAATATGTTGCATTTAGCGGTATCTTTGGTAAGAAAATGTGCATTTTCAAACTTTGCTGTTTCATCTAACTGTGTGATAATTGGTATTAGATCGAAGTCATTCACAAGTGTTTCAATGTCTAATGCGCCTTCATATTCCATATCAAACACATATTTCCACACACTTTGTTTAGTCTTGTAGGATGTTCCTAGTCCTAGTTTACTGGGCAATTCTTTAACAACTTCAGGTGCTTTAACATACGTTGGATTTACTCTCAACCCAATTGTTTGCATAACTGTAAGGAAGTTTTGTTGCTGGCGATATTGTTTAGGATCTCCGCCGCGTCGACTGCCGGTCTCAGTTATGTCTACAAGTGTATGTATTATAAATCTCATACAGTATTTAAGTCATAAAAAAACAGTCACTCGTTAAAGTGACTGTTTAGTGTGCCGTAGCACGATTCTAAGGTAGTTAGAATTTAGTCTGTGAACGTTGCAACTAGTGCTGCTGTTACGCCTGTTACACCGCGGTAGTTTTCGCCAGGTGTTAATACGCCTGTGCCTTGTACTGCAACGTGTGCAACGCCAGTTCCTGTGTGAGCAACGCCTGCAATGCTTACTGCATCGTCTGTGCCTGCTACGCCGCCTGCTGTTAATGCTGCTACTGCTGCGTTAAGATCAGCAATTGCTGTTGTTGTGATTGCTGCTTTTGTTAGCGATAAAATGCGTGTGTTTGGTCCTAGACCGTTACCTGCAATTACGTTTACGCCGTTTGTTTTTGTTACTGATGCCATTTTATATTCTCCTGAGTTCTAATGGTAAAATAAGATTCTCTTCTTATTGTATAATATTATTTATCATCTTAAAGAAAAAATAGTAGTTAGTTAGCCTTTTTTAGCTCTCTTATGTACTGCTCTTAGTTGCTGTACTGCACCAGGGCCTGCTTTTACAATGTCATCTATCATTTTAATAGCCGGTAAATAGGCTGCAACCATGTTTGCACTTGCTGCTTTACCGTCCTTGGCTTGCTCTAAGAACTTCTTAGTAAGTGCTAGGTTCCTGTCTCCTACTAGATATCTATACAATGCCAGTTCAGCACCCGTTGTACTTAGGTCAGGTGTTGATATAGTTGGTTCTGGATCTATTACACTTGCTTTTTCTAAGTTCTTTACTGCTGCAAACTTTTCAAAGTCTTCAATGATGTCTGAACTGCGTAATTTAGCACGAACAGCAAAGATAAGGCGTGTGGATATTAAACGCTTCTCTGCCTTAGTCAAACGTGCAAAGTTCATTAGGTTTCTACGTATTGCCTTGTAGTCACTGTTGCTAACTTTAAGTGCAGATTCAATTGCTTGAAATAGGTTGTTTACTTGCACAGGAGTTTTGCCTTGTGCTATTGCATTAATGTATCTATTAATAGCCGATGTAGGTAGTTTTGTACTGGCCCGCATACGTTTTGCACTGTCAGGATCTTTTAGTTTATCTTGTGCTCCACTGTCTCCTACAAGGAAGTAAGTAAAGTTGTAGAGGTCGGTGCCCATAATGCGATACATTTTGTATTGTTCAAAGCCTGCTGTCTTCTTTGCATAACGCCGTACATATGCTTGAAAGTCTGGATACTGTCGCATAGTTTCTAATGCCAACAGTGTTAGATACATGCGTTCACCACAGTCAGTGTACGTCAACTTCTTAGCGTTGCCGTTGTCTTTGGTCATTCTTGACTCGTGCAAATCTCTCAAGAAAGAATAAGGTTCTTCCTTAGTAGGCGTAACTTCATGTCCGCCTTCAAGTTCTGCCCATTGTGCTGCGGTAAACTTTTCAGTCATTATTTGGCCATTGCTGCTTTGCGAGCTTGTGCATCAATCTCATCATCACTTGGGCCGCCGAAATCATCTTCTGGTTCATCTTCTGGCTCTGGATCTGCTACTTTAGGAGCAACACCTTTTGCTGCTAACTTCTCACCAAATGCTAATAGTGTTTTAATTGTTGCAGCGTTTAGACCAGTTGCTTTCATTAGACCATTTAGATCTTTTGGTCCAAATGTTGTGCCAAACTTTGTTAGTTCGTTACCAAGACTTGACATTTGATTAAACATACCAATCTTAGCATCGTCTGCACCTTTCATTGAAGCTGTTTCACTGTGCGTCATCAATGCTCTGCCGATGTTTGCAAGTTTCTTGTGCTTAGGATCTGTTTCCATTCCTGCTTCTGTTACTTCATTAATTTTCATTGTCTACTTCCTTAATTTGGTTGCCATCTTGTACGTGGCACTAGTTTAGTCTTTGATCCTAGAGCAACGTATCCTTCGCCGCCCTGTTCGCCTTTTGTTGTTGCTTTAACGTCTGCATCGGCGCTGTCTAATTGATCAATAATATGATCCTTTGCAGTCATAATTTGTTTTACAAGTCCAAATATAGCAGGTAATGCTTTAGGTGACTGTTTGGCCATCTCTTGTATTTTCGCCTGCTTGTTTGGGCTTACTTTAGATGTACTTAGCCAATCAAAGAAACCGTTTTCAATATTCTTTAATTGCTGTGTGCGTGTCATATGATTAACATATGTATAAATGATGTTCTTCATATCACTTAGCCCTGCAACAGGAGCAAGGAAGTTGTCAATTAATTGTGCGTTCTTGTCTGCTGTTGCTCTAATACTTTTAACTTCAGCAGTGTCTACTTTAGGTTGATGTGTTGTATAAGTCTGTCCTAGCACTACTACATCATTACTATTAAGTTCTTCTACATCCGTAAAAGGAGTTGCTGACTTTGAACCAAACTCTTCAAGTTTTGTGTGAACTACTACACCCACTTTTGAGTTCGCTATGCGCTCGCCGAGTGGGCCATTCGTGTCAACTGTGTACTTGACTTTATTTGGTTCAAATTCTACAGCACCTTTGGTTGCTGTGAATGGTTTGCGTGGACTGTATAGCAAGTCACCATAAACATATCCTCGGAAGCTTCCAGGAGTTGCTGATTTCATTAGTTCAAACACTTCTGCCATCTCTTCGCCGAAGTCCTTGCGCCAAGGTTGTTCTTCTACACCCTTGCCTGAATTTTGTATAAAGCGTGATAGGTCATCTGCGCTTGTTGACTTGTTGCGTCCCCAACCATTCTTGCCTACAAGAACAAACTCGCCGTTAGGCTCACGTCCCCAATAGATAGTAGGATTGCCGTCCCACTTGATTGCAACGTCACTGCTGTCATTGCCCATCTTGTCTAGGATGTCTGCTGCTTCTTGTGCGCCTTTAGATCCTTTAATAAACACTAGGTCTTCTAGATGATTATACTCGCGACCTTTAAACTCTTCAGTTAGGACTGTGCGGAACTCTCCAAATCTCATCTGTTAAATGCTCCGCTTGACATTACACTACTGTTTAGCATGTTGCCACTTAGTTCTTTAATACGTGCAAGTTGCTTGTCTTCTAGTGTAGCATAACCAGTCGGTGTTTTAGACTCAGGTACTTCTTTGCCAGCCTTTTCCATTGTTTCTTTCCACGGAGCAATTAACTGTTCGTAGTTTGGATCTTTCTTTAAGAACGCAAGCATGGTTTCAACAGTATGCGTGTCTGGTTCTTTTGCGCCTTTGCCTAATAACAACGGTGCAATTTTATCCCATGTAGCAGCAATTACTTCATCGCCTTTGGTAGGATCAACTAATCCAAACTTAGGACTAA
>Ga0208660_1000753_pt1 | contig 13182 bp, 23 predicted proteins | sample DEB08_DNA_13_FD_184527 | JGI IMG/M metagenome (GOLD analysis project Ga0208660, IMG submission 184527) | Aqueous microbial communities from the Delaware River and Bay under freshwater to marine salinity gradient to study organic matter... | ecosystem: Environmental > Aquatic > Marine > Coastal ... | reverse complement strand
TAGGCGCTTTACCCCAAGCTGCTGGATTTCAAGAATACTGTTTACGCCGGGGTGTATCATAGTAGGACAAGCTGCTCATCTTGCTTGTCTGATTTGACTATGTTATCCTCCGCCCACATTGGTTGGTAGTTTGTATAGTGAAAGCATTTCCTTTGCTCCGACTTCTTAGTTAAGTCGAAAGATGCGCATGGTTTTATGTGGTCAAAGTGCCATCCGAATAGCCCACGATTCTCCCATGTCATGCCTTCTTTGAACCTAGTCTCGATGTATTGAAGGAAGAAATCAAGGCTGCACCCTAGGTCTTTGACTGCGCTCACCTTCTTGCCTGCTTGCTGAGCATTGATTACTTTTACCAATCTAGATCGCAACACATCTGCAATCCTAGCTGATGGATTACGTTTAAAGTATCCCGGCTTCCATTTCGCCCTAGACACCCTCACTTTGCCCCTGTTCCTCGACTTCCATTCTTCGCATTTCCTATTGTGCGCCTTTGGGTCTGCGTAATACTTAACCCTTGCCATGTGCTTTGCCACTTCTGGATGTCTTGCCCATGTCACGTCTTTGATTGTTGATCGAATCTCCTTTATCCATTCGCGCTCATATATTTCATTGCCAGTTAAATGACTCGCATTATCGATCACCTCATGTGGCTTAATGATATCAAAGCCCATCGACTGGCAAAACTTACTAATTGAGCCAGCACTTCCACCATGCGCCTTAGCAAGCTTTTTGCAACCGTATCCAGCCGCTCGATCAATTAAGATGTGTAGCATCTTAGGATGATCAAATGAAGGCCTGCTGCACTCCTGTATCTCTTGCTGCGTTTTGATTGTCTTGAATCGTGACCTTGGCTTAATTAAGTCCCATGCGCATAGCCCCCGGCTCTTACCTAATTGCCCCTTTTCCTTTGGCAATGGACAAGGATTGGTCAATGTTGTTGAGATAATATCCATGAAGTATAAAATTAAACCAGCCCAAGGCGTCGAAGTTGTGCAATAATGCCCTGTAATGCGACACGATCAACATTTGAGATGGTTTCTGCGGTTCTAAGGTATCCTGTAAGCTTATTAATGTAAACGATGTTGCGGTCTGGCTTAGCTTTGATGGGTTGATCTGTCGTCTCTAGTGCTTTCTGTGTGTTTGGAATGACGCCCATACTCAGCGCCATCTGCCTTGGATCGTCATATGCCTTACGGTATCGCTTTGCCCTATCAATAAAGTCATGGCCGAATGTAACCTCCAGCCACTTCGAGTAGTTGCTGCGGCCGGTCAGCTCTTGCGCTTCCTTTAGTAATGATCCGACATTGCAGGCCATGCTGGTTGCTTGTAGTATCTCGGCCTTGGCTGATTGTGCTAGTTTGAGAGCATCAACATCGAGTTGTTTAATCTTCTGGCTGATGTCAGTTAGTTGAGTTGTAAGGTATGTATTGTTCATCGTTTGGCGTTTCTACAGTTTTTACGGTTTTGTTGGCTGCGATTATTGTGAGAGATAAGACCTAACTGATCTCGTAATTCATTGCTCATAAGTGAAACAGCCGACCTGGTAATACCACAAGCCTTGGCAATATCAGCATTAGTGACAATACCATTGCCAACATCAATGCCTACAGTTTGAGCTAATACCATTGTGCGTGCTGCTATTCTCTTTGAATCTCCGCCTTGCAATTGAAACACCATCAATCGTGTAATAATATCTGCAACAGCATATTCAGGATTCTCGATTGGCTCCATGTGATCAACTGGGTCATCATATATTGCCATTTCTTTTCCTTCGATGTATGGGTAAGTTTTCATGGCTATAGATATGATCTTGGATTATCAATTGCCTTGATTGATTACTTTTTGTTTAACCAATTCAAGTCCGGCTCTTAGAACCTCTGATTTGCTTTGGCCTGTTTGAATTGCTAAATGTGTCAGCAATTCAATTTGAGGTTCTGGCATCCTGAATGAAATCATTCTTTTATTCTTTTTTCTTTTCTGTTCCATGCTTCAATTGATTGGTCAGTTTTTTTTATTCGTCAATACTTGTGTAATACATGTTTTTAACTGTTGTTAGATGTATTGACCTGCTGGTACATCACCCTATAGGGAATTGATTAATATGTTCAAGCAGGCTTAGTGTGGGTCATAAATGCCCCCCACACGCCTTTTAAGTGCCGTTTTGTTGTGTTGTATGATGTTAATGTGTAACAGCAAACACCGCTTGTTTACTGGGCTTAAAGCCTGCTGTATCATATTAAACTTGCTGTTACATATTGTAATATGTCCAACCAGTAATTTACCTGTAATATGCATTTTCAAGTTTTCCTGCTGAATTGACCATTTTGACCACTTGGATAGCATCAATTTTTGCCCTTCTTCTGGCAAATTGGTGCTTACACATGTCCAAATTTAGGTCGCCAAAGAATGCTGCCTGCTCTTCACCAGATGGAATCTGTGCCAGCAATTTGTCATCACCATGCTTCTTCTTTGCACCCGGCTTGGCTGCCCTCGATGCGTCCAAATCTTCAGACAACACCCAATGAGGGTAATCCCATCGAGCAACAAAGGATGGCGTTGATTTGAATGAGCGCACCACACTGTCAACAATGTAGCAGCCCTCGTTCTCATGGCTGATGATTGAGATCAGTCCATCCATTTCGCCAACTACAGATGATGCGCCACGGAAGCGGTCAATGACTTCTTTGCCAGATTGCGAACCCTTGCCAAAGTGGTGAATCAAGATTGGTGTAATGCCATACTTGGCAATGATCTCATCCATCCATGACCCAATTGCTTTCATGGCAGCATTGTCATTCTCATCTTCTGCGCTGTTGAATTTATAAAGGCAGTCCAGAATGATTACATCAAACTGGCTGGCCTGTATTGTCTTCAGCACCCTGCTCAGCTCTCTGGTGCTTCTGACATCGTAGTGCTGCCGGAGGCTCAGGGTTGCTAGATTCTGAGGAATGTCCCAATTGCAAGCAGATGCGCATCGCTCGTTCAACTCCCACTCATGCAATTCAAAGTCAACATACAGCACGCGCTGAGGTTCTGGTGCTTCCCACTGCAAGAATGGTTGCCCAGAAGCCATACAAGATGCCAATGACATGGCGAAGTGAGACTTGCCAGCCTTGGCAACGCCGCCAATCAGCAGCTTTGATTTGGCATACAGCAGCCCGTCAATGATGACATCTGGCCGCCTTGCCTTGGCTTCGTCTAATGATCTTGGTGCGCCTTCATTGCCAAACCTTACATTGAATGTCTGCCTTTGGACGCTTGTTGCAATCAATTCCTGCAAGCCTTCGGTGGTCCAACCTTCTGCGATCGCGTCTGCTGCATCCCATCCTTCTGGCTTGTCACTTGGCGCATCAATCAGATTGCCTTGTGTGATATCTTGCAACTGCTTTGCCGATTCTCGCCCCGGAGCATCATTGTCTGCCCAAATCGACACGTTCCTGCCTTCCAGCACCGCCCAATCTGATTGGTTGATTGCCTTGCAGCCGCCAGCCCATGAAAGCACCACATGATCTGGCAATTTGGATGCCAATGCTTCTGCCGCCTTCTCACCTTCAACAATCACAACATCTGCGCTTGGCATCTTGTTGAGCAATTCGCCTTTGTAAAGCGGTCTTGGTGCATTGAATGCCTGCCACTTCCATGTGGATCTGTCAGTCTTCTTATGGCGCATCCAACTGCACTGGCTGATTGTCTTGCTGCCATCTGGCAAATTCCATCGCATGATCACGCCAACTGGCCGACCTGATGCGTCTGCGTATTTGTAAGTAATGTGTGCCTTGCCATGCTCCCAGTGTTCTGGAGCTGGTGTTTCTGGCTTGGTCAATGCGTGTTCCCAGTCTGACTCAGATGCTAATGGCTTACGCTTTGCCGGCCTTGTCATGCGCACAATATTGACGGCGCCTTGCAACTCGCTGGCTGCATCGCCTTGGCTGAGATTGTTTATTGCTGCATATAAAGCTATAAGATCCCCGCCCTTGTCTTCGGTCGCATGGTCATACCATTGGCCTGTGCTAAGGTTGATTGACATAGAAGATCCGATTGATCCATCAATGCCGCCAATCCTGTATGAGCCGCCTTTGACCTTGCCGCCGGGCAGCCATGAGTGGCAATAGCTCTCTGCATTGCCCATCAGCTTTGCATTGATTTCGTCAAATTGTATCAGCTTGCTACTATCTTTTGTCAGTATTTCATCTTCATCGGTTGCTAGGTATTTGGTCATGTTTTTATTCTTATAATTGTTTTATCTAAATGTTTTGCCTTCTGCCATACTCTGCTAGTAATGCTGCATCAATCATGCCGTCATGCGGCTTGGTGCAACGATCTGACTTCAGCCACTTTTCGCCTGGGAATATCTGATTGACGATATTGAGTGCAGCAGCCTTTGTATTAAACTTCTGGCCCTTTGGCATCTTCGGCTTGCTCCAGAATACCTTCTGCCATTTTTGGCTCAGCACCACATGATACTTGAGTTGATGAGCTGCCAGCAATGTTTCCACGGCCGCAAACGAATAGGTCATTGATCTAAGTCCTGCTGCGCTTGGTGCATGTGCGCCCGGATTCTCAACAATGAATGTGTATTGATCTGGATGCCTGCTAATCTCTTTGATTGTGGCAGCCAATGTATGCAAATCAATCTTGCGGCCTTTGCCGTTTGGCACTGTTGGCATGATTGATGACTGCATTAGCTTGCCTTTCCAATTGATCATTGTGATGCCGCCATCCAGACCGCAATCAATTCCAATGTAGTATCTCAATGCATGCCTTTCATTTTGGCAGCCAATTGAAGCATGCCAGAGTTAGCAAGTGCCATTTGCGCTCTCAACTGTTCAATTTGAAGAATTGCTTGATTAACTTCTGTTTCTAGTCGCTCGGCGTGGTCCTGCATACAATTCAATGCATGATTCCAGTCGTCGGTTAATACTAGCTCCTTAAATATCTTGGAGTGCGCTTGATCTGTTCTGGGTGTTTGTCCTAGTAGCTTCATAGGTGAGATATTAATTATTAGAGTTGTCGGATAAAACAATATTTATCCGTCATAATTTATGCCAGTGCCATTGCAGGCTGAGCAGGTTGGAAAGTCATTGGTGTTAGGGTTGCCAGGTAATTCGCCATAGCCATCGCATAATCGGCATTCTTCTGGTTCTTCTTCTTCACTCATCATCAAACCTTCCCATGCCAAACTTGTTGCGCCATTGGCTGTATGTTGATGCATGCAAGCCAACTTCATTGCAGGCATTCTTTGCAGCAACACCTGCTTTGCGCAAATCATCAACCGCATCAATCATGCTGCGCTTCTGTTCGTCTGTTAAACTGTGCGGCAAATGCGTTGATTCTTCCAAAGCCACACGTTTTCCAGTGCGCCTTTCAAAAGCTTCATTGGCTTCAATCTCATCAGCAATGCGCCTTTCTGCCCACTTCATAAAGTTGGAAATGCCCTGTGTTTGTGTTTCAATCATGTTGATGTTTTGGCCTTGGATTTGCGCTTGTCATTCCACAAGCAAATTGATGATGGATTAATGCGGTGTGATCTGTCTGGAACTGTTGGCGTTGGCACTCCAATTTGCCTTTCCATATATCGAGTTTGCAGAATCTCTTTTGATTCCTGTATCATTTGGGTTGTGTCATATATTCTCATAATGCGCCCATCCTTTCCAGTTCTGCTTTGACCTTCACCCAATACTTTTCAGTTGCTTTCTTTTTGTAGCCATTGGGTCCACCATTATGGATGCGCGCAATGTCTTGTGCCGTCACTGGTCTGCCAAGCCTTTCTTCGGTCGCATAACGCGCCATGTAAGCCATTGTAATCTTCATTGCGGTGATGCGGTCAAATGCATCCTCATGCACCCAATCTTCTTTGGCATGCTCTGCTGCGTCTGCAATGTATCCAGCTTGCAATTGTAAGCAGCCCCAAGATGCGCCGTTGTCGCCAATGGCGTTGTCATTGCCAGATGACTCAACTTGAATCATGGCTAGTAGTAATGTGATTATTGATATTGTATTCATATTATTATTTTTGCTGTGATGCAGTGTAAGATGCTGCGCCCTGTTGTGACTAGATTATGCCTTCCACTGTGGGCAAGCAGACTCGAAAGCTGAAAGCCATTCATGGTAACTTTCAGTGCTTTCGTCAATCTCTTCGCAGTGTGAGTGAAGCGTGCCAAGTTCGGCCAGTGCATCAATGCGGCCAAAGTCAGCCGGGATAACTGTGAAAATTCCATTGTCAGTGGAAAGATAAGTGCGAGCTGATTGGTCGATTGTGATTTGAAGTGTCATGATTATTATTATTATTGGGTTATTATTATTATTGTTGTGATGCAGTGTAGGATGCTGCGCCCCGTAGTGAGAAATTAGTCGTTAATTACAAGTCGGCAGATATAGCCTTCGCCCTTTTTTACTGCTTGTGCGTGGAAGCCATCCTTTGGGCTGTGCCAGTTTGCTGCTGTGCGTTCTGCGTTTTCTTTTGAAGTGATGCTGCCTACTGTAGTGTCTTGAGTTTTCATGGTGTGTGTGTTTTGTGGGTTATTGTTTAATATGGCTTATGCCAATATCAGCAACTTTGGGCATCAACCCACCCATGTCAATACATTCTTCAATAATAATTCAATTGCCTATAAATGCGCGCCCTTGCATGGCTTTGCTTCTGCAACATCGGATGGAAGCCATCCCGGAAGTCATGGATGATGCCACAAGCTTTGCCGTCATGCGGCCGCAGCACTCTGCCTGTTGACTGGATTGCCTTGCGTTCTGAGCGCCCACAGCCAGCCATGATGATCACATTGGCAATAGGCGCATCAAAGCCTTCCTCAATTGCTGATGTGCCAATCATGCACTTCAAGCTGCCATCCCGAAACCTAGCAATTACATCAGCTCGTTTCTTTGCACCCATCTTTGAGTATATCAACTCAGCGCCATCAATTGAATCGGCTAAGCGTTTGCCATGTTCAATTGAGCCAATCAGCACAATGGTATGATCGCCGGCATCCATGCTTTGTCTGGCAATCAATTCAATGTGTGCATCTCGATCAGGGTTTTCCCATATGCCAAGCTTTTGTGCTGCCTGCCATTTGCACTGGCTAGTCTGCTTGCGCTCACCCTCTTCAGTTCTAAACATCCACGCCATCTTTCGGCGCCTGCTTGCAATCAATTGATCTGACAATTCCTCAATGGCTTGTGATGCTGTTGCACTTTGCACGTCATGCCAGACAACCTTTGCCTTGGCCAGATGCCCATGATCAACCAATGCATCGCGTTTAATGGAATGCATATTGTTGCCAAATAGATGACTAACTAAATAGTCGCGGTCCGAGTCGCCGCAGAATGGCGTTGCTGATAGTCCCCACCTGGCAGACTCTGCTTGTCTGATCTTTGCGCTCCATCCATCAGCACCAGATCTGTGGCATTCATCCACGATCAACAGGTCTGGCTTGCTTCCCATTGGCGCACCTGCTGCGCAGTAAATTTGCAGATGCGCTTTCTCTTTTATGACTGGGAATCGATCACAAGCTAATTGCATTTGCTCAACCTGTTCTCTGGTGTTGACCATGATCTCCACATCAGCCACACCTCTGCGCCTAGATAAACAAACAGCCAGAGCAGATGCCGCAATATGCGTTTTACCTGCTCCGGCTGGTGCTTTCAGAATACCTCGCTTGCTCTTACTTAAAAAGTAAATTGCCCGTTGTTGGTATTCTCTGACTTCCATCTTACCAAGGGTCTTCCTCTGTTTCGATTACCTCTGGCTGGCTCATGCCTTCTTTAAATAAGATATGATTCTGATCATATACAAAGCCACTAAATCCGATCTCTGGCCAATGCTTATTTGAATCGGTTCGATCAGGTGACATCTCAACTATGGCAGTGAATTTTTTATCTTTTACAATTTCAAAGAATGCTTGCGGATCTTCAGAGTCTAATTGATCCCTAAAGATTTTGACGCCGCATGCTTTGAGATACATAAAGATCAATGTGCGTGCCTTGTATTGAGAGGTTGGCAATGCCAAGTCTCCCCAAAAGAATGTTTTGCGCATTGTTGCGCCATCCTTTGTTGCAAATGTGCATTCAAATAGATCAGTGCCATCGCGCTGGTTTACCTTGTGAGATACATTTGTTGTTTTAAACTCATACTTGCCAGCTTCAGTAATGTAGCTGCTGCCTGTTAAGTTTGCGTCCTCTTCTGTTGCGATATATTTTGCCATGATTTTTAGTATGCTTTGATTTCTTCCCAGGCTTTAATGCCGGGTATTGTTATTGTTAATTTTAGAGCTGCCCGAATCTTTGATTCATTTGGACTGAAAAGATCGGGCCGTGCTGCCATTAGTTTGGCTTCACTTTCGACCTCGAACTTGATTGTTTTGCGAACCTTCACACCAGCAACTGCATCATGCTTCGATGCTGCTTCTTTGCGCAGTGTTGCAATATGCGCTTGTGCATCATCCAGCAAGTCAGTGTTGTCAATGTCGGCATACAATAGCTGTGCCGCTTCTGCCATCACCTGTTGCTCTTGGATTCTGGCTTGGCGTTCTGCTGCAATCTTCTTATCACGTTCCACAATCTGAAACGCTCCAAGCAATTGAGCAATCCGGCTTTCCTCTGCTTTAACATCTTCAATGTAATCTTTGGCAACGCCGTCAATCTGTCTGCCAATTTCAAGCACTGGAGCTTTGGCATCCTTTCTTGATTCCTCAATGCCTTTGATTAGATGACGCAATGCAGACTGTGCTTCTGCTGCAATTGTTGCTTCAAAGCCATCGTCAACAGTTTGAATGCCTTTAGATGACATCAATGCTTCAATCTTCATCTGCTCGGCTTCAGCAATGATCTCAATAGTCACGCCATTGATCTTTGGATGTGTGATCAGATCGCTCATTTTGATACCGCCTTTCTGAATGCATCAAATCCAATTTCCATTTTGGCTTGGATGTTCTGCGGCAAGTCTCGCCATGTTTGATCAAGGTCAAGGTCAATGTTTCCCTTGTTGGTCCAATACAGATTGGTTTTGTATTCCAAGTCATTCTCAGCAATCAAGCTTTCAAGATGCGGCCGCTGTGCCATATCTTCGACTTCAATTGCATCAACATCAGTTGCTGGCTCTTCCAACTTCTTTGGCTTCTTTGGCTTTGGCTTCTTTGCTTCAGCAATTGGTGATGCTTCTGCAATATCAATTTCCTCTGGCACATAAACGCCTTGCACAATCTCTGGCGCAATGGCTCGGAGTGTTTCCGAGATACATCTTGCTCGAAGCATTGCAGCCGGCGTCTTATCCCATGCAGAACCCTTGCGAACCAATCCGGCCCGATGTGCGTCATCCATTGAGAAGCTGCCTTTGATCTTGTTGCCTTCAAAGTCAAAGACTGCAGATTGCACAGCCTCATTCTTTAAGTCATCCCAGGTGACTTTACCACCTGCCCTGCGGAAGTCAGCCAGCATCGCATCTGCGCGCTTGGTCAACTTGCCTTTTACCAAATGGTAGTTCTTAGCCATCTCTAGTGGCGGCTTATTCTCAGCCATACATTGTAAGGCAAAGATCATTCCCGCTTCTTTTGATTCGCATCCAAACATCCCAGATCGACAAATAGCGTTGCCGAATAAATCAATGCCTTTTGCATCATTGATCTTATCATATGCACTAAGTTGATTCATCTAGTGCCTTTCTCATCGACCACAATACTGACCTGTGGCGCTTGTTTATGCCTTGGAAAAACTTGCAACCGGAATACGCGTATTCCTTTCTCTTCTAATTCTTCCAATATTGCTTCAACCCTAGATTCGGCTTCAGCTTTAATTTCTTTTATATCATTCATATTTACCTTTTGTTTATTATTAAGTGACTTTAGTAGTCACTGGCAGGAATAAATGAATGAATTGATGTGCGTCAATACATATAGAATAATTTAAATTATAAATTCATCATTGTCGTCGTCGTCTTCCCATTCGATTTCGTAGTCCATGCTTTCTATATCTTCAAATTCTTTTATCATATTGAGCGCCTCAGTGTATAATGCTTTCTCGACTAAATCATTGTCTCCGTCGCGCCATACGTTTCCTTCTTCGTCTTGCATGACGATTGCGTAGTGCTGGAAGTGTTCGCCTAAAATAGCTTTTACTTGCTCAAATGCGTTCTCTTCAGTCGTAGGCATTAGATGATTTTTAGAATAATTCTTGCTGCTGCTTCTTCGTCGCTTGCGTCAATCATTGCGTCCATGTGCTGAAACCTTATTGGCTGTTCGCTTTCGTGATTGTCGCTGCCGTATTCAAATCCATCCCTTGCAAGTCGCACGACTTTACCTTTCTGCTGATTTACCCAAAGCGCCTCGTTGTCGAATCGGCAATCGTCAATCACGATAAGACGCGCTCCGTCTGCTTTTGATTTTTCAATTCTTTTCTGCATGGACCAGAGCCAAATATCCTGTGCGACCATGTTGCGGCCCCAGTCCGTCCCAAGGGTCTGCATCAATTGCCTAGCGCTCTTACCAATCCCAGCAATCTCTTTTTCTTTTATAGATTGATCGTGCAGATTAATCATATCAACACCAAGAGCCAGAAGCATTGAGCGCATCGGATCAGCAAATGACATTATATGAGTTGGCACATCTGCGGCATCTGCGATTGCATTTGCAACAGTAGATTTACCGACCATTTTGGGTCCAGTTAGAGCAAGTATTTTCATACTGACTTATAGAACCTGGTAATTAATCCTTCAGTCTTGTGGTATTCAAATGCGCTTGCGCCCTTCTGGCTGCCGACAAAGCCAGCTCCGGAATGCCACGCATCTGTGGCGCAAAGTGCTTCCAAGTATTCAACCACCAATCCTGACTGCTCATCAATGACAACTGGCGCAATGGTTTTTTTGTGATGGATGTGACCCATCTTTAAATGCCTGTATTTGGTTGCACCCCACTCTTTGGCAAACTCTGCCGCAATAATCATTGGCCATTTCTGTGCTGCGATCCTGTCGCCGTGCGACCACAATAACAAATTGTCACCCCAAATCATATGCTTCCTAGGTGATGGTTCAGATTTTACCTTGATGTTTGGGCATCGGCTATAATAAGCATCCAGCACCCTTGCAAGCCACACCTCGGAGTGCCACGAGTGATTGCCCTCTAGCACCACAATCTCAACTTCTGCGGCTACTGTTGCGGCAATATCAACTACATTTGTGCAAGCCTTAATTAAGTATTCAACGACGCGATGGTATCGAGTATCAACATCTAAGACATGGCCACTGGCTTCTGTCTTATTGCTCCGGTTGTCGCTGTGCATCATGTCGCCACCAAAGACTAGAACGCATTTGGCAGGTCGCCTGGCTCTGGTCGCTAATCCTTCAGCAGCTTCAACCATTCTGGCCGCCGCAATGTTGCAGTCATAGTCGGCATCTTTTGTTTCTCTTTCATCAGCATACATGCCCACATGCGCATCAAAAATATCCAATTCAAACAGGAAGTCATCTGTATCTGTTTTGCGAGATTTACGCACTGGCGCTTTGCCCTTTTCTTTGACTTGGTCGCAAAGACCATCAACAAAGTCTTGCATGCCCTGCGCTTCTGGAAAGAGCCTGCGCCATTCTTGGATGACGTTGCCAGCACCATCATATTGAACAGTTGTTTTGCCAACATTCAAATGTGATGGCGTTGGTGCTGATGACTTCCAAGGAACTTGCCCCAGTCTTTCCAGTCTTTTTAAAATACCACGAATTGTTGACTCACATTTGCCAAGCTTTCTGGCTGCACCCCGATAACTGCCAGCTTCAAGATAAGCATCAATAGCTTCTTTTTGTGTATTTGATAAAAGCATATGTGCATTATTTTTTGAGTTATTTTTTAATAACTCAGTTTTGATTAATGTAAAAGCTGCCGGAATATAAGCTTACAATTGGCGATGCATTAATATTCTGTCAACTTTTGTCTATTTTTTGAAACTTTGGCCCGGCAATCCTAACTGCTAAATACATACAGCGACACTTCCACCGTGGCACTCCGCAGACTTGCATCGCCTCGCGGAAGACTTTGGCCGCCTTAATGCTATCCACTTGATGCGTCACGCAGAACCAATCATGCACAATTGCCGCCTTTAGATATTTGCCAAATGGTGGAAAGGCTGACCAAAGAAAACGAGGTACGCTGGCACCATCTGAAGCAAAGCCGACCGGAACAATGATATATCCAGCGATGTCTGACTGATAAAGTAAATCATTGTCCAATATAACTACGCGAATAAACTTATTGCCGCGCATCTGCTTAGAAATGCGTGCATTCAGCTTATTTGCAAAGATACTCACTTAACTTGAGATGAACCAAAGTAGAACCCGACGATGGCTAAAGCTGTCTGCCGGATCTCTGGTAGTATCACAAAACCTTGGACAGTGGACCATTCTAAGTGTTTGAATAGCCCTAGAAAGCCTTTTGATTCTGTCTGAATGCTGACACCTATGCCAGTAAATGCAAAAACGAATGGCGCCAGAACAATGGCAAAGATGACAGAAAATGTAATAACTCGACGCATATAGACACCGCCACGAGCTGCTGCCTTGTCCGCTGATTCGTCCGCTATTGTCTGACGGGCAATCATACGCTCAAAGAGACGAGCCTGATTGTCGGCCTGTGCCGCTATCATCTTCATTATAAAGCCGCTTACTCCCCCGCCGAGCATTGCTAATAGTTCTGGTGTCATAGGTTATTTGTCCCGGAGTTCCTTGATTACCTTGATTGCGGATGCAGTCATATAGATGAGGGTCGCAAGACCCACAGCTATTCCCAGAGGATTACCGTAACCAAGTTCAGTGGTAGCTATAAAGCCACCTGTTCCAATGGTTGATTTGTAGATAAGGTCGTGCATCATACTTCTTCAATTTCTGGGTCAGGTGGTAGTAGTGCCAGGAATGCAGCTTTGTCTACGACTTCGCATTCTTCCAGTTTAGCTTGGTCAAGCATCTCCCACAGTTCGTGGTAGATACCGCCTGCGCCGACTTCTGTGTAAAGGTCACAGCAAGCACCGTAGCGTCCGTCAATCAACAGCACTGGGCTGATATGATTGCTAGTAGTCAAGGTGTCCTGTTTTGCGATCATTGAGTCCCGCAGTTCTGCTGGAATCAGAAGATAGTTGTAGCTGTGTTCTTCAGGCGTAGGATTAGTAGCTAGGTATTCTGATGGAGTCATAATTAAATTGCTGCGATTTCTGTGATGA
>Ga0208660_1000749_pt1 | contig 13194 bp, 9 predicted proteins | sample DEB08_DNA_13_FD_184527 | JGI IMG/M metagenome (GOLD analysis project Ga0208660, IMG submission 184527) | Aqueous microbial communities from the Delaware River and Bay under freshwater to marine salinity gradient to study organic matter... | ecosystem: Environmental > Aquatic > Marine > Coastal ... | reverse complement strand
CAGGTGTTCAAAGAAGACGGCGGCTTCACTGACTGGCATTTCCAGCACGTCGTTAATCGACTTGCCTTTGTAGAGGATCTCCAGGGTCTCGCGGTTGTAGCGGCGGCCCAGGCAGGTCTCACACTCGACGTACACGTCGGGCAGGAAATTCATTTCGATGCGGCGCATGCCCGAACCTTCACAGGTTTCGCAGCGCCCTCCCTTCACGTTGAAGGAGAAGCGGCCCGGTTTGTAACCCCGGATTTTGGCTTCGGGCAAGTTGGAAAACAGGGTCCGGATATCGGTGAACAGCCCCGTGTAGGTAGCCGGATTGGAACGCGGCGTACGCCCAATAGGGGATTGGTCAATTTCAATAACCTTATCCACGTGCTCCAGCCCGCTAAAGGTTTTGTAAGCCAGTGGTGGCTTCAGACTGCGGTAGAAGTGCTGCCGCAATATGGGGTAGAGCGTCTCGTTGATGAGGGTGGACTTCCCACTCCCCGATACGCCCGTAATACAACAGAAAGTCCCGAGCGGAATGGTCACGTCTACCGCTTGCAGGTTATTCCCCGTCGCGCCTTTTATTTCCAAGAACTTGCCGTTGCCGGTCCGGCGGGTCAGCGGGATTTCGATGTCTTTCTGGCGACTCAGGTACTGGGCCGTCAGCGTTTTGCCGGCAGCGACGATGTCCTGGGGCAACCCTTGCGCCACGAGTTCACCGCCCAGGCGGCCAGCGCCGGGTCCGAGGTCGATCAGGTAATCGGAGGCGAGCATGATATCGCGGTCGTGTTCTACGACGAGCACCGTATTGCCGATGTCGGTGAGTTCGCGCAGGGCCTCAATCAGGCGCTGGTTATCGCGTTGGTGCAAGCCGATGCTGGGTTCGTCCAGGATATAAGTGATACCCGTAAGCATGGAGCCGATCTGGGTAGCCAGGCGAATGCGTTGGGCTTCGCCCCCGGAAAGGGTGCGGGCGGGCCGGTCGAGGTTGAGGTAATCGAGGCCCACCTGCAACAGGAACTCGAGGCGAAAGCGAATTTCCTTAAAAATGTCCTTGCCGATCAGTTGTTGCCGGTTGCTCAGGAATGGCTCTACGGTATTCATCCACTCTTCCAACGCGACCAGGTCCATCTGGGCGAGGTCGGAGATGTTTTTGCCGTGAATTTTGAAGTGCAGGGCTTCCTTGCGCAGGCGCTGGCCCTGGCAGGAAGCGCAGGTGTCGATGGTCATGAAATCCTCGGCCCACCGGCGAACCTTCTCCGAAGTGGAGTTGTCGTACCACCGTTGTAGCATCGGGATGATCCCTTCCTTGGCCAGGTTGTAGGAAAAATCGTGGGCGCTCTGGCTGCGGATCTGAAAACTTTCGTCGCCGCCGTGCAGGATAATGCGGAGGGCTTCCGCCGGAATCTCGCTCACGGGGGTCGAAAACGTAAACTTGTATTTTTTGGCAATGGCCCGCAACTGCTTGAAGGTCATGTTGTCCCGGACTTCGCCAAAAGGCGCGATGGCCGCATCGTTGATGCTTTTGCTGTCATCGGGGATGACCTTGCTTTCGTCTACCGCATTCACGACACCCAGCCCCTTGCATTCCTGGCAGTAGCCGTAGGGCGAGTTGAAGGAGAAGGTATTGGGAGAGGGTTCTTCGTAGGACAAGCCGCTGGTGGCGTCCATGAGGTTGCGACTGAAGGTTACCACGCGCTCGTCATCGTGGTCGGCGATCATCACCAGGTCGTTGCCCATTTTCAGGGCCGTCTCCAGGCTGTTGGTCAGGCGCTCGCTGCGCTCGGTGCCGACCTTCAGGCGATCGATCACCAATTCCAGGTCGTGCACCTTGTACCGGTCAACCTGCATACCAGGCGTAATGTCTTCGATCTGGCCATCAATGCGCATCTTGGTATAGCCCTGCTTGCGCATCTGCTCGAACAACTCGCGGTAGTGCCCTTTGCGGCCGCGTACCAGGGGTGCGAGTACCGATATTTTCCGATCCTGGAAATCCAGGAAGATTTGTTCGCGGATCTGCTCTTCGGTGTAGCTCACCATTTTCTGGCCCGTCTCGTAGCTGTAGGCTTCCCCTACCCGGGCAAAGAGCAGGCGCAGAAAGTCGTACACCTCCGTTACCGTCCCCACGGTGGAGCGCGGATTGCGGCCCGTGGTCTTCTGTTCAATGCTGATGACCGGGCTCAGGCCCGTAATCTGTTCCACCTCAGGTCGTTCCATCTCGCCAATAAACTGGCGGGCGTAGGCCGAAAAAGTTTCCATGTAGCGGCGCTGCCCTTCGGCGTAGATGGTATCGAAAGCCAGCGAGGATTTTCCACTACCGCTGATTCCCGTGATCACCACGAGCTGGTTGCGCGGAATGGCAACATCAATGTCTTTGAGGTTGTGTTCCCGGGCACCAATTACCTGGATGAAGTCTTCGTTGAACAATGGTTCGGCGGTGGTTACTTCCGCCGTGGGAGCTGCTGATTTGGCCATGTGTAGGGAGCTTAGTTAAGCCCTGCTGTCTTTAAAGTCTCAAATATCTTAACAAACTGTAAATCTTGCCAAGAGGTTTTGTAAACAGCAAAATTAGCTATAATATTCCGACAAACAATAATCCAACCATTATGATACCCGAAAATATGCTGCTCAGTGAAACGGCAACCATCATCCTTTCGCTGACTATTGTTGTTCTATTAATCGGTTTGTTGGTGCTTAAAATCAAGGCCAACTCAAAAAACTTCTAACGCATCATGAAAAAGCAATCTTCCTTCGCTTCCCAGGACACCAGACGCTGGATCATCGGTGGCCTGATCATTGGCGGTGGCTTAACCATGGGAATGAAGCGCATTACCCCCCTCGTCGACGAAATTCGCCACGATCCGGTCGTAGGCATCATTGTCGTACTGATTCTCGCCTTGCTGACCCTGGTCATTGTACATATCATTCAGGACTGAGCCGAGTTAAGCTGAGGTAAAAATTCGGGGTCGCAATCGCACCTGCGCCGCCTTAATAAAAGACCGCTTTCCCACTAAGCAGAAGCCCCGATCTGGCCGTAACCAGATCGGGGACTTCTTTTTATGCTGTTTTCACTAAGCGACTATTGAAATTTTCAAACAGGCTCTTAGAATTTCAGTACGGGTTGTGCGGGCAATACCTGGCCGTCGATGCGAAGCATCACAAAATAACGGCCTGCGGGCAAGGCGCTCAGTTCCAGCGGCAGGCGCATTTCGCCTTCTACCAGTTCCGTCTTTTGCTGCTGCAGGGTCTGTCCCAGGCCATTGACCAACAGTACCTCGGCCGCGATGCGGCGATCACTGGTAATAGCGAGGGTTACGGGTGCACCGCTGGTCTGGTTGGGATATACTTCCAACTGGATCAGGCGGGCCAGTATGTTGTTGGTGGCCGTTACTTCACCGCGCGTCAGTACCACCGACTTCGCGGCACCTGGGGTGGCGTTGCTGCCATCGGTTACCACAACGCGGTGGTAGAGCGTTACCGCTGCGCCAACGGTTACGCCATTGGCGGCCAGTAAGGCATCTACGGTACCGAAGTTGGTCGTAAAGAACGCCTCCTGAGCTGTTGCGGTAGAGAATAAAACGGTGGTAAAGGCTTCGTCAAGCGCCAACTGCCATACGTAAGCAACCAGGTCGCCGTCGGGATCCGTGGTGGGTAGCCAGGTTGCCGTAAATTCGGTAAGGGCGTTGCCGGCAATGGTCAGTGTGGTACCTTCGGCAGGCAGTTCAATTTCGGACGCGGTAGGGAAAAAATTAACTTCCGGTAAGATTTGTCCGCGAATCTCCCCACTCGTTTGGGCTTGGGTGTGGATGTTGGCGTAATAGCCACCCGAGCGCAGACTGGTCAATTGATCATCCGTCAGGGTAAAGGTATTGTTGGCAGCGGCAAAGTAGCCACTCAGGTTATCCGTCGCTACGGTTGCCGCCAACGGAATATCTACGGCGCCATTGCTCCCCGTGTTACCGAGGTGGAGGTGAGCGCCTCCGCCCACATTGGCGGCAAATTCACCCACCAGGCTACCAAAGCCACCCGTTACTACCAGCTTGTTGTTAACCAGTTCCAGCTTCAGGCTTCCTGTACCGGATACGGCCAGCGGTGAAGTTTCGTTGATCCCGCTGAGGCTGGTGTGAAAATAGCCGGTAGCCATGGGTAATACCTGGCCGCGGATTTCACCACCGGGGTTGTTTACCGAGTGTACGTTCACGTACCACATCCGCTCACGCAGGGTATCCAACGCACCGCTGCTGAAGGTCAGTTTGTTATCCGCTGCTGCGAAAACACCCGTCGTACCGGTACCGGTCACGTTCAGGAGGGACAGGATAGAGCCATTTCTGCCCGCAAACTGGGTGTGGATGTGGGCACCGCCCGCCACGTTGGTCGCCAGGTCGCTACCCAAATTCTGGAAAGAACCGACGGCCACGCTGCCGTTGCTGTTCACTTCCAGCGCCAACATGCCCCGCGCTGGCGAATTCACCGGCGTGGTTTCGCTGGCCCCCGACAAGGGAGCAAAGAAGTAGTTGGCCGCTTCGCCGAGTACAGCGCCCCGGATTTCGCCACCGGCATTGGCAAGGGTGTGCACGTTGACGTACATCCCGCGGGCCACCAGTGCGGACCGGTTAGCGGCATCGAGGGCAATGACGTTGTCACTGGGCCCAAACGTACCACTTAGCCCATCAGCAGCTACCGTGGCGTTCAACAGGTAAGCAACAGGGCCCAACTCGCCGGGCAAACCCAGATGCAAATGTGCCCCACCGGCAATGGCTACGTTCAGGCCACTGGACAGGTTGTTGAAAGAACCCGAAGCAACGGCCCGGTTGCCAGAAACTTCCAGCTTCACCATGCCCTGGGCAGCGGTGCTGACGTCGGGGATTTCTTGCGTACCCGAAAGTACGGCCGTGAGTACAAACTGGCACTCGGGCAGCACCTGGCCGCGGATTTCGCCTCCCGTGTTGGTTTCGCTGTGCACGTTGATATAAAACTGCCGATTCAGCAGTATTTCTTCCAGTTCGGGCGTCAGCGGGTAGGTATTGTTGCTGGCCAGGATGGTACCGTTCCGGTTACCGGCATTGAGGTCGATAGTCAGGGGAATAATTACGGCACCATTGCTGCCCGCAGCAGCCTGGTGCAGGTGGATACCACCGGCAATGGCCGTAGCCAGGTCTGATTCCAGGCCAGCCAGGCTTCCGGTAACAATGAGTTCGTCATCAGTCATGGTCAGTAAAACCTGCCCGCGGGCGAAGGACGTGGTGTAGGGAAACTCGTTGCTGGCCGCCAGGTCGGCGCGGAAAACCACCCGACTGATGGGCAGGGCTTGTCCGCGGATTTCACCTCCGGTGAAGTTGAGGGAATGTACATTGGCGTACACATTGCTGGCTGCCAGCGCGGTAGCCTGCTCGGCGGTGAGTTCGAAAGTGTTATCGGCAGCCAGGAATACAGCGCTCAACCCATCGGGCGCAGTCGTCGGGTTTAAGCGGATCGCTACCGGGCCGTTGCTGCCGGCAGCAGCGATGTGCAGGTGTACCCCACCCGCAATGGTAGTGGCCAGCGGGCTGCTCAAATTGGCAAAGGAGCCACTCACGACCAGTTCGTTGTTAACGACTGTCAGCGCCAGCGCACCGGCGGCATCCGTGATGATGTCGGGATTTTCGTTACTTCCAAATAAATTGATCCAGTAGTAGTCAGCGGCGGCAGGTAACAGTTGTCCACGCAACTCGCCACTGCCGAAGCGGGTCGTATGAATATTGGCGTAAAATTCGCGGTTGCGCAAAGCCGTCACTTGTTCTTCCGTGAGGGTGAACGTGTTGGCTGCGGCCAGGAAGGCACCACCTTTAAGGTCGGTATCCAGCACTGGAACAAGGGCAAAAACAATACTCCCGTTGGAACCAGCCGTAGCCAGATGCAAATGAGATCCCCCAGCGATCGCTGGATTGAAATCGCCGGAAAGATCCTGGAAAGAACCGCTTACCGTAAGCGTGGTACCGTTCAGTTCGGCGGTAAGGGTACCACTGGCAGGAGTAGCCACGGGCAGTGCTTCCTGGCGACCACTCAGCGTGGCCGTAAAAATTTCCTGGGCGTTCACCGTCCAACTGAGTAGGACCGTAAACACGGTGAGTAATAGGTATTTCATAAAAATTCACTTTGGGTTTTTGAAATTAGATACTATATTTTTGTAATAACTTTAGAGGAGGAAATGTTCAGTTTTTTGTGCCGGGGTTTGTCAAAACCAGGACACATTGCCTTCCTTTAAGTCCCGTTTTAACCTTTGCTCCGTAGAGATAACCGGGAGCTTGTACTGCCAGAGCCCCCCGCCAACCGGCCCGGTAACCACCGGTGGTCTTGAATGATCTACCCAAATCTGCCGGTGACTATACCGCTTCCCTAATATTTTGTTTCTTTACCTTATAGAATTAAAATTCAATCCTCCCCCTATGCCAGTACCCATAGCACTCTCCACCCACGGACCTCAATTTTCTCGCCTGGTAGCCGGCGTCATGACCTGGGGCGTCTGGGGGCACGACTTATCGGCCAGGGCCATAGGAAAACTGATCGACACCTGCCTGGAAGTGGGCATCACCACTTTCGACCACGCCGACATTTACGGACACTACACCACCGAAGCCGCTTTTGGTGCTGCGCTGCGCCATCGCCAGGGCTGGCGCCAGCAAATGCAATTGATCTCGAAATGCGGCATCCGGCTGGTATGCCCACAACGCCCCGAAAACACGTTAAAAAGTTACGACCTGCGCAAGGATTACATCATCGCCTCGGCCGAACAGAGCCTGCGCAACCTGGGCACCGACTACCTGGACCTCCTACTCGTACACCGGCCCAGTCCACTGATGCAAGCCGACGAGGTAGCGGCGGCGATCGCCCAGCTCAAAAGCCAGGGCAAAGTGCTCCATTTTGGTGTTTCCAATTTCACACCCAGTCAGTTCGACTACCTCCACAGCGTCACGCCCCTGGTCACCAACCAGGTAAAGGCCAGTTTGCTGCACTTCGAGCCCTGCTTCGACGGTACTTTCGACCAGTGCCTGCAACACCGCATTCGCCCCATGGCCTGGTCGCCTCTGGGTGGTTTGTTTGGCCGTACCGATGAGGCTGCCCTGCGTACCGCCGACAAACTGGCCGAAATAGGTGCCTACTATGACTCCCCGGGCGCTGATCTCCTGTTACTGGCCTGGTTGTTGCACCATCCTGCAGGCATCTTACCCGTGCTGGGTACCACCCGCCCGGAACGCCTTCAGGCAGTAGTGAAAGCGCTGGCTATTGAACTAACGGATGAACACTGGTTTGCCCTCCTCGAAGCCGCGCGCGGACGGGAGGTGGCTTAGCACAGCCCTGCCCGCGGCCATGGCGGCCTTCTTTACGCAGGACATACCGCCCCGTGGGCAGGTGGTTGAAGTGTGGAGGAGGAGGGAAATATCCCTACTGGCATTAGGCCACCAGGGTTGTCATAAAGCCGCAAATAGTCGCAGTATATTATTCCGACACGTTTCAAAAATCACTTATTTACATTAGAAGTATTTTTTTTAAACAAAACTAAATTTGTTTAAATTTAACCAAAAGGCACTTTTCAAGCCTTTAGGATTCGTCTTTTCACAAAAAAATCAAAAAAAACCGGCGCAAACTAAAAAAAATGCGCTTTACCCCTTTCCTGCTATTGTTTTTTCCTTTAAAATTGTCTGGTCAAATAGCATTTTCTAACCATTGCTGATCATGAAACAGTCAGAGACGAAGAATAAGAGTTTGGAACCCAACAACTCTTCGCCCCGCGAATCCAACGAACGCCAGCGCAAACCCAAGCTGAAACCGCTGGATAAGCAAAAATACAAGCCCAAGCAAGTCTATCGCTTCCAGACAGATGACGAAGACGAAGAATTGGACTTGTTCGGTTACCTGGAAGAAGAAGAGTAGATCAGCCCACTTGTGGAAGGTCATATTCCCCAGGGACTACCCTTTCTTTAGCACTTCATCCAAAATTCCATAGGCTACGGCTTCCTCCGCTGACATCCAGTGGTCGCGGTCGCTATGGGCAATTTCCGCCGCTTACTAACCTGCTCGTAGGCATAGCCCATCTTCAGGAGGAGGTCTTCCGTAAACGGCCGGCCGATAAAGGTCAGGCCGTTGGGTTCGCCGGCGGCGCTGTACCCCATCGGAACGGTCAGGCAAGGATACCGGGCAGCAGCGGCGTAACCCGCGTGCTGGTTATTGACAGACAAAATTGCGTCCAATTGGTGCGCCACGAGCGGTTCTTCAAAAAAGCGCACACCTTCGTCGTGGATACGTTTCTTCAGCACGAGCAGCTCTTCCGGCGTGATATCTTCGTCCAGGATGCCGGCGAAGCGTGCCTGACCATCGGGAATCCGGACCAACGTATCCTGTTCGTTGTACCGCACCACATCGGCCACCGAGCGCAGGGTAATCGCAGGAGAAGCGTAGGTCTGGAGGTAGTGGGGCAAATCCACTTTCATATCTGCACTCAGGATGCGCCCGAAGCCGTTAAAATCCAGTTCGACCGGTTCAAATTCAACGGCGATACCGCCTTGTGCAACAATGGCAGCCACACTCAACTCATAGAGCGAATCTTTCAGGTAGTCTTTAAACACCCCGAAGCGCAGCCCCTGCAGGGTGGCGCCTTTCAGTTCTTCCAGGTAGGGTTGGTCCTTGGGGTTGTTGCGGGTGGCGGCGTCAGCGGGGTCTTCCCCCGCCATGGCAGAGAGCAGAATGGCGTTGTCGGTCACGTTTCTGGTCATGGGGCCGGGGGTGTCCAAGGTGCTGGAGATGGGCACGATGCCGCCCCGGCTCAACAGCCCTACGGTAGGCTTCAAACCCACCAGGGAGCTTTTGCTCGACGGGGAGAGGATGGAGCCCGAGGTCTCGGTACCCACCGCTGCGGCGGCGTAGTTGGCGGCCATAGCCGCACCACTGCCGGAGCTTGACCCGCCCGTATCAAACACCTTACGGCCGTAGGCATTGAGCGTTTGCCCCCCAACCGCACTGTAGCCATTGGGGCAACCCTGACAAAGAAAATTGGCCCATTCGCTCAGGTTGGTCTTTCCGAGCACAATGCCACCCGCCGCTTTGATCCGGGTGACGATAAACGCGTCGGTCGTGCTGTTGTTCAGCAGGGCGTGGGCACCGGCGGTGGTGGGCATGCCCGCAGCGTCGATGTTGTCCTTCAGCAAAATGGGTATCCCGTAGATGGGATGATCACTTACGGACCGGCGACGGTCTTTTTCCCGCGCTTCGGCCACGGCTCCCGGGTTGATGGCAATCATGCCGTAGGCGGGTTGGGTTTTGTTTTTTCATCAGTCGCAAGTTTTAAGGCCCAGCTTACGGGGCTTAATCTTTAATGATTTTGGTCACAAATTGTTGGCCTTCCTGCGAAATGCTTAGCAAATAACCCCCTCTTTCGGCCAGGCCGCAGTCGGCAGCGTGCTGTTAGGGGGCATTTAAAGCGCTTAAAAATCCATCACACTAGCCAACCCGCGGCGCAACCGCTAACTTAATCTGCTCTTGGCGGCAGGCGCTTTTCCATCAGATAATCATCCATGACGTAACCCTGCCCAATGTCCAGCACAATGGCCTCGACTTTGGTAAACCCCATTTTTTCGTAGGCCTGGATGGAGCCCGTATTGTTTTTGTTCACCGTCAGGGTAATGCGGCGGCACTCCAATGCGGCAGCGGCGGCGGCGATGGAGGCGATGGCCATTTTCGCCAGCCCCTGGCCCCTGAAGGCAGATAACACATACAACTTACTCAGAAACAGGGATTCCCCTTTGGGGTAATAAGAAAAATAGCCAGCGGAATCATCTCCGTGACGGAGGATAAAGTAGGCCGTACCTTCCTGCACCTGTTGCACGATAGCACTGGCCGACTGAAATTTTTCCAGCATGTAAACAATTTGCCCGACCCCCACGATGGGCACGTAGTGATCCGTCCAAATGACGGTAGCGAGATCGGCAATTTGTTGAAAGTCGGCGGGGGTATGGGCTTGTGTGATGGCAATCATATAGCTCTTGGTGAAATTCGAACGACTGGCTAAATATTTGCTCTATTTCCCCCTCCTAAAACGGAATATCCTCATCATCATTCATCCGCGAAGGCTTGGTGATGATGTTATTGAAAGGGCTCTCGAAGGTGTCGCCGGGCAGGTTGCCAAAGTCGGGGTCGTCCATGTTGGAGAAGCGGGCAAATTCGCCGGTGAAGCGCAGGCGCACGTCTTGCAAGGCGCCGTGGCGGTTTTTGGCGACGATTACGTCGGCTACGCCCTTGAGCGATTGGCCTTCCTCGTCTTCCAGAATCTGGTAGTATTCCGGGCGGTAGATGAACATGACCATGTCGGCATCCTGCTCGATCGATCCCGATTCCCGCAGGTCACTCAGCTGGGGACGCTTGTCACCACCGCGGGTTTCTACTGCCCGACTCAGCTGCGACAGGGCGATCACGGGTACGTCCAACTCCTTGGCCAGGCCTTTGAGGGCCCGCGAGATGGCACTCACTTCCTGTTCGCGATTGCCGCCCTTGTTGCTGTCACTGCCGCCGCTCATCAGCTGCAGGTAGTCGATAATGATAAGTTGAATATCGTACTGCATCTTCAGGCGCCGGCACTTGGCCCGCAACTCGAAGGTGTTGATACCGGGGGTATCGTCAATAAAGATCGGGGCGTCGGCTACGCGCTCAATGGCGCTGTGCAGCTGCTGCCATTCGTACTCTTCCATCTGTCCGTTGCGGAGCTTGCTGCCCGGTATTTCGGCCTCCATGGAGATGATTCGCTGGGCCAACTGCAGGCTCGACATCTCCAGGCTGAAGATCGCGACCCCCTTGTTGAAGTCCAGGGCCGCGTTTTTGGCGATAGACAGGGTCAGGGCGGTTTTACCCATACCTGGCCGCGCGGCCAGAATAATGAGGTCTGAGCGCTGGAAGCCACTCGTCAGGCGGTCCATTTCGGTAAATCCGGTGGGTACCCCCGTGAGGCCTTCTTCGCTGTCTTTGAGGGTTTCGATCTGCTTGAGGAGCTTGCTCGCCAGGGAGCCCATGCGGTCGACACTGCGGCCCATGTTGCGCTCTGCGATCTTGAAGAGGCTGTTCTCAGCTTCGTCCAGCAGATCGAACACATCGGTCGTGTCTTCGAAGGCGTCGTTGATGGTCTTGGTCGCGTTGCGGATAAGTTCCCGCTGGATAAATTTCTGGGCTACGATCCGCGCGTGGTATTCAATATTGGCGGCCGAAGCCACCTTGTTGGTCAGTTCGGCCAGGTAGGCGGGGCCGCCGGAAGCATCCAACTCGCCGCCCTTCTTGAGTTCTTCCATCATCGTCAGCAAGTCGATGGGTTGCGAACGGTCGAAGAGGCGCAGCATGGCCTGGAAGATCATTTGGTGGGCGTCTACGTAGAAGGCGTCGGCCTGGAGCACGTCCAACACTTGCGTGAGGGCGTCCTTCTCCAGCATAATGGCCCCGAGGATTGCTTCCTCCAGGGGCACCGCCTGGGGTGGCACCTTCCCGAAAAGGTAGCTCGACAAGTCCTCCCGGCCCTGCTTGCTGCCCGCTTTTTTGCGGGTACTCGTCTTATCTGTGAATGGTTCCGCCATTTTACCCTAGTACTTAAGCTTACAAAAGTAAAACCTTTTCCCTAACCGACCGCAGGCTTTTGTCAACGCACACGTGTTAACAACTGCCCGGCAGTGTGGATAACTGGCCGCAGGCGAGCAAATCGCCCACCTGTGGCCAGCGGCCACGGCTTTTATCCTTCCCGAAATCTTCTCCTTATTTTTTGCCGTTGCGGCACGAAGTTGGTACGTTTTTATTCAACGCTGGTTGGATTGCTTAATTTCCACCCAAAATCAGGGGTAAGCCGCCGGAGCCTTGCCCCCCCACGATGATGACCTTGCTGTTGGGCGAATTGGCCAGTTCCATGGTCGCCTCAATTCCTTTATCTTTTAGGATATTGGCCGTGAGACTGGCGTTCAGGATCTCGTTGGACCGGGCCTTGGCCTGGGCTTCGATGATGCGCCGTTCGGCTTCCTTGCGCGACTGCACCAGGATGTACTCATACTTGAGCGACGACTGTTCGGCTTCCAGCTTTTCTTCGATGGCGTTACGCACTTTTTCGGGCAACTGAATATCCCGAATCAGGCTGGCTTTCAGCTCTATGTAGTTGTCAGCCAGCGTCTTCTCCAACTCCGACTGGATGAGGCTTTGGACTTCGTCGCGCTTGGACGAGTAGAGCTCTTCGGGGGTGAATTTGCCGATCACCTGCCGCACCGAGGAACGCACCTCCGGACTGACCAGGCTCTTTTGGTAGTCGACCCCAAAATTTTCGTGCAACTGACCGATCTTGTTGTAGATCGGATTTACCCGAACGGTGATGTCCACTTTAATGTTCAGTCCGTTGCTGGAAAGCACTTCCATGCCTTCTTCAATTTGCTTCTCGCGTACGTCATACACGTACATGCTGTTCCAGGGGGCCAGCACGTGAAAGCCCGGTGTGTAGATGTTTTCCTTGTCCAGGCCGCCACTGAACCGGCGGAATAGTACGCCTCGTTCGCCTGCTTCAATGGTAATGAAGGTAGCGCTTGAGAAAAGGATTAAAACCATCAGGACAAGGAAGCCCACAATGGCTACACTAATAAATCGGCTCTGACCGGTACGGTATCTCTGATCACTCATAGGTATTGGGTTGTAAGTTGGACTGAAAAATTGAAAACGTTTTCTTAGTCCAACACTTAGTTTGTCTAAAGATAACAGTTAATGCGTATAAATAGGTTTGATTTTTAGATAGCGGTTGTTTTTTTCAGGATGGATAGTAGGAATTGATGCTTCCGTGCTACTTTTGTAAACCCTCGGTACCCGTTGGTGTTTAACTTTAAGTGTTTAACTTTCGTAGTTGGGCAAAAATAAATTCCTTTTTATGAAACAGCTTTTTGTGTTCCTGGTCATTACCACCGTAGTCTGGGCCTGTGGTGGATCCGAACAACCACCAACAGACAACGCCGTGACCAGTACGGCTGCTGCGGCTCCCGACGGAAAAAAAATCTACAAGCAGAACTGCGTCACCTGTCATGGCCTTTACGGGGATATGGGAGCTAGCGGTGCCCTGAATTTACAGGAATCCGTCCTGCCGTTAGAGCAGCGCATCGTAGTCATCACCAAAGGCCGGGGCGCCATGACACCTTTCGAGAATTTGCTCGACGCGGACCAGATTGCCGCCGTTGCCCA
>Ga0208660_1000748_pt1 | contig 13199 bp, 10 predicted proteins | sample DEB08_DNA_13_FD_184527 | JGI IMG/M metagenome (GOLD analysis project Ga0208660, IMG submission 184527) | Aqueous microbial communities from the Delaware River and Bay under freshwater to marine salinity gradient to study organic matter... | ecosystem: Environmental > Aquatic > Marine > Coastal ... | reverse complement strand
AACTGAGGCTCACCTTTTGCTCTTTGCTGAGCTTGCTGCTGTCCCCCGCCTCAACATTCGTTAAGGCCACCACAACAAAGTCGCCACTGCGGCTATAAAAGCTTTCGATCAAGTCTTCAGTGGCCGTAGCCGGAAGCTGAAAAGCAAAGCGTTTGATTTCATTATTAATCCCGCCAGTACTGCGCTTGGCATCGAGAACAACCTGCCAATCCAAGTCTTCGTCTTTAGCCACTGCTTCGACATTTTCACCGGCATCCACTCTGGCTAACAATTCGGCGCCGCGGGCCGCGAGGCTGGCGCGAGCTAATTGATCAGTCAGTGAGGCCACTACCGCGTCCTGTACTTCCGTAATGTCCTTCTGACGCGCCGGAATTGACTTGTTCAGCTTCACAACCACATAACGATCATTGCCCAGTTCCAACACTTCGCTGGCATAGCTGTCTTCTAGCACTTCACTGCTGAAGGCTGCCTTGAGCACCGCAGGAGCGGCACTGATGCCTGTTCCACCGGCCCGGGTAAAGGGCTCTGATACCTCAGCCGTCAACTCTAGGTCAGCGGCAATCTCAGCCAGATTCTCGGCGTTGTAGCTCAACTCTTTAAGCTTGGCCAGCTTCTCAACCAGCCAGACATCGGTGAGCTCCGCGATCAGCTCCTGTTCAATTCGAGGGCGCTCGCTATCAAAGTCGACAATCTGCTCCTGTATGTCCAGCAGCTTGATCAGGTGGGTACCACTGTCAGTTTCTACCGGCGCAGAGACTTCGCCTGTCTGAAGAGCAGCTAATGCCGTTTCAAAGGACTCGGGGAAGGTATCTCCAGAGGTGTAACCCAGATCGCCACCAAAGTCGGCGGAGCCAACATCTTCTGAGTACTCTTTAGCCAGGGCCTCAAAAGTCTCACCAACGGCTAACTTTTCGTTTATTTCAGCTAGTAGTTCGTCGCTTGGCTGGGTCAATAGAATGTGTGCAGCTTGACGTGAGGTGGTTGATTCTAGGCTCTCACGCTGCTCTTCGTAACGTGCTCTAACCTGCTCTTCTGCGACGTTTTGAGTGGCGCTGAAAAGCTCTGGATTGAGTTCGATATAGTCGACTATAACCTGTTCAGGGGCTTGATAGCGCTGCTTGTTAGCATCGTAATAGGCTGCAATCTGCTCATCACTCAATTCCACGGCATCGACTTCTGGCTGCAATGGCAAGGTTAGATAATAGTAATCGCGCTGCTGTTCGGTAATGCTGGCGATTAGATCCAGCTCGCTGGCAGTGACAAAGCCGGATGCGACAAAACCACGGACATACTGCTCGATCAATAGATCGTCCTTCAGCATTTCCAAGAAGGTACCGCTAGTGTATCCCTGAGCTCGGATGGTGTAGAGATAGAGGTCCTGGTCAAAACGGCCATCATCTGACAAAAAAGCCGGTGTGCTGAGAAGTAATTTGCTGGTGGTGCGCGATGATACGCCCATACCAGCAGATTTTGCCGCCTGGGAAAGCAGTCTGCGGCCAATTAGTTGTTCCACTACCTGTGGACGGATTAGCTCGTCTTCGAGCAATGAGGCATCTAAGCCTTCATTTTCACTGAGAATACGTCGCTTCTCGCTGCTGATGGCGCGCAGTACGCTTAACTCTGTGACCTTTTCACCGTTGACGGTGACCGCCGTATCAGCCCCACTACTGGACATGGACAGTGAACCAATACCGGAAAAAGCGAAAACAATGGCAATTAAAATAACGATGCCGAAGGCAATGCCTTTCATATTGTGTCTAAAACTGTCTAACATTTTCCTGTCCCTTAATGCTGATAATGCGATTAGTTCAATATTAAAATTTTAACGGTCGTTTTGGTTAGCTCTTTATATGGTTAGCTGTGTATTAAAAAAGGCGCATCACCGATGCGCCTTTCAACCAAATAAACAACCTTTGGATTTATCTTAGTTAACAGCGTCCTTCAACGCTTTACCAGCTTTAAAGCTAGGCACGTTAGCTGCTTTAATCTGGATTTCTTGACCTGTCTGCGGGTTGCGACCAGCGCGAGCTGCGCGGTGCTTAACGGCAAAAGTACCAAAGCCAACCAGTGAAACCTGGTCGCCATTCTTGAGTGATCCAGTTACGGCTTCAAGTGCTGAGTCCAGTGCGCGACCAGCAGATGCTTTAGAAATGTCTGCGCCAGCAGCGATTGCGTCGATAAGTTCTGATTTATTCACGGTATTCCCCTTTTTTTTGGAATTAGTAATTTCGAAGTCAAGTAGAAAGGCTCTATGGGTGCAAACTCACTACACAACTGGTCTCAAGCTCATTCGTGAGTACGTTATACCAATAGCTATTTCGATGGTCAAGCACCTTTCCCCGAAATAGCTATTTTCTTTAAATCTAGTGGGTGCTTGGCCTAGAGGACTGTTGGTCCTTATCCTTGGGCCCGCTGCTACGATTAAATTCTTCATCGCTTAAAGATTCTGGATTATGCTCCAAAGCAATGGCCAATACCTCGTCAATCCATTTCACCTGACGAATAGTAAGATCAGCTTTAATATTGTCCGGTATCTCCTTCAAATCACTACCATTATCATCTGGGATGATTACCGTTGTGATACCGCCGCGATGGGCTGCAAGAAGCTTTTCCTTGAGTCCGCCAATCTTCAATACCTGACCGCGCAGGGTTATCTCACCAGTCATGGCGACGTTAGCCTTGACCGGAATACCGGTTAAAACCGATACCAGGGCCGTACACATGCCGACACCGGCGGAGGGACCGTCTTTTGGCGTAGCGCCTTCAGGGACATGGATGTGAAGATCGTTCTCCTGATAGAAGTCCTTGCGTATACCGAGCGCCTTGGCGCGACTTCTAACCACTGTCAGAGCCGCTTGAATGGATTCCTGCATCACATCACCGAGAGAACCCGTTTTGATCACCCGACCTTTACCGGGGATTGCTGCAGACTCAATCGTCAGCAGCTCACCGCCTACTGAAGTCCAAGCTAGGCCAGTCACCTGCCCTATCTGATTTTCAGCTTCAGCGCGACCATAGTCAAAGCGACGTACACCCAGCAGCGACTCTAATTGCTCAGAGCCAACGCTGTCGGTTGAGGCGGCGCCATCACGGACGTGCTCGGTGACAATTTTGCGGCAGATCTTGGCTATATCTCGATCCAGTCCGCGCACTCCGGCTTCCCGGGTGTAGTATCTGATGGCGTCCTGCAGTGCCGCTTCGGTAATCTCCAGCTCAGATTCTTTTAAGCCGTTGGCTTTGCGCTGCTTTGGTACCAGGTACTTCTCAGCAATGGCGACCTTTTCCCCTTCGGTGTAACCGGGAATCCGAATCACTTCCATTCGGTCCAATAGTGGCCCCGGGATATTCATTGAGTTGGCAGTACAGATGAACATCACATCGGAGAGGTCGTAATCCACCTCTAAATAATGGTCATTAAACGTATGGTTCTGCTCGGGATCTAACACTTCTAACAGTGCCGATGCCGGATCGCCGCGCTGGTCCATGCCCATCTTGTCGATTTCATCAAGTAAGAACAGAGGGTTCTTAACTTTTACTTTTGATAGTTTCTGAATCACTTTGCCCGGCAAGGAACCAATATAGGTTCGGCGATGACCTCGAATTTCCGCTTCGTCACGCACTCCGCCAAGACTCATGCGCACAAACTGCCTGCCTGTGGCTCTGGCTATAGATTCACCAAGGGAGGTTTTACCCACACCTGGAGGCCCTACCAAACAGAGTACCGGGCCCTTAAGCTTTTTAACTCGCTGTTGAACCGCCAAAAATTCGAGAATCCGCTCTTTGACTTCTTCTAAACCATGGTGGTCTTGATCAAGGGTCTGCTGCGCTTCAACCAGGTTATGTTTGACTCTTGAGCGCTTTTTCCAGGGTACACCGATCATCCAGTCGATGTAGTTGCGCAAGACTGAGGCCTCCGCTGACATGGGGGACATCATCTTCAGCTTGCTCAGTTCGGACTTGGTCTTCTCGAGGGCCGCCTTTGGCATACCAGCCTCTTCGACTTTTGACTCCAGTTGGTCGATCTCAGAACCGGCTTCATCTACATCGCCCAATTCTTTTTGGATGGCTTTCATCTGCTCATTGAGGTAGTACTCGCGCTGACTTTTTTCCATCTGCTTTTTAACACGGCCGCGGATCCGCTGTTCAATCTGGAAAAGATCAATTTCAGACTCCATCAAGCCCATAAGATGCTCGAAGCGCTCAGTGAGATCGGCAACTTCCAATACATCCTGCTTCTGCTCAATACTCAGAGTCATATGGGAAGCAATGGTATCAGCGAGCCGGTTGGCGTCTTCGATACCACTAACAGTGGCGATTACTTCGGCGGGGATTTTCTTGCTTAAATTGACATACTGCTCAAAGAGGGACATCGCCGAGCGAGTTAACACCTCAGCTTCACGATCATCTAAATCACCGTCTGGCAGCTCTTCAATCTTGGTCTGCATAAAGGCTTCACCCTCTACTGCATCAACCAGATTAACCCTTGAGGCACCCTCAACCAGGACCTTAAGCGTACCATCGGGCAATTTCAGCATCTGCAAAATAGTCGCGAGAGTGCCCACGGAATAGAGATCTTTGAGTTCAGGATTGTCATCCGCTGGGTTTCGCTGAGCCAGCAAAACGACTTGCTTGTCACTTTCCATGGCCTCTTCTAGGGCCGTAATCGACTTCTCGCGACCAACAAACAAAGGCACGACCATGTGGGGGTAGACAACCACATCGCGCAAGGGCAACAGCGGATAGATCATATCTTTAGTTTCAGTAGGTGTAGCGGCCATGGATACCTCGATTGGTCGGGAGCGCGGTGTTGCGCTCCAATTCGATTTTATAATCAGATTAGTCTTGTATATTGGGACTCGCGGAGGAAAAACAACCTCAGCGATTGGCTTAATTGACGAAAAATTAAATTTTCACTAAAACGCCAATTGAACGCTAATATTAGGGGCGTAAAAAAGGCGACTAACGTCGCCTTCTTTAAAACTGCCATCTCACTTCACCTGCCAGTGAGCCATGCCTAGGCTTCATCAGCGGTCTGTTTTTGATCATTTTGTTCATACACCAGTAGCGGCTCATTATCGCCATTGATTACCGCCGCATCCACAACAACCTTGACTACACTGGTCTCTGAAGGCACTCGGTACATAGTGTCGAGTAACACGGTCTCTAGAATTGACCGCAGACCTCGGGCGCCAGTTTTTCGCTCAATGGCTTTTTCAGCAATCGCATTAAGGGCATCAGGTCGCAGATCAAGTTCAACATCTTCCATGGCAAACAGCGCTTGATACTGTTTGAACAGCGCGTTCTTTGGCTCAACAAGAATATTAACCAATGCCTCGCGATCCAGCTCTTGCAGTGTCGCCACTACCGGCAAGCGACCGATAAACTCAGGAATCAAACCGTAACCAATCAGGTCACTTGGCTGTACATCAAGCAGTGTTTCACCGATCGACTTCTGGCTGTCTTTGCTGCTGACCTCGGCACTAAACCCGATACCGCCTTTCTCAGAGCGATCTCTAATAACTTTTTCAAGTCCGGCAAATGCGCCGCCACAGATAAATAAGATATTGGAGGTATCGACCTGCAGGAATTCCTGCTGGGGATGTTTGCGGCCACCCTGAGGGGGAACTGAGGCAACCGTGCCTTCAATCAGTTTCAACAACGCTTGCTGCACGCCTTCACCGGATACGTCACGGGTGATTGACGGATTGTCTGACTTTCTAGAGATCTTATCGATTTCATCAATGTAGACAATACCGCGCTGGGCTTTGTCGACATCGTAATCGCATTTCTGCAGTAACTTCTGAATAATATTTTCTACGTCTTCACCCACATAACCGGCTTCGGTAAGCGTGGTCGCATCAGCGATTGTGAAGGGAACGTCTAACATGCGCGCCAACGTTTCGGCCAGCAGCGTTTTACCGCTACCTGTGGGGCCGATTAGCAGGATATTACTCTTACCTAACTCAACAGCTGAGTTATCAGTGCCAGACTCGCTGACCTGTAAGCGTTTGTAGTGGTTGTATACCGCTACGGATAGGATTCTCTTGGCACGCTCTTGACCGATAACGTAGGCATCGAGGTTGCCCTTGATGTCGGAAGGAATTGGCAGCTCTTCGTTACCATCGCTGGCTTCGGCGACTACCGCCTCTTCTGAGATAATATCGTTGCAGAGGTCAACACACTCATCGCAGATATAGACTGAAGGTCCTGCAATAAGGCGTCGCACTTCATTCTGGTTCTTGCCGCAGAATGAACAGAAGAGAAGCTTTCCGCCTTCTCCTAAAGTGTCATCATCGCTCATTGTGTACCTCCAATAAAATCAAAATAGAACAGCCATCTAAGCTCAGTATCCAAGGGCTAAAATGTCTAGCTAACCTGTTCACGCTGATCAAGCACGGCGTCAACCAGGCCATAGGCCTTTGATTCTTCCGCACTCATAAAATTATCACGCTCAGTATCTTCTGTGACTTTCTCAACCGACTGACCAGTGTGCTTGGCCATCAAGTCGTTGAGACGGGCCTTTATCTTAAGGATTTCCTGAGACTGAATATGGATATCAGTTGCCTGACCCTGAGCACCGCCACTTGGCTGGTGAATCATAGTGCGCGAGTTTGGTAGACAGTAGCGCTTGCCCTCTGCGCCAGCAGCGAGCAGGAAAGCACCCATGCTTGCGGCTTGGCCTATGCACATTGTACTGACGTTGGGTTTGATAAACTGCATGGTGTCGTAGATCGACATGCCAGCAGTCACAGAACCACCTGGGGAATTGATGTAGAGGTGAATATCTTTATCGGGATTTTCAGATTCCAAGAACAGCATCTGTGCAACAATCAAGTTGGCCATATGATCTTCAACCTGACCAACCAAGAAGATCACGCGCTCTTTTAACAGTCTAGAGTAAATGTCGTAGGCTCTCTCACCACGTGAGGTTTGCTCTACTACCATTGGCACTAGACCACTGGCTTGAACGTCGTGCATGTGCCCGGCATTGGGTTGCTGAAAATTCATCGCTTCCTCGCTATTATCGTTATCATTCTTCACTGCGTATGCTGTTCTATACGCAGTGAATCGGGCACTCAGATCCTAGTGCCCGAGATTAATATAACTATAGTCTGTTTCCGTGCAACAGGCAGGTTACGCACCTGGCTCAGGATCAGGCTTAACAGCATCTTCGTAGGAGCATGTCTCGTCGGCAACTTGCGCCTTAGACAACACCAATTCAGTCACCTGATCTTCCAAAACCACAGCTTCTACAGAGCTAAGAAGCTGCTGCTGGCTATAATAGTAGTCGACAACTTCCTTAGGCTGCTCATAAGTTGAAGCGATCTCGTTGATTCTTTCACGGACACTATCTTCATCGGGAGTAAGCTCTTCAACTTTAACAATTTCAGAGACGATTACACCTAAGGACGCGCGGCGCTCGGCCTTTTCACGGAACATATCATCCGGAAGCATGCTTAGGTCGATTTGCTGGCCACCGCCAAACTGCTGCACCATCTGCTGCTTGAGCTGAGTAATCTCATTGTCGACCAACACAGCTGGCAACTCGACCTTATTGAGGTCAAACAGCTGATTCATAACACGGTTTTTAACCTTGCTGCGAACCGCATTGCGCAATTCACGCTCCATATTGTTCATGACATCTTCACGGAACTTCTCTTCACCGCCCGCATCGACGCCGTAGAGCTTAAAGAACTCATCATTCATCTCTGGGAGCTGTTTAGAGGACACGGAATTAACCACAACGGCGAATTCAACTTTGGCACCCTTGAGCTCTTCAGCGTGATAATCTTTCGGAAACTTCAGCTTGAGGACTTTCTCATCACCGGCACTGGCGCCGATAAGAGCGTCTTCAAAGCCAGGAATCATGCTGTTTGAACCCAGAATTAGATCTTGACCTTCAGCTTTGCCACCAGCGAACTCTTCTCCGCCCTTGGTGCCCACATAGTCGATATTGAGCTGATCGCCATCAACTGCAGGCTGGTCTGAAGCTTCGAACTTGGCTTGCTGATCACGCAGTACATCGATCATCTTATCCAAATCGGCATCGCTCAGCTCTGTTACTGGGCGAGTGATGGACACTTTACTCAAGTCAGCCAATGCAATTTCTGGATAGACTTCGAAAACTGCCAAGAATTCTAGATCCTGACCTTCGCTGTCTTTTATATCATCGATTCGCGGCTGTCCTACTGGCTGCAGTTTTTCTTGAGCAATGGCTTCGTAGAAGCTGGAGTTGACGATTTCGCCGACAACTTCCTGGCGCACACCTTTGCCAAACTGCTGCTTGACCACTTTGAGAGGCACTTTGCCCTTACGAAAACCTTTAATGTTAACTGTTTTAGTGGCTTTCTGAAGACGCTGAGCGACTTCACTCTCTATACGGTCGGCAGGGACACCAATCTTAAGTTGACGCTCAAGACCAGTGCTAGACTCGATGGAAACCTGCATGGATTTTCCTCACGATGATACTGATTAAATTTGGTACGAAAGGCGAGACTCGAACTCGCACGGGTTGCCCCACTGGAACCTAAATCCAGCGCGTCTACCAATTCCGCCACTCTCGCATTAAAAAGAACTTTTAGTAGTAGGTAGTTTTCGGGGTCTTTTCTACTGCTCAAATACCCCTCTAAAAGCGGCGTGAAGTTTGCCACAGCGATTGGCAATCAGCAACCGGTAAGCGCTGATAAAGGAGTAAAAAATAGCCTTATTGTTACTGGACTGGGTAAAACGCCATCCGATTGACCCAGGTAATAATATTTTCACTGCATTCGCCGCCATTTAGAGCTGCCCTGAACTATGCTTGATGAGAAAAAACACATTATTCAAATAACCTAGGAAGGAGTAGAGATATGAAGAAACACCATGTTTTGCTAATTGCCACATTGGCTACCTTGGGCCTGAGCGCATGTGATAACCAAAACTCACCCGAGGAGGGAACAGTTCCGGCTGTAGAAGAAGCAACAATGTCCGATACTATTGAAAATGCGGCGGATGATGCCATAAACATCATCGAAGATAGCGTAGACGAAGCCTCTGACAGCGTTGACCAAATAATGGAAGATATGGCCAGCGATGCAGAGAGCGACCTCTCTGACGCCATGAGTAAGATGGACAATTAAGAGCCCTATTCACAAGCTAGCAAACACTAGCAAGTAGCTAAGGCTAAAAACAAAAAACCCCGGTGAGAACCGGGGTTTTTTTTGCTGCAACTCGTCACTTAAGGTCCGATCGAGTCTTTATTACAGCGCTATTGCATCAAGCTAGACTTTGGAACCTAGGCTGCAATCTTGCGGCGACGCAGTCCAGCTAGACCTAACAAAGCCGAGCCAAACAGCCAGGCCGCTGCAGGAATAGGCACTTCATTGATACCAGCGACATACAAATCGGTTGTAGTTCGACCATACTGACCACCACCAAATACTCCCTGACCAAATATCTTCAATGTCGTCAAACCAATATGCTGGACTCCAAGAGTGATTTTGCCGGCAGCCACAGTAAGCAGATCCCAAGCACCTACATCAGTCCAAATTAAAACATTCTTGCCATCGGCAGAAATGTGAGGACCATTTATACCCACCTCAATCTGCTTTTTGGTGTCAAATACAAACTCAAGCATTTCACCTAACTGTAAGTTGTCGTCCGAAGCTCCAAGATTGGGGCCAGTAACGGTCTTACACTTATTATCAGTGCCTGTGGTACCAGAAAGAATTGGCCCATCGCATACACCAAGACCGGCCAAGTAGCCTGAATCCAAATAAGCATAACTCCCTGCGCCATCGGTATAACCTCTAACATTGAGATCGCCAAAGTTTAACGGCTGCCCTCCACGCTCATTTTCGTCACCATCAAAATCATAATCCCAAGTTGCTGCCATTGATAAACTGGCAGTAGATAGCATTAACACGCCTGCGCATAATTGCAGTAATTTCACAAAACTCTTATTCATAGCTAAAACTCCTTATAACTCCTAATTACACCTCGCATAAATACCCCATATCCAGAACAACCAATTCAGGGGTCAATGCGACCAAATCCACATTTTGAAACTAACTTTTAAAACTGCTTAACAGGCTAAGTAAACGTAGTTCTCATTTTTTCGAAAGTCAAAAAATAAACCTGTCTTTTGCCAAGATTTATGTCTAGCAAAAGTCACTATCAAATAAGGCGTTTGACAGAGACGTCAAAACAGGAAATCTTTAGCAATAAAATAAATATAAAAACAACAGGTTAAGAAGGTAATATGAAGTGAATTATTAGATAGTTTTAGCAATAAACATATCAATTGCACATTGCGTCACTTCTTCAATTTTAGCTGTGTCGGTGTAGATACCATCGATAAATAATTTGGCAATACCATGGAGCGCACCCCAGATGACCTGAGCACTGCGCAGGGCATTATCTCCGGATATAACCCCACAACTCTGCCAGCAGCGGATCATATCAACCTGATGCTGAAAGCAAGGGTAGGCGACGGCGCGCAGCTCTTCAGTGCTGTTCTGCTGCTTCCAGATACTGCGCCCAAACATCAACTCATACTCTTCAGGATTGTCCACAGCAAACTGAACATAGCTATTCATGTAGACGTGAAACTTTTCCAGCATGCTTTTCGCTTTGTTATCAAATTCTGCCGCAGCGGTCTGATGCCGACGGCGAAAGCCTTCTGCGGCTATGGCGCAGAGCAAATCGTTCTTATCCGAGAAATGATGATAGGGGGCAGTGCGCGAAACCCCTGCCCTTTCCGCAAGTCGACGCAGAGATAGATTCTCGATCCCAGCTTCGGCAATCAGTTGTTTTGCCGAACGCAGCAGTGTCTGACGCAGATCACCGTGATGATAGCTTGGACGAATAGATTTTTGTGATTGGCTTGGTCTCATGGGAGGCAATGTAGCAATACATCTTGACAGTGTCAAAATGCATCATTAGTCTCTTTACACAGATCAAGCAAAGCGCAGAAAAACCGCTTTAATGGCATCAAAGCCATGTCGATTGCTGCCCGGCTCTTTTAAGGGCCATCGGCGACGGCATACAGAAATTACAATAATAATGACAAATCGGAGTCAATCATGTCCCACAGCACCTACCCCAAGCTTCTCGAACCATTGGATCTGGGCTTTACCAGATTAAAAAACCGCGTCCTGATGGGCTCCATGCACACTGGATTGGAAGAAGCAGCTGATGGCTATGAGCGTATGGCGGCCTATTTTGGCGAACGCGCCAAAGGCGGTGTTGGTTTAATTGTTACCGGTGGTATTGGCCCCAACTCTGAGGGTGGCACTCACCCCAACACCAAGAAACTCGAGACCGATGACGATATTGCTGGCCATAAACTGATTACCGATGCCGTACACGAGCACGACGGCAAGATCTGCATGCAGATTTTGCATACCGGTCGCTATGCTTATTCGCCGGATCAGGTCGCCCCTTCGGCGATCAAATCTGCGATCAACCCCTTCACACCCCGCGCCCTCGATGAAGAAGGCATTCACAAGCAGATCGATGACTTTGTCTTCACCTCAGTACAGGCCCAGAAAGCCGGTTATGACGGCGTTGAGATTATGGGCTCGGAAGGCTACTTCCTGAATCAGTTTATCGCTGCACGGACCAACCAGCGCGACGACGACTGGGGTGGCAGCTATGAGAACCGCATACGCCTGCCAATTGAAGTAGTTCGCCGAGTGCGTGAGGCCGTCGGCGAGCACTTTATTATTATTTTCCGCCTGTCGATGCTTGATCTGGTTGAGGGTGGCAGCACATCTGAAGAAGTGATTCAGCTGGGCAGAGCAGTAGAAGAAGCTGGCGCCACGATTATCAATACAGGTATCGGCTGGCATGAAGCCAAGATTCCTACTATTGCTACCAAAGTACCCCGCGCAGCCTTTACCTGGGTCACCGCCCACTTTAGAAAAGAGCTCTCGGTACCGGTAATCACCTCTAACCGCATTAACACTCCGGAAATGGCGGAAGAAGTATTAGAGCGTGGCGATGCCGATATGATCTCCATGGCGCGCCCCTTTTTGGCTGATCCTGACTTTGTGATCAAAGCCGTCGAAAACCGCGCCGATGAGATCAATACCTGCATCGGCTGTAACCAAGCTTGTCTTGACCATGTGTTTGGTGGTCAGATGACCAGCTGTCTGGTTAACCCCCGGGCCTGTCATGAAACCGAACTGCATATCAACCCCACCACCGCAGTGAAGAACATTGCTGTTGTCGGCGCTGGCCCAGCTGGGCTCTCAGCAGCCACTATCGCTGCATCTAGAGGCCACAGCGTGACCTTGTTTGACTCTGCCAGCGAAATTGGCGGCCAGTTTAATATTGCCAAGCAGATTCCCGGCAAAGAAGAGTTTTATGAAACTCTGCGCTACTACGGCAAGCAGATCGAGCTCACCGGTGTCGACCTACAACTCAACACTCGAGTTACCGCAGAGCAGCTCAACAACGGTGGCTTTGATGAAGTGGTCATTGCCACTGGCATCGCGCCTAGAATGCCTGACATTGAAGGCATAGATCACCCCAAGGTACTCAACTACCTTGATGTGATTGGTGCTAAAAAGCACGTCGGCAACAAGGTTGCGATTATCGGGGCCGGCGGCATCGGTTTTGATACAGCCGAGTACATTACCCACAGCGGCGAAGCTACCAGCCAGAATATTCCCGCCTTTATGAAAGAGTGGGGAATTGATATGACCTTTGGCTCACGCTCAGGAATCGAAGGAGTTACAGCTCAACCAGAGCCCTCCCCGCGCGAGGTTTACCTACTCCAGCGCAAGAGCACCAGAGTGGGCTCAGGTCTGGGTAAAACCACTGGTTGGATACACCGTGCCGGCTTGCAAATGAAGGGTGTGCGTCTAATGCCAAGCTGTGACTATCAGAAAATTGATGATCAGGGACTGCACCTCACCGTGGGCGACGAGCCGAAAGTATTGGATGTGGACACAATTATTATCTGTGCCGGACAGGATCCCCTGCGCGACCTGGTCGAGGGGCTAACTATTCCTCATCACCTAATCGGCGGCGCCGATCTGGCCTCAGAATTGGATGCGAAGCGCGCTATTAATCAGGGCACTCGTCTCGCCGCTGCGATGTAATAAAAAACCAGCGATAATCCTTGCAACAAAGGGACAGGCAACGGATCATGCGCGATTAATTGAAGCGCGCTCCGTTGCCCGGCTCTTAAACCGACCCTAGCAACGTTTCAC
>Ga0208660_1000747_pt1 | contig 13204 bp, 13 predicted proteins | sample DEB08_DNA_13_FD_184527 | JGI IMG/M metagenome (GOLD analysis project Ga0208660, IMG submission 184527) | Aqueous microbial communities from the Delaware River and Bay under freshwater to marine salinity gradient to study organic matter... | ecosystem: Environmental > Aquatic > Marine > Coastal ... | reverse complement strand
CCCCAGCAGGTCTGGCATGGCCGAGGTGATGCCAACATCAACCGCCATCACATCATAGGCAATCGGTGGACGGCCCGCGACGGCGATGGTTTTGGCCGCTATATCGATTCCTGTGGCATAGCCGTTGATGATCCGCGCACCAGCAAAGCGGGCCAGCTTGACCAGATCAATATCAAGTTCCGCCCGTGTATAATGTCCGGCGACAAACCCCGGCAGCATCCCCGAATATGGCGCGGTCGGTCCGGGGTTAATCACGGTTACCCGCACACCCGGCAGCGGGTTCATACCCCATTTGCGCAGCACCAGCGCATGGGTATGCCCACCGCCAATCAGCACAAGGTCGCGGGTAAGAGGAAGCGTATTCATGAGGCAGTTCTAACGGGCAATCCGCTATGGGGAAAGCCATTGTCCTTGCCAATGACGGTCACGTGAGAAACTGGCACGGCGGTGGTCTGCGCCTAGATGCACCGCGTCAATGTGAACAACAGTGCAGGTCAGCACCGCAAATGTCGCCGGGTCAGGCTGCTTGACGTAATCAAGCGCCGTTTTTATCGGCGCACCGGGTGGGGGGGTGACACCGTATGACTGCTGCGCATGATCGGGGATTTTGTGCCAAAGCGCGCTCACCGCGTCACCGGACTGGATTGTAACTTCGGTCTGCATACGGATTTGCAGGTTTTGATCTGCATCCCAAATGTGCAACGCCGCGCGCGGGCTTGCTTGCAGGCTTTTGATCTTGTCGGAATATAGATCGGTATGCGCCGTGATCGTGCCGGCCGTGGGATCAACCCCGCGCAACACAACGGTCCGCGCTTCTGGCCAGCCGCTTGGGCTAATTGTTGCAAATGTTGGCCTGCGTGCCGGATGGGCGGCGTCCGCCACGCCAAGCGCAAGCGTGTCCCACACCCGTTTCAGCGTGCCTTCGGTTGTCTCGAACCAGTCACTCATAGCCCGTCATCTCCAAATATCCGACGCCTGTGTGGGTTCCCGTGACTGTCACCGGGCCTTCCCAATAAGGGACCGATGTCGCCATCCACGCATCATTATTGATCGCCGATACCGTCACATCGACGCCTTTGCTTGGCAATGTCACGTTCCAGCGGATTGGCACGTCAGCATCGTTTGTGGCAAGTGGTATCGCGGTCAGAGCTCCGTCCGAAAAGGGCGTTGTCGTTCCATCAGCGTCGATCCAAGTGGCAGATGTAAAATGCGCCCCATCGGTTTGCTGCAAGCGAAAGCCCATCAATTTATCACCGTCATCAAAAGACAGCGAAAACCAATCCCATCCGGTTTGATTGTCCGCCAAAGGCTGCGAGGACCATTCGCGGTCCAACCACGCGTTTCCAGTGACTGCGACGTCACCCTCTGGCAGGCGCAATGTCCCTGCGATTTCAAATAACGGTTGCGAATAATAATAAGATGCTTGCCCTGCGGCAGATTTCACCGAATAGCCTTCCGCACCATGAAAGATAAGCGGGCCTTGCGCGGTCAGGTCCATGTCATAGGCAAACTCAGATCCGCTCGCCGTCATCCGCAGAGTGTTCCAATCGCCGCTTAGCGACCAGTCATCAATCCATGCGTCAAACGGGTCGGCCTTAACACCCGCCTGCCCGATCCCGCCGCGTGCCAAGCGTTCGCTGACGTAGTGATCGGTCGACGTTGTCACCGCAGCATGGCCCATCCAAAGTTGTGGCGCGGTCCAGCCATCGCCCGCCTCTGGCGCTAGCGCAGAGCGGAACAGCGTCCATTGCAGGCCGTAAGGCGTGCCATCTGCGGATTCGAGGTTGGCGGTCAGGTACCACCATTCGATGCGGTAGTCATTGTGGGCGCCGTGATCGGCAGGAAACGAAAACGTAGGGTTCGGTTGCGGTACCGAAAAACCGTCAGCTTGCGTGCCCAAACCTGCGAACCCTTGGGCCAGTGCAGACATCGGCAACCAGCATAGAAGGGTGAGGGCTTTAACGTTCATTGGAAAACACCTTGAGCAAATCCGCAGGCGGCGTGCGGGCCAACCTGCGCGCGGGCCACAGCGCGGCCAACCCGGCGGCCAGCAATGCAAATACCGCCAGACGCGCGTAATCGGCGGGGAATAAATACATCGGCAAACGCCAGCCGAAAGCAGCCACATTGACGACCGCCAGCAAGGCCCAAGCGAGCGCCAAGCCCAGCGGCAAAGCGACCAAAGCGGTCAACAACGCGAGCATGACTGCACGCAACAATTCCAAGCGCCCCAACTGGTTGCGCGTCATGCCCATGGCCCACGCGGGCGCAAGCTGCGGGACGCGCATGCTGGCCAAAGTCAGCAAGCTCATCAAGATCGCAAAACCTGCAACGGCAAGCGTTAGAACATTGAGCGCTGTGGTGACGGTGAACGTCCGCTCAAAGATAGCGAGCGAGATTGCTTTGATGCTGGCTTGATCGACGGTTTGGGTCGCAGGGATACCCGTCTGCGCCTCAAGATCAGCGACAAAGTCCGCCACGTCTGCGGGCGGCATGCGCACGCCAAAGTTTTGTGGCGAGATGTCTGGGTAGAGAGTGGTGAAGATCGCCTCGGACATCACGACTTGCCCTATGGGATTGCCGTAGTCGCCGTAGACGCCCGCGACGGCAAATGAGCTGTCTTGCAAGGTCACCGTGTCACCCACAACCAGTCCTGCGCGGCGCGAAAGCTGTTCGTTAATCAGCACAGTTTCACCTGCGAAAGTGGTGTCCCATGCCCCCTCAGCGTTCTGTAGAAAGACCCAGAAATCACGGTAGGTCGCGTGATCGCGTGCCCCGAACACTTCTGTCGGCTGACCTGCGACTTGCGTATCGGCACTTTGGATCGGCAGGATCGCGTCGGCGCGGCTAGCCGCGTAATCGAGCAAGGCCGCCGATTGCGCGGCGTCGCTAGTGCGCACATAGACTTCTGACGCGAGCCGTTGATCTAGGAAATCGGTAAAGGTGACCCGAAAGCTTGATACCATCGTCGACACGCCCACGTTTGCGGCCATCGCCAGCAACAAAGCCATCAAAGCGAGCGATAATCCTGGCAATTGCTGGCGCGTATCGGCCCAGAACCACTGTGCAGTGACAGATCGGGCGCTCCGGTTCATCGCGGCCAAAATACCGCTGAGGATGATCGGCAGAGCAAGTGCCGCACCGATCAACAGCGTCGCAAGCAATGCAAAACCGCCGATCAGCCCGTCAGCGGTGAACATCAAGATGGCGCTGACAACTAAAAGGGCAGCTGCGATCGCACCTTGTGTTTTCGCCCGTTGCCCTGCCGCCATGGCCAAAGCGCGCGGTTGGGCGGCGGCCAACAGTGGCATTTTCGTCATTTGATACAGTGCACCACTTGCCGCGATTGCTGTGCCGCCCAGCGCAATGGCAAGGCCTGACAGCCACCAAGACGGACGCAATTGCAGCGTGCCTGACACATCAGCCCCGTATAGACCGCGCAAGGTTGCCGCCACATCTGGTAACAGCAATGCGGCGATCACGTAGCCCAGTGCCACCCCGATGATCCCCGCGATCAGCGCGAATATCATCAGTTCAGCAGCCATAAGAACAATCAAACGCCGCAGCGGTAGGCCCAGCGCGCGCATCGTGCGCACGACGGGTCTGCGTTGTTCAAACGCCAACCCAATCGCGCCATTAACGATGAAAATACCGACTGCGAAGGATAACAATCCGAAGGCGGTCAGGTTCAAATGAAAACTGTCCGTCAGCCGCGCGATATCGCTGCCACCTTGGGCGGGCTGCAACAACAGATCAGGGGCGATCTGGGCCAAGTCAGGGCGGCCAAGCGGTTGGCGCGGAAGCACGATCAGGCTGTCAATTTGCCCCACTTTGCCCAGCAAACGCTGCGCCACGCCGATGTCGGTGATCGCGGCACCGAGCGCCGTCTCAGCAGCAATAATCACGTCAAGGTCCGGCAGTTGCGCCGCAGTTTCAGCATTCGCGAAAAGCTGGCCCTGACCCGTCAGAAAGCTGCCAATGTCTGCGCCCTGTGCCGGCGTAATCGGCCCGATGCCAGCGGGCGCTGTCAGTGGTTCTACCCCTACAATCCGCACGCCGTCCAAGCGCCCTTGCAGCACCGGACTGACCAACCAACCTGCACGGCGCAGTGTGATGTAAGTCTCTTGTGCCATCGGCTGCCCGTCACGGCGCACAAGACGGTCATACTGCCCTTCGCCCAAAGTAGCTGCGGCTGCGTCATAACTTGCCCGTGCCTCGGCGTTCACGGCCTGAACGCCTGACCACAAAGCCGTCGCGAGCGCCAAGCCCGCCAGCAATGTGAACAACTGCACAGGATTGCGCCACCAATGAGATAACAGCGCCTGAAGGGCTGCTTTGGTCATGCGACTTGGCCTGCGCGCAGGTGCAATCGCCGCGACATGCGCCCTGCGAGTGCAGCGGAATGTGTGACCATCAACAGCCCCGCGCCCGCCTCTGACACCAGTTCCAGCATCAGGTCCATGACGGTAGCTGCGGTTGTTTCGTCCAGATTACCGGTTGGCTCGTCGGCCAAAACCAAACGGGGTTTGGGGGCGAGGGTGCGCGCGATGGCGACCCTTTGTTGTTGCCCACCTGACAGCTGTTCGGGATATTTGTTCAGGTGCGGACCAAGGCCCATCCGGTCAGCCAACTCTGCGGCCCATTTGGGATCATACTGCTCTGACAGCCGTGCTTGGAAGGCGATATTATCAGCGACCTTCAGGCTTGGGATCAGGTTGAACTGTTGGAATACGACGCCCACGGTGCCACGGCGCAATGCGGCGCGACCGTTATCATCAAGGGCCGCAATATCTTGGCCTTGCAGCCAAATCTGTCCGCGATCAGACGCATCAAGACCACCGATCAGATGCAGCAGCGTGCTTTTGCCGCTACCGGATTCGCCCGTAAGCGCCAGTGTTTCACCAGCCGCCAGCGTCAGATCAACGCCGCGCAGCACCTCGAAAGGGCCATCTGCGGTTTGATAGGTCTTGTGAATGTCTTGCACGGAAAGCAGCATCTGCACCTCTTGTTTCATCGCAACCTAACGCACCAGCTGCCGAAGGAAACAGCCATGCCGTCACGTTTTGCTGGCCATCGCCTGTGTCTGCTGTAGCAATATGTCGAACCATCAAGAGAGGCTGACATGAAAGATATCGTAATTCTGGGCGGCGCACGTACCGCGATTGGGGCATTTGGCGGGTCATTGGCAGGGACGTCGCCGATTGAACTTGGCACGGTCGTGGCCAAAGCCGCGCTTGCGCGATCCGGCGTTGAAGGCGCACAGATTGGCACGGTGGCGATTGGCCATGTGATCAACACCGAACCAAAGGACATGTACGTCAGCAGGGTCGCTGCGATGAATGCGGGCATTCCTGACACGACCCCTGCGATGAATGTGAACCGCCTTTGTGGGTCCGGCGTGCAGGCGATAATCTCGGTTCTGCAGTCGCTCGCGATGGGCGATGCTGATTTCGGTCTGGCAGGCGGGTCCGAAAACATGAGCCGATCACCCTACATCATTTCCGATCAGCGCTGGGGTGCAAAGATGGGCGACATCCGCACCCAAGACATGATGCTGGGTGCGTTAAATTGTCCCTTCGGTACGGGCCACATGGGGGTCACCGCAGAGAATGTCGCGGCCGAGCATGGCATCAGCCGTGCAGACCAAGACGCCTTTGCCCTGCAAAGTCAGGAACGTGCTGCAGCGGCGATGCAAGCGGGATATTTTGACAGCCAGATCGTGCCGATCTCTGTAAAGCAACGCCGCGAGATGATGGATTTTGCCAAAGACGAGCACCCCAAAGCGACTACGCTTGAGGCGCTATCGGGTCTGCGCGCTGTTTTTCAAAAGGACGGAACAGTCACGGCTGGCAACGCATCTGGTCTGAATGATGGGGCGGCGGCGATGGTTTTAGCGACTGCTGAAGCCGCTGAAAAAGCCGGATTAACCCCTAAATTTCGCGTACTTGGCTATGCCCATGCCGGCGTGCGACCAGAGGTGATGGGCATTGGGCCCGTCCCTGCCGTGCGCAGTCTGTTTGAGAAAACAGGTTTGTCTGCGAGCGACTTTGACGTGATCGAAAACAACGAAGCTTTTGCGTCGCAAGCGTTGGCGGTCACCAAAGAACTCGGTCTCGACCCTGCCCGTGTGAACCCCAATGGCGGTGCAATTGCGTTGGGCCATCCTGTGGGTGCGACTGGTGCAATCATTGCGATAAAGGCGATGTATGAACTTGAACGCACGGCCGGCAAACGCGCGTTGATCACGATGTGTATCGGTGGTGGTCAAGGCATCGCGCTTGCGATTGAGCGCATCTAACTTGCAGCGGGCGGGCGGGCATGTTTGAAACGGGCATCTTTTTAGATTTGAAAGCTAAGCCCTTTGTCTGACCGCCCCACCTTGCGCCACGTTGTTTTCTTTAGCGCCAAAGACAAAGCAGACCTGCCGGAAATCGTGGTAGGGCTAGAGCTGTTGGCAGGCATTCCCGACGCGTCCCTGTTCGAAGTACGTCAGAACACCCAAAGTGACACATTATCGTCAGAGGTGGATGTGATCGTTTACGCTGAATTCGAGAGCGCCAAGGCCCTGGCCGCCTACAAAGCACATCCGCTTTACGAGGCTTCAATACAAGCAGTGCGTCCGTTGCGCGACATGCGGATTGCGGCAGATTTCTAAAAGCCGATCCGCTTTTTGCGTTCTCCCAATTCCGACACGATACTCATCGCTGCCAATGCCGAACTGCGCGGGTTTTCAGGCAATCCATTTCCAGAAATCGTAAAATGAAAGCTGCCAAATGCGCCCGTTGCGTACACTTCGTGGATGTTGGCGGTGGCGTCGGGATCAGCGATCAACGCTACTTCGGTTGCGTCAAATCCAATACCTGCCAAGGCCACGGCAGCCGCAACATTCGCGTTCTTGGGATAAGCGAGCGCTGCCGCGCGGGCGGTTCCGGTGAAATGCGCAGTCGCTTCGGTCAAGCTATCAAGATCGAGCACGTTTTCGGCAGGTGAACCCGCCCAGCCTTTGGGTGGTTTGCGGCCTGTGTAAGTGACTTTGGTGATGTCGCCAGCACGCGCGCCACGCAACGCGTCAAGTCCACCGATAGCACCGCTGGTCAGGTGTAGGCGAGACCCTCCAGCTTCAGCAGAGGCAGTCAGTGCGGCCTCCAACGCTGGATCAGCCAAAGCACCAAGTGATACAGTCAGGACATCAATCCCCAAACCCAAAGCAACAGATCCGTGTTCAGCCAATGCGGCATGGCCGCCGCAATCCACGATCAGATCAGGCCGCTCTGGCAGGTTTCGTACATCAGAAATGCAGGGTGGTTGCGAAGCAGATTCTTGCCCCGGGCGCACGATCTGGGCGATTTCTGAAATGCCGTGTTTAGCCAACTGCGCGCGCACGTATTGGCCAATCGCGCCACGCCCGATGATTGCGACTTTCATCGCGTTCAGCTCGGGTATTCGCGCAAGAAAACCCATTTGTCACCCTCAGAGAGGTCAGGGTCGTAGGCGTAACCGCCGCTGGTGAAATTCTTGATCCCGTCCGCTTCGGTCACACGGTTTTCAACGATAAACCGCGCCATCGCACCCCTTGCACGCTTGGCAAAAAAGCTGACGATGCGAGGCTTGTTGTCTTTCACTTCCATGAAGACCGGCGTGATTACCCGCAGTTTCAGCGCCTTGCGATCTGCCGCCCCGAAATATTCCTGACTGGCGCAATTGACCAAAGTATCCGTCGCAACTGCATCAGCCTGCGTATTCAGCGCCTTGGCAATCGTGTCGCCCCAATAGTCATAAAGTGACTTGCCGCGCCGCGTTTTCAAACGACTGCCCATTTCCAGACGGTACGGTTGGATCGCGTCCAATGGGCGCAGCAGACCGTATAACCCCGAGAGAATGCGCAGGTGCTCTTGCGCCCATGCGAGGTCATCTTCAGACAGGGTTTTCGCCTCTAGCCCCTGAAAGGTATCACCGTTGAACGCCAATGCTGCAGCTTTGGTGGTGTGTGGTGCAGGTTCCGCTGAGAACGCCTTGAACCGATCACGGTTCAACCGTGCCAGATCATCCGAAATGCTCATCAGACCTTTCAGTTCCCCAAGGGTCAGGTTGCGCGCAGTTTTGGACAACCGCACCGCGTCTTCCTGAAATTCAGGGGCGGTGGCGAGCACATCGACGGGGTCCATGTCCAGTGATTTGGCGGGCGAAACAACTACAAGCATTTGGGCGTCCTTTTGGGGTCTCGCAAACGATGTAACATGACGGACAGCGTTGACCACCCCTCTGGCGCTGCGCAACTCTTGGCCCTATCAATTGTGACTGAGCCAAAAGGAGCCAGCGATGAAACTGTGTCGGATCAAAACCAACGATGGAATCAAACCTGCCGTCATGGACGCAGATGGAACATTACGTGACTTGTCAGGGCATATATCCGATGTCACGGCAGAAACACTGGCACCCGAGGCACTGGCTATCTTGTCAGCGATAGACCACAGCGACCTGCCCCGGATTGCAGGAACGCATGCCCCGTTCTTAAATGACGTTCGCCGTATCTTTTGCATCGGTCTGAACTACTACGACCACGCGGCGGAAATGAACATGGCAATCCCCGAACATCCGATCTTGTTCATGAAAGCTTGTGACGTCACGGGCGCTAACGACCCAATTGTCATCCCCAAAGGCGCTGAAAAGACTGATTGGGAAGTCGAGCTGGGCATCGTTATCGGCAGCCGCACGCTGAACGTCAGCGAAGCGGATGCATTGGATCACGTCGCAGGGTTCTGCATGGCCAATGACGTATCAGAGCGGGATTTCCAGATGGCCTATGGCGGGCATTGGGTCAAAGGTAAATCCGCCGACAGCTTTGCGCCGGTTGGCCCCTATCTAGTGACCACAGACGCAGTGCCGGACCCACAGAACCTTGCCATGTCACTCGAGGTGAACGGCGAACAAATGCAAACCGGGAACACGGCGACGATGATTTTTTCGGTCAAACAGATCGTCGCACACGTCAGCCGGTTCATCACGTTACATCCGGGCGATTTGATCCTGACAGGAACGCCCCCTGGTGTCGGTTACGGATATAAACCGCCGCGGTTTTTGAAAGCTGGGGATGTTGTAACGGCACAGATCGCAGGTCTTGGCACAATGCGCCATGACGTGATCGCATTCTCGGATTAGTTCAACTGGGCCTGCAACGGATAGAGGCCGTCCTCGAATGGGCCAAAAAGATCATCCAGATCTGGGTGATCGACCGGTTCGCCAGAATAGTCTGCGACAAGGTTCTGTTCGGACACATAAGCCACGTAAAAGCTTTGGTCGTTTTCGGCCAGCAAGTGATAATATGGCTGGTCCTTTTTGGGGCGGCTGTCCTCTGGAATGGCGTTGTACCATTCGTCAGTGTTCGAAAACATGGCATCCACGTCAAAAACCACACCCCGAAAGGGATGTTTGCGGTGGCGGACCACTTGGCCTAGATGATATTTTGCACGTGTTTTAAACATTTAACCCTTGTCCCACTCCCCGTATATCGCTGCTGTGCGCGCAAAGTCCACGCCTTGCAGGCATAATTGAAGGAAACAGTCTGTGAACCTAGCGCTTACAGTCTTGAACATCACGGCCCCCGTTTTTCTGCTCGCGGCAGTTGGCTTTGCTTGGGTTAAGATGGGTTTTGAGTATCGCGTCGAATTCGTCACACGCCTCGCGATGACCCTTTCGGTGCCTTGCCTGATTTTTGTGGCGCTGATGAAAACCGACGTCGAACCAGAGGCCTTGGCTGCATTGTCGCTAGCCGCATTCGTGGCTTACGGCCTTGTTATGATTGGCTGCTTTATCGTGGTTAAAGTTGCCCGCCTTGATATGCAAACCTATTTGGCGCCGCTTATTTTCGGAAATACCGGCAATCTGGGCTTGCCGTTGGCGTTGTTTGCATTCGGTGAAATTGGGTTGGGTTATGCGGTCGTCGTCTTTGCGGTCATGGCGATTTTGTCGTTCACAGTTGGCATCTGGATGGTCGCGGGCGGCGGATCGCTGCGCCGCGTTGTCAAAGAGCCATTGGTCGCAGCCACATTGCTAGGTGCACTGTTCTTGTGGCAGGGCTGGGAAACGCCGGAATTCCTGACCAACGCGATCGAATTGATCGGGCAAATGGCGATCCCAATGATGCTGATCACACTTGGCGTGGCCGTTGCGCGGTTAGAAACCAAAGCGATGACCCGCGCAGTGATCTTGTCGGTGATCAAGGTGTTTATTTGCGTTGGTGCCGCTTGGTTGGCCGCATGGTGGTTCGGGCTGGAACCTATCGCTGCAGCCGTTTTGATCGTGCAGGTGGCAACGCCAGTCGCGGTCACGTCGTATCTTTTGGCGGAAAAATACGGGGCAGATGCGCAGCCTGTGGCGGGGTTGGTCGTCGCTTCGACCTTGCTTTCGGTGCTGGCGTTGCCTGTGATCCTCGCTTTTGTGATCTAGGTGGGTTGCCTTTGGGATTCCCAGACCGCCCCAAACGCGCTATGCTTGAAAAAAATAAAAGAAAAGCGAGAGGCAGATGAGCAGAATCTTTCGCGCTATGGCATGTGTACTGTTTTTGGGTAGCTGCGGGGCTTCGGGTAATTTCTCGGCACCGCGCGACCTTGAGAACGCTTGTAACATCGTGTCAGAGCGCCCAGAATATCTACGCGCGTTCCGTGCGGCGGAACGTAAATACGGGGTTCCTGTGCCCGCGATGATGGCGATCATCTATCAAGAAAGTAAGTTTATCGGCAATAATCGGCCACCACATCGTTTTGCGTTGGGTGTTATTCCAGTAGGACGACAGTCGTCTGCACTTGGCTATAGTCAGGCGCTAGACGGCACGTGGGAAGAGTACCAACAGCGCGAGAACAAGCGCCGTGCGCGCCGCGAAAACATTAACGACGCTGCTGATTTTATGGGCTGGTACATGGCGTTGACCGTTGAAGAAACTGGCGTGCCGATCACCGATACGCGCAATCAATACCTTGCCTATCATGACGGACGCACAGGGTTTCTGCGTGGCACATGGCGATCAAAAAGCTGGCTGATCCGCATTGCAGGCGAGGTTGAGCAGCGCGCACTGATGTATGACCAGCAACTTAGGTCTTGTCGCAAACGCTAGTCAGAATGACAAAAGGCGGCCACAAGGGGCCGCCTTTTTTCGTTCTGGTGCAAGGTTAGTTGCCTTGTTTGCGGATCTCTTCTTGGACGTTGAAAAGGACGCTATTGATCGCCCCACCTGACACAAGATCATTCAAAATCACTGTGGTTTCGGTCCCCAGATCATCTGTGACGATCCACTGGCGCAACTCGATCGGTGCGGCGGTAAACACCATCTGGATGCTGCCATAATTTGGATTATCGGGGTCTTGTGCTGTTACTGACGTAGACGTTTCGTCAGAAACGACATTCGTGACCATTCGCGCACGATCAAGATCGACGTTTGGTGCCAAGATAATGCTCAGCGGGGTCCGGCTAAGCGGATAGATATCAGGTCCTGTGTTCGAGCGGGGATCAAAGATGGCCACCTGTCCGCCGCTTGCCAAAACCATAGATTCTGCAGGTGGGTTATATTCAAACCGGATACGACCCGGGCGTTTGATATAGATCTGACCGGTCGATAGCGTGCCGTCTGGATTGATCTGCGTGAACCCGCCTTGGGCGGTCTCCAACTGGTTCAGATACCCAGATATTTGCGCCAAGCTAAGCGGTTGCGCGGATGCCGCACCTGCGTAAAGGGCAAGTGCTGCGGCGAAGACGATATAGATGATGCGTTTTGTCATATGCTCTACCTAAGTGTTTGGGCGCTTGTTTGCACCCTTTGGACATCTCAGACAACAACATGTGACTTGGCGCTAAGCGATATCAAGCCGCCTGCTAGTCGATAACCACGCCGCAGATACCAACTGCCCAAAGAAAAAGCCGCGCCAGAGGGACCAGCGCGACTTTCACTTGGGAATGAATGAAGATCGGGGTTAGCGAATCCAAACCTCGACGCGGGTATATGTGGGGCCTGCAACCTGGCCGTCGATGCAAGTTGCGGGCGACACATCGCCAAAGCCATAGCTGGACAACGTGTAGTTACCCGCCGCAACCACATCGGCGGCGGTTGCAACCAACGCTGCCTGCATTTCTGCAGCCGCTGCAATTGAAGCATTGATTGCCGTTTGGCTATCTGCAGAACTTTGACCAATGCCTACGAAAATAATCTCGCGGCCTGCGTTGGCCGGATCGCTCAATGCTGCAATCAAATCTTGCATCATTGCACGATTCCATGCGCCCTCTGGACCGCTAGCTGCACCGCCTGTCAATGTCGGCGACATGCGGTCTGCATTAAAGAGCACCTGGAACATCTCGGCTGCGGCCACCCGCTGTGCATCATCCAATGATGCACCTAACAATTGGCTAAGGCGACCGTTCTTCAGGGCGCTATCCTGCAGCGACGCGATATGACTAACGAAGCCTTCGCCTGCCAGCATATCCTGGACAGTGTCTGTCGACGCAAAATCAAACAGCTCAGTTACAAGAGTAAGGTTTGAAGGGGCATCATACGTCGCCATCACTGGCCGGATAAGTGGATAATCGCCGGATTTAACGTTAAACGGCGTCGCAGCAACGGCTATGCCGCATGATCCTGCAACGGGCACAGTCATATCGACGTCCGCTGCCCGTGTGCTCACAACGCTGATACTGCCGGGGAACTGATTGATTGAGGCAGAAATTCCTGCCTCGTCTGACATCGTCAGCACATTGCCAGCAATGCGTTTGCCTGCTGGCGCCATCACCAAAGCTTCCATTTGGGCGCGCAACGGCGAAGACGTTGGTAGTTGGAGCGCCAAGACGTTCATGTCCGCCCCGCCAATTTGCGACCAGTTGGTAACTTCGCCAGCGTAAACGCGGGCAAGATCATTCATAGAGATACTGTCAATGCCGGCATTCGGTGCAACAAGCACAGAAAACGACTGCAGACCGACCATTTGGTGGGTTAACGCCCCGCCACCTGCCCAGCCAAACGCATTTGCATATGCCTGCGGCGTCGTCCCGTTCAGGGAAACTGTTTCAATGACAATATTTGCAGAGGCCGCATCATCTGTGGCTGTCAGCGTTGCTGTATCAGAATCGTTTTGCAAGGTCAGTGTACCGTCACCCGCGATCTGTGCGCGCGCGCCTGACGTGGCGAAAGCCCCGACAGCTGTGGCATAAAGTGTATTGAACG
>Ga0208660_1000745_pt1 | contig 13220 bp, 10 predicted proteins | sample DEB08_DNA_13_FD_184527 | JGI IMG/M metagenome (GOLD analysis project Ga0208660, IMG submission 184527) | Aqueous microbial communities from the Delaware River and Bay under freshwater to marine salinity gradient to study organic matter... | ecosystem: Environmental > Aquatic > Marine > Coastal ... | reverse complement strand
CGGTTAAATCTTCGAGGCTTTCGACTCGGTGACCTGTGCCGGTTTTGTTATAAACTTCATCAAGGAACTTGCGCAACTTAGCAACAGACTGCTGCTCTTTGACCATGCCGTCGATTTTTTCGCCCAAGCCCTTAGCCGCAAGACCAAGATGCATTTCGAGCACCTGCCCTACGTTCATTCGCGAAGGAACACCCAGTGGGTTTAGAACGATATCAACTGGCACACCGTCTTCATTGAACGGCATATCTTCTTCGGGCACGATGACCGAGATAACACCCTTGTTACCATGGCGGCCTGCCATTTTATCGCCAGGCTGAATGCGACGTTTCACCGCAAGATAAACCTTAACAATTTTCAACACGCCCGGCGCAAGATCGTCACCGCTTTCAATTTTTCCACGCTTGTCAGCAAGTCGCGCTTCAAGTAACTCTCGCTGCTCTTCAAGCTGTGTTTTGGCCGCATCAAGAAGTTCGTTCAACTCCGCATCAACCATGCGTAATTTAAACCAATCATCTTTCTCAAGACCTTCTAATAGCTCAGCAGTAATCGGTGCATTCTTTTTCGCACCGCCTGGGCCGCTATTAACTTTCTTGTCAAGTAAGGCTTCTTCTAAACGCTGGTAGGTCGCCCGCTCAACAATACGGTACTCATCTTGGAAATCTTTGCGGTATTTTTCGATCTCTGACTTTTCAATCGCCAGCGATCGCTCATCTTTCTCGAGACCATCTCGAGTAAATACGTGTACATCGATGACGGTACCTTTAACACTTGAAGGTACGCGCAGTGATGTATCTTTTACATCCGACGCTTTCTCACCAAAAATGGCACGCAGTAGTTTTTCTTCTGGCGTAAGTTGAGTTTCACCTTTAGGCGTCACTTTACCGACCAGAATATCGCCCGCTTTAACCTCAGCACCGATATAAACAACACCCGACTCGTCGAGTTTATTTAACGCCGCTTCGCCGACATTAGGAATATCAGAAGTGATGTCTTCCGAACCTAATTTAGTGTCACGCGCTATACAAGTAAGCTCCTGAATATGAATCGAGGTGAAACGATCTTCACGCACCACTCGCTCCGACACCAAGATTGAATCTTCAAAGTTATAGCCATTCCAAGGCATAAACGCGACACGCATATTTTGGCCTAACGCCAACTCACCCATGTCAACCGAGGGACCATCGGCAAGAATATCGCCACGCACCACTTGCTCACCAGCACGCACAACAGGGCGCTGGTTAATACAAGTGTTTTGGTTAGAGCGGGTATACTTGGTCAGATTGTAAATATCAACGCCAGCTTCACCCGGAGATATTTCATCGGGATTAGCCCGCACAACCACACGACTTGCATCAACGCTTTCAATTTCGCCACCGCGCAATGCCACTTCGCAAACACCAGAATCGCGAGCAACAATACGTTCAATGCCGGTACCAACTAATGGCTTTTGCGCCTTCAGTGTTGGTACAGCCTGACGCTGCATGTTAGACCCCATCAACGCCCTATTAGCATCATCGTGCTCAAGGAATGGAATCAACGAGGCTGCCACCGAAACTACTTGGCGTGGCGAGACATCCATATACTGCACTTTATCCGGAGACATCACGGTAAATTCGTTCATGTGACGAACTTCAATCAGATCGTCAACAAACTGGTTCTTTTTATCGAGATTGGCAGAGACCTGAGCAATAACATACTCAGCTTCGTTGATCGCCGACAGATACTCTATCTCTTCGGTTACCACACCATCGATAATTTTTCGGTAAGGACTTTCTAGAAAGCCGTAATCATTGGTTCTTGCATAAGTTGCCAACGAGTTAATCAAACCGATGTTTGGACCCTCAGGCGTTTCGATAGGGCAAACGCGACCGTAATGCGTCGGATGCACATCGCGAACCTCAAAGCCTGCACGCTCACGCGTCAAGCCGCCTGGCCCTAATGCCGACACGCGACGCTTATGCGTCACCTCAGACAGAGGGTTGTTTTGGTCCATAAATTGCGAAAGCTGGCTAGAGCCAAAAAACTCTTTGACCGCTGCCGCTACGGGCTTGGCGTTAATCAAATCTTGCGGCATCAGACCTTCGGACTCGGCAACACTCAAACGCTCTTTAACCGCACGCTCAACACGCACCAGACCCACGCGGAACTGATTTTCGGCCATCTCGCCCACTGAGCGAATACGACGGTTACCCAAATGATCAATATCATCAACGACACCCTTGCCGTTACGAATATTGACCAAAGTGCGCAGCACATCAACGATATCTTCGTTAGACAAGATACCGCTGCCTTCAGCTTCGGCTCGACCTAAACGGCGATTGAATTTCATTCGACCAACGCCCGACAAGTCGTAGCGCTCAGGCGAGAAAAACAAGTTAGCAAACAAATTCTCAGCCGACTCTTTAGTCGGTGGCTCACCAGGACGCATCATGCGGTAAATCTCTACCAACGCTTCGAGCTGGTTTTGCGTAATATCCACGCGTAGCGTCTCAGAAATAAACGCACCATGATCGAGTTCGTTAGTGAAAAGAGTCTCGAACTTAACGATGCCTAACTCAGCAAAATGCGCGAGAATTTCTTCGGTGATTTCGGTATTACACTTAACTAACTCTTCACCGGTTTCTTTGTTAATTATATCTTTAGCTAACGTTGAACCAATTAGATATTCAGCCGGACATACCAAAGTGTCGATATTCGCTTCTTCGAGCTTACGAATATGTCGAACCGTAATACGGCGACCCTGCTCAACAATCACCTTGCCTTTATTATCTTTTATATCGAATGCAGCCAGCTCGCCACGTAGACGCTCAGGCACTAACTCCATTGAATAGTCGTCACCAGAAACAGTGAACTTGTTAGAGTCAAAGAACTGGTCGAGCATTTGCTCTGAAGAAAAACCAAGCGCACGCAAAAGCACTGTGGCCGGCAATTTACGACGACGATCGATTCGTACATAAACCAAGTCTTTAGGGTCGAATTCAAAATCCAACCATGAGCCACGGTAAGGAATAACGCGCGCCGAGTACAACAATTTACCCGATGAATGTGTTTTACCTTTATCGTGATCAAAAAACACACCCGGAGAACGATGCAATTGCGAGACAATAACTCGCTCGGTGCCGTTAATAACAAAGGTACCGTTACCCGTCATCAACGGGATCTCGCCCATGTATACTTCTTGCTCTTTAATGTCTTTGATCGATTTTGTAGTAGATTCTTTATCATAAACAATCAATCGGACTTTAACGCGCAATGGCGCCGCATAAGTGATACCACGCGACTGACATTCTTTAACGTCAAAAACCGGTTCACCTAACTTGTACTCTACATACTCAAGCGCGGCATTACCGGAATAACTAATAATTGGAAAAACTGATTTAAACGCCGCATGCAGACCAATCTCAACGCGCTCGGCAGGCGTTAGGTCTTCTTGGGTAAATCGGCGATAAGAATCGAGCTGAATAGCCAGCAGGAATGGTTCATCCATCACATGCGGCAATTTACTAAAATCCTTACGGATTCTTTTACGCTCGGTATAAGAATAAGGCATTGGTACTCTCCAGCACTATTACTGCTAAACGTGGTTTAGTGGTAAACCGTCGGCCAAAGAAGGGCCAACAGCAGTTTCGTTAACGCGATCAGTAATCTCTATCGGTTAACGTGCAATCCATGCAAAGAAAAATCATAGCTTGAGCAATGATTTTGTTAGTGGTTGCCTAGGCACTTGCCAACGGGGCAACAACTAACAAAAGCATTGCGCACTCAGGCTGGAGCAAGACTCCAGCCTGAACACACAAAAACAATTACTTCAGCTCAGCGCTAGCACCGGCTTCAGTCAAAGTTTTAACAGCTTCTTCAGCATCAGCCTTAGAAGCGCCTTCTTTAACAGTAGAAGGCGCGCCATCTACCATTGCTTTAGCTTCTTTCAAGCCAAGACCGGTAATGGTGCGAACTGCTTTGATAACGTTAACTTTCTTCTCGCCAGCGCTGTTAAGCACTACGTCGAATTCAGTTTGCTCTTCTGCAGCAGCAGCATCGCCACCAGCAGCAGGAGCCGCTACGGCAACTGCAGCCTGCGCAGATACACCAAATTTTTCTTCCATTGCTGCAACCAACTCAACAACGTCCATAACGCTCATTTCTGCAATCGCGTCTAATATTTCATCTTTAGATAAAGCCATGACTTAAATATCCTCTATAAAATAGTATGTAAAAGCGTATTACTGCTCTGAATTTTTCGATTTAATTAATGAAAAACTATGCAGCCTCGGCCTCTTTTTTGTCTTTAACTGCTGCCACAACACGCGTTACTTTGGTAGGGACTTCGTTAAATGTACGCACCAGCTTGGTAACTGGGGCCAGTATCACTGACGCAAGCAAACCAAGTGCTTGGTCGCGAGTCGGCAGTGTTGCCAATACATCAATTTTGTCCGCACCGAGTAATTCGCCACCTACTGCTAAAGCTTTTACTTCAAAGTTTTTGTTCTCTTTGGCAAATTCTTTAAACAGTCGGGCACAAGCGCCGGGATCTTCCATTGAAAAACCAAACAAAGAAGGACCAACCAATACAGTGCTTACGCACTCATAGTCAGTATCCGTCAATGCGAGTTTTGCAAGGGTGTTACGCACTACACGCAACTCCACGTTCGCTTCTCGTGCTTTGGCGCGGAGATCAGTCATATCGGTTACGGTCACACCACGTGAATCCGCAACAACTAATGACAGGGCACCACCAGCAGTCTCGCTAACTTCAGCAACAATTTGCTTTTTGCCTTCGAGTCCTAATGCCATGAGATAACTCCTATGCCAGGATCAATAAAAAAGTCACCGAACAATCCATAAAGTATCTAGCCTGCAATACTTCAGCGACTGTTCGAGCAACCACCATTGGTGGATGCGAAATTTTGGAGGATTTCGCGCTCACCATCTGCGTAGGCTGACAACACTCATCAATTAAGCCTGACTGTACTTACACCGCAAAACAAACCGCAATGATCACAAGCCAACAACACCTACGGTCTTTGACGGCCAGCAATTAACCCAAAGGTTAATTGCTGCGCTCCTCAAAGCCCTTTAGAAAGACTGTTAAAAAAATCAGCCCAAAATAGCGCTAACCTTTCGACATCTGCGTGATTTAAAAACCCAAACACCAGCCTTTCGAATTACATAAATTCTATCTAAGCTTCCAACGAAGCCTGATCGATAACCAAACCAGGCCCCATCGTGGTAGAGATAGAGATCTTTTTAAGGTAAATACCTTTTGACGACGCAGGCTTAGCTTTTCTTAAATCGGCCAACACCGCTTCTAAATTCTCTTTGATGGCATTCGCTTCAAAGCCAACACGACCAATTGCACCATGGATAATGCCATTTTTGTCTGCACGATAACGCACCTGACCTGACTTGGCGTTTTTAACTGCATTGGCCACATCCGGTGTAACAGTGCCCGTTTTGGGGTTTGGCATCAGGCCACGAGGCCCGAGGATCTGACCCAACTGACCCACCACACGCATCGCATCGGGAGAGGCAATTACAACGTCAAAATTTAGCTCACCGGCCTTAACCTGTGCAGCCAAATCATCCATACCAACAATGTCGGCACCCGCAGCAGTAGCCGCTTCGGCATTAGCGCCGCTGGTGAAAACTGCAACGCGCACATCTTTACCCGTGCCATTAGGCAAGGTAGTGGCGCCACGCACAGACTGGTCTGATTTGCGCGGATCAATGCCTAAGTTGACCGAAACGTCGATCGACTCTTTGAATTTAACCGTAGAAACTTCCGTCAAAATGGCGATAGCTTCTTCAATTGGATAAGCCTTGCCAGCAACAACTTTCTCGGCAATAGCCTTAGCTCTTTTCGTTAATTTAGCCATCTTTTAACCCTCCACCTCAATACCTGCTGAACGCGCACTGCCTGCGATAATTCGCACTGCAGCATCCATATCGGAAGCATTAAGATCGGCCATTTTAGTGGTTGCGATATCTTCCAATTGCGCACGGGTTACCTTACCAACCTTGTTGGTATTAGGCGTGCCGCTGCCTTTTTGAATGCCTGCCGCTTTGCGCAAAAGCACAGAAGCCGGAGGAGTCTTTTTGATGAAGGTAAAGCTGCGATCGCTGTAAACGGTAATAACAACCGGTGTTGGCAGACCTGGCTCAAGGCTTTGCGTCTCGGCGTTGAACGCCTTGCAAAATTCCATGATATTAACGCCGTGCTGACCTAACGCAGGGCCAACAGGTGGACTGGGATTGGCCTGACCTGCAGGCACTTGTAGCTTGATGTAAGCTTGGACTTTCTTAGCCATTTGGAACACTCCTAAGTTGGGTTCAAACACGCCCCCTCGCCCATTTCACAATGAACTTCGACGCTCCCCTGAAAGAATCGATGCCGCCTACACTGCGACGTTAAATCTGTTATCGCGACTGCAAAGACTCTATCAATTTATATTTGCTCAGGTTTTTTCAACCTGACCAAATTCGAGCTCAACCGGAGTTGAACGCCCGAAGATTAATACCGATACCTGAACACGGCTCTTTTCGTAGTTAACCTCTTCAACGACACCACTAAAGTCGTTGAACGGACCATCCGTTACACGAACCATCTCACCGGGCTCGAACAACGTCTTCGGCTTAGGCGCCTCAGCACCTGTTTGAATTCGCTGCAAAATCTCATCAGCTTCTTTTGTCGTAATAGGCGCAGGCTTGTCGGCCTTACCGCCTATAAACCCCATGACACGCGGAGTCTCTTTAACTAAATGCCAGCTGTCATCGTCAAGTTCCATCTCTACAAGCACATAGCCTGGAAAGAACTTGCGCTCACTTTTGCGCTTTTGGCCAGCCTTCATCTCAACCACTTCTTCAGTGGGAACAAGAATCTCACCAAACTTTTCTTGCATACCGGCTAATTCAATCCGCTCATGCAACGATGTCTGCACCTTTTTCTCAAAGCCCGAGAATGCATGAACTACGTACCAACGCTTACTCATTAAATTACCTTGTGCGCTACCCGTTGTACTCTGCTAATAAGCACGATGCCTATTAACCAATAAATTGCGAGGCCGACCATCCCAAAAGAGTATCGAGACCCCAAAGAATAAAACCTACCACCACCACCACTGCCAAGACCAGCAGCGAGGTTTGCATCGTTTCTTGACGCGTAGGCCAAACAACCTTTCTAATTTCTGTGCGCGCACCTTTCAATAACAACCAAAAAGCCGTGCCCTCAACTGTCTGCAATGCAACCAAGCCCGCCACGATCGCAACTACCAGCAAACCCAGCACGCGATATAATAAAGACTCACCGCCGAAATAAACATTGCCGTAGATGCCAGCTGCGACCAACACTAGCGATAAAGCCCAGAGCCCCATATTCATGGTTGAATTTTTAGTTTCGGCTTTACTCATAGCGTTTTTATCAATACTTCCAAATACTGCTGCTTTTACTTTAAAAAACTCTGCCAACCAAAGAGGCTCATAGAGCCCGCCGACAAAGCGGCTCAGTGCGTCGCCGCGCACACGCGCTAGGTTTGCCAGTTAATGGCAGGCCAGGAGGGAATCGAACCCCCAACCTACGGTTTTGGAGACCGTCGCTCTGCCAATTGAGCTACTGGCCTTTAAACCGACAAACTAGTTACAAACTAACATTACTTCTTAAACTAACGCGCCCGCCCATGCGGGAAGCTTGCTCTCATAACCGCCCATCAAGGGCGGCCTTTAATCAGTGAGCGCAACGGCTGCTAAAGAATCTTCGCAACAACGCCCGCACCTACCGTACGACCGCCTTCACGAATCGCAAAACGCAAGCCTTCGTCCATCGCAATCGGCGCGATCAACTCAACTTTCATCTGGACGTTATCACCCGGCATTACCATCTCAACGCCTTCAGGCAATTCACAAGCGCCTGTCACATCAGTCGTACGGAAGTAAAACTGTGGACGATAGCCTTTAAAGAATGGCGTGTGACGACCACCTTCATCTTTGCTCAACACATACACTTCAGCTTCAAACTTAGTGTGTGGATTGATGCTACCCGGCTTAGCCAATACTTGACCACGCTCTACGTCTTCACGCTTAGTACCACGCAACAACGCACCAATGTTCTCACCAGCTCGACCTTCGTCAAGCAGCTTGCGGAACATCTCAACACCTGTACAGGTCGTCGTTTGTGTTTCTTTAATACCAACAATCTCAACTTCATCGCCAGTATTAACAATACCGCGCTCAACACGACCGGTAACAACCGTACCGCGACCTGAAATAGAGAAGACATCTTCGATGGGCATAATGAATGCACCATCAATCGCACGCTCAGGCTCAGGGATGTAGCTGTCGAGTGTCTCAAGCAGCTTCTTCACCGCAGTAGTACCCAGCTCGTGATCGTCTTTGCCTTCCAATGCCATCAAGGCAGAACCTGGAATGATTGGCGTATCGTCGCCTGGGAATTCGTAGGTATCGAGCAGCTCACGCAGCTCCATTTCTACCAACTCAAGCATCTCGTTATATTCTTCTGAACCGGCACCGCCGCAATCTTCAGCTAGCAAGTCGGCCTTGTTCAAGAACACAACAATATAAGGAACACCTACCTGACGCGACAACAAGATGTGCTCGCGTGTTTGAGGCATAGGGCCATCAGTTGCACCACAAACTAAAATCGCGCCATCCATTTGCGCAGCACCGGTGATCATGTTTTTTACATAATCGGCGTGACCTGGGCAATCAACGTGAGCGTAATGACGCTCTGGCGTATCGTATTCAACGTGTGACGTGGCAATGGTGATACCGCGCGCTTTTTCTTCTGGCGCATTATCGATGCCATCAAACGCAACCGCTTCACCACCAAACTGCTCTGCTGCAACACGCGTTAACGCTGCTGTGAGCGTCGTTTTACCGTGATCAACGTGACCTATTGTGCCCACATTGACGTGGGGCTTCGTGCGTTCAAACTTTGCTTTTGCCACTTTCCTACCCTCTATATAAATAATAAAAAATTAAACGTTATGTTAACCAATGGCCTGGCACAACTTGTACTTAGCCAGCACCTTTCTTAATTACTTCATCAGCCACGTTTCTCGGCGCTTCAAAATATTTCAGAAACTCCATAGTAAACGTTGCACGACCCTGAGTAGCCGACCGCAGATCAGTCGCATAACCAAACATTTCTGCCAACGGGACCTCAGCGTTGATAACCTTACCCGAAGCATTTTCATCCATGCCTGCAATCATACCGCGACGGCGGTTTAAGTCACCTACCACATCGCCCATATTTTCTTCAGGCGTTACAACCTCAACCTTCATGATTGGCTCCAGTAATACAGCACCACCTTCGGAGGCCAACTTCTTGGTCGCCAACGATGCCGCTACTTTAAAAGCCATTTCATTGGAGTCAACATCATGGAAAGACCCATCATACAAAGTTGCTTTAAGACCAAGCAACGGATAACCGCCTAGAACACCATTTTGCATTTGCTCGGCAATGCCTTTCTCTACCGCAGGGATATATTCCTTGGGTACCGTGCCGCCAACAATCTCATTGACGAACTCAAGGCCTTCGGCATTGGAGTCTTCGGCTGGTTCGAACTTCACCCATACGTGACCATACTGACCGCGACCACCCGACTGTCGAACAAATTTGCCTTCGATGTCACACGTGTTACGAATCGCTTCTCGATACGCCACCTGCGGCTTACCAATATTAGCTTCTACACTAAACTCGCGACGCATACGGTCGACAAGAATATCCAAGTGCAATTCACCCATGCCTGAAATAATGGTTTGGCCTGACTCTTCGTCAGTCTTAACGCGGAATGATGGATCTTCTTGCGCTAACTTGCCTAAAGCAATACCCATTTTCTCTTGATCAGGCTTAGATTTGGGCTCCACTGCTACCGAAATAACCGGCTCAGGAAACTCCATGCGCTCTAGCGTGATGATCTCATCCGGCGAACACAATGTGTCACCAGTCGTCACATCTTTTAGACCGATACCCGCAGCGATGTCGCCTGCCAATACCTGCTTGATTTCTTCACGATTATTCGCATGCATTTGCACCATACGACCAATACGCTCTTTTTTACTTTTAACAGGGTTAAAAACGCTATCGCCCGAGTTAAGCGTACCCGAATAAACGCGGAAAAACGTGAGCGTTCCTACGAATGGGTCCGTTGCGATTTTAAAGGCCAACGCAGAAAAAGGGGCGTCGTCGTCAGCTTCACGAATTGCGCTTGTTTCGTCTTTATCATCAAGGATCCCCTCGATGGCTTTGACTTCTGCAGGCGAAGGCATGTATTCAATAACTGCATCCAACATGGCCTGGACGCCTTTGTTCTTAAACGCAGAACCGCCCAATACTGGTACGATTTCGTTAGCTAGCGTTCGTGCCCGAATACCGGCTTTAACTTCCTCTTCGGTAAGCTCACCACCTTCTAAATACTTTTCCATGAGCTCGTCATTCGCTTCAGCAGCGGCTTCAACCAAGTGTTCATGCATCTCTGCACAGACATCCTGCAGGTCAGCAGGAATATCTTCGTATTCGAAGGTTGTACCCATATCTTCCTCGCTCCAGATGATCGCTTTCATCTTAACGAGGTCGACAACACCTTTAAATTCTTCTTCAGCACCAATAGTCATCTGCAATGGAACTGGGTTAGCACCAAGACGCTCTTTCAATTGATCAACAACCATTTGGAAGTCGGCGCCTGCGCGGTCCATTTTATTAACGAACACCATTCGCGGCACTTGGTACTTGTTGGCTTGGCGCCAAACTGTTTCAGTTTGCGGCTGCACGCCAGATGATCCACACAAAACAACGACAGCACCATCCAACACACGCAGTGAACGCTCAACTTCAATAGTGAAATCTACGTGCCCCGGGGTATCAATGATATTGACACGATGCTGGTCAAACTGCTGCTGCATACCTGCCCAAAAGCAAGTAGTCGCTGCTGATGTGATAGTAATGCCGCGCTCTTGCTCCTGCTCCATCCAATCCATCGTGGCGGCGCCATCATGCACCTCACCAATTTTATGAGACAGACCGGTATAAAATAAAACTCGCTCGGTAGTGGTGGTCTTACCTGCGTCAACATGCGCGCAGATACCAATATTACGATAGCGACTAATGGGCGTTTTACGTGCCACGATGGCTACTCCTAAACAAAAATAAATGTAAACGCTGTGGCTAGTTAGGTCAGCAGAACTGGCCTGACTAACAACATACGCAGAATAAAACTAGAATCTGAAATGCGAGAACGCTTTGTTGGCTTCGGCCATACGATGCACGTCTTCTTTTTTCTTAACGGCGGCGCCCTTACCTTGCGCAGCATCAAGAATTTCACCCGCTAAGCGTGCAGGCATAGATTTTTCACCACGACCACGCGAATACTCAACCAACCACCGCATAGATAACGTTTCGCGTCTCGAAGGGCGCACTTCTACCGGCACCTGATAAGTAGCACCACCTACGCGGCGAGACTTAACTTCAACCGTGGGTGCAATAGTTTTGAGCGCTTCTTGAAATGACTCAACCGGATCGTTACCCGATTTTTCTTTAACGATATCCAGAGCACCATAGACAATGCGTTCAGCGACAGATTTTTTACCGCTGACCATCAAATGGTTCATGAATTTAGCGAGAGTGATATCTCCGTACTTAGGATCAGGTAGGATTTCTCGTTTGGCGACGACGCGTCTTCTTGGCATGGTGCTTCCTCGTTCAGGCTACCCAAGACTCGTTGCAAAACTATGACAGTGCTTCTTGTCGTGCTTTACAACCGCTTGGCCTTACTGTTTTGATACTGGCTGCGCATCGTTCGCGCTGCGTCATATTTTCAGATGGGGTAATAAATACCTTGGGTTGGCCGATTACTATGAATGAAAATGTTTACCAAAACATCTCTGCTTTGGCACCGAAGTTTTTACTATCATGGCCACAGATTTTGCTGCAGCCGCTTAACTAGGTTTCTTACTCGAGTGACTCGCTAGCGCCGCTTACTTAGGTCGCTTAGTACCGTACTTCGAACGCGCCTGACGTCGATCAGCAACACCTTGCGTATCGAGGGTACCGCGCACTGTGTGATAGCGCACACCCGGCAAATCTTTAACTCGACCACCGCGAATCAGTACCACGCTGTGCTCTTGCAAATTGTGTCCTTCACCACCGATGTAAGAAGAAACCTCAAAGCCGCTGGTTAACCGTACACGGCAAACCTTACGCAGTGCCGAGTTTGGCTTCTTTGGTGTGGTGGTATAAACGCGTGTACAAACACCGCGACGTTGTGGACAGGCTTCTAAAGCCGGTACGTCGGTTTTTTTGATTTTGCGTTTTCTCGGCTTACGAACCAACTGGTTGATCGTCGCCATGCAAATTTACTCCAAAATTCAATAAGTTAACTGGTTTTACCCGCTTCCTACCCCGCCCTATTGTGCGAAGTTAAAGAGAAACTGACAGATATACGTATTACTGCGAAATCCGCGGAGCGCGAATTCTATAGAGTTGCTGTAGGTGCGTCAACAGCCGCCGCTAAAATAGCCTCTTAGTCGGTAATTTAAGCCGCGATCAAGCGTATGACTTAACCGGCTCACTTTGGCTGACGCTCTCAAGCTCAGCATCCAACTCAGCTTCCAATTCAGGCTGAACCAGTGCATGATCAGCCATGTCGTCGTCAATCATCAGGTCATTGACCTTGTCATGCAGTAACCGAGCCGCTGCCTCGTCCACTGCATTGGCAAGACCCGGCTGACCATAATAAACGCCGCGAACGTGTAAATAACCGGCAATAGCCTCAAAAAAAGCATCGGTCAAAGCCTTTTCTGGCTTGCGTAATTCAACCCAAAACCGATCAAGATTTTCAGCAACCAAACCCTTCACACGATAGATAGCTTCGCCCAACACACAAACGGGCTTCAACCGACGTAAGGCCCAGATACCCACCGTGCTATTAATGGTCACAACGCCTTGAGCACCATCAATCAAGCGATCCAGCGAACCGCCATCGACATAAACCACACGCCCACCCAACTCATATTCGTGGGCCAGCCGATCGCAGAAGCGCCGCCAATTGATCAAACCCGGGTCAAGAGGATGAATTTTCACCACCAATTTCATAGCCGCCGGAGCATGCTTCGCAAATGAGACTAAGACGTCGTTAATTGCATGCTGCAAATTGTCAAACTGAGAATAGGCGCGAATTTGAAAATCATTTTGCATCTGCAACGGCAAAACC
>Ga0208660_1000741_pt1 | contig 13276 bp, 14 predicted proteins | sample DEB08_DNA_13_FD_184527 | JGI IMG/M metagenome (GOLD analysis project Ga0208660, IMG submission 184527) | Aqueous microbial communities from the Delaware River and Bay under freshwater to marine salinity gradient to study organic matter... | ecosystem: Environmental > Aquatic > Marine > Coastal ... | reverse complement strand
CAAACTTTCAGCCCTTTCAATTTTTTCATTAAATTCTTTAGAACCTTGTAATATTTTGTTAGTTCGAAGCCAGTCTTGTATTTCTGTTAATTCAATCTGACACCTTTCAGTATAAGGTACAAATTCATTTTTAAGTGCATCTGGGTAAAACTTCATAATCTTGTTTTTTTAGTTGTTATAGGTTAAAGGAGCACTAGGCTCCTGTTAGTTAAAATAATGTTATCTCGTTTCCAACTACTTTTACATTAAGTACACTTTTATTTAGGTTTCTACAGTCAATTATTATTTGACTTGCAATAGGTGTAATTTCTGATATTGGACAATTTGCTTTTTTAAGTAAACTTTCTAAATGAGTAAATTTTTGGTGTGTTGTCATAATCTTGTTTTTTTAGTTGTTATTAATTCGTTTACAGTGGTAAATATACAACAATAAACTAAACGCACAAATTTTTTTTAACTTTCTTTAATTTTTTCGTTATCTAATATATATAAATTAAAGCCGTACGGGGCTAGTTCAAGAAGTTCTTGCATTGTTTGCCGGCTGCTAGTAATATCAAATTCTCCGTCTTTGTTTATGTCGTAGAAGTCAGCACCTACGGCAATACAACCTTTTAATTGTGTGTAATAGTTTGCCGGGTGTATTAGAATGTAATCGCGTTGAAATACATTTTCTAAAATATAATGGTTGCCGTATTTTTTTGAGTGCCTAGGTTTTACCGTGTAACGTTTTGAAGGTATGCGGCTAACATTACGCTCGTTATTTTTGTTCGGAAGTTCTAACGTGCAACATTGGTAAATTAAGTCAAAACCAAAAAACAAAAATAGGCTTCCTAAAGTTTGGTTTTCGTTTTCTTCGTTTCTTATTAGAACCGCTTTATACATTTTTATTTTTTTTATACGTTAAATAAAATTTATATAAAGTATAAGAAATACCAATAACTAAACCCGTAACCCTTAAAATTGGCTCTAGTTCCGTAAGGCTTAAACCAATAGCGGCCGAGTTTACAATTATGCTTTCTGTTGTGTCTTTATCCATTTTTTAAATTTTTATAAGTCTTAAACGACCGCCCAGCACTTGCGTTGTGCTTCTATCTGTTTGTACTAATAAACTAACGTATTCACCTACTACGGTTGTGTAAGCTGTTGGAAGTGCATTTATTGTATTTGTTGTTCCTGTGTTAACTAACCCCGATGTAGTGCTGTCAAATGGACTAATTTTTAACGCTAAAGGTCGGCTTGAATTAGTATAAACTTCATAAGCGACTAATCTATATCCTATCGGTAAATAACTTGAAGCAATACGCATAGGCGCCCGGCTGTCAAAACCGTTCATTACTGTGTCTGAACCGTCCCTAGAATATATAAAATATCGGCTTGTATCTCCTAAATGAAAATCTTGAGCCGTTAAGAAAAACCAAAGTTCGTCGGTGTTAGGTTCGAAATAACTCCTATGCCCTATGTTAGTACCAAAAAAATGACTGTTTGTATTTGTAACATATAAATTATTGGAAGTTGGAAAGTATCGAAACGCCGTTTCTCCGCCAAAATTACCGCCGTCGTTAAATTGTACGCTATTGGTTGGGCTTGCTGGTGTACCGCCTCCGCTTGCGTTAATTGTAACGTTACCCGTACCACTTGCCGGGCTTATTGTTACATTTGTACCGGGTATTATTTGCGTAACACCGCCACCGCTTCCGGTTATTCTATTTGATAAATCCCAAGTTTGAACAAGGCACAAAGAACCTTTTAAATAAGGCGCTAGGGTTGTAAAATTAGCGTCTATTTGCGTGCTTCCCTCTAAACTTTCGGCCGTTGCTGTAATTTCTAAAGCGTTATTACCAAACTTATCGCAAAGTATTAATTTTTGACCGTTGTAAACTTTTCCGCGTGTATAGGCAACATCAAATTTTGTGTGCGAAGTTCCAGCAAGTAAATCCTCGTCAACTACGCCAATAATTTTATCATTGTATACAGTTTTTGTAATTGCCCCCTCGGGTGTGTAAAAATTAGCGGTATTAAAACCGGGGTTGCCTATTTGAGAAAATGCCGGCGTTCCTGTGCTGCCCGGATCAGTTTCGCCGGGAAAATCCGGGTAAAATAAATCGGTTGTGTCTTCGTAAAGTGTAGCGTTGCTTATATTTAATTTATACCAACTGCCCGAAGTTTCGTCTGTTGCGGCTGTATAAGTCCCCTCAATAAATATAAAACGTTCCATAAAACCGCCTAAAGTAGAACGGTATTTTAATGGTCGCGTAGGCAAAAATTTACTAAATAATATAGTACCGTTTAATATTGTTGTAGGTTCGTCGCTAGTCCTCATATATTCATTAAGAACTAATTGCGTTAGGTTTTTATAAGTTGTACCCGCGCCAATATCAAAACCGCCTGTGTCTATATAAGTGCCCCCGCTTGTTTTAAGTCTAACGGTGTGTTGTGTGCTGTCTTCTTCGTATAAATTACCTAGTACAAAACTGCCTAGGTCTTTGTCTGTGTTTTCGTTGTCGGGCGTTTGTCCGGAAATATATAAACTCCCGTTTGTATTTTCTGCATCGTTTCCAATTGTACCCTCGGTTAAACTAGAAATTATAGGCGTTTGTTTTATTTCTATTGTTCGTGTGGTCGGTTGCTGTGTATAATTTAAACCACTTGAAACCGGCATATTGAACGTATTCAAGTTTTGTATAAGCGTAACAATTGGCGTGCTAGTACCCGGATAGTTTACTGTATTACTAGGAAGCTGCCAAAAATATATTTTACCCGCAAGTTTAAATTGAACTTCGCCGAAAACGTCCAAAGCTGGCAAAGGTAAATTTATAGTAATTGCATTTGTTACAGCCGTATCAGAACCCGTTGGCGTGTTAGATGTATAATTTGTTATTATACCCTCTGTTTGTGTTAAAAATTGGTATTGTTCTGTGTCAGTAATTCCAAACCCGGAAGCAAGGAAAAACTCTGAATTGGGGTTTGTGTTCCATTCCCAACCGATTGAAGATGTGCCACCCCAAGCGCCGTTTGAACTTAGATACTTATTACCTACTTTTAAGGTGCAAGCAATTACGCCCGTTTGAAAACTATTTTGTTGCGCGTTTGGTGTAACTGTGTCCGGCCAAATTTCAGTAAGCCTAACGGATAAATTTAAGTTTAAATTTGTTAAGCCTTGGTTTACAAAGCCAATGGTTGTAAGGGCGTTGTAGTCGTTATCCGGGTCAAATATTGCGGTTACGTTACCTTTTTTATAAGTACCTCGGACGGTATTTAATTCCGGTATTGAAGAATAAGAAGCGCCACTTTTTAAATGCGCGTAAACACTTGACAAACTAAAATCGTTTTCTATTGTATAGGGTATAAAAGTTGTTCCGGAATTTAGTCTAAATTCTGTTGCTGTTGTGTCGGGTGTATTACTTTGCCAATAGACCGGCGCATCGTTTACAAGTGCGTTGTCGTGTATTATATTGTAAAAATTATCTGAATATATTAAACTAAGCCCAAAACTTTTTAAAACGCCGTTAAACTCAACTAAATAATTTTTTATTGTGTTTGGTTGGTTTCCTTGGTTGCTTACAAAAACATTTCTGTTGTAAGTTATTAAACGCATTGTGTTTGTACTCGTTGGCGTATAAACTAAATTTTGCGGCCAAAAATTAAAAAGCGTTTTTATACTGAACGTTTGAATTGGCAAGCTTGTAATATCGAATAAATCGTAAAATATTTTTAAAGGGTTATATAAATCTTTGTAATCAAATGCGCCGTCAGTTTGTAGCGTGTTGTTGTATTTGCTTTGTAATCTATTAAGGCTATCTGTACAAGTAACTTGCGTTATAAAAGGATAAAAATTATTACTTTTTTTATTATATGCTGGTTTTACCCAGCCTGTATAATATACATTATTATTAGACTCCTTTACAACAATATAAAATTCGCCCTCTGTATAGCTTAGTATTTCGTTTATTGCGTCGCGATCTGTTTCATTTTCTATTATAAAGCCAAAGGTTAATTTTGACGTTTTAATTTGACTTAGTTTTTCGTCTTTTCCTTTATTCCATTTAACCTTAAAACCGTCAGCGCGAAGTTTAAATTCTGTTTCGTTTCCGGCTGTTAACGTTTTAGCTTTTATTTCAATAGTCCACTCCTTATTTGTAACCTTTGAATAAAACGTACTTGTATAATATAAACTACTCATTTTTTTATGTTTTATTTATAGCCCCTAAGTGAACTGTTCCCGCTTCTAAACCGTAACTTGCGCCGTTTGTATCCGCTGCAAGTTGGTTATCTATTGCAAGTATCATATCGGCACCGCTTAGGGTAAATTGACCTTGTAAACGACCGCCACCGCCTAGCGCGTGGTTTGGTACAATGTTTCCGCCTGTATTACTCATAAATAATTCGGGGCCGTTTTCTCCTACCATGTAAGGCGTACCGCCGGCAACAGGGCCGCCGCTTGCTCTACCTTGTAAACTTCCCGAAAGTATATCTTTGAAGCCCATTGCCCCGGCTTTAAAACCGGAAGCTGCACCTAGTCCCGGTATCATTGCAAAGAGTGCCGCAAGTATAGCCGCTTGTACTATTAAAGCAATTATTTGTTTTAGCATATCGGCAAATATTTGCTTAAAGGCTTGACCGAACTTTTGACCGCTTGCAATAGCTTGCCCCATACCGGCCGCGAAGTCAGAAACCATAGCAACGCCAAACTCTTTAGAGCTGGCAATTAAGCCGTCGAACTTACCTTTAACAACTGTTAACGCACCCGTTAAAGTACCGCCGCCTTCTTCGCCGCCACTTTCTTCGCCGCCCTCGCCACTTGACTCGCCACTTTCGCCGCTTGACTCTGAACCGCTACCGCCACCGAAACCAATAACCGCACCTATCCCACCTAAAGCCGACTTTGCTTTGTCTGCTGCGTTACTTACCGCCTCGCCAAAACTTCCGAACTCGTTTTTATAGGTTTTAGTTTCAACTTTTAACTTTTCTAAACCGTCGACCATTTCGTCAAACGGGTTTGTTATTTTTTCTCTACCGAAGAAATCTAAAATTTCGTTAAAGCCGTCTAGTAATAAACTCAAAGGGTTAAATTGAATAAACCATTGCAACATTTGAATTATAGCATTTTGCCACCAACCAATATCGCTAAACCTTTCTTTAAAGGCTTCTAAATTATCGACTACATAAACAAACCCAGCGGCTAAAGTTGCAATAGCTATTACAGCCAAACCAATAGGGGACGCAATTGCGCCAAGTAAAGCAATAAGCGGCCCGAGTGTAGCGGCTAGGGTTGCAAAGGTTAAAATTGCAATTTTGATACCGCCGTCTAAATTAGTCCACGCAGTAACTAAACCAATTACAAAGTTTGCTAGTTTTTCAATAACCGGCAAAATTAATTCGCCGAATGAAATAGCTAGCCCCTCGGTTGCGCTTTTTAGCCTTGTCATTGTACCGGCTAAACCTTTCATTTGTTGGTCTGCGACTTTCTTAGCTGTCCCGCCGCTATTTTCTAACGTACCGGTTAAGTCAGACAAACCACTAGATCCCTCTTTCATTAAAGCCAATAAACCCGGGCCGGCTATTTTTCCAAACTTGCCCATTATATCGGAAGTTGACAAACCTTTACTTTCTAGTTGTGCAAGTTGGTCGCTTAACGGTATCATATTCCCGGCTGCGTCGTATATTGACAAACCTAAACTTTCGCTTTGTTCGTCTAACTGTACTAAAATATTTTTTAAAGATGTCCCGGCGGCGCCCCCTTGTATACCGGCGTTAGATAGCAAGCCAATTGCCGCGGTTGTTTCTTCTATTGAAACCCCGAACCCGGAAGCCACCGGCGCCGCGTTTGCCATTGCTTCGCCAAGCTGGTTTAGGTCTGTGTTGCTATTGGTAAACCCGGCCGCGAGTACGTCAACAAATTGACCTAAGTCTTTAGCTTCGGCACCGAAACCGCTCATTACATTAGAGGCAATATCTGCCGCCGTTGCTAGTTCTAAATTACCGGCCGCCGCTAGGTTTAAAGTTGCCGGCATCGCGTCCATAATTTCTTTAGCGTCAAGTCCGGCCATACCTAGGAAACTCATAGCGTCCGCGGCTTGACTTGCCGAAAATTGCGTTGTACGTCCTAACTCTTTGGCTTGGGTGTCCATTGCTTTAAAGTCCGCCGTCGTTCCTTTTGTAACGGCTTTAACTTTATTCATTGACTTTTCGAAATTAGCCGCAGCCATAACCGCACCCGTACCAATAGCCAACAAAGGCGCGCTAAGTCCAACGCTTAAAGACTTGCCCACGCTTCTAAGTTTTGCGCCTGTTTGGTTGAAAGTCTTAGCCGCTAACTTCATTTTCGACGTGAAGTCTGTAATGTCTGCGCCTAGTTTTACGTTTACGTTTTTCTTGCTCATTTCTTAAAGTGTTTAGCTCGTTCGCTTAAATACTGTAAACGCTCGGCGCTCATTTTCTCGGTTTTTGTTTTTTTCTTTTCCCACTCAAACGGCCAAAGTTTTTCCGGCTTTATACCTTTACCGTTTTTAGTGCTTGGCATTAATAACGTACTTGCCAAAAGTCTAAACCTATACCACTCGTTACGGTCGCGCTGTTCTTCTAAGTTTTCAAAACCTCGAAGCGTGTTTTCAAATTCACGCGGCGTTAGTTCGTCGAGCTGGTTTGGAGTAAGGTTAAGCCAGCCAAACGCGATAGTTTCTAAGTCGTCAAAAGTAGAAGCGTCTTTTCGCGGCTTGCTTACCTTACTATTTTCTAAACCTTTTTTTTTGTGCCTTTACTTGCACCGGCTAAAGACTCAGTAAATACCGCAAGTACTTTGTCCATTGCTTTGCCGTCTTCGTCTAGTAAGTCGGCCACGTCGTCAATAGTTAAATCGAAATTTGTCTTCGTTACCCTTGCACCGTCTTTTAAGCCAGCCCAAACAAGCGCAAGCGCTTGCGTTATGTTCATACTTTCGCCTAGTGTACCAAGTTGCCCAAGTGTTACGCCGGTCGCGTCTGTAAAAGCCCGTAAGGCTGCAAAGCCATATTTTACGGGATAGTCTTTTTTGTTTATAATAACTAGTTTAGCTTTCATCTATATAAAGTCAGTTTGTGCAAGTACACCGGTTCCAGCTAACGAAATTGAAAAACTAGATTGGTCTTCTGTACCGCCTGTTAAACTTAAAGAACTTACAAAAGCCGAACCGCTATAATAAACGTTACTATCAGCGGCCGAACCGCCGTTAATTGTAAATTCTAACGTTACCGCTGTCCGTCCTAGTGTCGCGTCGCCTATGTGGTTCCAAAAGTCTTGAAAAGTTTTTGTAGAGGCTTCCGTTTCATTTCTGTATAGTGCATCGCAAGAAACCGACCAGCTACGTAGGCCGCCAATGATAGCTTTCCAACCGCCCGACTCTTTATTTGTTTGGTCGATTTCTTCCATTGAAATGTCAAGCGAGCAAGTCGTTGCGCTTCCAACAATTACTTCATTTACTCCGGGTGTACCTACTTTTAAAATTAAGTCTGTACCGTTTAATAATCCTGTTGCCATTTTATTTTTGTGTTTAGGTTAATTAATATAAAAAATTATTTTAATACTCGAGCTTGAAAACTCAAAGTATTTAAGTAGTATTTTCGTTCCTTGTTATAGTCTTCGCTTGAACTTTGTAAACTTATACCGTCAATTTTTAAACTGTTGTAAGTTCCATTTGCGGCGGTGTCTAGTGCGTCGCTTACCGCTTGCGCTAAACCTACGTTCTGAAAATAGATCCGATTAACGCAATAAATAGAAAAGTCAACGACGTACAAAGGTGCGCTGTTTAGTGTTCTGTTTCTTTTTGTATATACCGGGTTAACGCTATCTATTTCATATATAACGCACACTTCCGGGTTAGTTTGTTTTAACAACGGCGCGGGTTGTATTTTATTAACGCTCATACCGTTAATTTGTAATAAAGCATAATTATTTTTGAGTATATCAAAAATTGCTTTTCCCATAGATAAACCAACACTTAAAGCCATTATTTTAATTTATTTAGTTTCTTATTTAACATTTTAATTAAATGCTGGTTTACTTCATTTAAAGCTTTAGTTTTGTTTTTTTCAAAAGCCCTTTTAATATTGTGTTGCTCGTCAAAACTAACGTCGTAATTTTGTTTTCCAACTTCAACTAAATGCGCGTGGTATCCGTTAAAGTTTCCATAGTAACGCGGCCCGACTAAAATAAACGGCCGACCTTTACGGCTTTTAATTTTTTTAATTATGCCTATTGACTTGCCAAGGTTTCCGGTTACATTATTTATATTTTTACGTATGTCGTTAATTAAAGGCTTCGCCACTTTTTTAAGCGCTCGTTTAATTTCGCTGTCTTTTATTGCGTCCCTACCTAAACCCCTTAATATAGTGTCTAGTTCTTTGTCGCCTGTTATGGAAAACTTTGGTATCAATTTAACGCCGTATGTGCTTTGATTAATATTGTTTGCTGGTTGCCTTGTCCTAGCATATTAATAGAACTAATATAATAAGTTTCTGTTTGATAAGTAATAGTATTATTTTTTGCTAGTTGTGAAATAAAAATTTCATATCTATATGTAAACTCTACATTTTTTATAAGGTTGCTAACTTCGTCGTTTATTTCGTCTTTTCCTGTTAGCCATTTAACCGAAGCAAATCTAACATAAGGCGTGCTTGCTGTTTCAACTATTTCGCCGAAGTCGGTTTGTTGTGTCGTTGACTTTATATTTATTTGTGTCTTATGTCGAAATTGTCCCGGCTGCATTTACCAAATATAATTTTTATAATTATTTATAATTGACCTATACCCAAAAGGTAACTCATCAACTTTTAAAAACGTTACAGGGCTGCGGTTGTCGTAATAGTGTTGTATAAGCATATACATAGCCATTTTTAAAGGAAGTATATTTTCTTCGTCGTACGGCTCAACTGAATAATTTATTTGTATAGCATTAATTCTATCGTATAAATTAGGCGCGTTAACTATTTGTATTCTATTTAACCCGTTATGTTCAGCAATAAAAAAATCAATGTCTTGCGTTAAATATGCAAAAGTATTTGAACTGTCGTAATATCTCAAAGTAAAAGTACCGGTTAAACTACCCGGGTATTTTAAATATATTATATTGTCTTGCGGCCACTTGTCGCGAAATTCTACAATATCAGTTTCAACGCATACTTGGTTTGTATCGTTTAAAACTTGAACTTTTGCAATTTTAATAAGTTCAGTAATATAGTCGTTGTCTTCTGTAAAATCAACACGCAAATAATTTTTAGCTTCGTCTAAACTTATAAGCTGGTTTGTCGTTGCGTCAACTTGTGCTTGTGCGGCCATACTTTAAAATTTAAAAAAAAGGGCAAGCGGTTAAACTCGCCCTTTTATAAATTAATTAATTACGCTATTTCGGCTTTAACTAATGAAGTTGTGTTAGCTGTTACGTGCGCAGCTTTACCGTCGTTTAATGAAACAACAACAAGCCTCGAGATACCTTTGTGAGCGTCTGTATATCTATCAGAGATAATATCCAAACCGCCAAACGTTGCAAGGTGTACGTCGCTCATGTCGCCGAACATTGCCGCCTGTGTTTGTGCTGTACCAACGTTAGAACTAACATAGTAGTTATATCCGTTAATTTGCTTATTAGCCCAATCAATAAAAGCGCCATTGGTATAATCAAGTCCAGCTTCGGCCTTTAATTTTGCAATTACTGCCGGGTTAAATAGGTAAGAAAAACGACCGCTTGCCGGGTTGTAGTTTCTTGTCAATATCATTGACTCCATATTAATAAGATCGTCAGTAGCTACGTTAGAACCTACGGCCGGTGAAACTGCGTCAGCCGTTGCATAAATAGAAGCCGGGGCGTTTGCGTTTAAATCTGCCGAGCCTAAAAGAGCTTTTTCCCAAGTTGCCGAAATTGAACGCGCCATATTGCGTTGAAGTGCCGCTTCTGCGCTTGCGTTTTGCGTCATCATTTCAGCGCTCATTGAAACAACTGAAATAAGTTTTTTAGGGCTTAGAGTGATGTTTGTTAAAGCACCTGCAGCCGCTTGACCGCTTCCGCCGTCCTCAGCTAAATAACCGCTATTAATATCAGCTATAATTGGAAACTTACGGTCTGCGCTAATTCCGGAATAGAAGTTTGCACCCGCTTGAACTAAAACAGAGTTTGCTTGTAATTGGTCAATAAACGAACCAACGTCTGTCGGGTTAACTTGCGCCGCTGCCGCTGGTAAATCTGCTCTTGACTCTAAAACTATTGACGGAATACCTACGCCACGGAATAAACGACTTTTGTTTTCGTTTCTTGCTTCTTGGTGTAGTTCTCTTACAAGACCGTCCATTTGCCCGTTGTATGCCGCCGTTGCCGCAGCTGTAAAGCTAAAACGTTTTAAATCTTTGTCAGTTTTACCAACGTTTTGAGTTTCAAACGTTACCGGTACAATAGGCGTCTTTGAAAGTTGCATTGAGCGTTCAAGTCTTGAAACTCTTTGAGTCATGTCGTCCGCAGTTTTTTCGTTTTCGTCAAACGTTGCTTGCTCGTCAAGGTTCAAATTTCTGTCTTCGCTTTCAGCGTTTTCAATTAAATTTTGCATAACAGACAAAGCCGCTTGGCGCTCGTCTTTTAATTGCTTTAAAGTCTTTTTCATTTTAGAAAAGTTTTAAATCTTAATTTATTTTTAATTAGTCCCAAATCTTTAGTTTTAGCATTCTTGTAAATATCCAAAGACCGAACCGCTGCGCTTGTTTGTGGATAAGCCGGCCTAGTAACTAGACTTACATCAATAAGCCTTTTTACTTCCTTTACTTCTCTTACAAAACCGCGTTCGCTTTCTTGCCATTTGTCTGCGTCTACAATAAACCCAAAACTCATTTTTGAGATGTCGCCGCGCTTCATAAGTTCGACGGTATCCTTTGCCGCTTGGGTGTTCGGCATTTTTATCTCTGAAATTAAACCGCGTTCGTCTGTGCTTAGTTTCAACGTTCCCGAGCTGGTACGCCCAAAAACAATATTATTATCGTGGTTCAATAATGCAACAACGTCGTTTGTTAATACGCCGTTAAATGCATTTCTGTTAATAGTTTCTTTAAATCCGCCTAAATCTTCGCTCAAACTATCAAAAACAGCCGCGTAACCTCTTACAATAACGCCGTCGCTTGTTTCTTCGGCTCTTAGTTCTGCGCAATCGAATTGCCGAACTTCTAATTTATTTTTTTGGTTCTTCATTTTCTATCGGTGTTTTTGGTGCTGGCTTTTCGACTTTTACCTTGTCTTTGGTGTTCAACATATTCATAGGTACGTAATAACTATCGCCGTTCGCCTCGTCGTTCATATTTTCCTTGCGTCTTATTTCGTTTGGACTTATTGCGCCAACTTGGAATAGTTTGCTGTAATACTCCGCCCTGCTTTTTGAGTCCCCTCTTAATAAAGCGCTAACATTATGCTCAAAATATGTTTTACCTTTGTTATTTTCAAAGATTAACTTTTTGTTAAACTCCTGTTCTATTTTATTTGCAATCGGGTTAATAGTATGCGTAATAAATTCAGTCGCTTGATGTTCGATATTCGAAAAAGTCGCGCGCTCGAGATCCCCCAATAAATGCGGCGGTACTCTAAATATTCTACTAATTTCTAAAATACTAAATTTTCTAGTCGTCAAAAATTGGCTGTCTTGCGGGCTTAATTGGATCGGTTTGTAGTCCATTCCTTCCTCTAGTACCGCCGTTTTAAAGCCGCCAGCATACCCACTGTGGTAAGTGCGTTGCCATTGTTGGGAAAGTGTTTGCATTGCGTCTGCGCCTAGGTTACCCGGGTGTTTTAAAACTCCGCTAATTTTTGCACCGGACTCGAAAAAGTTTTTTCCGTAAGTTTGGGCCGCAATACCTAAAGCAATATTATCGCGTGCAGCGGTTAAACGGCTGCGCCCTATATATCCGTCGCTAGGCATATCGGGTATATGTATAATATCTGAACTATCAAACTGCCCTTTTTCCCTAAGTTCGTAAATTAAACGACCATTAATAAATTTTGGCGTTACTTGGTCGGGGTGTATTAATTGCAAAGAAATAGGTAAGCCCCTTGCGTCGCGTTCAATATGTGCGTAAGCGTTACCGTATAAAAGCAATGTATTTATAAAACACTCAAAAAATATAAATTTAGTTTGGAAAACGTTTGGCTCATTATTAACCAAAAATTGTAAAGGGCTATCATTATAAACTTCGCGGCCTTTATTAGTTTTTTTATAGTAGTTAAACGGCAATTGGCTAATCGTTTCAGAAATAACCCTAACAGCAGCATAAACAGCCGAAAAGGCTAAAGCGGTGTCCGGTGTTACAAGTACGTTTTTCGGATCTAAATTTAAGCCAAGCGCATAATCTAAATAGTTGCGCTTTTCTTCTTTTTTAGTTTTAAAAAAATCAAATATTGCCATTCAAGAACATTTTTTTGCAATTTACGAAAAATTGATTTATATTGCAAGCGTTTTTTTAGTTTTAATAGCCTACTAGATTGAGCCGTTTTGCGGCTCTTTCTTTTTTTTATATAGTAAAAAAACCGCCTTTATCCCTTTTGTATTTGCTTTCAATTTCTTTTTCGCTGAACATTTCTTCTCCTACGGCCATACATAGCGCCGCAATAGTGTCAATTTTGTCGGTTGACTTGTCTTTTGCCGGCTTAATATTACCGGCTGGATCTGTCATTAATTGCACGTTTCCAAATTGCCAACGCATAACCGGACAGTTAAAATATATAAAATCTTTAGTTAAAATTTTGCTTTCTATTTCTTTAGTCGGCGGGCTTAATGACTTGTAACCCATACCAAAAGCGCTCATTTTTAGCCCCTCTTCAATACATTCAATAACAAGTTGCGAACTATTCCAGCGGTCAAAAGCTATACTTTGAACGTTGTATTTTTCGCAAATCTCAAATATTTTAGCTTTTACAAAATTGTAGTCGGTAACGTTTCCGGGTGTTACCTCTAAATACTCAGCCCATTCTTTATAATTAACGCCGTCTTTACCGCCTGTGCGCCCCTCAAATTTGTCTTCGGGTAAAAAAGTCCAATGCTTACAAATAATTTTTTCGCCTATTCGCCAAGCTAAAACAAAGCTAGTTAAATCGCGAACGCTCGCCAAATCTAAACCGCCGTAAGCGGGTGCGCTTAAAAGTAAATCGTCGGGTACTGTTTCGTTACAGGCAACAATATCTTTATCATTAAGCCAACGCGTTTCTGCGGTTGTGAATTGGTTTAAATGTAAACGACGAAATATATTTTCATAGCTTGGTATTGTGTCGGCTTTGGCG
>Ga0208660_1000736_pt1 | contig 13301 bp, 4 predicted proteins | sample DEB08_DNA_13_FD_184527 | JGI IMG/M metagenome (GOLD analysis project Ga0208660, IMG submission 184527) | Aqueous microbial communities from the Delaware River and Bay under freshwater to marine salinity gradient to study organic matter... | ecosystem: Environmental > Aquatic > Marine > Coastal ... | reverse complement strand
TGCAGGGCTATACTGTGGGCTCTCAAACGGGGGCAACTAGGTTTGCCGGCCACAAAGGGCTCTTGAGGTGCTCGATTTGCATTGGGCTGAGGCCTAAGGCTTGCTTACTTGTCATACTGGGGTTATTATGGGCGGGGTTTTGGTTTATAGCGTAGCGGGCGGGGTACTGCCAAAATCTCTAGTCCTCGGTAAAAGCTTGGTGTTTTTACTCTGATGAGGGGGGCCAGAAACCGCGTTAGCTTTAGGCGCGTAACATAGGCTCTCTTGGCTGCCGCAGGGTTATATTGGGGGGTAACTTAGTCTTGGAGTCCGGGGGGTTTGTCGGCCTCAAAGAGTTCTTGGGGCGGTATTCAAGTATGATCGTCGATTTGCATTCGGCTGGTGCCTAAGGCTCGCCTTACGTATAATACTGTGGTTGTGCTTATTGGGGCTATTATGAGTAGGGGAGGGCGGAGGGTTTTGGGGGTTCGTCCTCCTTGCCTCAAGATTAGAGCTTGTTTTATACATGTGGTGTATTACTAAAAGTTGGGGGCACGTTTTGGTCGTAATAGTGATACTAGAGTTTTTTAGGGTTAAGGGGTTTCTTTTGTGCAGGAGGCTGGTGGGGGGTTTTCTTAGGTCCTCCTTAATTTTTTTTTTCGTAGTCTTAATAGTTTGCGAGGCGTGTTTAGGCATATGTCTCGTGGTGTGTTTAGGCCGAGCTCGGGGGGGGGAAGTTCAGGTTGTTTAAGGTTGGACAACATTGTGTGTGTTTAGTTTAGGCTAAAAAGATGAGGTTTCCTTCAACCTGTTACAGGAAGGGCGAGGCACTCAGAGGCGGAGGCTAAGATTAAATTGTTTATGTCCGAGTGCCTGGCGGCCTTAGGCTTAGTCACACCTTTTACCGGGCGGGGTTGCGTGTTTGGTTGAGGCCAGTAGGCCTACGTTTGACTTTCCTGGGGCGGCAGTTTAGGGGGGCTGCTATTTTTTAGGGTGGGCATCCGTCTGGTCTTGCTTCACTGGCTTAAGTGCTTCGAGGGTGGGACTTTAGGGCTAGTGTTTAGAGTAAGGGCGAGGCGTGCACTCGTGGGGTCAGCGGGAGTTAAAGCTAGGTGTGCCTTTCACCCTTGGGTGGCTTTCCCGGGCTAAATAGGATGTACGAGGTTATTATTTTTAGGGTATAAAGGTATACACTTTTGACCTTATTAAGCCCGGGAGGGCTGACCTAAAGGGTGGGGTTAGCCCCCATTAACAATTTTTAAGGCCCCGCTTAGGGCGCCTCTGTGTGGGTCGTTGCTATAAAGACCAGTTGTCACGGGGCGAGCCTGGGCGCCATCGTTTTGGCTCCACTGCCCCCTCGCGCAGGGCTCTAGTTTTTAGGGGCAAAGGTTTAACCTTTAATGAAGTAGAGGTAATATGTAAAGCCTTAAACCTTCATAAAAGCTCGGTGTTTCGCTTTGACTGCGGGGGCAGAAGGGTGCGCCAAGTTTCCAGGCTTATTGTTAGGGGGTTCTTGATTAATTGCCAGGTGTAAAACTCGAAGTGCTTTAGTTTTCAGTTGGGTGGGGCTTTCTCTCTTAGCTCAAAGGGTAAAGGTTTAATTGCGGACCTTCTGGGTCGACAAATAAGCTTGCAGGTTAGTGCTAGAATGGGGGGTTAAATACGGTCGTTGGTTGGGGCCGACCCTCGGGTAAAAAAGGGGAGGTGCTTATTAGAGCTGAAGCTCCCTTCATGTGTACGACGCACTATTAAAAAGGGGGTGCGGTTTGCCCCTAATAATAACTCTAGGGGTTTGCTTTTTCACTGGTCAGATGTTTAATAGGAACTACGGGGCTGTCAGGGCCAGGCTCGCGTCTTATGGGGGGTCGACGCCGTTTTATCTCGGGGTGTTGGGTGACACGGGGTCTCGACAAGAGAGGTTGGCCTAAGTCTTAGCCGCAATTTTTACTGGGCGTATGGACCCTTTAGTCTAATATCATGCGGGGGGCTGGGCAGCCCAGAGTTAGTGGGTTTGAATATAGTCATACACTCTTAAGGGTCGTGGAGAGAGCTGCCCCCCTTCGCGTAGGCGGGTTGTAGGGTCTGGCCACAGACCTTCAAAATATTACTATGCCCGGGGAGCACCGGGCCCTTGACAAGGGCTTACCTTAAGGCCTCCCCCTGAAACCATGCTTACTTTAGACGTGATTAGTAATAAAAATTTCGTAAGGGGTGGGCTCTTAATTAAGCCCCTTGCAGCTCCTGCGCACCCCGTAAGGTGCTGTGGCTCCTTCTTCAGCCGTGAAGGTTGAAGGCTGCTCGTGTCATTGGGCGCAAGTGCGGAAGGGTTTGACCCCTTTGGCGGCTTAGGCAGGGCTGGGGCCTTTCGCCTTTTGGGGCGGGCAGCGGGGCGCCTTCGGGCGGGTTTAAGATGTGCGTCGGACCGCAACCCTCGAAGGGTTGCGGTGGGGGCAGCATACTCAGACTTTACGTGGGAGGTGTTGCCCGTTGCAGGACGGAGTTAGCAGGTAATTCGAGGTTGGGGCTTGAGGCTTTGGCCTCAGCTCTGGGTTTAGGCCTGGGAATAAATTTGTGGTTTAGGTTGGAGTTTTAGCCTACTACTAGTCAGGTTGGGGCCACTAAGTGCTAAGACGTGCCCGTATTATATTAAACACTGTTTAGGCTGAGGTTTATAATTTCCGTAAGGTAGATTCTGTTGGGGGGTGGTGGTGGTGAAGACGCGATTGTGCCCCGAAGGCTTTGTAAGTGGTGTCTTAATATGAGATGATTTTAGAAGAAGGGGGAAACTTAGTTGATTGATACAATTACTGGAGAATATATGCGTAGGGAGTCGATTGGGGGCGGAGCCCCCGATCTTTGGGGGGGCTTTTAGTTTGGGCCGGGTTAGGGGGGGGGCTTACGCCTGTTTGACTTCTAGCTTCAGGCTCGCTCGCTATCTTGCCAGGGTTTTTAGGTCAAACCCCTCGTGTGGGCCTCAGGCCGCTCGGATGTGCTGTCGCGGCGGGAGAGTGTCGTGTTTTTATGAGTCGAGGTATTAGAGCATCCACACAAGCTGACGCGCCGAGAGAGGGTGGCCTTTAGGTAGTCCAAGAGGGGGTCGCGTGAGTCGGGCGTGCTTGGGTCGGCGGGCCCTCGTTGGGGAGGGGGTTTAGTGTTTTAGCTGGCCGAGGGTCAGGGCCTTGGCTTCAGGGCGTGCGGCTCAAGTAGCCTTAAGCCCTAAGCGCTTGTTAGGTTCGGTGGACATCTCTGGGGCCTCTGAAGTTGTGAGGTTTTATTATTTAAGGGTAAGATAAAATGTCGACCCAGCACCGGGGTCAATCTTGGGCCCTTAGGTCCGGTCCACGGGCTTAAGCTCCCGCCGGCCCTTTGGCGGGCCTGGGCCCCCCGGAGGTTGGGGCGCACAGGGTGCGGCGTGGCATAGGGGGGTATGAGGGCCTCCCAGAAGCCGCAGTCAAAGTAAAAGGGGGCAGTGTCAGGTATTTATGTTCAGCCAAGGCTGGCTGGCTGAGGCCTGCGGAGGCTAGGCCTACACGGGTGCCAGGGGTTTGGGGTCGGGGCCCCCGGGCGAGGGTTTAGTGTAAAGTACGGGGTTAGACAGCCTCTTGCACTCGACCCATTTGAGGAGAGTAGCTAAGTTTTCTCTTTAAGAGTATCCATTGCCGCACGGGATGGGGCGCAGGGTGAGGGGCAGCATGTGTTTAGGTCTCGAAAGTTTTGTAGGGGGGGGGTCAGTGCGGCGCTAGGTTAAAACAGGGGCGGGCCGCCCAATATGCTTATTAGGGGGTACACAAAGGTTAGTTGGAGGGCTAGCCTTGGGCTTAAACGCGTTAGGCCAGGCCTGTTTGACCTCCACCCCTCAGCTGGCTATCTCCTTCGCCCAGGGCCGGAGGGTTCGTTGGTGGGGCTCGGTGCGGCCTTCAACCGGCCCCGGTGCGCCTTCGTGCTAACAGAGTCTTCACAGCTTCTTTAGTTGAGGGTTTAAACCTCCGTATGAGCTGGCGCGCGGAGGCGAGATTGCTAGCCTTCGTGTGGAAGTAGGGGTTCGGCGCGCTTGGGCGGAGCCTCTTGTTAAAGGGGCTGGCTGTCCCAATAGGTCCGGAGGCCGGGGCTCAGGCTCGGTTTCGACTCTGGGGGGGGTCCAAAGGCGCCCAAGAGGGTGAGGCCTATCTGATATGGGGGTTTATAGGTGCAAGGCTATGAGAGGCCAACATTAAGCCAGAGGGTGGGTGCTTAGTGCCTGGCTTGACCCGAGGAGCGAGGCAGAGCTTTTAATTTAGTAGAGGTTCTTATGGTGGGGTAATCATGGGCCCACTCCTGGGCGTTCGCTGACCCTGACAGGCCTTACACTTAGGCGTGCCGACCCGGCGCTAGGACGACCCTGCGTGCGGGGCCCGATGAGCAGGTCTGGGCTTTAGCTAAACCCTTAGGTGTGTTTGGCCCCCAGTAGCCAGGAGTAGGTCCCCGGCCAATTCGCCCGGGCGGGCGCGACCTTATCAAAATACTGCGGGGAACTAGCTCGGGTCAAGCCAGACACTAAGCACCCACCCTCTGGCTTAATGTTGGCCTCTCATAGCCTTGCACCTATAAGCCCCTGTATCAAATAGGACTCACCCTCTTGGGCGCCTTTGGACCCCCAGAGTCGAAACCGAGCCTGAGCCCCGGCCTCCGGGCCTATTGGGACAGCCAGCCCCTTTAACAAGAGGCTCCGCCCAAGCGCGCCGAACCCCTACTTCCACACGAAGGCTAGCAATCTCAGCCTCCGCGCGCCAGCCCATACGGAGGTTTAAATCCTCAACTAAAGAAGCTGTGAAGAGCAGGCCTCAGTATGTCCAGGATGGGTGGGGGGGCTTGTCAGTGGGTTAAGGTATAGCCGGCTCTGGTTAAACCTCAGTCGGAGGGCGCGCGGCTTAAGTAGTCGAGGGCTTTAGAGACCTATTAGTCCGGCGGGTGTACCTGTGGGGTTAATGAGGGACACCCTTAGAACTACCATTAAGCTAGAGCGAGGGGGCTTAACCTCCAGGTTGAGTTAAACTCGGCGGCCCTAAGCCCGCAAGGGGTATAAGGATTCGCATTTTACACGGACGTCTGTGAATTTTGTGTTCGGTTCAGGTGGGGCCTTAATTTTTAATACTATGGTAAATATTATTCTTCACTCGGCTTATTTAAGGGGTTGTCTGAGCTTTGCCTTAGGGGTGGGGCCTAGCCCCTAGCAAGGTGAATGGGGTGTAGGACCTAAGCACGTGCAAGAGTTATAAGAGCCTACTAAGCCCGGCGGACGCCTTAAGAGCAGGGCTATGAGGGAGGCCCTTATAACACTATGTCCACAGGATCACCAGGGCCTGGCAAGGCCCTATATTTTAAACGCGCAATAGGGGCGACCCCACACCCTTAACTCTAGCCTTCAGGCTTAAGCTGGTCGGGCCCTTAGGCGCCCCCATCCCGCAGGGCTTGAGGGTAAGAGTTGGTCGAGGCTTGGCCCACTCGGGCGGCCAGAGGTCTCAGGCGATGTTGGGGGCGGTCAGGCTTGGGCTCATTTGAAGTAGGGCATTCTAACAGCCCGAGGAGCCCTCGGGCTTGTTAAGTTCGGCGGAAGGCGTAAACATGGGGCCACGGGTCCTCCAAGCTGGTAGTGGGCTAAGGGGACACTTAATCCCTGCGTAAATCAAATCAGCCTGCTCGGGACCCATAAGGGCTCCAGGGCTTACAATCTAGGTTAGGGCTGCGAGTTGTAGGGTCGAAGTAGCTTGAGGGGCCAAGGTTAAGTCTGTAGTTTTAAATGGCAGACCTAAATACACTCCGTATTACCCCTCTCTAGGGGCCTCCAGCTACACCCCAGGGCGGGGCTTAAGCTTTGTAAAGTAGTCAGAGGTACAAGGTAAGGGGGCGCTCCGAAGGATTTAAAGGGTTGGGCGCTTAATAGGGCTGCTATAAGATATTTGTATAGAGGCCTGAATTTATGGGGCGGGGTTTAGGCCTTGCCTCGGGTTTAGCCTCTTCGGCGAGGTGTTCGGGTGAGGCTTTATGAACGGTGTGTAAGGCCTGAGGTAATCCTGGGGCTTTGGGGCTAAGCAGATCCTCACAATTCCGTGATTCAAGAGCTTAAGTTAGTACACAGAGGCGGGATATTTTAAACGGGTCAAAGAGGCCTCCACGCTTAGGGGCCCAGCCTGGCGGGTTTGAGCTAAACAGGCCCTCTGTTACGGGGATGTAGTATTTAATTTACCCGAGGATAAGGGTTGCCCGGGGCGTTAGGGGCTATGTTAAGCCCTGCCTGCAGGCCCGAGGCCTAGGCAATCCGAGAGCATAAAGGCTTAAGGCCCTAGGGGTCAGTCTTTATGGTTTAAAGAGTGTAGTAGGGTGTTCGCCCGGCATTAGGGTGCGGGCCCTGAACCCCCTCCCACAGGGCTATGCTATCCGCTTGGCCTTTTAGTATGCTTATATTTCGTACCTAGGGGCAATAAAGACTATTAGACCCGGCGGACAGGTGTAAGACCCTTGTAAGCCAGGACTAGGCTAAAGGGTGACAGCCTACCTTGGGTTGAGCAAAGGTTTACTGTCCACACAGGTCTGGGCGGGGCCGTTTCATGTTCGTAGGGGTTTAGCGAGCCTACGCCCCACACTGGTGCCGGTGAGATTTGTGATCAGATTGGCCCTGGAGCATTTAATCTTTAATAACCGGTTTAAGCGTCCCGCTTTTGGCCCTGTAAGGGGGTTGCATGGGCTGTTCTTCAAGCGGGACTTAATTACTGTGAGGTAAGTGGGGTTTGGGGGAGGCGGGAGGTAAAATGTGATTGTGCCTCGAAGGCTCTACAAGTGGTGTGGTCATACGGCGGTATTTAGCGGGGAGGTCTGGCCGGCCGATACGATTATTGGGCGATACACGTATAGTGAGTTGATTGGGGGCGAAGCCCCGGTCTTTGATGGCCTTTAGTCTGGGTCTGGTTAGGGTTGGTTTGTTCTGTTTAACTTCTTGCCTTAGGCCTGTTCGCTAACTCGCCGGGGGCTTCGTAGGGAGGTATTAGTGAGGTGCAAGATTAAAAGAGAGGCTGATTAATTAATATATTTATTAGGGGGTGTACAAGGGTTGTTGTGGGCAGGCCCTCGGTTTAAACGCGCGGGGTTGGGCCTGTTCGGCCCCAGTTTGCAGCTGAACATCTTCTTGACCCGGGGTCGACAGACTCGTTGACGGGGCTTGGAGTGGCCTTCGGGCTAAGAGGGCCTTCACCGTTCTTTTAGTGGGGGGCTTAAGCTTCTGTATAGGTTGGCGCGCCGAGAGGCAGGTTACCCCCTTCGTGTGGGGTGTGAATCTGGCGCGCTTAGGTAAGGGGGTCTTTTGTTAAAGAGGTCGACCCCCTAATAAGTCTGGAGGCTTAAGCCCAGGCACGATCCTGATTATGTGGAAGAGGCTTAGAGGCTTCCAAGAGGGTAGAGGCGTATTAGACACGCCAGACCATGAGTGTAAGGCTATGAGAGATCAGCATTAGGCTAAAGAGTTGATGCCTTATACTGGCTTGGCCTGGGGAGTAAGGACGGCCTCCTAATTTAGTGGCGAGTTATTAGGGCGGGCTCTTATGGGCTTATTATTGTGTGTTCGCCGAACCTGCCAAGCCCTAGACTTAAATAGGCCGTCCCGGCGCTAGGGCGACCCCGCGTGCGGAGGCCCGGCCGCCAGGTTCAGGCCTCAGATAAATCCTTAGGCGAGTTTGAACCCTCGCTTGGCGTTCATTAGCAAGCCCTCAGGTTGGTCTGGTCGAGTGGTCACGAGCTTGTGAAAATACTGGGAGGGTTTAGTCTCGGGCCTCGGCTCTCGGCTTGACCGCAGGGTGTGTTAGCTAAGCGTTAAATCAATAATGGCTTATTGAATTTGGTGGGCACGTACGTAAGGGTATAGACCCCCGTTGGCGGATGTTAAGTTAAGAGGGGGTCCTTAGCCCTCAGGTTGGGCGGGGGCTGCCCACCCCCTCACAGGGCCTGACGCAGCGCCCGAAGTTAATAGGGGCTCTAGGGGGCTGGGGTGTGAGAGACTAAGGCCGACCCGGGCGAAGCCTTTAGTTTTAAATAAGAGGTTGTGCATACGCCGCGTCCGCTCCTTAGGGCCTCTGAGCCCCGCCTGAGGGCTAGTTACACCAAGGTATGAGTATTTGGGGTGGAGGGGGGTGCCACACAATTAAGCCTTTGAGGCCTTGTAAAGGGGGCAACGCCGGGCGCAGTACACCACTCCTGCCCCGGGGGCGCAGGGTGTTGCGTGTTTACGCCTCGGAGGTCTTGTAAGGGGGTATTAGTGAGGCGCGAGACTGAAAGAAAGGTTGGTTAATTAGTATGCTTATTAGAGGAGCGGACACAAAGGTTTGGGGGCGGGCCTCCGGTTTAAACGCGCAGGGCTGGGCCTGTTTAGCCCCAGTTTACAACTAGGCATCTTCTTGGCCCGGGGCCGGCAGGCCCGTTGACAGGGCCTGTCCCAGCTTTCGTGTTAAGAGAGCCTCCCCCACCCCTTCAGTCGCGGGCTTAAGCTTCTGCATAAGTTGGCGCGTTCAGAAGAGGGCTACTGCCTTTCGTGCAGGGTGTGAATCTGGGGCGCTTGGGCGGACGGGGTCTCTTGTTAAAGGGGTCAACCTCCCAATCGTTCTGGAGGCTGGAGCCAAGGTACTACCCTGACTCGACTTGGGGAATAAGGGCGCCCTCTTAATTTAGTGGTGCCTTGTTAGGGCGGACCCTTATGGGCTTACTGCTGTGCGTTCGCCGAACCTACCAGGCCTTAGACTTAGATGGGCCGACCCGGCGCCGAGGCCCCTGCGTGCGGAGGCCTCGTCAGCAGGCTTAGGTCCTAGGTAGACTTTAGGTGTATTAAACCCCCCCGCTCGAGAGCCAAGAGCAAGCCTTCAGGTTAACCCGCCCGGGCGGTAACGCCCCTATTAAAACACTCTAAGGGCCTAATCTCGGACTTGGGCTTGGCCGCAGGGTGTGTCGACCAAACACTAAATCAATAAAAGCTATCGGATTTTGCCGGCACCTGTATGGGGGGCCTCCGTTGGCAGAGATGTCAGGTTAAGGGGTAACTTTTAACTCTCAGGTTGGGGGCTGCCTGCCCGCACAGGGCTAGAGTAGTGTTCGAAGTTAATAGATGTTTAGGGGGCTAATGCGTCACACTAGGGGTGTGGGGCTAGGGTATGGGGTTAAGGCCGGCCCGGGCGTGGCCTTTAGTTTAAAATAGGAGGTTTATGTGTATGCTACGCCTACCCCTTAGGGCCTTTGAGTTCCACCTTGGGGCCGACCACACTAAGGCAGGGGGTGTTGGAAGGGTTATATAATTATGCTTTTAAGGCCCTGTAAGGGGCGCGTTAGTAGGGCGTAGGGTTAGAAGTAGGGGGTTAGTTGATTAATGTGAGGATTAAATAGTTGTGCACAGGGAATTTATTAGGGCGAGACCTCAGGTTTTAAAGGCTGGTTTATACTCGGGGGCCGAGTTCGCACTAGTTTGACCCCTTGCCTCGGGCTTAGACTAATTTGGTGGCATGTCTGGGCAGGTCTTAGGTAGGGGTTTCACCCGGTTTTCAGGCGGCTTGGCTGCCTCTGAACCCGGTCGGCCCATGTGCGCCCGTTAGTCGAGAGCTTAGGGGGCGAGATACCTTGGCGCGCCGATAAAGGGTCGCTTCCTAAAAGGGCCGCGATAACTACCCCCGGGACAGAGGCCGTTGGAAGGGTTGACCCGGCCTTGGTGTAAAAGGCCTTACAAGCTCGACGGGTGTCCTAGACACAGGGTCATGAGAGGCCTTCTATGTTATTAGCCTAGAGCGCCCGCCGGGCCCGCCTGATGTTGTACTTTAGGGTTTGGGGTTGTGGGTCTTATACGTTTAGGCCTTGCCCAGGCCTGGCCCTTTGAAGCCTTCGATGTCTTTGGGTGCGCAGGCTCTCCACTGGAAAGAGCAAGCCCCAGGCCGCCCCCGGGTTGAGGGCTGTGTGCGTGTTAGGGTGCGCCAGGTTCTAGTTCAACCTTAGTTGTAGGACGCGCGGCTTAAACAGCCGGGCCCTGGAGGCTTATTAATCTGGCTGACCCTGTGTGATTATGAGAGCTTGTAAGGGGTGAGAGGGTTTACACTCTACAGTAGCACCTGTGAAGCTTGTGTCCGGCTCAGGCGAAACCTTTAATTTTTAATAGGGGTTAGAGAGTCTTTCATTTGGGCTGTTTTAGGGGGTTAAAAACCCCCCCCCGCAAGGCGGTTGGTGAGACATAAGACGGTGCCACCCCTTAAGGCTTTAAAGGCCTGTTTTACCTGCCTACCTCTGTTTAGGGGGTGTGTGTATGGGGTTATTGAGGGCGAAGCCTTCCAGTTTAGGGGCGCCAGGCCAATTTACACCTCTTTAATTTTTGCTTGGGGGTTAATTAGGGTGCGCACGGGGGCGGCTGTATGCGGCCGCAAGTAGCTCATAAGGCCTATGCGCTAAGCGGGCTAATATTTATGCGCATCGCGGGTTTAGGCTTTGCATAAATTAGCGCGCCGAGAGGCGGGCCACTTTTTAAGCGGGCTGAGGGCTCCTCTCGTGTGATGGTTTAAGCTTGGTGTGCTTGAGGTAAGGAGTCTTCGCTAAGGAGTCCTAATATTATAGTTTACCCCAGGGAGGTAGTAGCCTGTCGAGAGTATTACAGGGGGTTTCGCGCTCGATCCTGAAATAAGGCGCGAGGCCTAAACGATTTTAGGGCCACAGGGTTTCTCAGGTCCGGCGGAGCCGGCAAGCCCTTATAATTTTGGGGGTGTAATAAGAATCAGGTTAGCAATGCGGGGTCAACCTGTAGGCCAGGCTCCGATGGCGCTCTTAAATGTGCTTGCGGGCACGCCCGGGGTAGTAGAGGCTTAGCAGGCCTGGTTGAGGCTTAGTGCGGAGCTGTAAGCCCTTTCATAGGCTGATATTAAGTTAGTGGGGGGCGTTTAGGCTGGCCTGGGGTCAGCAGCTAGTACTAGTTTGAGATTCATATTTTGTACAAGAGCTTGTGATATTTCCTAATCGGGGCGGCTTAGGGGCTCCTTAATTTTGGGTACCAGGTTAGGGGTATTTTGAGCCTGGCCCCTAAATGGCTTATGGGGGTTTCTTAAGGCAGGGCTTAGCTCCCACAAGAGGCGGCGTGCGATAGTGTACCCCTGGGGCCCAAAGGTTGTGCAATTGGCACGCTTAGGGTTGCACAGAGCCAAAAGAAGGAGATGTTTAGTTAGCTAAGACATTTATTAAAATACGGCAGGGTAGGGGTTGGTTGGGGGCCTCGGTTTAGAGGATTAGCCCGGGCCCGGCGAGCCTGGGTCTACACTCTAACCTTTGCATTGCGCCGGGCTGCTCTGCTCGGCCCTCTTGGAGGCTAGAGCCCTTTAAGGCTAAGTAGGCCATTGCGCGTACGTGGTTAGAGAGCTCAGGCTTCAGTGTTAGGTTGGCGCGCCGAGAGGGCCCCTCCTAAGCGGGCCAAGGGGGTTGTTATTCTTCGTGGGGTCGTCTGAGTTTCACGCCCTTGGGGCTTCAGTCAGAGGGTTAGTGCTTTGGTCGGCTTCGAGGGGCAGGGGTCGTTGGGGCGCTATGGCTACTCGGTTTCAGGTGCGGTCTTGTTTCTGGAGTGTAGGGTTTAAGAAAGGACAAAAGTTAATAAGAGCCCACTAAGCTTGAGGGGCACCATAGGGGCAGGGTTATGAGGGGGGCTCTTATGCCACTGCGCCCACGGGTCATCGAGGCCTGGTAGGGTTTAATATTTTAAGTGCGCAACAATGTGTCGGCTCCACACCTTTAGCTTTATTTTCCCCAGGTTTAAACCCAGAGGGCCCCTAGGGGTTCTTGATCCTGCGGACCCTGCAAAATAAGAGGTGGCCGAGGGTTGGCCCGCCCGGGCGGGCAGAGACCCTGGTCAATGCTGGGACTACCAGGTCCGGGCTCAGCTAAAGTGGCGTATTATAACAGCCCGGGGGTCTCCGGGCTAGTTTAGTTCGGCGTAAGGCGCGGGCACAGAGGCACGAGGCTACTATAGGCTAGCATCAGGTTGGGGTGGCTAATCTCGGCGCAAATTAAATCAGCCTGCTCTAGACCCGTAAGGGTCTAGGGGGTTGTAGTCTGCGTCAGGAAGGGGGGGCTGTAGGGTCGAAGTAGCTCGAGGGGCTCAGGCTAGGCCTTTAGCCTTGAGTGCCAGGCTGAAAGATACTCCGTATTGCCTCTTTAAGGGTTTAGCTAGGTTGTGCCCCAGGGTGTAATTTAAGCTTTATAAGGTAATCAGGGACATGGGGGGGTAAGGCGAGGCGCCACCTTAAAGGGTTGGGGGCTAATGGGGCTGTCATAGGATGGTTGCGTAAGGACCCTCAATCTAGGGGCGGGGTTGGGTCTCGCTTCGTATTTAGCTGTTTCGGCGGGGCGCCCGGGCGGGCTTTATGGGGAGTATGTAAGGTTTGAGATAGCCTTGGGCTTTGAGGCTAAGCAGGGCTTTGCATCTCCGTGATTTGAGAACTTAAGTTAGTACACAGAGAAGTGGGTTATTTTAAACAGGCCAAATAGGTTGCTATGCTTAGGGCTCTGCCCTGATAAGGTTAGGTTAAATAAGCCCTCTGTTAGGGGCAGTGTTTAATTTACCCGAGGACAAAGGCTAAATAGGGCGTTTGAGGGGGCAGGTTAAGCCTCGCCCGCAGGCGCAAGGCCTAGGCAGTTCGAGAGTGTAAGGGTTTAAAGCCCTGGGCGGGTTTGGCAGTTTTTATGTTTAAAGGGTGTAGTATATTATTAGTCCGACATTAGGGTGTGGGTCTTGAACCCTCGCCTCCAGGCTTACGTTCTCCGGCGGGCCTTTGAATGCACTTGCGCCTCGCACCCAAGAGCAATAAAGGCTTACTAACCCTGGCAGGGCTGGGTGCGAGGCTTCCGCAAGCTGGGGCTAAGTTAAAGAGTAGTACTTGACCTTAGGTTGGGCAAAGGCTTACTGCCCCCGGGCCTGGGCGAAGCCACCTCAGGCCCCTAGGGGCCTAAAGGGTTCACATTTCACGCCGGCCCCGGTAAGATTTGTGGACAGACTGGCCCAGGGGCCTTTAACGTTAGGTTGCAGGTTTGAAGCGCTTTGTTCTCAACCCCGCAAAGGGCTTAATTACCGCAAGGCTGAATGGCGTGTGGGGTGTGGTGAGGGGGGAACCGAGATTGTGCCCCGAAGGCTTTGTAAGTGGTATGTTAATATGACGCGATTTTAAAGAAGGGGAGACTTAGTTGATTAATACATCTATTGGAGAATATACGCATACGGAATTGATTGGGGGCGAAGCCCCCGGCTTAAGGGTCGGGTTCGGGCTGATCTCCCCCCGACCCTTAAGCCGGGG
>Ga0208660_1000729_pt1 | contig 13342 bp, 13 predicted proteins | sample DEB08_DNA_13_FD_184527 | JGI IMG/M metagenome (GOLD analysis project Ga0208660, IMG submission 184527) | Aqueous microbial communities from the Delaware River and Bay under freshwater to marine salinity gradient to study organic matter... | ecosystem: Environmental > Aquatic > Marine > Coastal ... | reverse complement strand
AACCTAGCGTAAAGGGGTATCCTTCTAAAGCGCGACAGCATTGACAATCAATGAGTTAGATTTGAATCTTCTTGGTTCTCTAAACCCTGTCACATTTTCAAGAACGAACTCAAAAAGGTCGGGAAAGTCTTGTTTAAAAAGCCTTTCAGCAGGCGTTTTTCCATCCCAAGACCGAATGTCAAAATTGTGGACTACCGTCAAAACTTGCAATCTTTGGTCAGGTATCCCCCGATTCGCCTTGTGAACAAAAGCCAGATAGCCATTTCTGCCTTCCACCTGAGAACTAGAGCGTTGAAAAGTTCTAGCGGTTTGCTTTGCCCATTCTACACAACTATTATATTGCTCAGCAGTAATAAATTTTTCTAGGTTACTTCCTTTTAATTTATCCCTCGCTTTTTGCAAAATTTCTTTATATGATTTGAGGAGTTTTTTATTCTTAGGCTTAGAGTGAGTCCTTCGCAAAGTTAACTCCCAAATAAATACAGGTAACAAATAATGCAGCAGCCATTTTTTTAATTCCTTATCTGTAATTTCAATATCAGCCTTAGTTACAAAAGCAGTTGCGCTTTGTGTAGCCCATTGCTGCCAACTTTCAATGCCTTGTAAAATACCAGGAATTTGGGCAAATACTTTAGCCACTAATTTTTCTTTCACTTCCTTGTCGATTTTTTCCGCTTGCTCTTCAATCAGAGTTACACAAGAAATAATTGACCGTTTGATAACTTTTGCCGTCTTAAATTCACCTGTTTTAGTAAATGGCTGTACTGCTTTATTAATGCCATGCATTCCATTTTGGTAGCGATTCCGGCACATATCAAGCCTTAAAAACGCTGCTTCTAACGTTTTTCGTGCTCCATATTCGTCTTTAGCCTCATAATAAGCCTGTTTTGCTTTTTTCCATGCCTTGCCAATTGGTGCACCTATGCCTCTAGCTAAATCTTGCTGGAAATGAAATAAATCTGGCATCGAACAAACATCTAAATATTCGGGTTTACCTAATTTTATTAACCCTCTAGCTCTATCACTTACTAGCAGTTTTACTTTGAGTCCGAAGGTGGCAATACTTTCTTTGATGGGCTCCCACCAACTTTCGGTGTCTCTTCTTTTAGACGCAATTTCAAAAAAAAATAGCCACTGCTCAATTCTTGGCAAACCAATAGCATATTATCTAACCACGTTTCATCTAAGCCCAATACCACTTCTAATTCTTCCAATTGGCTCGCAGCTCGTTCGCCTAATTCCCGTTCTATCAATTCTTTATACTTCAGTATGGAGACTTCGATTTCCTTCATCATTCGATAGATCGAAGTCTCAGAAATTCCTGCGTGAGTGCTTAGTCGTATCTGTTTCATAAAGTCCGCTATCCGTCCTGCTCCGATGCCGCCTTTAATCCCAAAATTATAAATGGCACTCACAATTAACCGTTTGATAAAATTTTGTCCAACTTCTGAATCCCAGAATTCTGACTCCGAAAATTGCTGCCGTTTCTTCGGTACGCCTAGCTTTTCACCTGCTTTTCTTACACTTTCTGCTGGATTTGACCGAAATCTATCCGTTATTTGTTGCCATATTTTTGTGAGCATCTTTCTTTTTCGTCACAATTTAATCTTTTTTACCTACTTTGAGTCGGATAGGATGTTTTATACTGTCCAACCTTAGAAGGATACCCCAATAAAGGCATTAAACTCGAATTGGAATAGTATCTGATATTCGACTTAGTTCTCTCTGGAGATAATAGATTATATCGCTTTTCCCAAATTCTAATCGTATGCGTTTTAACTCCAGAAATATTTTCCAGATCTTTTATTGTAAATGCTGTTTTTGTGAACTCCATAATTTAATTTTAACTATGGATTTTTTATAAAATGCCCATAGTTAGGTTGCCTCCTTCTTTAGGCTCTGCGCAATTTTTCCATATTATCATAACGTCTAGTGATTAGTCTCTTTAATTCTTTTCTAGCAAAAAAGATTCTACTCTTAACTGTCCCAAGTGGCAAATCTAAATGATCAGCAACTTCTTGGTATTTATAACCACTAAAGTGCATCATAAAAGGTATTTTAATTCCTTCATCTAATCCCTTAATCATTCCTTTAATTTCCTCTGTCATAATATTTGAATCTGCCTTGTTAGAAACAACCACATTACCAGAATTAATATAATAGTTATTATCAGTAGAATCCATAATGGTATTAGCCTTTACTTTTTTTCTATAATCATTAATGAAAATATTTTTCATTATAGTAAATAACCAAGCTTTAAAATTTGTACCTGGTCTAAATTTTTCACGGTTCTTAATGGCTCGAAAAGCAGTTTCTTGATATAAGTCTTTTGCATCATTCATACTCTTGGTCAAATTATAGGCAAAAGAGTTAAGTACAGGGGTCAGTTCGTTGAAGTGATTATTAAATTCTAGAGCAGTCATATTTAGGTGGATTTTATTTAATTAATTATTTTGTTTAACAAAAATACATAAAAGTTAAACAAAAAACAAATTATTATTTAATTACTGACAGGTTAATATTAATTTATTCACAGTTTAATTTTCATAAATATCTAATTTTTAGATACTTATAATTTTTAAAAACAAAATATTAAGTTAAGAATGAACAAGTTTATTTTGTTTAATATTCATCATTTTTAATTAAACAAAATAAATTTAATAATGACTTACTCCAATTTTTATAACAATCTTGAAGTACTAAATGCTAAACTAAAAGACCTAGCTTTTAGCCTTACTAATGATATGAAAGCTGCTAGGGTATTATATCAAGAAACCACCTTTCAAGTATTTAAAAATCGAGCTAAATATCAATCTGAAACTGATTTAGAAAATTGGTTATTGATTACAATGAATCATCTTCACAAGAATAAATTTCAGCGGAGGGCTAAACAGTCTACTATTTATAATTATACCTATACCCAATACAATCGTATTACAAAAAAATACCGAGACATCACCCCTACTCTAGCGTATGCCTAAATTTTAGTTAATCACATCAGTTGAAAAAATAAATCTTTAAAATTATCCGATTATAATCTCTTAAAAAATATTCATGAAAACTATTTTCTTGTTAAGCTTGGTTCATCTATGAGCTTACAGTTCCTTTTTTTATACTTTCTTTTGTTATTTCTACCAATTAGATGCTCTTCCTGCTACATGAAATCCTCGGTATATCCAGCTTTTCTGGCAGATTTTATATCTTCGAGTAGGGTTTTATTGGGTGATAGTATCAAATATCCTGTAAATAAGTCGTGAATAGAATTTGTTAGTTAAGCTTAATGGCAGTTGACCTTTTTTGTATGTCTTGCATAGTTTGATGATGAGGTATTGGGTGACCCAATTCATCTACATTTACAAAAACAATTTTATCAATAGAAATAATCGTCTTTTTAGTAAAAAGATTTCTGACTTCACATCGAAAAGTAATCGAAGTTGTACCAATATTGACAAAAGCCAAACCTAATTCAATCACATCCGCTTGTTTGGCAGTACTGATAAAATTTATCTCTGACATATACTTCGTTACCACTCGGTGATTATTCAACTTTGTCATAGCATAAATTCCTGCCTCCTCGTCAATCCATTTTAATAATTGTCCACCAAACAAAGTATTATTTGCATTTAAATCCCCTGGTTTAATTAATTTTCTAGAGTAAAACTTCATGGCTTTTTTTGTTTAAAAAGGAGTAAACTAAAATTATTAATAGCTTAGACAAGTTTATCCAAACCCAAAAAGTAGTTGATACTAAATTTGTTAAAAGGACATAACAAACTATTTCTCCCCTAAGGCAGTTCATTGATAAATCAGGAAAAAACAGACCAAAAATCAAGCTACCATAGTAACCAAATCATCCCCTGAATGGTGGTCTTCTAAAGGCCTTACTTTAGCCTTTTGTTGACCGCTTTTTTTATTGCACACTATTCGATGAAGTTGTTTCAAAGAAGTGGTTTGATGCTTGACAAAAGCAGCATGAATATTATCCATGAGTAAATCTAACCAATGTTTATCTAGGCGACAACCAGTCAGTATTTCAATTGGTGCTTTTCCACCTCGCTTGCACCTTTTATGAAATACCCGATGATTATGAAAAAACATCACTAAGTTGAGCATAGATTGAGTAAGTTGACCTCTGGAGGAATTGATAAATGGCTTTAAAATAGAGTTAAAGGTTTCCACTAAAGAAGAAGCCTGAACAATAGTATCTAAAGCAGCAAATAATTCGACCCTAGTTTTTTCAAAGTAAATGGGCTTATCCCCATAGTATTCTTTGAGCAATTCCTCGGCAGCCAAAGCTTCTTCTTTGGCTTTAGTTTGTACTTTAGCCGAGTGGGTTTGGGAAGATTTTTTCCACCAAAGCCAGTACAACATCCACAACCAAGAGGTATTAGTGCCAAGTTTGGTAGTCCATGCTTCATACAAAGCGGGTACTTTATCCATAAAACTAAGTAATTCACCACTTTGGAGTAACTTTCTAATATGCTTAACATTTTTTGTAATATCATTAAGGGGTAGTAATTCTAATACATCTAAAGCAAATTCAATGTGTTGTTCAGCTACTTGCTTATCTCTAGGTATTCCCTTTGATGTAAAAGGACGCAACTGACTCAATAATAAAAAGTAAGCCTGTTGGAACCAATCTAAAAGGTCAATCAATTGCGCCTTTTTAGTTCGTACTACTTCTAGTTTGGCTTGTTGTTTATGGCGCATTTTTTCACTTGCTGCCCCTGCAATTTTAGCTATTATTTTCGCTTCTTGGGTTAAACAATTATTTATTTGTCGAGTGAGTTGGCTATGATAAGTACCCAAACGCTTAGGAATCGCATGAAAAGCATCTGCTATAACTACCGTGCTATGGGGTAAAACACCAGTCGCACTTTGCATCGCCACACCTTGGTCTTTTATTATTTCTCCGATTACTACATTATTTTGGGCTAATAATTCAAAGCGTTCTTCCCATGCAGCAGCGGTTAAGGCTTTATCCAGTAGTTGTATATCTAAAACAGCCATGCTTTGAGCTTCTATTGTCACTAATATGGCCCAGCCACCACTAAATACTTCATCACATAAGATGGTCAGTATTTTGGGGCTAGACAGCTTTAATGTATTTGCTACTAAAGTCCCTGCTACTTCTAGGGTTTGACTTATAAAATTGGTGGAATGATAGACCCCTCCCCAATTATGGGATAAGTTGGATAAGCCTTGTAAAGGCCCTTGAGTTTCGATTCGACTTTCCAAAAAAAACGCATACTTTCTAGTAATTTATCTAAGTCACTAAGATGCTCTTTTTGGCTTAGTCCAAATAGATGCCCTTTTGCTTTTCGAAGTAATCTACTTAAGCCATATATAAATTCATGGGAAACTTTGTATTTTGCGCATAAGTCTGCTATTGTGCACTGACGATGTGCCGGAGACAAACCCGCTACCCCTAAATCTAATCGAATTTCGGCTGTAATGTCTGGCCGTCTCATAAATAATATTCCATGATTTTTCAAAGAACTTGATTCTCCCTTTTTTTGCATTGTTTGTATTTTGTTAATTTATCCTTTTAAATTTTACAAACTTCGCAATTTTTGGGAGAATCTCTTTTTATTCTCAACTGGTTAGATAAACTTGTCCTATTTTTTTTAAGATATTTAGGTTAAAAACCTAATAAATATTGGTTTGAAGATGAAATCTTCAAACATCGGCACCATCGTAAATAACTGATTATCAGCATCATTTTTCTTAGCCTGACGGCTATGGTTGCAAACTTCAAATATCGAACACCAAAAAAAATATCTGTACCCGTCTAATGAATTCGCCTATACCTTAATTCAAATGATTCGCAATACTAAATTTCTTTTTTAATAAAAATTGCCGTTCGGCCTCATTTCTAACCAATTGCAAAGCGGTATCAATATTGACTAAAGCCTGCTTTATTTCTCCTGTTAACACAAAATATTCCGAATAAGAACCATAGTATAAATACGCTCTTTGTGCTAAGTCTTTCGGGTTGATTTGTTCTAATAATTGAAAGGCGGCTGGATAATCAGTTCGCTGCAATTGTACCATTGCCAAATTTAATAAATTAAATGGGGAAGGTTGTAATTGGTGTAATTGTTCGTACCAATTTAAGATTTTATCCCAATTAGTCGCCGCAAAATTTTTAGCTTTTAAATGTTCTACGGCAATCGCGGCTTCATAATGATAACTCGTAAATACATCCGTTTCAACTGCTTTATTCATGGCCTCATTCCCTAATTGAATCAAAGGAAAATACCATTTTTTACGGTCTTGATGCTTCAAATCTACAATTTCATTGGCTTCATTAACCTTACTATCCAATCGAGCTGCATGAAAACACATTAAGGCAAATAAGGCATAAGTCGAAGGTTGTCGAGTATAGGCATTTTTTAAGAGCATTTTACACAAACGAACAGCCTCTCCACAAAGGTCTTTTCTAATTAAAATCTCTTTTTTATTAGAATGAAAACCTTCATTAAAAATCAAATATAAAACCTCTTGCACTCGGCTTAAGCGTACTGGTAAATCTTTGCCTTGTGGAATCTGGAAAGCAATATCTTTCGCAGCGATAGCTTTTCTAGCCCGAACCAATCTTTTTTTGACCGTTTCTTCTTTTAATAATAAAGCGGAAGCAATTTCTTTGGCACTAAATCCAGATACTGTTTTCAAAGCAAAAGAGAGTTGGTCTTTGGGATTTAAAATAGGATGGCATGCAGTAAAAATCATACGCAATTGACTGTCTGCAATCTCATTATCCAAGAACAAATCGTTGAGGGCAATAGCAGCAGGACCGCTTGCTATCTTAGGAATTCTTTTTTTGTCCGCACTTAATTTTCTAAATAAATCAATGGTTCTATTTTTAGCCGCTTTGGTCAACCATGCCTCTGGATTATCGGGCAACTGATTGCGCCAAGCAACCATTGCTTGTATAAAAGTATCTTGTACCGCATCTTCAATTGTTTCTAAATGGGACAAGCCAAAAATTCGGGTCAAAATCGAGACCATTTTACCATATTGATACCTAAATAAATGGTCTATTAACTTTTGTTCGCTCATAGTTTTTAATGTTGCCGTGTTGCGATGTTGCCGTGTTGTCTCTTAACACGGCAACAATTAAGTTTACAAAGAGCAGCCTACAAAAAAACTGTCAACTTTACATAATCTCCGATTAAAATACGGAGTTAAAACTTGTTATCCTGTAGCATTTATTGGTCAAATACCATTACTTCTCTTATTTCAACTGTCCCTCCTAAATCATAATCAGGATAGCCTTCTGCTATTTTAGTTGCGCCCTCAATATCATTTGCAGTCACAATATAATACCCTCCTACTAATTCTTTTACTTCTGTAGCTGCTAAATCTGTAATGGTCCTTTCCGCACCAACAACTCGACGGACAGCTGGATGTAAAGCATCTCCTCCTTTTACTACGCCAGCTGCTTCCATTTTGCTATTCCATTCAAACCATTTCCCCATTCGCATTTGCATGTCTTCTGGAGATAAACCCATTTCTGCATAATCTTTGCCTAAAAATAGTAACATAAAGTCTTTCATGATTGCTTAATTTAAATGATTAGTGAATTTGCTTTTTCATAAACATGACGAGGCTGTCTTTTAGGTAGGGGACAAATTTTTTGTTTTTTTTAAATTACTTATGTTTTGACATCAGACTAAATTGTTCAGCAGCTAAATATAAAGCGATAATCAGCTATAAGCAGGACTCCATCAAATCATTCAAAACAATACTAGTTTTCGTAATCCCATATTCCGCCATTTCGTCTAAAAAAGCAACCAAGTGCACATTATCTTTGAGCAATACTTCCATCATCATACAATCTTCTCCTGTAACTCGGTAACAAGCCTGTATCGCCTCAAATTGACGGACTTCTTTTTTGAATTGTTGCAATTTAGCAAAGCCGATTTTGATAGTTACAAATGCTTTAATAGTATTACCCAATTTGGCATGATCAACATTTAATTGATAGCCTTTAATCAATCCTCCGTTCTCCATTTTTTGGACTCGCTTGGCTACGGCAGGAGCAGTTAGCCCAATATCTTTGCCTATTGTGGCATAAGCTATTCTAGCATTTTCTTGAAGTTGTTGGATGATTTTATAATCGAATTTATCTATTGCCATAATCGAAAGTATTTTTGATTAAATTAGCTACAATCGAAAGCAAATTACTATTTTTTATTTAGAATACAAATTGTTCTAGTCTTAAATGCATTGTATCTTTGAGAAAAAAAGATATGGTAAACTTTGATTTAAATCCAACCGAAAGAGCAGCTATTAATCAAGAAGTATTTCAATCTTTGGAAACTTTTTTTGAAAACACTAAATATTTTTCGGTTGCTGGACAATTAAATATTGAAGAAGTTCAAGCCTATGCCCAGCAATATGATTTAAAGGAATCGGTTGACCCAATGACCGTTATTGCCACGGCCATAGAAGGATTGAAAAAGTATGCAGTACATTCGCCTCATCCTAAATATTTTGGCCTATTTAATCCGAGAGCTAGTTTTTTATCAACCATCGCAGATTATATTACCGCCGTCTTTAATCCACAAATAGCTAGTTGGAGTAATGCTGCTTATGCCGTAGAAATCGAACAATTTTTGATTAATGAATTTGGTCAAAAATTTGGTTACCCGACTAATGCTATTGATGGTACTTTTTGTACGGGCGGCGCAGAATCCAATTTAACCGCGATGCTTTGTGCATTGAATGAGTGTTTCCCTAATTTCGGTGTGGAAGGCATTCGAGGTATTCCTAAAAAACCAATTATTTATTGTTCTGGAGAATCGCATCATTCCATCGCTAAAGCAGCCAAAGTTACAGGTTTGGGCGTCAATTCAGTTGTAACCATTCCAGTTGACGCCGATTTAAGAATGGATATTTTGTTATTAAAACAGCAGATTAAAGCGGACATTCAAGCAGGACACCACCCTTTTATGGTCGTTGGTACAGCAGGCACTACAGGCGCAGGGGCAATAGATGATTTAACCGAAATAGGAAAAATTAGTAAAGCCCATCAATTATGGTTTCATGTAGATGCCGCTTATGGAGGTGCGGTAACCATTTCTTCTGAATATAAAAAGTGGATAAAAGGCGTAGAAACAAGTGATTCTATTACTTTAGATATTCATAAATGGTTTTCTGTACCAATGGGAACGAGTATATTTTTAACTAACAATAAGCATATTTTACATCAAACTTTTGGTATTAGTACTAACTACATGCCTAAAGATGGTGACAAAGAAAAAATTACAGACCCTTATATTCATTCCATCCAATGGTCTCGGCGTTTTAATGGCTTAAAATTGTATTTGCCTTTGGCTGTTTTTGGTTGGAAAGGATATGCCGAAATTATTCAGCATCAAATCAATTTGGGCAATGCATTGAGAGCTGGTTTGATAAAAAATGGTTGGATAATACAGAATGATTCCAAGTTGCCGATTGTTTGTTTTTCGCATCCAGATTTAGAAACAGCAACAGATGGCGTTGCAAAAATTGTAAATAAGGTGGTGCAGTCTGGTAAGGCTTGGTTGTCTGTTTATCCTATTCATGGGCAACCGACTATTCGGGCTTGTATTACTAATTTTGCTTCTACTTTGGAAGATATAGAGGGTTTAATTGAGTTATTAGAAGCGTATCGAATAGCGCATTAGTTGGTATTTTTCTATTTCACAAACGGCTGCCATTTCAAATAAGTGCCACAACGCCACAGCCATTCCAATGGCCCATATTTAAAATTATTCAACCAATATTTGCTAAACAAAGTCTGTAAAGCAATCATTGCAATAGCAATCAAAAACAAATAAAGTGTCCGAAGGGAAGTAATCAAACCTAAGCCCCAGCCAAAAAGCAAAAAGCTACCAATAACAGATTGTAAAACATAATTCGTCAATGCCATTCGACCATAAGGGGCAAAAAATAACAAGCGTTTTTTCCATTTTTCTTTTTGATACCCTAGTATAAACCAACAACCAATAATCGTTGTCATGGCAATGTTCAACCAGTCCATAAAATTAAAAGCGAAGATATGTTGCCAACTAGAAAAATCAACTGGTTGAGGCGCTGTAGCAAAAGTGCCTGCTATTAAAGCAAAAATAGGTACAAGTGCAATGGCTGACCACTTCAAGCCCTTTTTGACCATTGGTAAATAAGTGGGCAATTGTCTAAAAAAATTAATTTTCCCTAACCATAAACCAATTAGAAAATACCCAAAAGTATAGTAGAAACGCCCAAAATAAAGCAATTGAAAATCCATTTTAGTTTTCATGCCATAATCAGCATTTTGCTGAGCTACCTCTAAAAAACTACCAGATATCAATAATTCACCATAGGCAGTTTCCAATGGGTTTTCAAAACCATTCGGCAATCCAAAAAGGCTTTCATTACCAAAAACGGCATAAGACAAAAATCTAGGCATTCCTAAAAAAATCAAAGCCGCAATTCCCAATAACCACTTGTTTGATACTTTATGAAACGGAATCAAAAAAGGCACTAATAGCGCATAAATCGTCAGAATATCTCCTCTATAAAATAGTTGATGCATATAGCCAATTGCAAATAATAAAATACCTCGCCACAAAAACCGCATAGAGAAATTACTGCCACGCTTAGCCGCAGCATCCATTTGAATAGAAAAACTTAAACCAAATAAAATGGAAAAAAGAGAGAAGAATTTACCAGAACATAAAAACCCAACCATCCCACCAATAAACATATCTGGCGCACTGTCTAGGCCTTCTAATAATGCTTGTGGTCTTGGGCCAGCCACATAGCGTTCTACCATGTGCACGAGCGCAACGCCCGCTAAGGAAAAGCCTCGTAAGGCATCAATAATAATAATTCTAGGCGCTTTTTCTGAGGTATTCATTAAACAGTCTTTAGTCGGGTAACCTATTTTTCTCGTCAAAATAAATAAGGGTCAAAGCGTACTTATCTCCCCTAATAATCATTATTTTTCGTTGACCGCTAAAGGTATATTTATTCTTAGAACCAGCTTTATTAATCCGACTAATGACGTTCTTTGCTAGACAAAGCTCAATATGGAATTAGTTATGCTCCGTCTCATCGGACGGCGCAGCAATCCGACGAGACGGGCGTTTCCCTCCGATGGGAACAATGCAAACTTACCAAGCTATTTATTTAAAACAGATAATTTCACAACTTGCTGATATTTCTCGGTCTGGAGCTGAAGGAAATAAAAACCATATATCAAATCTGTAGTATTTAAATCGAATTGATGGTTTCCTTTTTCATAAAATTGATTCCTCAATAATTGTTGACTCAATTGCCCATTCGCATTGTATAAGCTTAAGTTAATTGCTGTTGTTGCTGGTAAAGAAAATGCCACTGTCCCCTTTTGAGACATTGGGTTTGGGAATACCTGTAAATCTAGTGAGTTTATCGCTTCTTTGTCAGCAATAACTACTGGACTAGAACGATATGTTGTAGCAGGTTCTGATAAAACAGCAGCAGTACAGGGGGCAATTATTGCCGAAAAGATACTTCCAGCAAGTGCATAAAAACCAGTATTTAAAGTAATACTCTCCGCCTTGAAACTTACTTGTGCTCCATTCTGAATCATCCCATTTGCCGTTAACAATCCACTCGTTTCATAAGTGTTTGTACTAATACTGCCTGTAAGGTTTAGGCTGGTCGGGCATTGCTGATTTTGATATTCATACGCTCCTATATCGACCCTTGTATTTTGTAACCGGTTTTGTCCAGCAAAATCTGTTTCGCCAGCACTTGGGGTAAAGGTGGGGTCGCCAGTATTTATAGCAGGAGAATTACTAGAAAGATTTAAATTGGGGATAGCCGTATTTAGAAATAATGGATTATTAAAATTAGAATGGGCATCTTGATTGACACCAGCTTGATAATTAGAGAACCCTGTATAAACTGCACCTTCCCAATCTACTTTAACAGTTGACGTTCCACCTGTATGATAATACAGGTTATAATCAAGGTTAATATTCTGAGAATTCAATCGAGAAACAATCAAAAAACGATTCGCATTGGTTGCATAAAAAATATTATTTTTAATCATGCAATTTTCTGTATATTCAATCAAAAGTTCGCCCTCAGAATCTTTATTACTTGTGTTATTATTATAAAAACTGTTATTAGAAATATAGGAATTAGTGACTTTCCCAGTTTTGCTAGGATAGTTATACCCACCTATACCAATGCCCGCTTCTAAATTATTATAACTTAAATTATTCCGAACAGTAATATTGGTAGCTACATGATTTAGTTCTTCGCAGCCAATCTCAAAACCCCGACCATTTTGATAAGACCTATTTCGCTCAACTATGATGTCTTGTCCTCCATCTATATAAATTCCTGCCGAAACGGCATATTCACTCACACAGTTATAGGTAATATTCTCTTTTACTACGCCATTTCTAGCAAAATCATTAGCTGGATTTGAACTGACTCCATAGCCTCCTGCTATATCAATTCCAATATTGGTGATATCATGTACTAGATTGTCAGATACTTCAAAATTTTCTACATTCCCACTTAGGGTTAAAGCTTCGCTATATCCCGTTCGACAGTCAAAAATTTCATTACCTTGAATTAAAATGTTATTACAGGATTGAGTGGCATTTTCATTATAAACGACCAGTGGGTTAACATTGGTCTCATCCGTTACTGTCGCATTGGGGTTATTAGAAAAATGAACATTAGATATTTTATTATTGATTACTTCAATATGGTGAGAACCATTCGATATGTATATGCCCGAAGAAAAGTTACCCGTTGCGTTTTTTAAAATTAATCCTTCAATACGAATGTAACTCGCTCCGTCCATTCCAATTAAGATGGTTTGTGAACCTGTACTTCCGCCATCTATAATGACCTCTTGTCCATCATAGTTTTTAAAAGTAATGAAATTATTTGGTGTACCACTTACCCCTATCCACCCTTTGGCGTAAGTACCTCCCAAAATGTTAACTATACTATTTGGAGGGGCGTTAAACATTGCGTACTGGACGGTACGCCATGCTTGGGCAATGGATGTGCCTGTATTACTATTATTACCAGAGAGCGAAACGTAATAGTTGGTTTGGCCTAATAGATTTAGGGTTGCAAATAGACCGATTAATAAGGTTAGGTTTGATTTTTTCATGTGGTGCCAATTTTGATAAAATTTACAAATTTGAGGTTCTTCTTTTCATTTTTCTACTCCCAATAACGCTAGGTTCGCTCAAATTTTTGATTAATACATAAATTACACGAAATAATATTCTGTATTAAAAGTATTTTTATCTTTAAAACAGTATTTTGTTCGTATTTATTTTTATTAAATAAATATAAT
>Ga0208660_1000727_pt1 | contig 13354 bp, 12 predicted proteins | sample DEB08_DNA_13_FD_184527 | JGI IMG/M metagenome (GOLD analysis project Ga0208660, IMG submission 184527) | Aqueous microbial communities from the Delaware River and Bay under freshwater to marine salinity gradient to study organic matter... | ecosystem: Environmental > Aquatic > Marine > Coastal ... | reverse complement strand
TTTGCTGTGCGCCCTGCCAATCAATATCGAACAACACATCGCGCCCGTCCTCGATCGCGGCCTTCACAGGCGCTTTGGGCGAGCCATAGTAATTGCCAAAGACCCGCGCATGTTCCAGCATGTCGCCTTGATCGACTTGGCCGCGAAATTCTTCTTCCGAGACGAAATAGTAGTCTTCACCGTCAACTTCGCCCGCCCGCGGCGGCCTTGTGGTGGCTGAAACCGAGAACCGCAATGTGTCGTCCCAATCCCGCAGGCGTCCGGCTAGCGTGGATTTTCCCGCACCCGAAGGCGAGGACAAAATGATCAATAAACCGCGTCGGGACATCGTATTACTCCACGTTCTGGATTTGCTCGCGCAACTGGTCAATCACCGCCTTAAGGTCAAGTCCGATCGCAGTCAAAGGCGCGGCTTGCGCCTTGGCACACAGTGTATTTGCCTCGCGGTTGAACTCTTGCGACAGAAAATCAAGCTTGCGACCGGCGGGTTTGTCACTGCCTAGAAGCTCACGGGCAGCCGCCACATGCGCTTCTAGACGGTCGATTTCTTCAGTCACATCTGATTTGAGCGCCAAAACAGCCAGTTCTTGGGCAATCCGGGCAGCATCGACCTCTGCGACGTCTTCCATGACGCGGTGCAAAGCCGCAGTCAGGTTTGCGCGGACTTGTGGGGCACGCGCTTGCGCCGCATCTGCCGCTGCATCCGTCAAGGCTGCAATCTGGTCTAATTGTGCCGCCAAAACGGCCTCTAGGGCGGCACCTTCGCTGGCGCGCATTGCGACAAAATCCGCAACCAATGGCGCAATATCAGCCAGCAATGCCTGCGCCAACGCATCACCTGTATCTTCGGGCTTTCCGGTGATCAGCACACCGCGCTGCGCTAAAACATCTGCGGCCGTGGGCTGGCCCAAGGTCACGCCAATCGCGAAAGCACGCTCTTGCACTTGGTCCAACGCCCGCAAAATCGCGTCAAGCTGGGCTTCGTCGACCGCGAGTGTGCCTGCGATATCTTCACGCGAAAGCCGCAAGTTCACCGTGACATTGCCGCGCCCTAGCGCCCCATTCAGTGCCGCGCGCAATGCAGTTTCCAATCCGCCGATCCCGTCGGGAACACGCAGGCGGAGATCCAACCCTCGCGCATTTACACCCCGCATTTCCCAGCTCCAAGACAAAGTGCCAAGGCTGCCTGTCCGGTTTGCAAAAGCCGTCATGGAATGGGTCATCGGTTTACCTTTTTTCGGTGGTACGCGCACCTTTAGTCAATTCCCACACAGGGGCAAGACCTGCGCCCCGTTAGACAACTGTTAACCTTTTAACACTTTGTTAAGTGCTCAATGCGTTAAGTTTTGTTAAAAACTTTCTAACGAATTGGAATAAATTGTCTCAATCAAGAATTGCGACACCACACCTAAAGGACTGGCACATGGATATCATCGATCATCCCAACACAAGGACACCGCGCGTAACGCCCGCGTTAAACGATCCCATTCTGACCAGCCTTGAGCAATACTGGCGGACCCTGCGCCACGCGCGGCATATCCCTGCGCGCAATCATTTAAACCCGAGCAAGATCGACCATGCCCTGCCGCATGCCTTTATTTTGCAGCGTGTCGCACCCGGTACCGCGCGGTTTCGGGTCGCCGGACAGCGTATCTTCGAGATGCTGAAAATGGACGCACGCGGGATGCCGTTTTCGACGTTGTTCCATCCCGAAGCCCATGAAAAAATCGCCGACCTGATCGAGATTGCATTTGCAGAACCAGCGATCTTGGGACTGCCATTGGTATCCCAAAGCACATTGACGCGCCCCAAACTGCACGGCGCGATGCTTTTGCTGCCGATGCAAGACGACGCAGGTCAAACGACCCGTTTGCTGGGGGCATTCGCGACGCCCGACGCAGCGCAATCGCGCCCCCGCCGCTTTGGGATTAATTCCGAAATTCAAATACGGCATGACAGCCTAGGGCTAAAACTCGCGACGTCCCGCCTGCCCCATGCGGCGCCTGCACAAAGCAAAAGGCCGGACACATTGCTGCATCCGGCCCTCAAACTTGTCGTCAACAACGGCTGATTAGCTTGCTTTAGCCTGCTGCATTTTTGCGCGGCGGGCTGACAATTCTTCTGCAACCAGGAACGCCAGTTCAAGCGATTGGGACGCGTTCAAACGCGGGTCACAAGCTGTGTGATACCGATCCGACAGGTCCTCGTCCGTGACAGCGCGCACGCCGCCGGTGCATTCTGTGACGTCTTTGCCAGTCATCTCGAAATGCACACCGCCAGGGATCGTGCCTTCGGCATTATGGATTGCAAAGAATTCTTTGACTTCACGCAACACGCTTTCAAATGGACGGGTTTTATAACCTGTCGATGACTTGATCGTGTTGCCATGCATCGCGTCACAGGTCCAAACAACGTTTGCGCCTTCTTCTTGGACGGCTTTGACGAGACGCGGCAGGTGTTCACCCACCGATCCGGCACCAAAGCGCGCAATCAATGTCAGACGCCCAGCTTCGTTGTTGGGGTTCAATGCCGCCATAAGAGCCTTAAGATGCCCGGTTGTCATCGAAGGACCGCACTTAAGGCCGATCGGGTTCTGCACACCTTTGCAGAATTCCACATGCGCACCGTCCGGCTGACGCGTACGGTCGCCGATCCAGATCATATGTCCGGAGCCCGCAAGCCACTTGCCAGAGGTCGAATCCAAACGGCAAAGGGCCTCTTCGTATTCCAGCAACAGCGCTTCGTGGCTGGTGTAGAAATCAACAGTCTGCAATTCGTGATTGGTTTCTGTCGTCAGTCCGGCGGCCTGCATGAAATCAAGCGTGTCACTGATGCGTTCAGCCATATCGCTATATTTCTTGACCTCGTTAGCGTCGGTAAAGCCCAACGTCCACTTGTGGACCTGATGCACATTGGCAAAACCACCCGTCGAGAACGCGCGCAGAAGGTTCAGTGTCGCGGCGGCTTGCAGATAGGCTTGCAGCATACGCTCGGGATCAGGGATGCGGCTTTCTGGTGTGAAATCAAAACCGTTGATGATGTCACCACGGTAGCTTGGCAATTCCACGCCATCCACAGTTTCCATCGGGGCTGAACGAGGCTTGGCCATTTGACCCGCCATGCGACCGACCTTAACCACAGGCACTTTTGCACCATAGGTCAGGACCATCGCCATTTGCAGCATCACTTTGAATGTGTCGCGAATGCCGTCTGCGTTGAACTCTGCAAAGCTTTCGGCACAATCGCCGCCTTGCAGCAAGAACGCGTCGCCACGACTAACCGCGGCCAGCTCTGCCTTGAGGTTACGCGCCTCGCCTGCAAAGACCAAAGGGGGATAGCTGGCAAGCCGCGCTTCGGCAGCTTTCAGGGCTGCAGCGTCAGTATAATCGGGCATCTGTACGCGGGGCTTTTTGCGCCAGTCAGATTTCTGCCAGTCAGTCATTGTCTTGCTCCATATTCAGGATCGGTTAGCGGTATCAGGGCTTGCGTATAACGCGGGCTGCGGGCCGCGCCAATGGTAAAAAAACGACGCATCAGTGGTGACTTTGAGCTATGCGCGGTGCTTTCCCTCTTGTGGGCCAAGTACAAACCTGTTGAGGTCTTTGCGCAATACCTGCCAACGGACCAAAGCGATGTCATTAGAATCCCATATTGTCGATGTAGACCATACCGGCAAGCCGCGTCGTTTTGTTTTCGCGCTCATGAATGACTTTACAATGCTGTGCTTTGCGGCTGCGGTTGAAAGCCTGCGTATCGCGAACCGGACTGCGGGCAAAGAGCTTTACACATGGAAAATCGTGGCCGAAGGCGGCCAAGATGCTGTCTGCTCGAACGGGTGCTCGTTCAAAGTTGACGATGATCTGGTGGAATTGGACCGCGACGATACAATTATGTTGTGTGGTGGTGTCGATGTGCAGAAAGCCACGACAAAACGCATTTTAAACTGGCTGCGTCGCGAAGCACGCCGCGGGGTCACAATTGCTGGCCTTTGTACGGCTGGATTTACGATGGCCAAGGCTGGGCTACTCGACGGCAAAAAAGCAACGATCCATTGGGAAAACCAAGACAGCTTTGCCGAAGAATTCGAAGATGTCGTGCTTACCAAATCTGTGTTTGTTGTTGATGGTAACCGGATCACAACGGCTGGCGGCACAGCATCGCTTGACCTCATGATCAAACTCATCGCCGATCACCATGGCGAAGACTTGGCCAATGCCGTCGCCGACATTCTGATTTACTCCGCGATCCGCACCGACCAAGACACCCAGCGTTTGTCGATCCCGACCCGCATTGGTGTGCGTCACCCAAAGCTAAGCCGTGTCATCCAGATGATGGAACAAAACATCGAAGAACCGATCAGCCCTGCGACTTTGGCCAAAGATGTCGGCATGTCGACACGGCAGTTGGAACGTCTATTCCGCCGTTATCTGTCACGCAGCCCAAAGCGTTACTATATGGAACTACGGCTGCAAAAAGCGCGGAACTTGCTGATGCAGACAGATATGACCGTGATCAACGTGGCCCTCGCCTGTGGTTTCGCGTCGCCATCGCATTTTTCAAAGTGCTACCGGTCGCACTACGACACAACACCTTACCGCGAGCGCGGCAGCCATGCGGCAAGGTTGTCGATTTAAAGCACAATCATTTTAGTGCGGTTGGGTCTTTTGACATAAGAACCGCTCGCAGACCAGCAATGCAGGAAAATTCACTCCTGTTGGGCCCTCTAAAGGCCAAATGACCTAGGGTTCCCACTTTCCTTTTGAAATCTCCCTGCTAAATTCGCCTTCAGGATAAAAATATCCAACTAGGGAGAATAAAAATGAAAAAACTACTCATGGCGACTTCTGCAGTTGCAATGATGGCAGGGTCAGCGTTTGCTGCCGGCCACACAGAAGAGGTAAAAATTGGTGTGATCTTGGGCTTTACGGGCCCACTTGAATCCATCACCCCAGCAATGGGCGCCGGCGCAGAGCTTGCAATGGCTGAAGTGACCGAATCCGGTCTACTTCTTGGCGGCGCAAAAGTAACGTCTGTGCGCGGCGACAGCACATGCATCGACGCCGGTGCAGCAACCGCTGCAGCTGAACGTCTGGTCACATCCGATGGCGTCAACGCAATTATGGGCGCTGACTGTTCCGGTGTTACTGGCGCGATCCTGCAAAACGTTGCACGCGCAAACGGTGTTGTGATGATTTCACCATCAGCCACATCCCCCGGTTTGTCCGACGCTGAAGACGACGGTTTGTTCTTCCGCACAGCGCCATCTGACGCGCGTCAAGGTGTCATCATCACGAACATCCTTCAGGATCGTGGCGTAAGCGAAGTCGCGTTGACCTACACAAACAACGACTACGGCAAGGGCCTTGCCGATGCGTTTCAAGCATCATTCGAAGCAGCTGGCGGCACAGTCACAATCACTGCAGCACATGAAGACGGCAAAGCCGACTATTCTGCAGAAGTTGGCGCATTGGCATCCGGCGGCGGCGAAGTTCTTGTTGTTGCGGGTTACGTTGACCAAGGTGGTTCGGGCATCATTCGCTCGGCACTCGACACGGGTGCGTTTGACACCTTCTACCTGCCAGACGGCATGGTCGGTGCGGTGCTGAACGATAACTTCGGTGCAGAACTGAACGGTTCGTACGGTGCTTACCCAGGTACAGACAACGCAGGCGCTGGCAAGTTCGTTGAGCTCGCTGCTGCTGCTGGTTTTGACGGCACAGGCGCGTTTTCACCAGAATCGTACGACGCTGCTGCGCTGATCATGTTGGCGATGCAGGCTGCGAATTCGGCTGACTCAGCTGATTTCAAAGACCACGTCTTTGACGTTGCAAACGCACCAGGCGTAGAAATCATGCCAGGTGAACTTGCAAAGGGCCTTGAGCTGCTCGCTGCTGGTACAGACATCGACTATGTTGGCGCATCTGCGGTTGAACTGATCGGACCAGGCGAATCTGCTGGTAACTATCAGGAAATCGAATTTGCTGACGGCGTATATTCGACAATCGGCTACCGTTAATCCTATCGATTAACCAAAGTACGGCGCGGGGACCCCTCGCGCCGTTCTGCCAAACAAAGCGCGCGTTAGACGTGCTCTAGGGGATAAATCATGATCGTCGTTGAAGATGTGGTCAAAACCTTTGGCGGCTTCCGGGCTGTTGATGGGGCAACGCTGAAAATCGAAGAAGGTTCTATAACCGGCTTGATCGGCCCTAATGGCGCTGGAAAGACGACTCTTTTCAATGTGATCGCGGGCGTTCTTAAACCTACGTCTGGCCGTGTTTCAATGATGGGCGCTGATATTACGGGCCTGCCACCGCATGAGTTGTTCCACAAAGGTTTGCTGCGGACCTTTCAAATCGCACATGAATTTTCATCCATGACCGTGCGCGAAAACTTGATGATGGTCCCCGGTGATCAATCAGGCGAAGTGCTTTGGAACACATGGTTCGGCCGCAAGCGGATCGCGAACGAAGAACGCGCCTTGCAAGCCAAAGCCGATGAAGTGATCGAGTTTCTAACGATCGAACACCTAAAGGAAGAAAAAGCCGGCAACCTGTCTGGTGGCCAGAAAAAGCTGTTGGAACTAGGCCGCACGATGATGGTCGACGCCAAGATCGTATTTCTGGACGAAGTCGGCGCGGGTGTGAACCGCACACTGCTCAACACCATTGGCGACGCGATCATTCGCCTGAACCAAGAACGTAACTATACATTCGTCGTGATCGAGCATGACATGGACTTTATCGGTCGCCTTTGTGATCCGGTGATTTGCATGGCTGAAGGTCGCGTTTTGGCCGAAGGCACATTGGACGAGATCAAAGCAAACGAGCAAGTGATCGAGGCATACCTCGGCACCGGATTGAAAAACAAAGAAAAGGTGAGTGCGACATGAAATTCCTACTAACCATTCTGTTAGGGGCCATATTGGGCTCTGCCGCGACGTTCTACTATATCTATGTCAACCATGCAGACGTCACAGAACAAACGCTGATGCGTGATACGTTAACGACGTATGCGCCATTTTTAGCAGAGTACATCAACCCGTGAGTGATAATCCCTACCAGAACGCACGTGGCAACAAAGACCATTCAATCACCAAAGCCGGTGGAGGAACGCTTTCTGCCGCCAAGAATGGTCAGCGCGACAGCAAACCCCGCAGTGGCGAGCCGTTCTTGATTGGCGAGGCAATGACGGGTGGATATGGCAAAGGCCCAGATATCCTTCACAGTTGCACAATCGCCGCCGAGAAAGGCGAAATCGCGGTGATTGTCGGCCCGAACGGCGCTGGTAAATCGACTGCGATGAAGGCTTTATTTGGCATGCTGAATGTCAACCAAGGCTCTGTCCGGCTTGATGGTGAAGACATTACCCATCTGACCCCACAGCAACGCGTTGTAAAAGGCATGGGGTTTGTGCCGCAGGTCGCGAATATCTTTACGTCGATGACGGTCGAAGAAAACCTTGAAATGGGCGCGTTTATCCGCCGCGATGATTTTCGCGATACGATGACGCAAATCTATGATCTGTTCCCTATCCTCAAGGAAAAGCGCAATCAGGCCGCTGGTGAATTGTCTGGCGGCCAACGCCAGCAAGTTGCTGTGGGTCGTGCGCTGATGACACAGCCCAAGGTTCTGATGCTGGACGAACCCACCGCGGGTGTGTCGCCCATCGTGATGGACGAATTATTTGACCGGATTATCGAAGTTGCCCGTACGGGTATCCCGATTCTGATGGTTGAACAGAACGCCCGCCAAGCGCTTGAAATTGCTGATAAAGCATATGTTTTGGTGCAAGGCCGCAATGCCCATACCGGAACGGGTAAACAACTGTTGGCTGACCCCGAAGTCCGCCGCAGCTTCTTGGGCGGATGATCAAAATGCCAGCCCTTCTTTGTGCCACTCTCGCCGGACCCGTAGTTGCGGAAGTCGTCACTTGCGACTTATCGGGCACGGCTGTCCAGTTTGAAATCGACCGTGCGCAATTTGCACCTGCCGTTGATTTGGCCGAACCACCGCGCCGCCGCATCACTACCGTACAAATGGGCGATGCCCAATTCCCTGCCGAACCCATTATGATGGGCGATGTGCGCGGGTTTTGGGCCGAAGGGCTTGCCGGATCAGATGTGATGATGGTGATGCAAGCTGACGGATCGGCTGTCTACGCTGATACACGCGCAGGCACGCGCCTGACGGGCACCTGCGAGGTGATGCAATGACGACTGATAATACACTTAATGCCAAGGAACTTGTGTAGATGGATTTTCTAAACGCAATCGTCGCCTTCGCGAACTTTGTCTTCGTGCCGGGTCTGGCTTATGGCGCGCAGCTTGCCATTGGCGCGCTGGGGGTCACGATGATCTACGGCATCTTGCGGTTCTCGAACTTTGCGCATGGCGACACAATGGCCTTTGGCACAGCGATCACGATCATGTTCACAACCGCATTTATCAGCATGGGCATCACCTTTGGGCCGCTGCCGACTGCACTACTGGCCCTGCCCTTTGGCATTGGTGCCACGATCTTGCTGCTGCTAGGCACAGACTGGGCTGTTTACAAATTCTACCGCGAACAAAAGGCCAAACCGGTGATCCTTGTGATTGTATCGATGGGCGTGATGTTTGTGATGAACGGGATCGTGCGTTTTATTATCGGTGTACGTGATATTCAGTTTGCGGATGGTGAGCGTTTCATCATCACTGCGCGTGAATTCAAGGAAATGACCGGTCTCGAAGAAGGTCTGGCCATCAAAACCACGCAAGCGTTGACCGTCGTTGTAGCCTTTATCGTTATGGCGCTGCTGTTCTGGTTCCTGAACAAGACCCGCACCGGAAAATCTATGCGCGCATTTTCAGACAACGAAGACCTTGCGTTGCTGTCAGGCATCAACCCTGATTGGGTTGTTAAGGTCACATGGATGATCGTTGCCGCCCTCGCGACAACCGCGGGCGTGCTTTACGGTCTGGATAAATCATTCAAGGCGTTCACCTATTTTCAGCTGCTCCTGCCAATTTTCGCAGCCGCGATCGTGGGCGGCCTTGGCAACCCGCTAGGCGCAATCGCAGGAGGTTTCGTGATCGCATTTAGCGAAGTCACCATCACCTATGCCTGGAAAAAGGTGCTGGTCTATATGATGCCAGAAAACCTCGAGCCCGATGGCCTCGTCCAGTTATTATCAACCGACTACAAATTCGCCGTCAGCTTTGCGATCCTAATTATCGTGCTGCTGTTCAAGCCCACAGGTCTGTTCAAGGGGCAATCCGTATGAATACCGCTGTCAAAGATACCGCACTTTTCGGCGTTGTCGCCGTCCTGTTGATCGGCACGGGGATTGTCCAAGGTTGGAACTCTGCTTTGTTGATCCTGAATATGGGTCTGATTTCCGCGATTATGGCGCTGGGTGTCAACCTTCAATGGGGCTTTGCGGGCCTGTTCAACATCGGTGTGATGGGCTTTGTCGCACTTGGTGGATTGGCGACTGTGCTGGTGTCCTCTGAACCTGTTCCAGAAGCATGGCAAGCTGGTGGATTGCGTATTTTCGCAGGTCTGGCGCTGGGTGCTTTGACGGTCGTCGCAGCAGTCAAGGCGCAGCAGCATTTCAAAGGCCGCACGAAGACAATCGTAACACTGGTTATTCTGATCGGCGGTTTCTTTCTTTATCGCGGTGTCTTTGACCCCGGCAAAGAGGCGGTCGAGGCTGTGAACCCTGCCCTCACCGGATATTTGGGCGGTCTGAACTTGCCAATTATCCTAAGCTGGCCAGTTGGCGGCTTGTTGGCTGCAGGTGCGGCGTGGGTCATTGGCAAAACGGCCCTTGGTCTGCGGTCCGATTACCTTGCGATTGCGACCCTCGGGATCGCAGAGATCATTATCGCTGTGCTCAAGAACGAAGACTGGCTGGCGCGCGGTGTTAAGAACGTCGTCGGACTGGACAGCCCCGTCCCTGATGCAATTTCACTTCAGAGTGATCCGGCCTTTGTCGAACGTGCACTTAGCTTTGGTCTTGAACCAGTTGTGGCCTCAACACTTTATAACAAAGCGGGTTACGCTATCTTGTTCACAATCGTGCTGCTGATCCTGCTTTGGCTGGCACAAAACGCGCTAAAAAGCCCATGGGGCCGGATGATGCGCGCGATCCGCGACAATGAAACCGCCGCCGAAGCGATGGGCAAAGACGTCACCGCACGCCATTTGCAGATTTTCATTCTGGGTTCCGCGATTTGCGGCATTGCCGGTGCAATGATGACAACGCTTGATGGTCAATTGACCCCCGGGACATATCAGCCTCTGCGTTTCACCTTCCTTGTCTGGGTCATGGTGATCGTTGGTGGGTCCGGTAACAACTTTGGCGCGGTCCTTGGTGGCATGTTGATTTGGTGGCTTTGGGTGCAGGTTGAACCACTGGGCCTTGGCCTGATGAATATCCTCAGCAGCGGTCTTGAAGATGGCAGTGACCTAAAAGAGCGGATGATTGAATCCGCTGCCCACATGCGTTTGCTGACGATGGGTTTGGTGCTGCTTTTGGTCCTCAGGTTTAGCCCACGCGGATTGATCCCAGAAAGATAACCGCGCCCTCATGCGGGTAACGGCATTCAGGGCCAGAGGATTACTTGTCCTCTGGCCCTGTCCTGTTAGAACAGAGGCGTAACACCGACCCGAGGGCCACATGGCATTTATCTTCCGCTGGCTTGTCCGGCTTGCCTCTGCATTGATCGTCATCGGCGTCGCGTCTATCGCCTTGGCCTATTATTTCGCGTCGCGGTCGTTGCCTGAATATAGCGGCACACGCGAAGTTGCGGGCATCACGGCGCCCGTAGAAATCGTGCGCAACAATGCCAACGTCCCGCATATTTTCGGGCAAACAAACGACGACGTATTTTATGCGCTTGGCTTTGCCCACGCACAGGACCGCATGTGGCAAATGACGATGCTGCGCCGCACCGCCCAAGGACGGCTGTCCGAACTATTTGGCGAACGGACACTTGGCATCGACGAAGTATTGCGCCGATATGATCTTTACCCGCTTGCCGTATCGTCTGTTGCCGCGCAAACCGACGAAACAAAGTCTGCGCTGACGGCCTATGCCGCAGGTGTGAACGCGTGGTTGGGTGCTGTAAACGCCGGATCACGCGGGCGCGGTGCGCCTGAAATGTGGCTGTTCAATCATCCGGTTTCACCGTGGGTGCCTGCAGATTCCATTGCGATCCTGAAGCTTATGGCGCTTGATCTTACATCGAGCCTTGACGAAGAAGTTCTGCGCGCGCGCACTTCGTTGTTGCTTGGGTCCGACCGCGTCAAAGATATCTTGCCTGATGATCCGACTAGCGCGCTTGCGGCTTTGCCTGCCTACGCAAGCCTTGTTCCGGATGTGCCCCGCTTTATGCCAAACATGCGGCTTGCTTATGATCCGCTATCGCCGATCAACCCGCGCGGCTTAAGTGGCGCGTCAAACGCGTGGGCTGCCAGTGCCGGACGCTCTGCCACCGGATCGACCTTGCTGGCCAACGATCCCCATCTGGGCCTGACAGCACCTTCAATCTGGTACCTTGCGCGGCTCGAGCTGGAATCAGGTGGTGTCATCGGCGGCACAATTCCAGGTATGCCTGTAATTCTGTCGGGGCGCAGTGACACGGTCGGTTGGGGCCTGACAAGCGCGTCAGTCGATGACCAAGATATCTTTATCGAAGAAGTGAACCCCGACAATCCAAGCGAATATCGGGGCCCTGATGGTTGGGTGCCGTTCCGCACGCGCGACAGTATCATCAGGTTGAAAGATGCCCCTGCAGTGACACTGCAACTGCGTTGGACGGCGAACGGGCCTGTTATGCCACGTGGCCAATATGATCTTGGCACAATTACCCCTGCGGGCCATGTGGCGTCGGTGGCTTGGACAGCACTTTCCGGACGCGACACATCCATGTCGGCAGCAATTGCGATCACGAAATCACGGTCTGTCGAGGACGCAATCACCGCAGGCCGCGACTTTATTGCCCCTGCCATGAACTTGACGTTGGCGGACCGTAACCGGGTGGCAATGCAAACGATTGGCGCGCTGCCAGCCCGAGATGCAGCCCATCAAAGCCAAGGGCGCCTGCCCTCGTTCGGATACCTTCCGGAAAACCGCTGGCAAGGGCGGTTCCCCTATGAAGACAACCCACAGTTTCTGGACCCCGAAGGCGGCATCATCGGCAATACAAACAACAAGACAGTAGATCGCCCGTTTCCACGCCACGTCACCCATGTCTGGGGTGACACGCAGCGCATAAATCGCTGGCGCCGTTTGATGCAAGCCCGCGAAGTCCACACGCGCGACAGCTTTATCGAGGCGCAACTGGATACGGTCAGCTTTGCAGCTCTTACTCTCTCAACGCTGATGGGTGCTGATTTGTGGTTCACAGGCGATGCCGCCCCCTTGGGCACACCGGAACGACGCAGGCAAGATGCGCTCGGTCTGCTGTCAGCGTGGAACGGTGAAATGAATGAACACCTGCCAGAACCGCTGATTTATGCGGCATGGGTGCGCGCCTTTCAGCAGCGCCTGATCCGCGATGAACTGGGGCCTTTGGCCTCTGAATTCACTCATGTCGACCCGATTTTCATCGAACGCGTCTTTCGCGATATTGATGGGGCTGGCATCTGGTGTGACGTGATCCAGTCTGCTCCGGTTGAAACCTGCACCGATATCGCACGCCAGTCTTTGGACGATGCGCTGATCTGGATTGCCGAAAATCACGGCGAGGCAGTCGAGGCGGTCCGCTGGGGCGATGCACATGTCGCGACCCATGATCATCCTGTCCTTGGCAGCACGCCATTGCTGGAATGGGTTGTGAACATCCGCCAATCAACCAGTGGCGGCGATCATACATTGCAGCGCGCCAAGACGTCAGGACGCGATCCTGATCCGTTCCAGAACGTGCATGCGGCGGGCTATCGCGGCGTCTATGACTTTGCCGATCCGGACAGTTCGGTGTTTATCATCTCAACAGGTCAATCGGGGCATCCGCTGTCGCGGCATTACGATAACCTGGGCGAGCTGTGGCGGCGGGGTGAATATATCCCGATGTCGCTTGATCCTGATCTGGCAAGGGCCGCAGCGGTCGGTGTGACGGTGCTGGAACCTGTGAACTAGGGTCTGTCTTCTTTCGCGGCTTGCGCGTCTTTCTTACGCAAGTCTTCGTACATACCAGCAAAGACTTTCTGTACAAGATCAGCCAAGGCGCGCGCATCTTCTTCGACCAACCCATCCGTCGCGATTGGCGGGCCAAAACGGACATAGACTGTTCCCGGCTTTGCGCGCAATGATGGAAAAGGCATGATGTGATGCCCGCCAAAGAAGGCCGCTGGCACAATGGGTGCTT
>Ga0208660_1000718_pt1 | contig 13427 bp, 17 predicted proteins | sample DEB08_DNA_13_FD_184527 | JGI IMG/M metagenome (GOLD analysis project Ga0208660, IMG submission 184527) | Aqueous microbial communities from the Delaware River and Bay under freshwater to marine salinity gradient to study organic matter... | ecosystem: Environmental > Aquatic > Marine > Coastal ... | reverse complement strand
CTGAGTTATGGTACCTGCTCAGGTCAGACAAGGATATCTTTAGTACACTGAACCAAGGCATGGGTACATTCTGCTTTGATATGTGGGTAGCTTATATCATCAGGCATGTACCACAGCTAACAGCTCAGTTTCACGATGAAGTTATACTTGAGTGCCACTCGGAGGAGAAGCCAAAGATTATGCTGTTACTTTACAATAGTATTCAGGGCGTGAACAACCTATTGAGGTTGAACAGAGAACTAGAGTGCGATGTACAATTCAGTACAAACTATGCAGGTGTGCATTAGGAGGAGTTATGAAGTGTTTTAAATGTGGAGTTGATCTAACCCACTGGGATCCAGTAGACGAAGACCCACTTATTGAAATACAGTGCGAAGATTGCTATGAAGGCATTATCGAAGAGTATATCAACGACTACGGGGAGCCTATGTCTGAGTTTGAAAAAGAGTTCGGGTTTGATATCAATGACGAGGCTGGATACAGGGATTAAAAATAAATGAAAATAAAACCAGACACTTTGCTATAAAAGTTGTCAAAGAAGTACAGCACACAAAAGCACACGAACTTAACAACAAGAGAACAATCAAATGAGTATTATACGCAAATCAAATCAGTCAGAAGGCACCTCAGATTACGTTAACCTTAAGCCCGGTGAGTACGATGCCCGCCTGGCTTATGTAGCTGACCTTGGCTTACAGGAACGTAGCTACGCAGGTGAAGAGAAGACTCCAGCCCAGCAGTTGTCACTATGCATGGAGTTAATTGGGGAAGTCACTGTCATTGACGGGCAGGAAGTACCGCGCACATTGTGGTGCAAACCCTTTAACATCTTCTTCAAGATGTCAGACAAAGGTAAAGAGTACGAGTTGTACAAAGCCTTGAACCCGTCAGCTAAGCCTGATACAGTAGCGGACTGGGATGCAGTACTAGGCAACCCATGCTCTATTACAGTGATTAACAAGCTGGGTACAGACGGTAAGCTGTACGACAACATTGAGTCAGTGCAGAGTATACCGCTCAAGTATCAGGATAACGTAGGGCAAAGCTCCTTCACTGACCAGTGCACAGGTGACTCTGAAGATGAGAACAGCCCTGCACAGAAGGCTATGTTCGGCTTAGCTAAGCACGTGCATGAAAAGCGTATACTAGAGGGTGATGAAGATGAAGCTGAAGCTGCCCCAGTAGCAACAGCGGATGAATCCTTTGACGAAGACTGTCCTTTTTAGCAGTTGCCAACGTGACGTATGAGATAAGGCAGGGCAAGGCCGGACTCTAATAACCTGTAGCAACGTAATAGCTACGCCGGATTCTAGTAACCGGTACTTATGATTAGTGCTTTAACGGGCATGGATGCCCACCCTAGGGGGTTCTATGAAAACTAGGATACACGTTAACCAGCATAACATTAGGGCCAATAGTAAGAACGGTGGTAACCTACCTGTCATTACTGTTAAGACTTACAAGGAGAACCGTAAAGGTAACACTGTACTTATAGATGGCCCTAGCTGGATAGTGTACTCACCAGAGAAACCCCTTAGCTGCGGGGCTAAGGTTTGGATAGAAACAGAAGCAAAGGTAAAGGTTTCATAATGCATTTACTTATAGACGGGGACGTAATCGTTTACAGGATTGGGTTCGCTAGCCAGAAGAAGGACAAGGAGACTGGTGAAATAGTACCGGACCCTGAATCCTTTGCACTGCATAGCTGCAAGCTGTTCATCACTGACATACTAAAGGAGACAGGTTGTACTAGCTACAAGCTGTTCCTTACAGGCAAGGATAACTTCAGGCACAAGGTACGCAGTGACTACAAAGCCAACCGTAAAGGTGCTGAGAAGCCTGTGCACTACAACCTGATACGTGAATACATGCAGCAGCACTTCAACGCTCAGGTTGTGCATGGTATGGAGGCTGATGACGCAATGGCTCTGCTACAGACAGACGATACTTGCATAGCCACCATTGACAAAGATTTACTAATGGTTCCAGGATTGCATTACAACTTCCAGAAGCATGAATTCACTGAGGTATCTGAAGATGAAGGGACGAGATTTTTCTTTGAGCAAATGCTCACTGGAGACAAGGTGGATAATATTACGGGTATCCGTGGTATTGGTCCGGTTAAAGCTAAGCGCCTACTTGAAGAAACTCCGAGGGAGGATTGGGAAGATATGGTACTCCAGAAGTACGAAGAGGAATTTACCCCCGATGGATTCCAGAGGGCGGTAGAGAACAGCATGCTACTCTGGATGCTACAACGCAACAGATCAATGCCTATGGAGTTCAGGAATGAAGCAACTGAAGCAATCGGAGCAGAGACTCAGACCGAAGGAGGTGCAAGCGTACCGGAAGAAACTACTGGCGAAGCAGGGGGGTAAGTGCACACTCTGCTGTAAGCCAATAGCAAAAGGTCAGGCTACACTTGATCACTGTCATACAAATGGTAGAGTAAGGGCGGTACTGCACCGAGCATGCAACGGTGCCGAGGGTAGGATAAAGCACTGGGTAAGAAGGTCAGGAGCAGCGGACCACTTCCAGTTCTTGCAGAACATCTTAGACCTTTGGCAGGCGTGTCACTTGCATCACCCCGTGCATCCAAACCACCGGACAAAAGAAGAGAAGGAGATACGCAGGTTGACTAAGCTAATGAAGGGCATGAAGACGGAGCGTGGCAAGCAGAGATACGAGGATAAGATAGCGAAGCTGAAGGGGGTGTTATGACTGAACGCAAAGACATAAGATCACCTAGTGACCCTTGGGACCCAGCAATGTGCTTGATAGGGTACGATCAGGCCAGCCTGCAGGCAGCTAGAATAGCTAACTACTTCATAATGAAGATGGTACAACAGAACAAGTGGCGCAACTTTGGGAGCAAGAAATGAGACTGATTATACTAATTGTATGCATGCTTCTATCCCTATTGCTAACTGCTTGTGGTAAGCGTAACGAAGTGTATACACAACCTGCCCTTGCTGAAGTAACCTGCCAAAACCTGGAATGGCATTACAATAAGTGCAAGGTGTACAAGTTCAACGAAGCAATTAGAACCTGCAGAGAAGGCTACACCCTTAAGATACTTGAATGCTACGGGAGCAAGAAATGAAAGACACAACAATGACGCATGCCATCAGCACTAACACGCTGAACAATGCCAGCAAGCTCTCGCACAATAGCATACAAGGGCACTATCATTCTAAGTTCGGTATTGAGAGGTTCGCTGACTCGCACATGCTGCGCTGGGCTATGACAGTAGGCTGTCTCATGGACACTAACAGCCCCGCTGCTAGGTACGGAGCAGGTGTACTTAGCCGTCCTATTAACGGCTGCGGTATGCTGTTAGGTGGTCGCAAGGGCAACACTCTAATCATCTCCGATATGCACATGCCTTATCATCACCGGGATTCTCTGGACTTTTTGTGGGCACTGCACCAAGAGTATGCCTTTGAGCGCATCCTTAACGTAGGAGATATCATTGACCATCACAGGGGCAGTTATCACGAATCAGAGCCTGACGCTTATGACGCTGAGACTGAGTACCTGTTAGCTAAGTCTGCTGTACAAGAGCTAGAAGCTATGTTCCCTGAGATGACTATCACTAAAGGTAACCATGACATCTTACCAGAGCGGAAGCTCAAGACTGTAGGGTTACCCAGTTCAATGCTCAGTGATTACAATGCTATCTACGGATTAAAGGGTGGTTGGACATGGACTGACCAGCACAAGTTCGATTCATGGGGTGCTTACCCTTTCTTACAGCCAATGGTGCTGAACAAGCGTGGCCGTTGGGATAAAGATATTATGAGGATCAGATAATGGAAGTCTTAATAACGAACTGCTCAGATAGTAGTTACTGGTATAACCGCAGTCTTGGCGAAGCCTTTGTGTTAACACATGAAGAAGGTGATATGTACTGGGTACGAGATCATGATGGTTTCAGGAACGTCATTATGAAGAAGGATGCTATCCCTTTGTCTGATGAACCACTGTACAACAGCATAGCTGCGAAGCGTAAGGCAAGCACGTCTGATGGTAGCACCGCTGAGTACTATGAACTACCAGCTAAGGCTACTCAACTACAACACTTAATCTCAGCTAAGGATATGAATGCACAGATCGGTGAAGTCTTCAGAACGTGTTACAGGTACGGTGAATGCAGTCACAGTGACAAACTACGCGAGGCTAAGAAGATTGCGTTCTACGCGGCAGCGGAAATCGAGAGGTTAAGTAATGAAGATTAACCACCTTAAAGACAACGTGTTCTTGTTACCACGTCAAGTCAAAGCAAGGGCTAAGAAAGCAAGAAGGAATGCAGTTGATGATATGCTAGCTAGTTACTGGATGTACGTTAACAATATGTACTGTGAAGATGCTGATAAGTTCTTCGATACATTCATACAAGCTACAGAAACCTGTAAACGTTTAAGAGAGGAAACATAATGTCAGACCTAGAATACGGCCCAACATTAACTATCAGTGAAGAGACACACGCTAAGAAGCACCGCCTTGAAGGTGAGTCCTTCTACGAAGCACAGACGCGCATAGCTAATGCCTTGAAGGATTCTCATGAACACTTCAGTGGCTTTCGTGGCATCCTCCTGAACCAGCGGTTCATGGGTGCAGGTAGAGTACAGTCAGCAGTAGGCGCACCACGAGAAGTGACAGCCTTTAACTGCTTTGTCTCAGGTACTATCGAGGATAGCCTTGGCGGTATTATGCACAGAGCTACAGAAGCAGCATTCACAATGAAAGCAGGGGGAGGTATTGGTTATGATTTTAGTACTCTTCGCCCTCGCGGTGATCGTATCGTTTCTCTTGGCTCTCGAAGCAGTGGGCCGATTAGCTTCATGGGCATATTCAATGCTATATGTAGTACTATTGCTAGTGCTGGGCATCGTCGTGGTGCTCAAATGGCCGTTATGCGGGTAGACCACCCCGATATTGAGGAGTTCGTCAGAGCTAAGCAGAACGATACTGAGCTCAAGGGGTTCAATATGTCCTTAGGTATCACTGACAAGTTCATGCAGTGCGTTCGTGACGATACCCCGTTCGATCTAGTGTTTGATGGCAAGGTGTATGATACTATCTCAGCTCGTAACCTGTACGAAGAGATCATGAGAAGTACATGGGACTGGGCAGAGCCTGGATTCTTACTGATTGATCGTATTAACGAGATGAATAACCTCTGGTACTGTGAAACCATTGCAGCTACTAACCCTTGTGGTGAGCAGCCGCTACCTCCGTATGGTGCTTGCTTGCTGGGTTCCTTTAACCTAGTTAAGTATCTTAAGCCACGAGGTAAAGGCTTTGCATTCGACTTCGCTCAGTTCGAGGCTGACATCCCTGTAGTAGTACGCGCTATGGATAACATCCACGACATAGCTAAGTTCCCACTACCTGAGCAGCGTACAGAGAGCCACAACAAACGCCGTATGGGGTTAGGTTACACTGGACTAGCTAATGCAGGTGAACTGTGCGGTAACGCATACGGCTCTGAAGGCTTCTTGAAGTGGTCTGATCGGGTCATGCGTACACTACGTGACTGTGTGTACCACGCAAGTATCGATCTAGCAGCCGAGAAGGGCAGTTTCCCTGCTTTAGATAAAGAGAAGTATTTACAGGGTGGCTTTATTAAGACCCTCCCTAAGGTGATTAGAGAGCGTATACAGAAGCATGGTATCCGTAACTCGCATCTACTGAGCATTGCACCTACAGGTACACTAAGCCTGACAGCTGATAACGTATCCTCTGGAGCAGAGCCAGTGTTTGCACATGAGTACTCTCGTATCATCCAATCTTTTGATGGGCCTGAGACTGAAGTAGTGCAAGATTGGGCGTACAGAGAACACGGATTGAAGGGTAGGACTGCTACGGAATGCACAGCACAAGAGCATCTGGCTGTACTAGCACTAGCTACTAAGTACGTTGACTCAGCTGTTAGTAAGACTATTAACGTAGACCCTAATATGCCTTGGGAAGAGTTCACTGACGTGTATATGCAAGCATGGGAGATGGGGTGCAAGGGAGTCACGACGTTCAACCCAAGCGGTAAGCGGTTTGGTATCCTGAATGCTAACCCCACGGACAAGCCAGAGGCTTGCTTTATAGACGAAGCAACAGGTAGTAAGACTTGTGAATAGCATTGATGTACCAGTGCTGTCTAGGGAGATCGCCCTCAGGTGGGGGCGTGATGTCCTAGATCACCGGAGTGCATTCATTGACAGGGGAGGCTTCTATACACTAGGAGCTGCTGCTTACCTCGATGATCCACTGGAGTACCCTAGCGTAGCTAAGGAGACTAACGCAGAGACACAGTGGTTCTATGCCTTACGGCAGAAGGTAATACACACTCTGTCAGGGGTGCTTAAAGTACCCGTGCAGCAGCTACAGGGTGCAGCTGAACCTGGATTCCATGTATTCGATGCAGCTAGTGCAGGTATGCAGGCTAGTATCCATATAGATACACCTTACACTCGTGTGTTCTGGCCAGAGCCTTTTCACTCAGTGTTCTCTTTCACCGTTCCCCTCTGGCTTCCTGAGGAGGGTGGGCTTAACTACTGGGTAGATGATACAATGCACTACAAGAGATACGAGGTTGGTACTATGTACCTGCACTCAGGGTTAGAGGTTCACCAGATAGCTAACCCAGTACCAGTTACAAACGAATGCCCGCGTATAACCTTACAAGGACATGGAGCAGTACTAGGGCACAGCAATACCGCTGCTGTCTACTTCTAGGAGTACAGAATGGTTAACAATGAAGAGTACAACCTGTTAGTTGATTTCTTGGAGTGGCTCCGCAGTCAGGACGAAGTTGATGTAGAGCTTAAGTATTCAGAGGAGATTGTAGGAGACTTCTTAGACAGCACGGAGACAATGCACTAAGCAAAAAAAAGCCCCTTACCTAATCAGGCGAGGGGCTTGGTGCTTTGCACCATCACGGGGAGTGTTATCTACCTTCTCTATATCTTAGTTCACGCATTACGTCAGATGTTATGACACCCTTATTGCGAAGTTCATCAAAAGATTCAGGGTGCTCCTGAATATAATCAACACGCTCTTGTACGCTTAGTCCTTTCAGTAACGAATCCTTAGTTGTTAACCCTACCCGCGCTTCCTTCTTACGCTTCCTGAACTCTCTACGCATTGCAATCTGCTCTGTCCTACTCTCAGGTGGCATGGTTTCAATCTTAGCCTGTATATCATCATCAGTTAAACCAGCGAAGTTGGCTTCATAGGTATCCGCTACAGATAGCCTAGGGCTACGCTTCATTTCATTGTACCGACCTTCTATTGTAGCCAGTACATCTGGGCTAGCCAGCCTACCCTTCTTCAGAGTCTTGATACGCTCCTCTTCAGAGAAGCCAAGAGTCTGCATGCTCTTATCCACTTCAGCTATCTGCTGCATGAACTCCTTTCTCTTGTTGTTAGTTTCCTGATACAGGCGTTCTATCCCTTCAGCTGATAATACACCACTTTCACGCTCAGTGTTGTAGCTACTGAAAGCTCTATCAGCTGCGCCCTTGCTATCACCTATCTTAAACCCTGCTGATTCAGCTACATCAAAGTCGTTGAACCGTGCACCAATCTGCCTAGCGGCTAGCTCCCCTATAGTGTAGTCCTTCTCTCCTTCAGGGGCGTACACTGTGTTGTACACCTTGTCAGCTTCTCTTACGATTCCAGGTTCAAAGGCATCCTTAAGTACAAAGGATAGCTTATCAGCCAGCCTGCCCATTGGTGTAGTGGCATCGCTTATCTCTCTGCCGTAGGCATTCCTGTTCTCGATAGCCCTGTAGATACTAGCTGATACAAAGTTACCTTCACCAACCAACTGCCCTATTAGTACACCCTGAAGGTCCTCAACAGGGGAGCCACTAACAGCTGCTTTGATTGCTTCTGCAGCCATAGCGTGCGGTACTAAGTAGGATGTATTTACATAGCTACCTGACTTACCATCAGGGTCCATCTTGAAAGCAAGTGATTGATTCTGTGCCCAATCAGGTAACCCAGCTTTCTTAAGCGCAGCCTCCTTCTCTTCTGTGACACCCTGCCCTGCGTTCACTGCCCTACGGCCACCCTCTGCTGTAGCAACTATACTACCTAGTGCAACAAGGCGCTTAATGCCCTCTGCACGCATGGCGCTTAGGTTACCTTCGCTGGGATTAACACCAAAGTGCTTACCGAACGTACCATTAGCCATCATTCCTGCGTACTTAGCTTGGTTGTATATGTTACGTGTGAACTCAGCTGTAAAGGCTACGAACTGCGGCATGATACCAGCACGAGAAGCGGACTTGATGATAGGCGATACCTTGTTAAAGTTCTGGAAGGTATCGTTAGTGAACTCAGCAGCTACCTGCTTAATACGTTCATCATCAAAGTCAGGGAATATCTTACGGAAAGCATTCTGGTTGTGCTTCCAAGTAGCCCAGCGTGCAGCGTTATCCGTAACAGAGTACGCTTTACCAATACCCTCTAGCTTCTTACCTACATAGCCAGAGAATACACCACGCTTAAGGGAGTCACGTATATCTGACTCAAGCACGTTGGCATTACCCAGCCCGTACTTAGCCATGTCATTCATGTCATCCCGCAATGCACGCACGGCTTTACCACCTGACTTGCTCACTAGCTTTTCATAGCCACCGAACTGAGCTAGTGCAAGGTGCACGCCACGCTTGTAGTTAGAGCTGAAGGGGTTAATACCTGAGCCTATCATAGTCATAATGCCACCTAGGGCATTCACTGCATACGAAGGTGGGTTCAACAGAACCTTAGATGCCTTTGATAAACCGATAGCTGTGTTGTATGCATCAGCGAAGGCACCCTGTACACCATCCTGCAGGTGCTGGTCCTGCCCGCTGAATACACTCTTAGCCAAAGCCAGCTCGGCTTCTCTGGGTACGAACAACCCAGTCTCAGTCTTACCACCAAGCACCAGTGGTACATATCCGGGTAGGTCTTCGCTTACTGCTAGCCCATTACCTTTCAATGCACCAACTATAGCAATGTCCTTCTCTGCTGTATGCACCAGCTTGGACATCTTAGTCCATGTACCACGCAAGCGTTCACCGGGGTCTGTGATCTCTCCAAGCCACGCCCGCTCTGCAGGGCCGGGGTCCTTCTTCTGTCTTAGTATACCGTCAACAGCCTCTACACCTGACCGATTCGGATTAGAAGTCTTAGCGAATGCACTCTTACCTTCCAGCTTTTTGATGTGAGCAAGTGCAAGCTCACTCGCTTCACTTAACGAGATGCCTTTTTCTACAGCTAGCTGCTCTGCTATTTCACGCTGGGCCATAGCCTTCATTTTAAGGTTGGGTTTGAAGGTAGTATCCGTGAACATCCTGTACTCTCTGGTGATGTAGTTACCAGTAGCAAGGCTTTCGTTCAGTTTCTTTGACAGGTAGGCTTGTTCATCTGGTGAATAATTACCCAGTCGATTTTCATCAATATCCGTAATCAAACGCTTGACGTAGTTCTTACGCACTTGTAAGAAACGCTCTAGGTCATCTTCAATCTCTGAACCAATCAACTGCTTTTGTATTTTACCTGTGCGGTATGTTTCTTCCACCAACTCTGCGCGTCCCTTCTTGGCTGCAGTGTAGGCGCTGATACGGTTAGCACTTCTTGATGCCTGAGCAGCGTCAGCTTCTATAGCCTGCCTAGCTTTGAGGTTGTACTCCTGTGCTCTACGACCTGTTATTTTACTAGGTCTAAAGATGCGGTACGCTTTCTGTACCCAATCAGGACCACTGTCAGCTTGCGCCATAGTTTTACGTATTTGCTTTTGTTCACTCGCTGATATTACATTATCAATGAACCGGCTCTTTTGAACCGACTCTTCAGCACCTGACATTGCACTCTGCACACCCCTACCTGACGTAGTGGCGGTTGTGCTGGGGCTAGGGCTACTTTCTGTACCCTTCAAGGCACCTTGTATACCCCTGCCTAACTTAGTTGCAGTGGATTTAGGGCTGACATTCTTATTGCGACCTGACAGTGCACCCTGTATTCCACGGTCTTGAAACAGTGACTCTACATTAGCAGTGTCTTCAGGTGTAATGTCACCAGTGCGTATACCGTCATCTATTTCATCAACGGTTTTACCGAACATCTTACGCAGTGACTTACTAACGGCAGGTGTAGCTGCCCCAAGAAGACCACCAAAGCCTGCGCCTAGTGCACCGTACTTCAACAGCTCTTCTGGTGTAGGTAATCTATGCTGGTCAATAGTAGCTACTGCTGTGGCTTCTCCAATACCAAAGGCAGCGCCGCGCTTGGCCTCTATCTTAGCTCCTGCAATGGCAAGCTCTTTGGTTGTCAGTGTTCTACCAGCAGCTTTTGCTGCATCCTTTAGTGCAAATAGTTTCTTCCCGCCTGGAATGAGGTTGATAACACCTGACATTAAAGCCCTACCATAGGAGTAGTCCTCTCTACCCTCTACTTTTTGTGCTGCTATACTAGCTAAAAAGCCGCTGCCGAATGCAACCACTGGGTACAGTACGCCTGTAGCTGTAGCTGCAAGCTGGCCTGCTGTTGATAAACCAATTTCAGTAGCTAAGCTCTTTGCTATAGTACCCCCTGATAGGGAGCCCTTACCTTCACTATCAGCTAGGCCATCCTGTACCGTTTCAACAGCAGGTACTGTACTCTGATTGGCAGGCTGTGCTTCTTGCTTAGGCGCATCAGGTACCAAGGAACCCTGAGGTTGCTGGGGTTGTACAGGGGCATTACCCTGTACTTCCCACTGCCCATTAACATTCTCGTAGGTCTTGCCCTCGGCTTCCCAGACCCCTTCTGAAACCCAACCCATTACTTGTCACCTTCAAATACAGGGTACCCATTGGCATCAATGCTACTGATCTTTTGACGCATCGCTTTAGATAGTTTAGCAACCCAAGGGTGTTTTTTATCTAGGTAAGCTAGACGTGCATCGTGATCCGCTTTATTTTGTGATTTCTGAGCCGTTCTCTTAGCGTCTATGTCTTGTTTGTAGGTACCAGCATTCAGAGATTCAATCGTCTTTTCTAAGAATTTAGGAACTGTAGTTAAGCCGCCGCCGGAGGCGGGTGAACTCATTTCTAAATTCGGTTCAAGTTTAACAGCACGTTCATTTGCACCTGTTAAATCATTGACTGTTGGTGTTGTAGGAGTGTTTGCACCAGCGTTTGCACCAGCGTTTGCACCAGCGTTTGCACCCGTGTCAGTACCCGTTCCCGGTGTATTGGGATTGGCTAATGCACCAACACCTTCAGGTAACATTCCTGGATACAGCTCTTCAACAGCTACGCGTGCCTCTGCAGGTGTGTAGTAGTTTTGTAGTAAGTTAGTGTACATACTCTTAGCAGACCTAACGTCCGCTTGTTGTGCTACATTAGAACGGTAAGCGTCTTCACGCACGATACCAGCTTCGAGATTAGCTTGGTTCTGGTCTCTGCGTTCAATCGTATCGTAGCCTACAGCTGCCTGTAAGCGCCTGCTCAGATCGGATTGAGCACGCTCCTCTGTATCAACCTCTCGTTTATAGTCTCTCTCCCTAGCACCACCGAATGCTTTCAAGGCATTCACTGTACCTGTTAGGGCAGGTTGACCATTCTTTGGGTTCAAGAACCCTGCTCCTAGTCCAATCAAGGCACTGAGCTGTGCTTGGTCTGGGCTTTTAAGGACATCCATAAAACCTTTCTGATCACCGGACAACAACCCTGTGTTCATCTCTACTTTCTTTTGCGGGACGTTGCTTTGCTGAATCAGTTTTAGTAGCTCATCCCTGTTTTTATACTCAGCGGGTAAAGCAGTACCTGTGTCTGGCAAGGTATTAGGTACAGCTGCCAACCTAGCTGCCTCTGCTTGCTGGTCTATTAAGTCACCTACATAGCGGCCAACCATTATCTTCTACCTCTATTAAACTTAGCGTACAGATTCTCTGGCCCCTTTAATGGACTGGCTTGTAAGCGGGGTCCAGATGCTGGGGGTGGGGTGTCATCCTGTTGAGGCATGAATGCACCGGCGTTATCAAGCAGGCCAGTGGTCAGCTTCTGTTGGAATCCCGGCTTTTCATCTGGTAATGCTTTCAGTAAACCCTCTTCCATACTGGCTTGAGTCATACCTGAACCGGGTATGCCTTGTCCCAGCTGGCTAGCTTCAAAGGGGGATATAGCATTAGGCATGCCCTGTACGCCCTGTAAAGCCGCCTCAGGCCCGAACGGGTCTATGGCAGTAGGTAGGTTAGGCATGCTTGCAAAGCCCGTGTTAATGCCTGCTGTGGTGCCTCCCTGCTCTATGATAGGAGCTGCACTGGCACGTGCTACTTCAGTAGCAGCTGAGGGTGTTAAAGAAGCACTCTCTGCAAGCAGCCCGTTAGTGGCACCTGCGCCTGCACCTGCGCCTGATATCATACTACCAGCGCCACCTGTTGCACCGCCAAGAGCTACGCCCTCTAGTACATTACCACCTGTTGCCAAAGCTGTACCACCACCTATTAACGCCCCAATACCTGCTGCTGCCCATGTCATTATACGTTCTCCAATGCTAACTTGTCTGAGTAATCCGGTAGTATGATTTGTTTCTCTATTTCATCCACATCTGTTTCATCAGTAGGGTGAAAGGTTAACCATACAGTCTCTTCGTGAGCGTACACGGCTCTCTTTGTGTCCGGCTTTGATTCAAAGATACACGGCCCTTTGATGTCTTCAGTACCAAAAGGTGTCGTTACAGTAACGTGACCTCTTAGTACTACATTCAAGTGCGCGTGTTTGTGTATCTTGCCTATTACAGTGCTGCCCTTAGGTAGTGTTAACTCCCTAGCGTACAGTCCACCTGAGAAATGATGCACCGGCTCCATGACTAGCTGCTCCATACCTAGTAACGCAGTCTGTAAGTTAGCTATAACGTCCCTAGCTTCCTGTACAGATTTGTCAACAACAACCGGTGCAGTCATTACTTACCTCCTGATTTGCTAGTAGTAGTCTGACCGAAGTTAACACCTGACAGGATTGAATTAACCCGATTAGCTGTATCGGTATCAGCGTACTGACCAAACTCAAAGCGTTCTCTATCAGCGTCTATGTTCTGTTGGTTATAATCTTCACGCTGATTACCCACTGCTTGCGTAGCTTGGCCGGGGGCTAGTACACCTTGAGAAACCTGTGGTAAGCTCTGTAATACACCCAGCTGTTGAGCCATACCTGCTCTGTTAGCATCGTTAAAGATGTTAGCCCGAACGTCACCAATGTTACGGGTGAAGTCTCTACCTGCCTGTGCTCTTAGGATGTTAGCCCTGTCTCCACCGAATGCGCCTTGTGACGAAGCAGCAGAAGAGATACCTGGAAGTGTCTGCTCTAGGAACTGCTCTTGCATAGGGCGTGTAGTAGCTTGTGCCAGTGCTTCAGTGCGTGGGTCATTAACTAAATCTGAGTTCAGCCCACGAT
>Ga0208660_1000703_pt1 | contig 13522 bp, 19 predicted proteins | sample DEB08_DNA_13_FD_184527 | JGI IMG/M metagenome (GOLD analysis project Ga0208660, IMG submission 184527) | Aqueous microbial communities from the Delaware River and Bay under freshwater to marine salinity gradient to study organic matter... | ecosystem: Environmental > Aquatic > Marine > Coastal ... | reverse complement strand
CTGCGCCTCAAGGCTGTAAGTCCCTGCTTTTCTATGAGTTCAATAAGGTTGGAGCCAGTATAGAGTGTTGGAACACTTCAAAGCCGACGAATATTGATTCTCTATCCTTTGCAAGCCGTATACCCGCAAGGCCACCTTGAACTGTGTTTGAGTTCCAAGCGATCTATGAACGAACAGGTTCATGCTCTGTGCAACAGCACCCATCGGAAACGCCAATGATCGCTTCACATCGGTAACATGCCAAAAGCCCGCAATGGCCTCTCACTATATAATGTATGCGCGAAAAGGATCAGATCAATCATTGCACCGCAGATGAAACGACAGTGCCCGATGTTCATGTTTCGGATTGGACATAGAATGGATGCAAAGGAAAAGAGCCGCTAAGCAATCGAATTCATCTGGAGGCGAGTACCGGAATCGAACCGGTCTAGACGGATTTGCAATCCGGAAGGAAGTTAATCGAAAACAAGGGCTTAGGGGTTCAAAATACCCTCTGACAAGCAGGGAACAGAAGGCGAAAGTTTCAAATCCGATTTCGCTATTTCAAAACAAAAAAGACCCCGTCACAGCGGCAACTGTGAACCGGGGCCTGTTAGAAAAAGCCTGTCAGCTTTCAGAGATTCATAGCACGATTTCGGGCCGCATCGCAATTGTTCGATTGGCTTTCGTCGCCTCTGTAGATGGTGAGGTGGCCCGATGAGTTGGCGTATCGCAAATGAATGCGCAGAGCGTCGCTTTGGCAGCGCCGCGCGCAAGCAGATCATCATGTTCCTGGCCGACAAGGCGAGCGATGACGGCTCGGGCATATGGTGCTCCAAAGGAACGATCCAGCGCCACACAGAGCTTAGCGAAAGCACCGTCAAGCGCACCATCATCGACTTCCTGCGGGAAGGCATTTTGATCGAGACAGGGCGGCGGCACTGCAAGAACGGTTACACGGTCATTTACCGCATTGTTCTCGAACGCGTGGCTTCGATGGAAACCACTGCGGAACCCGATATTTTGACGGGGGTCACTGTGAACCCCGTCCAGCCTGAACCCGGTACGGGGTCCACGGTGAACGGGGTACGGGGTTCACGGTGGACCCCAAACCATCCTAAAACCATCCATAAACCACCTACGCGCAGGCGCGAGGCGGCGGAGGAGGTTGAAGATCTTGAATCTGAGAAGATCCTGGCGGCCTATCCTGAGGACAGGATCCGAGATCGACGGACCAGTCTGCGTCTGGTCGCAGCGGCCTTGAAGGCAGGCGTTGAGCCCGATGACCTGCTTCAGGCGGTCAAAGCCTATGCCAAGGAAAGCGAGGGCTACACGCGCAGCAAGGTCTGTTTCTCGGACAACTGGTTCAAGATGCGTCGATGGGAGAAGGGGCTTACCCAGATACAGGCGGATCGCGAGAATGCTCGAGAGGCCGAAGTCAACGGCCGTACCCGGCTCGCTAGCTGGATCCATGAGCGTCATCCTATGTGCCGCCATATCACCAACCGGCAGTTTCAGGACCTGATCGCAATGAGGCTGGTGACGCCTGAGCAGGTTCGCGCGGCGGGGCTTCGGGCGTGACTTTCAGGGGTAATCATCAAAATTATCCCGCGTTTGTCGACGGTTTGAGTAAGATGAGCAACATGAGAGAGCAAGTGCGAAGGATTGAAGAGTTAATGTTTCCTAGAAATAACGCTAAGTCTCCCAATGTTTCTTTGAGATAACGCAAAGCCTAATCTGGCTTGAGCGAAGAGCCTGCGTTGCGAAACACCACGTGTTGACATTAATGTGATCTCCGCATAACATTATTGGACTTTGTGTTACTTGGAGAGATCATTATGGCTGTTGCGATCAAAATGCCCCGGGCAGCACGCAAGGAACTCACGACACTTGGTGAAAACATTCGCATTGCCCGCCTGCGCCGAAGGCTAACCGCTGAAATTGTTGCGCAACGTGCCGGAACAACTCGACAGACCATAGCCAAGATCGAAAGCGGGAATCCAGCAGTCAAGATTGGCACCTACGTGGCAGTGTTGCAGGCGCTTGGCCTTCTGAAAGGATGGGGGCATCTCGACGACTCGGTTGGTGATCTGATGTCCCTGGATGACCTGCCACAGCGAGCGAGATTGAAAAATGGTTGAGGTCTGGATCGACTGGAAGGGGTTGAAACGGGTTGGCACGCTCCACCGCACCGCAGGACGGGGGCGAGAGCGGGTGTCCTTTACCTATCATGACGATTGGCTCGGCGACGAAAATGCCTTTGGGCTTTCGCCGGATATGCCTCTGGGGATGGGGCAGTTTGTCCCTCAGGCAGGGCAAGACATGCTTGCTCCAATTGGAGATTCTTCCCCCGATACTTGGGGTCGGACGGTTATGAGGCGCTTTGAGGGCCGCATGGCAGAGGCCGAGGGGCGACGCCCTAGGACGCTGCAAGAAACAGACTACCTGCTGGGGGTAAATGACGAGACCCGTTTGGGGGCACTACGCTTCAGGGTTGATGATGAGTTTCAAGAACGCGAGGGGATTGGAGTGCCTGCGTTGCTTAGTCTCGGTGATTTGCTTCAAGCGTCTCAGCGCGTACTTCGCGGGGAGGAGACCGCCGAAGATCTTAGGATGCTGTTTGCCCCAGGAAGTTCCTTGGGGGGGGCTCGGCCAAAGGCCAGCATTCTCGACCAACACGGGCGTCTCTCTGTTGCGAAGTTCCCGAAAGAGACGGACACCTATTGCGTTGAACGCTGGGAAGCCATCGCGCTGGAGCTGGCAAGGCGTGCCGGAATTACTGTTTCTGATCACACCATTGAGATGGCGGGCGATAAGCCGGTCTTTTTGTCTCATCGATTTGATCGGAACGAAGACGGCAGAATCCCATTCATTTCGGCGATGGCTATGCTCAACGGAAGAGATGGGGAAAGCTACAGCTATTTGGACTTGGCAGATGTTATAACTTCGGAAAGCGTCACTCCGGACCGAGACCGAGAGGAGCTCTACAGGCGGGTCACCTTTTCTATTCTTGTAACGAACCTTGATGACCATATGCGAAATCACGGATTTCTTCGTGGGCAAGGCGGCTGGCACCTCTCACCAGCCTACGACATTAATCCGGTTCCGAACCAACCACGTGTGCTCAAGAGCTACGTCGACGATGACAATCCTGATGCCAGCATCGCATTGCACCGCGCTCAACATGAGAACTATCTTCTAGAGCTCGACGACGCCAATCAAATAATTGCAGAGGTGGCTGAGGCGACAATGGCTTGGCGTGAAGTTGCCCGCGCCTTGGGTGCACCGGACAGAGAGATCAAAGAGATGACGACAGCCTTCGAGCACGAGGAAACGGATTTGTTGCGATTGTGAACAGGGGCAGTTCTCGAAACTAAGCGCAGCTATCGACTTGGCTTATGCGTGCGCAACAATCTGTTTCACGATCGGGTGCATCCAAGCAGGGACATGCCTGCTTTGCTTTGCCAACAGCATCCGGTCCTTGTCATCCAGTGCGCGAGCAAGCTGGTCGACGATTTGGCTGTCTACACGATCCTTGCCAAGATAACGCAATGCCTGGAAGATCACCCCGGTCTTATGGCCTGCGCCGACCAGTGTCTTGGAGGACGCGTTCCGGAATTGGATGACTTGCAGCCCAACTTTTTTGGTCCGTGTTGGGCCGTTGGTCATGTAGGTAGGCTTGGAAGGCACCTGAGCTGAGAGGCCCAACCAGTTGGCGGCCATTGATGGCGACGGTTGCAGAATCTGACCATCCTTACGGGCAACTGCCTTTGCGATGTCATCTGCGGATGGCGACAGAAACCCGAAGCGAGGACTCTTCTTTGGGTAGTCGTATAGTCCCCGTGTGAGCCGTCGGATCACTCCCTGATCGGCCAGACGCGACAAGGCTTGGTCTACGCTTGCGCGTGACCCGATATCAAGAAAGTCAACCGGTGCAAAGATTGCCCCGCGGCCCTTTCCAATGATGCGTTGCTTGATATTCGACGTAATCATGCTTGAACTCTTTGTCAGAAAATCATGCATGTTTTTCTGAAAGTCAATGAGCCGTTGAGAGCGAGAATTCAGGTCCGTGCAGCCGGGGTGAAAGCGTGAGGTAGCATGGTGGTGTCAAATTTACGCTACAGCGCAAACTTCTCCAATTTACGCTGTAGCGTAAACAGCCAGGAGTTAGGGTATTTGACGTATGATACTCAGGTCATAATTGAGCTTTATGACCTGAGTATCATAATCACGGCAGGAGAACTGATTTGCAAAGCCTTGTTCGCACTCCCAAAAACCTCGGGCATGCAATCCGCCAGGCTCGTCGAGAGAAGAACTGGACGCAGGCTGAACTTGCAATGCGCAGCGGTGTTTGGCAGGAAACCATCTCAAAAGCCGAGGCTGGAAAGGGCGGCACTAAACTAGACACGGTCTTCGCGCTGTTGGCTGCGTTAGACGTAGAGATCATGGTCGAGAAGCGCAGCAACGGTATGTCTTCAGAGTTTGATGGCATTTTTGAATAGTCTGTTGCAGCGGCGTTGTGGCCGTCAACACCTCATCGGTCTGCCAAAGCCCTTCGTCTTCTTGGTGCGGTATGACGCGATCGATTAGTTTGCTAGTGCCATGTCCGATCCTCAATGCCGTGTTTCTGATTGCTGAACATAAGCGGGCAGCCGTGCAAGACGCGGTGTGAGCACCGCTTCAACAGGAAAATCCCCCTGCGCCAGCGCATTCCTCGCGAAACAATTTTCCCGCTGACATCCCCTTGGTGCCCGCTTTGACCATGTTCATCGAAACACTCAAAGTGAGGATCAAAAAAATGGCTACTCAAACTCTCAAACTGAACGTCAAATCTGGCGAAAAAGACGGCAAGAACTTCTGGGACCGCTGCGGCGTTCTCTTCGTCAACACCGATGACACCGGCAACATCACGTCGATCAACGTCAAACACAGCATGTTCCCCGACGTCGAAATGGTCGCCTTCCCGCGACGCATCGATGATCCGGTCACCGAGTGAGCAGTGCGCCGGGGCGGGTTTCCCGCCCCGGCAAGCTTGCAATGTTTTTGGGGTCAAGATCTCCATGCACTCTGGTCTCGAGCCAACGGCAAACGCAATATTCAGGTCATGACCAACCCAACCGACTTCCGGGCGATTTCCTAGATGACCCATCTACTCAACTCGTCCCCAAAATCCGGTTTTGCGGCCATGTTTTTTGCGGAGTTCAGACAGATATGCCTCATGGCCCATAACCTCTTTTGGCAACAAGGGGTCGGCGGTTTCGGCCAATAGGGTCAATTTCCCCAGATACTTAGCACCATGTCCATAGGCTTTGGACCGTGCACTCTTGAGGATATCGTCAAGTAATGCGCGATAGAGGATTGTTGCCGCAGCAGGATGCTCATGCTCCAGTGTGCCTGCCGTTTTTGGCAAACTATGCCAATGGCTTCCATCCCAATTTGAGTAATGTTGAAGGATGACCTGTGCAGCCAGGTCAAGCCGTGGCCAATCGAGATAAAACCGCAGTGCCGTTTCCGGGACTGGGTGAGACAGGCCAAGTTTTAAGGCCTGGGTTTCGGCGTCGATATCGTCAAAATCAGGTAACATTTTCAGATATTCGCGCAGAATGTCAGCCGACAGCCGGCTCTCAAAACATTGCCAGCGCAGAGCTTGCGCAGCAGGTTTGTCATCCAATGCCTCCAGAATGCGCGCTTCGAGTTGGATCTTTCTCGGCGACAATTCATCATCCTGCCCTTTAGCGCGTGATCCGGGTTTGCGCACCCAGTCCAGCGCCTCAGTTGCACGCCCGACACCCAGAAGACGTTCGGCAATACCCTGCACGTCCTGTAAATGCGGTTCCTTGGCGCTTTCCAGCGCAATCAGCAGGTCAATGTCGCCGCGCGCCTCTGCAATCGTCTGGCGCATGTCTGACCACTGCGAGGTCATCGAATAATGCCAGCGATCCGTCGAAAGCTTGGCCTCTTCAGCCTTGCGCTCTTTAATTGTGGCGTTCAGGTCCGTGTCCCACTGCGCAAGTGTTGACTGGGGCAAATGGGGTGCGACGGCTTTGGCAAGATCCGCCAGATAGCCATGGGTTGTTTCACCAAGGCGCGCCATTATTTTGTCGGGCATCAAGGCGGCTTCGGACGCGCTCAGCTGTGCAGTCAATTTCCCGGCGCTGATGATAGCAAGGTAATAGACATCCTGAACGTGGCCCGATGAATCATCGACCCGTTCAAACACGTGTTCATGGGTGGCAATGAAACGAATGAACCGGTCTATCGCCATATCTGGAGCGGCCGGTGCCAGTTCCGCCTCTATCGTGTCTGTCAGGCTTTGCAGGTCATCGCGAAAGGCGCGGGCTTTGTCCCATTCAATGAAGCTTTTGGCACGTTCCAGCCCCGACAGCCGTCTGTCGATCAGCTTTGCAATCCCTTCAGGCCCGGATTTCGCGGCTAGTGCCGCTTTGACCTGACGGCGAAAGCCAGCGTTGCGCTCCGCTTCATCCAGCACCAGTTGGGCAAGCTTTGCAGCAGGCAGCTCGGCCAGTTTTTCGATAGAAAGAGCGGATTTTCGGGGCATAGCTCAGATCACTTCTTCTTGCGACCGAACCTGGCGGTTCTGGGACAGGCGGGACAAACGGTTCTGGTTCAAATCAACGCGGAACATGGTTAATACTTCTCTGAATTTGAGCGAAGTGCCTTCGATCTACTTTTGGCTGACATAGGTCACATTGCTATCGCAACCATCGCTGCTTCTACTGTTCTGTGATCAGCGAAACAATTTGGCTTCCAGTGCCATCCGCGCGTAAGTCGATGTCATGTGCGGAAGAAAGGACAAAACCAAGGTTCTCGCCAAGTCCAAATGGATAAATCACCGGTTGCGCCTCCAACGTCCCGAGCCCGACAGGACGCCCAACAGATTTAAGCACCGCCTTGGTCATCCAGCGCACCAGATCCGGTCTTTCCAGAGCGAAGATCTTCTTTCGGGTGAGTGTCTTGCGGTTTTCACTGCGATCGAGGGTTCCCCAATCGATTTGAGATTGAATGACCATGTTCGTCATCCTTCTCGTTCCTTCTCGTTCACCGTAGATTTCTGCCATCCGACGATGCACCTCAGCCGTGGTGCAGTCGCCTTGAAGTGAGGTCAATCGCCCGATGATTTCAGCCACTTTTGCGAAGAAGGGATAGGTCACGATTGCCATCCCAGAATAGGCGAAACTCAATAAACTCGAGCCTTTGCTCAACGCCCCATCGAAGTTCCGACTTTTCGTTATTCAAGATGGCCTCCGAGCAATTTATACGTATTAAAAGTATGCGCGCACATTTTTTGGTCTGGCAGAATGCTAGCGGTGTGATGTTACCTTTGCAAGCGAACTTTCTAAATTTGTCGGTAGGTTAGTGGACATGCTGCTTGTGAAAATACTTCGTCTCTAACGCCAGGTGTCATTTTTTCTACCGGCAAACTAACCTAGCCGCGCTTCGTGCGCGCGGCTCTGATTGATTCAATGGACAGCACTAAGGTGAGCTCACTTCGTCTGCTCACCTTAGTGCTGACGTTAATCAAATTCTTTGTCCGCCCAACATCCCTGACCGTGGCGGTCAACCTTAGTCCATCCCCAAAAACAGCCACCAATTTCCCCTGTCTCGCAAGCGAGCCATTCCTCGCGCGGCAAATTGGCGTCGGTTTTTGGCGCAGACATTTTCTTCGCAAATGTGGCCGATTGACAGCCCCGTTCAGGGCCATGGGTCGGGCTTTGCCCTCTCCCACTCTGTTCCGCCGAATACATGCGTATTCGGTCAGATCAGGTGGCCGAGCCGCAGCCCATCTGCGGAAGGAAGGCACCAAGCCTTGCCCGCACAACCTTGAACAGGAGGCCACAAATGGCACCGGAATTTGATGTTTATGCCCATGTCACCGACACCATTATTGCAGAGATCGAAGCAGGCACGCCGCCATGGCGCAAGCCGTGGACTGGTAGCGCGTCCGGCATTGCCTTGCCAACCCGTCACAATGGCGAAGAGTATCGCGGGATCAATATTCTGATGCTCTGGATCATGGCGGCAAAGAACGGGTACGTGTCCAGCCGCTGGATGACCTATAAACAGGCGCAGGATTTGGGTGGTCAGGTCAGCAAGGGTGAAACGTCGTCGACCGTTGTCAAATACGGCACATTCACGCGAGAGAACGATTTGGGCGTTGAGGAAGAACTGCCCTATGCGCGCGCCTATCGCGTATTCAATGCGGATCAGATCGAAGGCTTGCCCGAGGACTACTACATCCGGCCTGAGGCACCGCGCGACCTCGGCACGGGGAAAGATCCAGAGCTTGAGGCGTTTTTCAGTCGGACAGGGGCGGAGGTCCTCACCAGTGACGACCCGCGTGCCTATTACAGCCCCGCAAAAGATCACATCCACATGCCGCCGATTGGAACGTTTCACAATGGGGCAGGCTATTATGGGACGTTGGCCCATGAGGTGATCCATTGGACCGGCAGCGAAAAACGCCTCGACCGGATCAAGAAATTCGCCAACCGCGAGGCCTATGCCTTCGAGGAGTTGGTGGCCGAGATCGGCGCCTGTTTTCTGGGGGCACAGATCGGCGTTGCGCCGGAGTTTGGACAAAGCGCCGTTTATGTTGAGGGCTGGTTGAAAGCGCTCAAGGAGGACAAACGGGCGATCTTTCGTGCGGCGTCCGAGGCGCAGAAGGCAGCCGATTTTGTCCTAGCAGCCGCAGGTCAATTGAAAGCGGCCGCAGCATGAGCGGCCCCGCAATCCTGCCCCCGATGACGTGCCGCAAATGCGGCGCGTCGAACCCGGTGATCTTTCTGGCACCGGTCATCGTGAACGGCAGTGCCACGTGCATTTGCTTGGATTGTGCCGAGGTCCGCAAATGGTTGGATCCTGATGGTAACCTAAAAGCGGGTGTTGAGCTTTGAGCACCTGCGCCCCGCCTTGGTGGCGGGGCGCAGTCACTTTGAACGAGAAGAAAAATTGTGGCCCGTGCTGCTGGGCACGGGCCGCTCTGACAAACGGACTGTGCGGAGGATCGACTGGCTTTCAGCCCGCTCACCTCCTTCAGGCTCTTTTTCGTTTAATTGGTCCGCCCAACATCCCTGTCGCGTCCCGTCAATGGGCAAGCGCCGCGCGGGCGCGCCGTCTTTGTCAGCAACCGTGTCCTCGCGCTGTAGGCGCTGCGGGCCGCTCCACTTGCTGGCTTCGACCCATTGACTGGCCGCTCCAGGGCCGTGGGTCGGGCTGTGCCCCCACCCACTCTGTTCCGCCGAATACATGCGTATTCGGGCAGATCAGATTGGCCGGTGCGCAGCCCATCGGCGGAAGGAAAACCAAGCCCCAACCGCAGCACCCAAAAGGAGGCCACAAATGGCTCACAAATATCAGCCCCCGAAATGCTGGACCTGCGACTGCGATCGCACGACCGGCGGTCACATCATCGATGGGCTCTATAGCGCCTGCGTGTATTGCGGGAAGCATCGGCATGAGCTCAAGGAAATCGTTGTCCAATCGGGATTGGGTGGCGTGTTCTGTGTCGAGATCCTCAGTGTCGAGGATGATTGCGCCAAGGTGAAGGTGGTCAAAAGCTCGAACGGCTTTGACGCGCTGCCGCCCTTCACTGTGCCGTTCAAGGACATCGCTCCGCGTTGGAAACACAAGGCGGGAGAGATCCGATGATCGCAGGCTATCACAGCGATGATTTTGCGACCGCGCGTGTGGAAGACACCGTCAGCCTGCGAAGCGCTGCACGTGAGGCGCGCGCCACGCTTTATGCGGTGTTGAACCGGCTGGAGCTGAACGATCTGGAAGGCGAGGAGCAGCCCTATATCGACGATTGTCTTGGAGCTCTTGCAATCCTTGAGGAGGCGTTGCGATGACCCTGAACGAGATCAAAACAGCGGTGGACGCGGGCAACCGCGTTCACTGGGTCAACAGCGGGTATGTGGTGACGCGTGATGTCCTCGGGCAGTACCTGATCACCTTCACGCGGAATGGGTCAGCTATCGGTTTGACCAGTCGGGATGGCACCCACCTGAACGGCAAGCCTGACGAATTTTTCATCACGGAAAGCGCGGAGGTTTTGCAATGAAGTATTCTGAACTCAAACAAGCGGCCCGCGAGGGCCGCGCCAGCGTGCATCTGCACGGGTTTTGCAATCTGCCCGATGGCGGGCAGGAATATTGTGATGATCCAGCACAGATCGATGGCTGGGCGATCTATGTCAGGGTGGAGACACCGGACGATCCGCAACAGCCCTTTGATCTGCACGAGCTGCCTGATCATCCAAACTATGCCAGCGCCAAAGGCGCTGCCAGCGCACTTGCACTGCAACTGCTTGGTGATGCTGAGGCATGGAACCACGATTGAGTGGTGCCATGCCTTGCGCATGGTGCCGGGCTTTGCCCGGCGGTCGCAGCTTTGGCTGCTCCAAACGGAATACGAGGCCGTTGATACAAGATTATAATCTTGCATCAATTATGACGATACGTCATAACGGAGCGGCCCCGTATGAGAGTGGCAAGAAATAGGGATGATTACTTCACATGGCCGCACCCCGCGCCAAATCGATGATCCGCCTGAGCCAGGCGGAGCGTTTTGCCATCACGCGCAAGCGCTCTGATGGTGTGACGGTTGCAGATCTGGCACGGGAGTTCGGCGTTACGACGCGCACGATCCACTACACGCTACGCGCTGATCAGGACCGCAAGGTCGACGGGCGCGTGCGCACAGAGGTGGCAAATGTGCGGCTGACGCCGAATGAGCTGGCGACGTTTGATGCAGTGCTGGCCCGGCGCGAGATCCACAGCCGAGCGGACGCGTTGCGGCGGCTGGTCCATGCGGCGAGCGATCTCTTTGTGCCAGATGATGATCTGGCCTTGGAGATGCGCGGGCTGTCGGCCGCGCTGAACCGCGCGGGCAACAACGTCAACCAGATCGCCCAGCGGTTGAACGAGGCCAAGCAGCGCGGCAAGACCCCGCCCTACGGCAACAGCGCCCATACCCAGGTGCGCGCCCTCGGGGCACTGGTGTTTGATATCGCGGACCAGGTTCAGGATATGGCGCAGCGACGGCGCAGCGCGCTCTCGGCTGAGGTCGCCCGCGTGTTGAAGGGAGAGATCGATGGCCCGGAGTAATGCGGTGGCGGCTGCCCATGACGCCTTCTTCGATCGCGACTGGAGCCGGATCAGCGGCAGCGCGCCCCGGGCGCGGCAAAAGCAGATGGTGCGCGCGGCCATGGGCCACTCGCCCGCGATCTTCAAACCAATCCGCGGCGGGGGCACCAAGACGCGCGCGCAGCTGCGCAACCAGCTTGAATATCTGACCTCGAAGTCCACCACGATCATCGACAGTCGCGGCACCTATGACGGGCAGGATCGGCTCACGGCCAAGGAAGTCGAGCAAGTGACCCGCCGCTTTGCCGCGCAATGGGACGAGCGGTTCAACCCCAAGCTTGGGCATACCTCACATCTGTTGATGGCCTATCCCATCGGCACCCGCGGCGAAGATGTTGCCGACATTACCCGCGAGATTTGCGAGCGGTTTTTCCAAGGCGACGGCAGCCACTTTGACTACATCGCCGCCGTCCATGAGGACCGGGATCATCCGCATGCGCATATCGTGCTGAACCGGCGCAGCAAGGATGGTGAGCTGTTCTTCCTCAAGCAGGACCACCACTTCAACTATGACGCGTTCCGCGAGGCGATGGTGGAGGTGGGCGACCGTTACGGGTTGCGGCTGGAGGCGACACGGCGGGTCGAGCGCGGCGTGGTGACCAAGGCCCCCGCCGACGCCGAGGTGCGTCGGGCGGCGGAGAATGGCGTCACGTCCCCCGAGCGCCAGCGTATCGGCCCGGAGTTGGACCGCACGTTGGCGGAGATCGCCGGGCATGCACGGCTCTATCGTGGGCTTGCGGCAGAGGCCTCGCGCGAAACCCATAACGATATCGCGGCGGCCTTGGACCGCGCGGCGACCCTTTTGGGGCAAGGCGGATCAATCACAGCAGATGGAAAGGTGTACGGTATGGCGGATGGGCAGCAGTCTTTTGATGAGGTCGTGGACGCATTCCACGCCAAGATCCAGCAAGCGGAGGCGGTAGTGTCCGAGGCCCCGCCGGACCGGCGCGTTGCGCTTGAACATCAGCTCAATGATATCTACCGCGACATCTCGCATCTCAGCCCGCTTGGCACCCAATCTCGCAGCTTGCTGGAAGAGCCGTCAGCGAGTGGGGTTTACTCGGCCGCAAATATCGACCGAGACGCCATTGCGCGGCTTGAGGCACCAGAGTTGGCTGAGCGCCTGGAACGCGCACTCGAGGGCACTGGGATCGACGCGCGCAACGTAGCTGCAAGGGTTGAGCTCGGTGCTGAGAATGCCGCTCTGGAACGACAATGGCTGAGCCAGGATCTCAAAGCCATTGCGCAAACTGAGGGCTTCAATCTTAATCGCGCTGATGAGTTGGAGCAGGCCATCGACCGGCTGGATGCAGTTCATGGCGATCTTGGCCGCGTGTTGGCCGAAGCAGAAGTGCTGCGCGACAGCGGCGCGGTGGATGATGTCGTGGATCGCGCGGCGCGCGATGCAGACATCGAGGGTCTACCACCCACTATGGCAGAGGTCCTGACGCGCATGCGCGATGATCCAACCGTCGACCCGTTCCGGGATGAGGCCGCGCGGGATCAATTGCGCGCTGAGGTCACGGAATTGATCGGCGAAGAGAAATCGATCGACCTGACCATCGGTGACGAAGCCGCACTGGATGACGTGCTCGAGGACCGGTTGGATCGGCTCTACATGGCCAAGGCCTACCTGCAAAGCGATGCAAGCCTCGCAAGCAGCATCGCGATGGAACATGTCCTGGACGAGATTGCCAATGAGGAAATCGACGTCCAGCGCGCCCGACATTCTGACACAGACGGCGAAGGAGGTGTGAGCCATGGGTAAGGGACGGATTGCAATTGGTGTGCTGAGCTTTGCACTGCTCGGGGCCGCTTTTGGCTATGCGCTGGCCTCGGCCTTTGTGAGCTTTCGCTGGTTTGGCCCCACCGCCGAGATCGACTTCCTGATCCTCGCGCGCGACTATGCCGATCTGCGGATCACCAACCCCGGCGATATGACCATCGTGCATCTGCTTGTCGGGATCAGCACCGCAGCCGGGCTGCTCCTGAGCGCGATCCTGATGAATGATTTGCTGACCCGCTTCGGCGAGACCCATTGGCAAACGCGTAGCGAAATGAAGCGAAACGGCTTTTTGGGCGATCCGGGCAAAGGTTTTATTCTCGGCAAGACCGGTCTGCCAAAGCGCCCTGCCCCGCTCTTGATGTCCACGGTGTTTCCGCACGCCTTGATTGTGGCACCCACGGGCCGCGGCAAAACCACCGGCTTCGTAATTCCGAACCTGCTGACCTATCAGGGCAGCACCGTCGTGCTCGACGTCAAAGGCGAGAATTTTGAGGCTACGGCGCGCCACCGTGCCAGTCAGGGCGACGCCGTCTTCCGCTTTGCACCCACCGACTGGAACGACGGTCGGTCACACCGCTACAACCCGCTGTTG
>Ga0208660_1000698_pt1 | contig 13554 bp, 4 predicted proteins | sample DEB08_DNA_13_FD_184527 | JGI IMG/M metagenome (GOLD analysis project Ga0208660, IMG submission 184527) | Aqueous microbial communities from the Delaware River and Bay under freshwater to marine salinity gradient to study organic matter... | ecosystem: Environmental > Aquatic > Marine > Coastal ... | reverse complement strand
ACCTCCTTTGTTCGTTCTACTGGAGACGCTACAAATGACCCTTTTGCTGGTGGCTTAACTGCGCTTAATCAAAATAATTATGAAGATGCTATTACCTTCTTTTCTGCTTTTTCAGAACAGGATGCCTCTTATAATGAAGCGGTGCTTTATTTAGCTTTAGCGCAATTTAAAGCAGGGGAGTATGCTAATGCGCAATCGAATGCTCAACTGGTTATTGAGCAGAGTCCGCAGTTTTCGGCTAAGGCTAAGTGGTTGTTGGTGAATGTTTTATTGGCTAATGGAGAAACGGGGAATGATTTTCAGCAGCTTTTAACTGAAATGGCAGCGGATGAGGATAATCCTTATTATCAGAATAAAGCCATCCAACTTCAAAAGAAGTTAAATGTTTTTTGGCGAGGTTTGACTTGGTAATAAGGTGCATCAGTTAAGCCAAAGTTTCTTCCCTCTTGCTAAAATACTTAATGCCAAAAAAAATCAACGACAAGCACAATAATCCTATGAAACCCCACCACAAAAAATGATTATGCTGAAAATTTATAGGCGTCATATCTCCAATAGCAATGAAGGAAGCCCAAAAGAAAGGATGTGCGGTTTCATGTGGATTGGTGTTTATATAATCTAATTTAGCCTGTCTTAAAGCAGCATCTTTTGTTGAACCTGTTTTTAGATTTTTATAAAAATCGACCATTAAATTTTTTGAAGATTCATCATTAATGCGCCATAAAGTGGAAATGATACTTTTGGCTCCTGCATAACTAAATCCTCTTGCTAAACTAAGAATGCCTTCTCCTTTTTGTAATTCACCAAGACCTGTTTCACAAGCACTTAAAACCACCATATCTGCATTTAACTGCAGGCTATATAAATCGTGATTATACAATAATTCATTTTCGACGGAATCTTTAATTTTGGAAAATGCTAGGTAAGAATAATCTCCCATCTTGTCATTAGCTTTCCCATGCGTTGCCAAGTGTAGGATATTATAATTGGAGGCTTCTTTGATAAAGTTTGCTTTTGTGGCAACTTGATGCTTTAATATTTTTCCACCTAAAAGGTTTTGTAAAGCCTCTACTTCCCGTATATTAAACTTCAATGGCCCTAGACTAGATCGAATATCTACCAATCTATTAGAATGAGTTGCCAGTTGTTTAGAGTCCTCAAATTTAGGAGCAAAAGCTAAAAAATCATTCGTATGTATTTGATGCTTTTTCTTGCTCATTTCCTCTAATAAGGTTGCCGAATAAGCATAACTAATTTGGTAGTCTTTAATTAGATAAGCATGATTTTGAAAATTAGTATTAGTTGTAGGAAGTTCACTTATCAATAAATCAAATGGTAGGTAACCTAAAACACCATCTGGAATAATTACTAATTCTTTGGTTAAAGTGACTTTTTCTTTTAATGGTGCTAAAAGTTGTTGGTATAAATGGTGAGCTGAATTTACTAGACTGTCCGCATAATTTTTATAAAGTTTAGTTGACCGTGTCCCCTCAATGTGATAAGCATAAGCCGCTTTTTGTAAGGCTTTAACCTTCTTTTCCAAGGCAACATCTTTTGATAATTCCAAGATATAGGAACTGTCTTTTTGAATGTAAAAAGCATATACTGTACTGTCGCCTACAAAATACTCAATAATTGCCCTGTTTTCGTTTAAACATTGGTTTTGAATAATTGATAATGAAAACTGAAAGGGTTTAAATTTTAATTGGTAATATTTTGGGTATTCCACCTCTAATTGTTCTAATTTCTTGTTCACCCTATTTTTATAAAATGCCAGCTGCTGTGTTAACTCCTCGATTCCTGATGCCTCCCTTTCATTTATTTTTTCTAATACCAACTCTTTTTCATAAAAATCTCTCTTTCTAATCGATGTAAATAATGCTTCTTGTTCTGCTTCTGGCAATAACAATCTAGCAGCTTGTTGAGATTTTATATTTTCATAAAGGCTGATTGCCTTGCTTCTTTCAGCGTAGTAAATAGCTTGTTCAATTGCTTGTTGTCCTCCTCCACGCTCACTCCAAAGCTGACATGTTTGAATAGCAATTTCATAGATTGGCTTAACTTTTTTAGATAGTGAGAATTTTGAACCTTCTGAAACAAAACCTTTACGAGTAGATTCAATTAAAGTATCAATTAACCGATAGGTAGCTAGTGCTGAAAAGAGGTAGTTTTCATGTTTGGGATTCAATTGAGAGAGCTTAGTTAGAGATTCGGCTTTATTTTTTAAAGTAGAAATTGCTCCAATTTTATTGAAAGAAAAATGCTCCTTAGAATTTGGTAATTCCAAATTATTCTTAGGATAAAAATCTGAAAATATATATTGTAATGCTTTAGTATAGGCGACCAAACTTTCTTCGAATTTTCCTAGATTATCTAATGTCCAGCCAATATTGTGATAATTAGTGGAAAGGGAGTTAAAAAATTTATGTTCCTGATTAATTTGAATCGCCTGATTAAATAAATTCAAAGCTTGAAGAGGTCGTTTTTGTTTATTTAACAACATGCCAAGACTATTTAAAATCAATCTCTTGTTATTAAAATTTGGATAGGATTTTTCTAATTCTAATGCTTTTTGGAAAAAAATTAATGCCTTTTCATAAAAAAAGGTATCCTTTAATTGATTTCCCAAGTTTTTTAGAGCAATACCTCGATTGAGACACATTGTTATGGAATCACCTGGATAAGTTTCCGTAACTGCAAAAGCTGAATCTGACCATGCTAATGCCTGATCTGGATTGGCTAAATTAATAGCCATTATACTAGTTAAATCATCGTAAGCTACAAACATGTCTCTCTTACGGGAAGGAGTGTTTTTATATAAGTTAGCCGACCGCTCTAAAAAAAAGCAAGCTTCATCATAATCTCCTAGTCGTGCATAAATTTTACCTAGATATAAGCATATTCTTGGGTGACTAGATATGAGAGGCATGTCCAATTTTTGGCGTACTAAATTAAGTTGATAAGCCGTATCTAAATAAGATTGGGATTCCAATAAATAATTTCTTCCTAAATCAAAATATCGGATGCCTATATTGGTTATAGGAATAACAATATTCCTATGTTGTTTCGGATAATATTTTTTTCTTATAGCAATCGCTTTCTTATAGAAAGCTATAGATTCATGGTGCTTTTTTATTCTGGATAAACTCCGACCGTGTTGATAATAGATATATGCAAGACAAGTATCCGAAATGGAAGGGGCACTCTCAACATAATCTCTTAATATGGTATTTGCAGATAGATATTTGGGCCTATTTATTTCGTTCATCCACCTAATGGCATCAGTCACTTCATGGGGATATTCACAGGAAGCCCAAACGGGATTTATGGAAAGATAAAAAAGAAGTATAGTTACAACATAAATCAGGGAATAATTCTTTGTAGGCATAATATCTATGATTTTTGTTCTAACCTACGGAAATTTGGAGTCAATCAAAAAATTATGGTGTTGAAAAATAAGAATCTACCCAGTTTTTTAGTTTGAAGAAAAGAAACAGATACTTTCAAATCATCTTCCACCTCTAGCTATTTTTTTTTACTAATTTCCTTAGAAACGACAAAAAATAAGTTGGCCGTTTTTCAAATGGGCAACTTGTTTTTTGTCAATACTTAATGAATAATTTTGAATAGATAAATTACCAAGGCATCCCTATCTCTACCCTTATTCTCAATCCTCTGCTGGAAACCTAAGAAACCCTCCTGTACTTACATAGGGATATAAATGATGCCTTGTTTCAACTTCATCTAAAATTTCCTGTTTTAATTCTCTAACAGTAATTTCGGGGTTCATATATTTAATTTTTGCGGCGAAACGGCTTACATATCCAGCAGCCATGGAAGTACCACACATGTATTGATATTTAGTTGATTCGCCATTATCGAAAGGCTTAGCACTATAAATTGAAATGCCTGGAGCTAATAAATCAACCGTTGCATCCCCATAATTTGAGTGTTCAGCAATGAAATTCTGATTTTTATTCAAAGACCCAACGGTTATTACATTATCCATATTAGAAAAACTAGCTGGCCACCTATTAAATTTGTCAATATTTAACCCGCCATTTCCCGCAGCAGTAATCACTAAAATATTACTATCTCTTGCTTCAAAAAGAACTTCTCTTAAAATTGGTGGAGGATTTTTGGCATAGAATCCCCAACTACAATTTATAATATCAACCTTTTTTCTAATGGCATATTTCATTGCACAGATAGCGCTAAACACATCAAAAGTGGAATCTCGAATTGCCTTCAAGCTCATTATCTTAATGGGGGTGTTAGCTCCTACTATTATTCCAGATACGTGTGTACCATGCCCAGTTGAATCTGTTGGAATTTCATTTTGATTTTTAAAATCATACCCTACATGTCTAACGTTTAAACATTCATTTTTTGAAGTATCAGGGTTATTCCATAGCTTTCCTTTAAATTCTGGATGATTACAATCTATTCCCGAATCAATTACCGCAACTTCTATATATTCATTTTTAGGATAAGGAAGAGTCTTGCATATGTTAGGGGCAACCTCTAAAAATTCCCTCTTCTTACATTTATCTAAACCAAAAGAATAGTTATTACTTACATAAGAATCTTTTGTAGTACGGCTACCTCCCTCATCCCTTCCTGTAGCATCTAAACTGGCTATTGTAGATTTAAACAAAAATAAGGTGGAATCACAAGGACATTGTTCAATTTTTTTGGAAAGTCGAATCCGTTTTTTAAACAACCCAAACTCCTCCTTCCTCAGCTTCTCAAAATCCTTTACCCCTCCTAATTCCTTCATAATTTCCTCATTCTTCAAAATTGAAGGAAAGCGTTTTAAGGAGATAATGACCCCTTTAAACTTTGTGGTGTCAGTATCTACTCTAAGGTTTTCCCACTTTGAGTTTTGGGTTTGAAGGCTAATCGGCCTATATGATTTATGAATGCAACTAGATAATAGAATAATTGCCGGAAAACACCAAAAAATAATTTTTTTTAAAGTCATTTTTACAATTTTAGGATAGGGCTTTGGGTTGTTATACCAACTCTTCATATCTGACTCAAAATTAACAAAGGCTAAGTGATTTAATTTGCACTTATCTTGCATTAATTTGCACTCATCCTGCATTTTTGCCCAAAAAAGGCAAAAACTATCTTGCATCAATTCACTTATTATATAGGCAATAGTAATAATTTCTCTGTTCTTATTCCCTTAGGTGTTTCCAAAAACACAAAATAAATTCCTCCAGTAAGCCCTTGAATATCCAATATTTCCTGATGCCAACCTGCACTTTGTGTTTTCCAATTACTTTGATAAACTTTCTGCCCATTTACCGTCCCTAAAGTCAAACGAACATTACTATTTTGGGGTAAATAATAATGCGCTTGGCTTTGGATGTTTGCTGGATTGGGAATCAATTTAAGTGTGAGTTGAAGCGATGCTGTTCTATTTTGAACTTTCGGATTTTGCCTATCTTCCTTTATATAATCAACTGGTAATGTATTTAAAGTATTCGTACAGGCTTCTATAAGTGCTGAAAATGTAGCGCCATTTGCTACCTCAAAACCAGGTTTTAGAGTAATGGACTCCGCAGCTTTAAAAGTAACAGTGCTATCTTTAGTAACCGTACCAGAAGATTCTATGGTCGTTTCAGAATGATAAATTCCACTTTTAATAGGGTTCTCATTAATTACAGCATCTGAAAAATCACATGCACTTTCTATACAATCTAGTCCAACGGTTATAGTTAAAGTATCTGGGCAACCTAAATCATCCATTGCAAATAACTGATAAGTGCCTGCCTCTAAATTATCTAAATTTTGAGTTGTTGCGCCTGTTGACCAGAAAAAGGTAGGGTTATTAGCAGAACCGCTAACAGTAATGGTTATACTTCCATCCTGCCCGTCACAAGTTTCATCACTGACGGTGGCAGTTACATTTAAATCACTTCCACTACAAGTCATTCCTGCTTTTGTGGCGGCGCAAGCTAAAGCGGCACCATGGTCGAGAATTCCTCCACTAGCTACTAAATTACTTAAAGCAGCAACGGATTCTGCGGAAGAAAGAATGCATGCTTTTATTTCAAGTGCAGACAACATTGGATATAAACCTTTGATAATAGCAGCCGTCCGAGCCACTAGTGGCGCAGCCAAGGAAGTACCTGCGGAGGCTTCCAATGCGCCCCCAACAATAGGTGATTCTACAAATCCATAAGCAGCAATATCTACATTATCTTTTCCGTAACTAGCATAATTGGCCAACCGTCTTTCACCTGTAGATTGACGGTATTCGTAAGAAGTTACGACAATCATATTGTCAATCTCCAAATTGGCAGGATACTTATTAAGTTTATCATTATTTTTACTTGTATTTCCAGCGGTTGTAATGATTAAAACATCATTATCCGCAGCATATTTTAAAGCCCTGTTTAAAATACTAGGAAATTCGGCCGCTTCAAATCCCCAGCTAAGATTCAAAATATTTGCCCCATTATCCACTGCATAATAAATCGCACATATTGCATCAAAAACACTCCCTCTATTGGCCTCATGGAATTTCAAGTTCATTAATTCTAATTGCACACCCGTTTCAAAATCCCTCGCAATCATTCCATTTACTTTAGTGCCATGACCATCAATATCATTTGGATTCCCTGTTTCGTTGACAAAATCATAGCCCAAAATATCTAGTAACACACAATTATCTGGGTCATTTGCAGCAAGATTTGTCCAAAGTGCATTGACTAAATAAGGGTGGTCACTATCGATGCCTGTGTCAATAACCCCTATTCTTGCTGTTTTATTTGTCAGATTAGGCGTATAAATGGTGGTAGGAAAATCTAATGGATCACCTAAAAGAGTAGAAGGTGTAGCGGTCCCAATTGGGTAAAATATTTTAGTATTATCACTTTCGATTACTTCATATCGTTGTGCAAAAATACCTGTAAAAGAGCCATCATTTGCCCCATCTTCCCAAGCCCCAATTAGGATATTTTGACCATTGGTAGCCGTTTTGGGTCTTTCCTGTTCTGGGTCTTCATAGGAATTCATTCTAAATTCTTCTCCCAAAGAACCCTTTGCGGAATCATCAAAAGCTGGTGCAATTGGATTGCCCGTTGCATCAAAAAATTTAGCATAAATCCCTTCGGCAAAGCCATCTTGCCCCAAACTACTCCAAGTTACTGCAAACGTACCATCTTCAAAAAGGGAAATACTTGGCATTCGCTGCGCATCTGCCGTATAGGAATTGATTTGAAATGCTGTTCCAACTTTGTTCCCATTGGCGTCAAATCGCTGCCCAAAAACACCATAGTCCAATCCCACTCCTTCTTGCTCATAACTTTCCCAAACTATAATAAAACTGCCATCTTCTTGTATAGCTATATCTGAATACCCTTGGATTTTTTGCTGCTCCGTATTCACTTGGATAACACCTCCTGTAGGCTGACCATTATTATCGTATCGCTGGGCGAAAATACCCGTTTCATCTGCGTCTAAACCCGTCCAAACCAATACAAAAGCGCCTGCATTATTTACTGCCACCGCAGGTTGAGGTTCAGAAACATTATTTGATGCATCCCCTACATAAATAATATCTCCGACTAAAGCAGCAGTATTGTCATATCGCTGAGCAAAAACACTTTCATTGGCATGCCAAACCACTACAAAATTTCCTGAAGCATCCAAATTTACTTTTGGATTAACTCCGAAGCGGGCTATATTATATATAGTGGTATCATTAGGGTTTGTCTGTTCGGACGTAAGACTGATTTCAAACGGAACGCTCTTGGGGTCACCATTTGCGTTATATTGCCGACCATAAACCCTAAACGTGGAGGCTACCGAAGCCGAATTAATTTCATACCAGACCAATATAAAATCCCCATTATCATCCATTGCGATACTAGATATAAATTGCCTTTTATCGCTTGCTCCAATTTGAAATTCTTGGGTAATTGGATTGCCGCTACTTCTGTAAACTCGACCATAATTATGACCTCTCTGTATATCCGTCCAAACCATGGCAAAATTACCCTCTTTATCCATCGCAACATCTGTGGCAGTTTGTTGTCCGATAGCATAACTATTGACTTGAAATTCTACGGTTTCAAATACATAATTATAGTTGGTGGTATCAACATTGCCTCTTTTTTTTGCACCTTGGCGGCAATCTTCCATCTCTACGGGATTGGCTGTTTTCCAAAGTTGCAATTTCGCTGCATTACAGACAAAATTATCTATTAAGACTGCCCCATCATTTATTAATAACTGTTCTAGTGCAGCAATTTCTTCGGGAGTAGCACTTTCATCATATTCTAAAATAAAATTATTAGCATCTCTTTCACTTAAAATCGTTGGGTTGCCATTAATTAAATTATTTTCTAAATCGCAGATTTGCCAATTGTCTTTCTGCAAATCCAATTCATGAGCCGTTAAATGAAGTAAAGCTGTACTTGGGCTATTTACCAATGTATTATCTTTATCCCATGCTCGTAAATAAAGCCTAGCCCCAGGGGTGTAATTTTCAAATACAATGGCAAAAGGTATCGAATCCATTACTTCACATTGTTGTAGAACCAAATTATTACAAGTGCCTGTATAAGCTTCAATAACTGGTGTAACTGTATTATTAATATTGGCTCGAACTAATAAATTACCCGTTGAAGGGACGATTAATTCAAACCAAGCATCGTTTCCTTGATAAGTATTGCTACAAGAGGAAGAAGGTGGAGGAGTGGAAGTGGTCAATTGTTTTAAATCTAAAACAGTCCCAACCGTATTACAAGGTTCTTCATGAATAGACATCAGTTGTGGAAAAGCACATTCATCTGGCAAAACAATATAGCATATCGAAAATTCAGAAGTCCGACCAGCAGTATTAGTCGCAGTAGCGGTCAAAACATCTCCACTTTTTAAGGTATCTGGTGTTGGTAATAACCAATTACCCGTCCCATCTGCTACGACTCTTCCAAGTAATGTTTTGCCTTGGCAAGGGGCAGTACAATCTGATTGGTCGCTTATGAATATTTCTACTGTATCTCCTACTTCCGAAATTCCTTGAATATTAGTCGTCACACTATTGATGATAGGAGGCGCTTTTAGATTCGTTTGATCTTCTAAATCTAATCTTATACTTATCGTACTATTACAAAAGAAGCTGTTCTGTGAATTTTCTATATCTACTGAAGAACGGATTCCTTGCCGATTATAAGCGATGAGATTATTTTTTAATTGTAATACACCTATATCATGATAGATGCCGTATTCAATATTTCCTATGTCAATCAATCCCTTAGGGTCTGTGCCTATATAATTATTAAGGACTTTACCCGTATCGCTTCTAATAAAGATACCAAAGTCTTTATTATAGCCAATCCAATTATTTTCAATAGTTATAGCTTCCGCAGAAGTACAAAGAATTCCGTGTTTCCCATTTCCTAGGTTAACTAATCCAGTTGTGTCCATCCCAATGTAATTATCTTTAATAAGAATAGATTTTATGTTACCTACGCCTATTCCTTTATAGTCATTTCCGCTTAATACATTATGTTGAACAATAATTTGGGTACCATCGAATTCAAATTCAATTCCTGCTACTTCATTCCCTAAGTCAGCTGTGAAATTTTCGTCCGTTCCTAGATAATTGTATTGCACCAAAATATTTTCGGCTCTAACACTATTTATTCCACTTTTATTTTGGACAATAATATTTCCTTTATTAAGAGCGCCAATAATAATATTTCTACAAGTATCTGTTAACACATTGTCTCCTATGCTAATCCCCGAGGAAGTGAAATTTTGTATTTGCAGGCCATAAATACTAAAATTTGATGCAGATGCTCTAAAACGTAAACCACTAGTATTTCCACCATTTGTTCCATCAATAATAATATCTCCAATTTCCCAATTCGGTTGAGTACTTCCGTCAATGATTAAATTCTCCTTATATATCTGTGGTAAAAAAGTATCTGGTTGGATTATAAAAGGTGCAGTCCCTGAAATATTAAAATGAATATGGCTATTCACTCCATCCGTTTCGGATTTTGCCATAGCTTCTCTTAAGCTACAATGTATGGCATCACAAGTTCCATCATTGGTATCATCCGTGGCATTGACAACATAAGTGTTTTGTGCCAAAACAAAATGGGGTATCAATAGAAAATTTAGTAGACAAAACAGTAAGGTTTTCCTACCTACTTCAGCAGCTTTTTTAGCTACTTTACTAGCCATTGATAAAAATGTGTAGTTAATTACTTTTTCTCTCATCATTTTATAGTTTTCTCCTTACTTTGTGTCAATCAAAAAGGTTATTTATTATGAGGTTCAAATTCCTATTCTTTTTCATCATTTTTGTTGTGCCTGCTTATGCTCAGCATAATTATCTCGTGCAAGAACAGCGAGCAGATTCGCTAAGTCAGCTAGGCTTATATGATACCGCCAATACTATTTATCAACAGCTCCAACAAAATGCTAATACTCCACTAACAGATAATGACTATGTTAGAATCCGTATTAAAGAAGCGCTGAATTATCAAAAAAATGATGACTTTGAACCGTCTATTAAGATATTAAAAGCTGCTATTGAAAAAAGCGTCAGCGGAGTTACCTCGGATTCACTTATTGGCTTCGCTTATCATAAATTAGGGGTTGCTTACTTTCAAATAGCGGATGATTTAACAGCCATTAAAAACTGGGAAACAGCGTTAAATTTTAGAAAAAAAATATTCCAAGAAAATCATTTAGACATCATCAAGACTTATAGAAATATAGGGTCAAGCTATTTTTATTTAGAACAATATGAACCCTCTGCCTCTTTTCTTAAAAAATCATTAGACCTCCACCTTGAAAGAACAAACAAAGATTCTTTTTTACTTGCTCAGACTTATCAAGATTTAGGCATAGCACTTTCAAATTTAAGGGATTTTAAACCTGCTGAAGTTTATTTGATAACTACTTTAGAATTGTATAAAAGCATAGCGAAAGATGATTATTCCTTGCTTTCAGAGGTTTATGAAAACCTTTGGCTGTTATACCATAAGCAACTGAATTTATCGAAGATGCTTTATTTTGCAACTGCTTCCGCTAAAATTTATGAAACACTTCCCAATAAATCAGTCGATGATTTAGAATATATGGCAAATGCTTATAATAACCTTGGCCTTACCTACGATGCTATGGATTCTTTAAAATTAGCTCTTCCCAACTTTCAACAATCAATTAATATTAACCAAACGATTCCTAATCTTAGCAAATCTTACTTGGCAAAAAATTACAATAATATTTCTCTTGTTCACCGAAAACTAGGTAATTATCCACAAGCTTTATTTAATATTAACCAAGCAATTGACATCAATAACGGCCTAGGAAAGAATTTAGATTTAGCTAAAAATTTTAACAATAAAGCTACTACCTACATAAAGCTAGGAGAAATTGATAAGGCATTATCTCATCGTCAAAAATCGCTAAATTATCTTGCGCCATCATTCATTCATACTAATCTATATGAAAATCCAGCGACTACTGATTTCATTATAACCACCAAAACTCATTTTACAAAAGTTCTTAGTGATAAAGCAAAAGACCTTTTTCTTAAATACCAGAAAGAACAAAATAAAGAGGCGCTTCAAGCCTCCGTTGCTACTTACGACTCTATTGCCATCCTAATTAACCAAATCCGACTTAACCTAGAATTTCTAACAACTACTGCAAAAACAATTTTCCAGCAAGCAATGATGGCGAATGTAGCCTTGTACAAATTGTCTAATTCAACCGCTTTATTCGATAAACTCTTTCAACTGTCGGAGCAGTCCAAAGCGATGATTGTCTTAGATGCTTTGACAGAAAATAATGCCGCCAAAAGTGCAGGTATTCCACCGAGCATGATTGTCAGAGAAAAAACATTAAAACAACAAATTAATGAGCTAGAGAAAACGGTACAATTAGAAACTTCCAATATTAATACGGAAGCATTAATTAGGACTAATCGGCAATTAGAATTATTGATTGACAGTATGACGCAACAATATCCTAAATATGCTCAAATAAAATATTCCACTAAAGTTATCCACCCTGAAGCCTTGGATTTAGCACCAATTCAAACCTTGCTCTCTTATTTTATTGGCGAAAAGCAAATTTATGTCCTGCTTATTGGGGCCTCTGACCAACAGTTAATAGAAATTCCTATTCAGTTTCCGCTTCTTGAAAAAACACAACAATTTCAACGGTCGTTATTGACTTACCATTTGCAGCATTTGCGTTCTGATGTAAAATATGAAGCTTATGCCGATACTTTAGTAGCCACTTCTAACCAATTATATGAGCAACTTTTTGCCCCTATTTTAGAAAAATATACCTTAGGTAAGGCATTAATTATTATCCCAGATGGCGTTCTGGGATATTTGCCTTTTGAATTATTTTTAAAAGACAGCGTTTTCAATGCTACTGCTTTTGGTTTGCATCCTTATTTGATAAAAGACTATCAAATTAGTTATGCTTATTCTGCCACCTTATGGCAAGCAATGCGCACAAAAAAGCATGCTGAAAAAAGAGAAAATTTAATTGCTTTTGCTCCTTTTTTCCCTGGCAAACAAATTGCTACTAACCGAAGTATTCAGGACATTCAATCAGCCTTATCTCCATTAATTCATAATGTTCAAGAGGTGCAAGCGATTGAAAAAATTATCAGTGGCACTATTTTCACCAATCATAAGGCAACTAAAAAACAGTTTTTGAAAAAAGCCGCTGATTACAAAATCATCCACTTATCTACGCATGGCAAGGCAAATGACCAAATTGGCGACTACGCCTATCTTGCTTTTGCTCCTGCTCAAGATGTTCTTGAAAATGGAATCCTCTTCAACCGAGATTTGTATAATTTACAATTACCAACAGATATGGTTGTCTTATCTGCCTGTGAAACAGGTATTGGAGAATTGCAAAAAGGAGAAGGCATTATTTCCCTCGCCCGAGGTTTCACTTATGCTGGTGCAAAAAGCATTATTACTACCCTTTGGAGTATTAATGACCAAACCACTACCGAAATAATGGAAAGTTTTTACACTTATATCAAGAAAGGCTATACTAAAGATGCAGCGCTCAGACAAGCAAAATTAGATTTTATTGAGAATCATCCTCACGAAGAAGTACACCCCTTTTATTGGGCCTCTTTTATCCCTATTGGAGATATGCAAGCACTTAGTTTAAATAATGATAATTATGGGAAGATAAGTCTAATCGCCTTGTGCATTATTTTAACTGCATGCTGGCAACTCTATTTAAGAATTTATCCATCTAACATTAAAAACTAAAGCATTCAAACCAGACTTATTTAACTAGAAACACAAAAAGGGAAGGAGTCTAGTTTTCTCATATATGTGTAAGTACCTTACAAATATATAATTAAATATTACAAAAAAACAACATACAATTTCCTTATATATGGTCATTTTTCATTTTTAACAAACAAAAAATTGATTAATTTAAAAAAAATAAAATATTTAACATATTCAAAATCTTAATTATATGTCAAAGAATTAAAGGGTTTTAAAAAATGAAGAAATTTGTGAAAAAATTTTC
>Ga0208660_1000694_pt1 | contig 13602 bp, 12 predicted proteins | sample DEB08_DNA_13_FD_184527 | JGI IMG/M metagenome (GOLD analysis project Ga0208660, IMG submission 184527) | Aqueous microbial communities from the Delaware River and Bay under freshwater to marine salinity gradient to study organic matter... | ecosystem: Environmental > Aquatic > Marine > Coastal ... | reverse complement strand
CTCACCCCAAAGACCCCAATCAGCATTTTCAACATGGTTCAAAAATACACCAGTAACGATGTCAGAGCCGAGTCGATCACCGTAAGTGTCAATGAGTCCGTTAAGTTGAGTTGTAAGCGTACCCGCGGAATCTTCAAACAGTGGTTCGCCATCTTTGCCAACCATGGTGTTTGCTATTTTTGTAATTTCTTCTTGTACGTTACCGCTTTCAGCAGCCAATCCACGTTCCAAAGCAGCAAGTCCGGGTACGTTGCCCTCTTCGACTTTTAGTTCTTGTTCTTGCTCAGCAAGCACAGCTCGAACGCCAATTACATCGGGCCGTGTATTAAACGCTGCAACGGAGTCTGGATTCTGCCCGTAAATTGAATCACTTGCTCCAGCAATCGCTGTTTGACGTGCTTTGCGTTGTGACGGAGTCAGAGACGGATCTAAAGCAATAGCTCTTTCAGCTTCTTCTTTAGTCTTGAAACCGTACTTAGCTTGGTTCGCCCATTCTTGAGCTTCAAGACCGATCATACGTTCTTGTTCTTGACGTTGATAAACCTCTTCGGCACGTTGAGCTCCGATCTCGTCTTGACCCAGCTTGAACTTATCTGCAGCTGTATCCACGATCACGTTGGCCGTGTCAGCACGCGTGTTCTGACGATCCGCACGACTATCATATTGACCCTGCTGATCTTTCAGATGCGCACTCATGTCTCCTATCATGCTTGCTGGTCCTGCACCCATCACCCTCGCCCAGTTGCCGTCTTGGGTAGGATCAGAGCCTGCAAGAGCTTGCTGCATCATAGCATCTTCCATGCGCTTTCGCTCCATGGCAGCTGCTTGTACGTTCTTGTTATCAATGCCGGTTGCGATGTCTCCAAGACCTGAGAAGCCTTCAGCAAACAAATTACCGGAGTTTTGCTGCATTGCTGCAACATCCCTGAAGTCAGGGGCTTGCATATTTCTCCAAGTCAAACGAGCCATCAGAATTTCCTTACAGTTGGTTTTTGTTCATGTAGGCACTGACGTAATCAGAGCTCTGCCCTGAGAAACTAGCTCGTGCTGTTGCTCGATCTCCAAGCTCAGTGTTGTAGCTTTTCTTCTGAAAATCCATGTTTTCAGAGTATGACTTTTTCTTAAAAGCCAAGGTTTCTTTAGCCAGTTTGTTTTGTTGGATACCCGCCCATACTGAACCAAGTGCGCCAACGGCATAGGCGGCGTTACCGAGGTTATCCCAGCTCATCCATTCAGGTAGCCCACCAGGCCGGCTTGCATCAATCGCCTTTTGACTAGGCGGACGAATGCTACCGATGCCTCCAGCAGATCCGTTATTTGAGCTAAACACCGAAGGACTCGTCGCGCTAACATTCACACCTAAGCCAACGTTCATGTGATCGCCTTGGCTACGGTAGTCCATTTTGTAGCGATATGGCACAGTAGTGCCCACTCCTATGTTCGTATAATCAGACTCACCGGTTGTGGCTCCTGGAGCCATTCCCCATCCGTCATATCTGTAGCTACCAGGTGACATTTTCACATCCTTTGATTTGGTTTGGTTGGGTGTGGTTACGACAGAGCATCAGGTAACCGAAGACTAAATCGCGTGAAGTCAGAAATGTAACCGGTCGAGAGAGAGGCAATATCACCTCCCGTCATCAAAGTGCGGCTCAAAAACAAAGATCTACTTTCTCCGTAGTCTAACGTGTTTTCTGTTAGCAGCATAGGGTCGAATAGGGTCGTATCGTGAGTTAGATCATCCCAGAGATCTTGGATGTCTTTAAGCTCTTCTTGTTCTTTAGTGTTAATCTCATCGATCTCGCCGTATATACTGCCGTTCTCAATCGCAAGCATGTGGGTGTATCCGCTCACAATAGAGTCAGTCATTCTCAGCAGATTTTCACCTGTGAACAGACTTGTCCAATCGATCGACAAATCACCATTGAGCAATCCACCTTCTGTCAGATTCATAGCAACGAAACTAAGCACTGCTCCTACAAGTGCTCCAAGCTCATCACCTAACAGCTCCTGCGCACCCCACGTAACGAAATTGGCTACCAGAATACCTGCAATCATGTTTGCCGCGGCTCCAGCAACAACAGCAGCGGCACCAGTCAAACCGATTGCTGTACCTACAGCTATGTTGGTTCCCAAGACACCGGCAGCCGCTGCTAAACTAACTGTGGGTCCAAACACATACGGCAGTATAAATGCTGCAGCTATCAGAATGATCTTGAAAAACTTCGTGGCATACCAAGGTATTTTTACGATCTCATACGCGTTGAACACCAGATAGGAAGACGTCGATGCAAGTGCTGCACGCTGAGACATGCCAAAGGCTTCAAGTGTTGGCTCGTGTAGAGGAACCATAAAAGGAGATGTAGGATTTCCGATTGCTTCTGCTGCAGGCGTGACTTCCTTGTTTTCCTCGTAGATGTAATTCTCGTGGTTAAGTCCCGCCATCTCTAACACGGTGTACCGGTTCAGATCATACTGCCGAAACAGCAACACTGTCTGTACATCTTGTTTGATCCAGTCTTCCCGTTTCTCCCGTTCTTTGATGAGGTTCTTTGCCCATACGTTCGCGCTGGGTCCAACAGCGAGCCAATGCTCACCCTTCTTCAATGGTTCTCTATCTATGGTGCCAGGATGATTTGCAGCGTTACCGCTGTAAAATTGTCGATCGATGTAAGCCCAAGTCAGAGCGTACCTAAACTTGGTTTGCCCTACCGCAGAAAAGTCTTCATCAAACGTTGTACTCTCTCCAGGAGAAAACACGACCCTTTGGGGATGAGGTTGACCGGTAAATTCAGGGTGTGGTGCTGATGCTAACCCTGCTTTGAAATTTGGGTTATAAACATCGTTTCCGACTACAGCTGCAACACGTGCTTCGTACGCTCGATCACTGATGTACGGATCGCGTCTAATAGTACCGTACTCGGCGTGTTGTGCTTTTGATGTCGTTTGGTTCTCTCGCAGCATCTCAAAAAAATCAAACAGATATGCCAATCCTGTTTGGCTTGATGTGCCTAATGAGACTCCTTGAAACAAATAACAAAAGTCGATGTTGTCTATGGATTCACTGCTTTCTACAGCGTCAATCAGAGCATCTACCGAACTACCAAATAACGTCTTATAGGACGTTTTGAGTTTTGCATACTCGTCAGGAAAGTCCTTCACAGACTTGTTGAACCTACGCAGAAAATACACAGGATAGAAATTGCTCACAGCTACGTCTTGGCTCGCTAAGGCATCTAACGTTGCATTGCCCCCTGAACCAAGGCGATACGTGTACAGCTTCCTCGTAGTGGCCGTACCAGCCCCTGTGACAGGGTCTTGGGTAATGACCTGGTAGTACACGTACAAAAGGCGTGATTGGTTACTCCACGACCAAATCAGATCAACTGGTGCTGAGATCGTAATCTCTTCAATGACCTCATCGGCACCAGTCAGTTTGATCACTACAGTTTCGTTAATCTTGTCGATTGCAGCTTCCCAAGCATCGTCTAAGAAGTCAGGCCTGTTTTCTAGGAGCCAACCTTCTGCAAAGTAATCTGCATTGCCGTCATCGATGAATGTTTCTGATATTTTGAGCGTGTCGTCAGATTGCAGACCTAGCGCAAGAGTAAGTTCTGACACCACTTCCGTCGTGTTTATGTCTACCGCGCTATCAAAATCAGCACCAAACAACCGATCGGGATCTGTCCGTACCGCTTCCCTGTAAAACCGACGTTGGTTGAACATCGGGTTGCCTAGACTTGCCTGTCTGAGATTGGCTGCCAGATCGGATGAACGGTTCGAGAGGATGGCATTTAATACCACCCCCTGAACTCTTTCGATCTGATTAACTTCTTCTTCGCCTAGAGGATATACCTGAGCTGAAGTGTATATTCTTGTGGGCATATCTAGACAACTGGATGCGGCATACCCGCGTTACCACGCAGCCAACCCATGATGGTATCAATCTTCTCTTTGTCCAATTGACCGGGTACGGCCAAGTTTGGATCCACTGTCTTCGCTGTGATGTACGTATCCAAGTACAACTTTGCTACTTTAGCTTCTACATCTCGTCTGTAGCTTAGAATTTGTTCTTCGTGTAGGGCTTTTTGTTTACCGATAGAACCTTCAATTGCTAGGCCGTCACCTCCCAGTTCTTTGACTTTCGCACGGTGTCCTTCGGTCTGCCACTCGATAGATTTCAACTGCGCAGGTTTCAGAGTCTCTTTGTCGTACATGATCAAGAGTTGCTCTGCGACGAGCTTCTCTTTCTGAGCAGGCATCAATGTGAGATGCTGATAATCTTTCGTGTCAGTGTCTGCGCCAATGTTTGCCACACGAGCAGGCAAGAGAGATGCCGTCTCAGCCAATACGCTATCTTTCTGAGCAGTCACTTGGCTGATCTGTGCTGATGACAACAGTATGTCTTCATCCAGCTTGTCGACTTGCTTCGGCAGCAACGTACCAACTTCGTAGGTTTTGATTGCTGTATCGGCCGTGATCGATGCGACTTGTGCTGGAAGTACAGAAGAGACTTCCAAGTCTGTTTTGATCTTTTCGGAACCAATGGCATCAGTCTGTGCTGCGATGCGTGTAGCTTCGTTGGTGACGATTGTTACTTCACCGGTTAGCTTAGCCAACTCTTGTGGCAGCATGTTCAAGATACGGTAATCGCCAATGGCTACCTCGTTATCAGTTTTCAACTTGTCTGACGTGATCAACGCTGTTTGCGCAGTGATACGTTCAGCTTCGTTTGTAGAGATCACCACATCTGCTGTGAGCTTCTCTACCTGCTTTGGAAGCAGTGTCGTGGTTTCTGTGGAGATCTGCAGTGTTTGGGCATCTATGCGCAACTCTTCTGACAGAACAATATCTTTTTCCGCCGTCAGCTTAGCGAGCTCAATCGGCAACAAGCTCGTAATACGGAAATCCCCAATCGCTGCTTCGTTATCAATCACTTCTTTTTGAGCTACAAAGTTTGCTGTCTGAGCTTCGGTTGCCGACACTTGAGAATTTAACTGCGCCAGTTCACGCGGAAGCATATTCAAGATCCGGTAATCACCGATCTCTGCCTCATTATCGACAACCAACTTTTCAGCAGCAATACGGCTTGCTTGGTTCGTAGATACCGTCGTGTCAGCAGTTGTTTTAGCAACCTGCGCTGGAAGCACGTCAGAAGTCTCAAACGTAACCTGAGCTGTCTGTGCGCCTACTTGGATTTCCTGTGCAGTCAGCAAAGAGTCTTGTCCATCGAGCAAAGCTGCTTGCTTTGGTAACAGCGTTGTAAGCTCGTAGGATGACTTCTCAAACTGCTTAACAGCCAAGTCATACTCAGCCTCACCCGTGGCAAGTTGCTGCTTTACACGCGCATACTCTGCGGCTCTGAGCTTTGTGGATGTTGCTGCAATCTTCAACTCTTCTCGTGCGACTGCTGCAGACAAACGTGCTTTAACAACTTCGACTTGGGCTACTTGTGCTTGAGACTGAACCAAGAGATTAGACCAATACTGGCTATCTCGATTGATCAGATACTGAGCGGCCAATCCCATAGCTGATTGGGTCATGGCTACATAAGCGTCAGAATATTCTTTGCCGGACATCCGGCCTTCTTTGTGCTCTTCTTTTAGATGTGCCTTAAGAGACATCATCAAGCCATCGAACATGCCCTCACCGCCTACTGTACGGGTCGTCAGATCCGCTTCAGTTAGGCGATTGATTGTTCCATACGCTTCAGCACCACTGTCCGTAGGAATTTCAAAATCAGCCAAATCCAAATCAATGGATGGCGTGATTAGATCCAGATCGCTGGTTAACGCGGCAAAGATCGAATTAGCGAGTGGGTCTGTATCAGCCATATTAAACCAAATCCTTTGGTGGGGTGTGGTATGACCCCCAATAGGGGATCATTACTGGTTTAGTGCAGTCGTTTAGATCCGCGTGTTTTTACAGCGTATCCTTCGAGATGCCATAGATTACTAATGGCATCTTTTTCTGCCATGTCGCAACCGACCTGATCGTCATAATTGTCTGGGTTGATCACGTTAGATTGTCCAATCACTTGCGCACCGTTGAGTAGTGACAATATACAAATGGTCAGCGTTCCGTAATGGATGTAATCTACGCCATCAATTAATGCTTCAATGTCAACTGCATCTAAGCGCGCTGCCATTAGTCAATGCCTCGTGTCGATGCTTGACTGGCTGCCAGATCTGCAACTTCTTTCTCTGTGAGCGGCTTCATAATTTCGATACCAAACTCAGGTACAAAACGAGTTGTGACCTGAATATCACCGGTACGGGGATCTGTTTTGGTTCGCTTTTGCAGGAACTTGCGTGCCTTCAACTGGGTCAGCAGAATCTGGGGAATGTGATACCCATTGTCAGTCGCTTCACCAAACGGGACAAACTTACGAACGGCGCCCAGGTATTTGTTAACGACAGTGATAATTTCACCTGGCCATTCTACTTTGTCTGGGTTGAGATTTGCAATGCGTACACGTACCAAAGCCAGTTCGGTCTTGCGCAAATGCTCTCGCACTTTCATGAATTTTTCTTGCTTGGACAAACCAGATGTATCTGGCGGTCCTTCTTCTTCGGGAGGCGTTGTCAGTGCAACAGCCACACGTTGCCGCAGTGTTTCAAGACCAATCTTAGCACCAAACTCCACACCTATTTGTGTAGCTTTTTCCTTCAGTGAAGCCATTTCAGCTTCGGGGCTGCGGTCAAACTCTTCTTCAATTTCAGACATGGTCTATCCTCATGGGTATTTTAAATGTCGTAAAGGAGGGGACCAAAGCCCCCTCCTCATGTTTAGCTAGATCAAATCTGAGCCAAGGTTTTTACGAGAGCCAGACGCTCGGGACGCAGGATCATCGTACCATGCCACCACTTGATAGAGCTGAAGCCCTTTTCGCCGTATGGGTCGGTACGGTCAGCAGTTTTCTCACCAGGCTTTTTGGTGATGATTTTCCACTTTGCGTCACGACCACCCATGGCAAAACCAATAGTTGTGAACGAGCCATCGCCAACACAGAGCATTGGGTAGATGCTGTAGTTACCACCGGACTCTTCGTAGCCGGGGTTGGTTGTCACAGCAGCGCCTTCGCCAGCCCAGTGCAGCATCTCAGGAACAACAACGATACGGAACTGTTCAACAGTACCAATTTCGCCGTTCATGACAGTGCCTGCATCAGCATACTTCTCAACCGGAATAAACGCTTGGTTGTCGAAGAGGTCTGTCATGCCTTTGACAATGGATTCCAGTTCGGAACCAATGTACAGAACACGAGAGGATGGGATGACCCGTGTGTCGATCATACGAGAACCCGCAATGATCTTGGTCTGCTTTGGCGTACGGTTATCGTTCAGCGTCCGGTTAAGGCGCATCAGATCTGCGTAATCCACAACAGCTGGATCGGCTGACTCACCGTCTACCGTCACGTCAGATACTGCGTCGCCGGTAAAGACGATCGTACCTGCACCTGCCAACAGTTCTTTCTGCAGAACAGCTTCACCCAGCTGCGTTGCACCGGTAATCATCTCACGAGAGATGTGCTGGTACAGGTCCGCATCAGAATCAAAGTCCATTGATTCCTGAGTCCACTCATGGAAGAAACCAAACTTCTGCATGGTGCCTTCGATCTGCAGACGCGTGAAACCAACGCGGTTAACACGGCCACCGTTCTCAGTCAGTGTCGGCAGTTTGGTATCGATTGAACCAATGTCTTTAGATGACCCATACAGGTTACCGTTAGCGTACGAAGAGCCAGCCGCATCCAAGCCTTGATCGTTGACGTTGCGGTCATCGAGCAGGGGCATGTAGTGGTAGACTTTGATCTTTTTGCCGTAGTGCTTAGGCATGTTGGTCACGTCCGCGAGGGGCATGAAATACATGTCTTTGGCAGCTTCAATCAAAGCTTTCCGTTGCCACAGGAAGGTATTCATCTGGGTCGAGCCAGTACCGTCGATTGTTTCACCCGATTGGGTGCCGTCGTTATAAATCTGGGCCATTTTTCAGTTCCTCAAAAACGGGGAGATGTCGCCTTCATGAGTTCATCGTCTGACATCGCAAACGGATCGAACTCTTTAGCAGGCGCTTTAGGGGTTGAACGTGTAGGGGAGGCAGCCTTCACGCGGTCTCCGTTCGAGGCTACAGTGCGTTTGGGTTTGCTTGTCGCTACAGGTGTACGTGTCTGTTCAGAGGAACCATGAGTATTGGGCTTGTTGCCTTGCTCTTGGTCCTGCGGAATCAATCGTCCTGAGTGAAATAGCTTGTCACCAACGGTCTTATAGGCTTCGATAAACGGAATGTTTGTCGAGATATCCCCCAGGGTCATCTGACGATCGATCTCAGTAGAAATCTTGTCGTAGATTCCTGACTGTCGATGTTGATCCATCAGCTTGAGAATATCGGGATCTCGATAAACCTCCTCTTTGCTCCGGGCATCCCATGTGTCGTTAATGAGTTTGACGGTTTTCGATCCAGTGCTTGAGGAAAGAACTTCCTCCAGAGTAGAATGAAACGCCATCTCGTCATCACTGACTTTGTGATCACCGGGGCTGTATTTGGGCTCCTCATCGGTATCGATGGACATAGGGTCCACATCTCCGTCTTTGAGAAGCTTCTGAATCGCTGCGGGATCGCGGCGATGCACATCAATCAGGAAAGTTAGTTTTTCCTCATCGAGCAAATCTTGGTTTTGAAGCATACGCATAAGCTTCAAGTTCGGACGCAACGCAGTCATCTTCTTGACGTAGTTTGCGCCTTGTTGCATCAAACGAACCGCTTCTTGCGAAGACTCTGGTTTGAATTCTTTGCCGTTCGCTTTAAACGGAGCCATGACTTCTTCGTACATCTTTTTGTAGTCCGGCTCTTCGTCGACTGCTTCGGTCTTGTCGTCTTCAGCTGCAACCTTTTCTGGAGCTTCTTGCTCGTCTTTAGATTCAGCCATTGGGTCAATGACAGGTTCTTCAGCAGCAGCTTCTACTTCTTCAATCTCGTCAGCATCATCAACGGCTTCGCCTTCGGCTGCCGCTTCTTCTGCTTCGGGTTGCTCTGGTTCGGTTTGGGTTGGTTCTGGTTCTACGTCCGCTTCTTCGGTTGCGGTGTCCAGTTCCTCTTCAAACGTCGGCTCAACATTTTCTTCCGCGAACAACGTTGAGTCTTCCATCTCTTCGGGATCAGGAAGCTGCATCAACTCTTCATCGGTCAAACCATCATAATTTACATCTGCCATTAGACTTCACCGCCTTCTGCACGGATTTCGTCCAAGGTCTCTTCAGCTTCAAGCATTGCCTGTTCGGCATTGTTTCCCATTACAATTATGTAATGTAGATGCTGTTTTAGAACCGATATGGCTTGCAAGCTGATCATGATCTCGTCTCGGTGGTTCTTTTGGTTTGGGTCGGCAGTGCAGTGCGTTAGACGGATTGATTCGTCTTCGAAATAGCCTTTAGCAATGATCTTCTTGAAGTCATGGTTATCGTTCAACCGGAGAAGAGCGTCACGCTGTTGCATGAGTTCTTTGGCTGCTTCGATGTTCAATTCAAGTTCAGCAATGTCGTTATTCATCTTGTGTCCTTAAGAGGTATTCTGATGTGATTTGACGCGGTGTGGTGTGGTTGGGACGATTCACTGAGTCTTCCTATCGGTCAACGCTTGAGTGATTCTATCGTACGCAACTGCTTGACGAATATTGCTTTTACTCGGTCCACCTTCACCTTGCTTCAGAATACCTTCTGTAATCTTCATCGTCTGATTGCTCTGTGCTTGAGCATGGGTCTTATCTACGTCTCGCGCATGTTTTGTACCTGTTTCAGTTTCCAAGAAGTCCAAGTCTTTTAGATCTGCATTGGAAGCCGTCTCACGTGCTTTAGCCTGGTTCACCATGATCTCTGACTGAAGTACCTGAATTTCCATTTGTACTTTTTGCAGCTCAGCCTCGCGCAGTGCTTGCTCAATGGGATCTGGTTGCGGTTCAAACTGTTCAATCAGTTTAGCGAGATCAGGCATACGCTTCAGTTTTGCAATCTGACCCAAAATCATCTTGGTCAGGTTAAAGTCCATGGTGTTGCCCATAGTCTGCAACATGAATGTCAGATCCTGAGCTTGGGCATCTTCGACTTCAGCCGTAGAAATATCCACTGCTAGATCAAATTCACCTTCCAGGTCTTCACGACGGATAGATACAAACTCATCATTAGTCACACGAATGACTTCTTCCTCGGAGAGGAAGATGGCGTTCATTGATGTAAACTTGTCTCCAATATCTTTGATGCCTTGAGCCAAACGACGTACAATGGCCATTTCGCGCTTAGAGGCTGCATCCAGCATACCGCGGATACCAGAGGCTACGTCACCATAAGCTTCTCCAGACAAGCCACCAGAGAAGGCTTTAACGCCTGTGAGAGCTTCTGCGTCTTGGTTCTGTAGAGCCAACATATTCATGGCAGATGCTGGGATGTCTGGATACGAGTGTTGATGCACGCCTAAACGTGGGTCTTTGTTTGGATTGAATTCGTAATCTTGTCCTGCTTCGTACCGGCGCCGGTTTACAGCATCGAGCATGTCTTTAGAGAAACCGGTCTGACCGTTGGCACTACGTCCCAACAGGTCGACCATGCCACGAGTAACAGCACCCAAGATTGCTTGGTTTTCACTCAGCAACTCAGCGTCAGGTTCACCAAAAACACTCTTCTTGACGGGAAGATACGGGATGACAACGAAAGGTATTTTTTGATCCGGGTATGGATTTTTTTCCATACGGATCATCGTGTTTCCGACCCATGTGGCCACAATAGGAACCAACGATTCATTGCCTTCAATGTCGTACCAGCCCCAGTATTCGTAGGCCACGACACGCTTGCGTAGATCATCTTTAAAGGCGGTTGTGTTGTCTGACATGGTCTCATGGTCAGTCTCGATCAACGGGCTTTGATTGGCCCATTTGATGTCTTCAAGATTGGAGTACCGGCCGTCTTTCAACAGCTCTGCTTTAGAAGTTTCGTAAGACACCACAGCAAATGTTGCTTTGTCTACGTCACCTTCGGCCGCTGGATCTAGATAAAAATTAGGATAATCCACAATCTCGGCCGTTGGACGGTTATCCAAGATTTTCTCTTCTTCAACGATCTCTGTACCTACTTGTTCAGCAAATACAGGACGCTCGTTCTCCATCGTAAACTCAGTGGCTTCCTGGAGAATCTCCGGCAGGTTCAAATACTCATTGTAGTTCTGGACACGCATCTCAAGAGCTTGAGCCAACATCTCTGCTTGCTGCTCGTCTTCGGGACGTAGATCATAGAAATTGTAGATAGGTTTTTCTACCTGAACAATTTCTGTATTCCTGATCCAACCAACACGGATGACGGCCGTGCCTTCATCGACAAACGTACGTACAACTTGATCGATAAACTTCACTCGGTTCAGCTTAGTACGCATCTGCCAGTTTAGAATCATCTCGTTCTGATTAGCGGCTGCTTTGTCTTCCCACGTTACAGGAGACACTTTGAACAGTTTTTCTGAGCTTAGAAATGGTTCGGATACAGCAGAATAGCGCCACTCGTTTTGACGACGAATGAGCTTAGGCTGAACTTGGCTACGGCCTTTGATTTGCTTTGGTTTGACATTGCCTTCAATATTTCGAAGATTGAGCCAATGTTGAACCTGAGTAACCCTCGCGTCTCGGCTCGGTTTAGCAATATCAAGATCTGCTTTCAGATCCATGACGCTTGGTTCTTTTTTCCACTCAGTCAAAGGCTTGGTTTGTACCATGCCATTTGCTTCCATGCTGAACTTGTTTGCGGTATCCATTATTTAGCCCACCCGTAAATGTGATTACCAATCGTCAACGGGAAGTTACCGCCGTATCTTGCGCCCCATTTAGGATCTGCTATTGCCGGATTGTAGAAATTTAAAGCACCTCCTGTTACGTCGTCGAGATTGCCGTTCATCGCTTTATCAACCAATCCATATATTTCAGCAGAAGGTTTTAAATTAAAGACGTCTAGACCGCCTTCGCCTTTTGCGTACCCAGTAACTTTATTCCACGTTGAAAACTGTCCATCGGCTAAAGCAACATCTCTTAGGTTTTTGCCGCCATACCCACCGTTACGGGCACGGTTCATCAATACATTCAACACGCCTTGTTGGCCTTTGAAACTTTCGCTACCCGCTTCTCCAGCAATCGTACGAGCCAATACTTCACGATCGTCCATGTCTGTTAAACTACCAGCACGCATTTGAGGACGGGGACGGGACATCGGATCCGGACCCAATTGAGCCAACTCTTCAGAAGACCGTTGAGGCGGTTTTTGACTTCTCATCGGAGCCAAGGTTAGCAACGGATTTTGCCTGTTCAGATACGCGTCTAATTCCTCGTCAAAAGCTGACAAGTCTGGCGCATTCCACCGGCTCTGTAATGTACGACTCATCATAGCTTTGATCCTCTTTGGTTCCGCATCATACCCAATCAAATCCCATCGGTCAGGTCGATACACTCACGTTCCCACGTAAGATTGGTTTTGATGTCTTTGACTAAATTCCACGGTGCATTCTTTTCTCTCCATACCCACTCTGCATGGCTAAATCGACGAGCTTCTTCCACATCACAGAAATAAGCTTCGTCTACTTCTACCGGAGGAGGTGGGCTAAGGCATGAACCAGCCATCAGGGGGAGTGTAAGTGCTGGGATCAGTAACAGTCGCATCACTTTTTTTATCCTCTTCGATATTGATGATACGGGCACTACACGTTGCGTATTGCCCTCGAGCTATTGCGAGCTCTGCTTTAAACGTTTCGTTGCGTTGTTCTAAGATCCAAAGCCAAGCACTTAGCCCTAGGAGTGCTGCAGCTGTAGCGCCCATAATATAGGGGGTGAACCCTCCAAACAACTTCATCGTCCTAAATGCTTTCCAAGGCGCGCATCTTCGACACGGTTTGTTTTGATAGCTCTCAGCATAGTTTTGCCGTAGCGAGACGCTAGAACCACACCCAGAACAACGATCAATGGCAGCCAATATTCTGTGAGGATACGTTGACCGATTTCCAAGGCGCCTTCAGCTTGTTGTGCGCTTTTGGCAATCTCTACGGCACCTGCAATGGATACCCCCGTACCCAATGTCGCCTCAGTGGTCGTTAGCGCACGTTCGCCTTTGGTTGCGAGCTGCATGGTGCGAGATGTCTTTGCCAACTCTTGAACGTCGATGTCACGCTCTGACACGACGTCTGCGCTATCAAAGGCTGCCCAAGTTGCTGTGCCTACGATACCGTCTGGCACTAAGCCGTTGTCAGCCTGAAATGCCATTACAGATGTACGTGTTCGCCGTCCAAATAGCCCGTCAATCTTGCCAGAATGGTATCCAGCAAGTTGTAGATCTTCTTGCAGCTCTTTGACTGCTGCTCGAGGATTGTTGCCGCCCATCTTGAGGAATGGGCGATGTTCGTAATCACTGACGGGATCATCACCGAGGATCTGACGCACACATTCACGCATGTAATCGCCAACTGGATAAGCACCGACAAGATCAGCACGAAACGGAAGTCGAGAGATATCCCACTTACCACGCTGCTTGACGCCGAGCGTTGGCTCCACTTCGGCATGTGTCAGGACAGTTTCACGGGTGA
>Ga0208660_1000692_pt1 | contig 13608 bp, 12 predicted proteins | sample DEB08_DNA_13_FD_184527 | JGI IMG/M metagenome (GOLD analysis project Ga0208660, IMG submission 184527) | Aqueous microbial communities from the Delaware River and Bay under freshwater to marine salinity gradient to study organic matter... | ecosystem: Environmental > Aquatic > Marine > Coastal ... | reverse complement strand
AATTGGGCATCGGCCGACCGTCAACCTATGCGTCGATCGTGACGACGATTCAGGACCGTGGGTATGTCGAAAAGGACAAAAACCGCCTGATCCCACAAGATAAGGGACGGTTGGTCACGGCATTCCTCACCAATTATTTCCGTAAATATATTGGCTATGACTTCACCGCCGATCTTGAAAACCAGCTTGATGAGGTGAGTGCAGGCAACGCCGACTATAAGAAAGTGCTGCATCAGTTCTGGCGCGATTTCTCTGCTGCGGTTGCCGAAACGGCTGATTTACGGATCACCGAGGTGCTTGAGAAAATCAACGACGTGCTTGAGCCACATTTGTTCCCGCCGCTTGAAGATGGTGGCGATCCGCGCCTTTGCCCAAATTGCGGCGCGGGTCGTCTTTCGATGCGGACCGCCCGTGCAGGCGGCGCATTTATTGGATGCTCGAACTATCCCGAATGCCGCTATACACGTGCGTTCGGTCCACCCGATCCGGAGGCAGAAGCGTCTGCTATTCCACCCGAAGGCAAGTTATTAGGCAATGATGCGGATGACGAAATTCGCATTTTTAAGGGCCGTTTTGGCCCCTATGCCCAGCGCGGCGAAGTGACCGAAGAGAACAAAAAGCCGAACCGCCAGGGTATTCCCGAAGGTTGGGAGCCGGAAGAAGTCACGCTTGAACAGGCAGTAATGCTGCTGTCTCTGCCCCGCGAGATCGGCCCGCACCCAGAGGATGGCGTGACCGTTTGGGCTAATCTTGGTCGCTACGGTCCATATTTGAAACACGCCGAGAGCACGTCGTTTCGTGGTGGCACAAACGCTAACCTTGACAGCATTGATGAAGTTTGGACCGTCGGAATGAACCGAGCGGTGCAGCTTTTGGCAGAGAAAGTGGCGTCGCGTGGACAGCGTGGCAAGGCCGCAGCACCAATTCGTGAGCTTGGCGAACACCCAGAGGCAAGCGGTCCGGTTAATATCTTTGACGGCAAATACGGACCATATGTGAAGTGGGAAAAGATTAACGCGACAATTCCGGACACAATTGATCCTAGCGAGCTAACCCTCGCACAGGCCGTGCATTTGATTGATGAACGCGCCGAAAAAGCCGGCAAAAAGAAACCAGCGCGCAAAAAAGCGGCCCCCAAGAAGAAAGCGGCGGCCAAGAAACCAGCCGCAAAAAAACCGGCAGCTAAAAAGCCCGCAGCAAAGAAGGCTTAGTGTCAGCGGCACCGAAATTTGGTGCCGCTGCATTGCAGCATTTAATTGACTCTCTTGCTGGCCCTCGGCACAACTTGGCAAAAGTAGCGGGAGAACACGTGCCATGAAAAAGATTTACCCCAACGCAACCGCCGCCCTTGATGGGTTGTTGCGCGACGATATGCTGATTGCCGCTGGTGGTTTTGGCCTTTGCGGTATCCCCGAACTGCTGATTGACGCCGTTGTTGAAAGTGGCGTGAAGAACCTGACGATTGCATCCAATAACTGCGGCGTGGACGGGTTTGGTTTGGGCAAACTGCTTGATACCCGCCAGATCAAAAAAATGATGTCATCATACGTTGGCGAAAACGATGAGTTTATGCGCCAGTATTTGGCCGAAGAACTCGAGATTGAATTCAATCCGCAGGGCACGTTGGCAGAGCGGATGCGCGCCGGTGGCTGCGGTATCCCTGGGTTTTACACCAAAACCGGTGTTGGCACCGTCATTGCCGACGGCAAAGAGCATAAAGATTTCAACGGCCAGACTTACATTCTCGAAGAAGGTATATTCGCTGATCTTGCGATCGTGAAGGCATGGAAGGCGGATGCGTCCGGCAACCTGATCTTCCGCAAAACGGCCCGTAACTTTAACCCGCCAGCCGCTATGTGCGGTAGGGTTTGTGTTGTTGAGGTCGAGGAAATCGTGCCGACGGGTTCTCTTGATCCGGATCTTATTCATCTGCCCGGCATTTATGTCCACCGCTTGATTCAGGGTGATCACGAAAAGCGGATTGAACAACGCACAGTAAGAAAACAATCCGCCACTGGCGAAACGAGGAGCGCATAACATGTGGGATCGCAATCAAATGGCCGCGCGCGCAGCCCTCGAGCTACAAGATGGCTGGTATGTGAACCTTGGCATCGGCATCCCGACACTTGTATCGAACTATATCCCCGAAGGAATTGAGGTCACTCTTCAATCCGAAAACGGCATGTTGGGCATGGGCCCGTTCCCGTTCGAGGGTGAAGAGGATGCCGATCTGATCAATGCGGGCAAGCAAACCATCACGGAACTTCCGCAAACGGCGTACTTCGATAGCGCCCAGTCCTTTGGCATGATCCGCGGCGGTAAAATCGCGATGGCCATTTTAGGCGCAATGGAAGTATCGGAAAACGGTGATCTGGCCAACTGGATGATCCCGGGCAAGCTGGTCAAAGGCATGGGCGGCGCGATGGATCTGGTCGCAGGTGTCGGTCGCGTTGTTGTTGTTATGGACCACACTAACAAGCATGGCGTTAGCAAAGTGTTGAAAGAATGCACCCTGCCGCTGACTGGCAAGGCTGTTGTTGACCGGATTATCACGAACATGGGTGTTCTAGATGTTGTCGAGGGCGGCCTTAAGATCGTTGAAACGGCCGAAGGCGTGACCGAGGACGAACTGCGCGCAGCGACCCAAGCTCACGTTATATGACCCGGCGAAGATTCACGTGGCTGAAGACAACATCAGACGACACTATATACTAAAGCAAATCCGCAAGGTTGATCTGGCCAACTTGGTCCGCCGATGAAGATGTTTCGATGCTGCGTTTCCTCGCAGGCGAAGGTCGTGCTTGCTTAGATGCCGTTTATGTCGAACACGCACGCATCAGTGATCAATTCCGGCGGGGTCCGGCATAACCCTTTGGCGACCTGCCACGCGGCAAGCACTTTGGGGACATAAGCACGCGTTTCCGCAAATGGGGGTACGCCCTCGTGACGGTCCACGTTTCCCTCACCCGCATTGTATCCAGCAAGTGCAAGCACAGGATCATTGTCGAAACGGGCCAAAAGCCACTCTAGATATGCCACACCCCCTTTGATATTCTGGCTTGGGCTAAAGCTGTCAGTGACATTAAAACGGGTGGCGGTGTCCGGCATCAATTGCATCAATCCTTGGGCCCCTGCCGAACTGACCGCCCCTTCGCGCCCGGCGCTTTCCACGGAAATTACCGCAAGGACGAGCGCTGGAGAAACGGGAGTCCCAACAGTTTCACGTAAAATCGCGAGGCCATGGGTGCTGGCAATGTCTTGCAAAGCTTGCAGCCGCGGTGTTGGGACACCACTGCCAATAGGCGGATTATTCAACTGAGACATCGCAAGGGCAAAACGCGCAGGCCCGCCGTCAACGACATTTGAAGGGACCCCAGCCCAAAACCACTCCAAGCCCGAAATTGGTGGTAACCGCATCGGTCCATCCGCACTGACATCCGTAGTAGAAGGATCGGGATCGGTGAAGCCGAAGTCGAGGAACGGTGCGTCCGGGTCAATCTGGACCGTGATTCGATTCGTTGTATTGCCTGAAGGCACGGTAACACGCTTGAAAGTGAAGTCAGGTTGCAGCCTTTCGACCTCGGATATAGCGGGTGTCGTCGCCAAAATGGCAGCCAGGGTGATCGTGGGTAACCCAAAGTGATTCATTTTGTCGCCCTGCTCACTATCTTTTTGTTAGGTGAATCATGGCGAAAACTCGTCAAATTACTAGTTCTTAGGTTCAGGACTCATAACCAGAATATGACGGTTGCAGCGAGGGCGATCGCTGACAGAAATACTTTGGGACATCGGTCATAGCGGGTTGCGACGCGTCGCCAGTCTTTAAGCCTGCCAAACATGCGTTCGATCCTGTTGCGGCGTTTGTAACGGCGCTTGTCGTATCGAACGGTCTTATTGCGTGACTTGCGACCAGGGATACAAGGCCTTGTGCCCCTGTCTGCTAAGGCTTCTCGGAACCAATCGGCATCATAACCCCTGTCAGCGAGCAACCATTCCGCATCCGGTAAACCGCTCAGCAAAGCCGCCGCACCGGTGTAATCGCTGACCTGACCGGCGGTTATGAAGAAGCGGATTGGGCGACCGCTGGTGTCAGTGACAGCATGCAATTTGGTGTTCATGCCGCCCTTTGTCTGACCGATTAGGCGTCCACGCCCCCCTTTTTAAGCCCCAGGCTTGAGGCAGTGCGGTGCGCTTTGAGGTAGGTCGCGTCAATCGAGATGGTCTGATTATCGGGTGCCTCTGCTGCCAATCCCGTCATTATCCGGGCGAACACACCCATATCGCTCCAGCGTTTCCAGCGGTTGTACAACGTCTTGGGTGGGCCATAGTCTGCCGGCGCATCACACCAGCGTAAGCCATTGCGATTGATGAAGATAATACCACTCAAAACACGCCTATCGTCGACGCGTGGCCTACCTCGGCTCCTTGGAAAGTACGGACGAAGCCGCCTCATCTGTTCTTCGGTTAGCCAGTAAAGATTGCTCATCGTTCCCCCAAATCATTGGGGTTCGTGAATCATGACGACAAACCAGCATCAAGGCAATTAATGGGTCCTGAGCCTAGGTCTTGCGATTTGGCCAGCCTCTGGTCGGCTCAAGCTGGGCATGCCCGATGACAAACCGGAGTTTTCGAATTTCTCTTGGTTTTCCATGATGTTCGGTGCCGGTATTGGTATCGGCATGCTGACCTTTGCGACCGCGGAACCGATGTATCACTGGGCGACAAACCCGTCGACGATTATGGGCGACACTGCCGGAAGCTCCGCTGAAAACGTACGTGCAGCATATGTCTGGTCGTTCACGCACTGGGGTTTAGCTGCTTGGGCATCATACGCAATTGTTGGTCTCTCATTAGGATATTTTTCCTATCGTCGTGGGCTTCCGTTGACGATCCGTTCAGGATTGACACCGTTGTTTGGCAAGTCACTGTCAGGACCCTTGGGGCACACAATTGACGTTGTCGCTGTTGTGGCGACCGTTTTGGGTGTTTCGCAGACATTGGGCTTTGGCGTAGAGCAGTTCATCTCTGGCCTTTACCGCATTGGTTTTGGCGAATGGCTTTATACAACTGACGCTGCGGGAGATCAGTCATCTTCGACGCTTGCGATCATTGTCGCGTTGATCATCATCATGGGTGCATCCACGTTGTCCGCACTTTCTGGCGTTGGTAAAGGCATCAAATGGTTGTCGAACATCAACATGGGGCTGAGCTTTTTCATCCTCGCGTTCTTCATCATCTTTGGGTCGACGTTCTTTGGTCTGACAGCACTGTTCTTGGGTATCTGGGATTATCTAATCTCTATTCCGGGCAACATCCTGACTGTTTGGTCTGCTGATGGCACGGAACAAGGTGATGCATTGGCCGGATGGCAGGGTGGTTGGACCATCTTCTATTGGGCTTGGTGGATTGCGTTTGCACCATTCGTCGGTGTGTTCCTTGCGCGTATCTCGCGCGGCCGTACGGTCCGTGAATATGTGCTGGGTGCGTTGATCGTTCCTGCGGTCATGTGCTTTGTCTGGTTCGCACTTGTTGGTGGTACTGCCATCGATCTGGAACTGAATGGCAATGCAAATGGCGCAATCACAGGTGCCGGACAGGCGGATCAGCTGTTCGCGATGTTGGCGGTTATTCTTGACCCGACAATGGCGTGGATCATGTCCGTGATCGTTGTGATCTTGCTGCTGACCTACCTTGTAACGTCTGCTGACTCTGCTGTGTTGATCATCAACACGATCAACGCGGCTGGCGACGAAGGTCCAAAGGCCCGCCCACATATCCTGTTCTGGGGTGCGGCGTTGGCGTTTGTTGTGGGTGGTCTTATCATTGCCGGTGGCTTGGGTGCGATCCAGACCGCGATGGTTATTGGTGCGCTGCCGTTTAGTGTGGTGATGGTCTTGATGGGCATTGCCCTGATCAAGGGTATCTGGCGTGACAGCCGCCGCGAAGCGGCAGGTGTTGCGACAACCATTCCAGAGAGTGGCGTTCCAGCCGAGTAATCGGCCAAGTCTCGAAAAAACAAAGGCTCCGGTGCTTGCGCATCGGGGCCTTTTTCGTATTCCTAGCAGAATGAATTTAGATATCGCATGGGTGCGCGCCCAATTCCCCGCTTTTGATCAACCTTCCTTGCAAGGTCAGGCCTTCTTTGAGAACGCAGGCGGGTCCTATACCTGCCGCCATGTGATTGATCGACTTCACCGGTTTTATACCGAACGCAAAGTGCAGCCCTATGCACCTTATGATGCGTCGCGCATTGGTGGCGAAGAAATGGACGAAGCGCAGATACGTTTGGCTGCCATGTTGGGGGTCAAAACCCACGAGCTGTCGTTTGGTCCATCCACCACACAGAACGTCTATGTCTTAGCCCAAGCTGTCCGTCGCTGGATCAAGCCGGGTCAAAGCATTGTCGTCACAAACCAGGATCACGAGGCGAACAGCGGCCCTTGGCGCAGGTTGGCCGACGAGGGTGTGTCTGTTCTGGAGTGGCAGATTAATCCCGAGACGGGTGAGTTGCATTTGGATGATTTGGCTAAGTTGCTGGAGCAGGACGTTGCATTGGTATGCTTTCCGCATTGCTCGAATGTAGTGGGCGCGATCAATGATGTCGCTGCGATCACAGCACTTTCGAAATCTGCGGGTGCGCGGGTCTGTGTCGATGGTGTCAGCTATGCGCCGCACGGGTTTCCTGACGTCGGTGCATTGGGCCCGGATGTGTATTTGTTCAGCTCCTACAAAACCTATGGCCCGCATCAGGGAATCATGGTGATCCGCGAAGACTGGGGTTTCGAGTTGCCCAACCAAGGGCATCATTTCAACGGTGATATGCTTTACAAGCGGTTCACGCCTGCTGGTCCAGATCACGCACAAATTGCGGCCTCCGCAGGCATGGCTGACTATTTTGATGCGATGTCGGCGCATCACGGCGGTGGCACGGGCGCGGCCGCTGCACGTCTGTCTCACGATCTTATGCGTGACCATGAGGTGACCTTAGCGCTACCATTGCTCGACTATGTTGCCGCAAAAAACTCGGTGCGTCTCATTGGACCAACGGACGCAGCGCGCCGTGCCCCGACGGTGACAATGGCGTTAGAGACGAACGCAGAAGATGCCGCAGCAGCACTTGCCCCGCACGGGATCATGGCGGGCGGCGGCGATTTTTATGCGCAGCGGCCATTGGCAGCGGTCGGCGTGGATTTAGACAAAGGCGTGCTGCGCGTCAGTTTTGTGCACTACACAACCAAGGCAGAGGTTGACGCATTGATGGTGGCACTAGATCAGGTCCTATAAGCGGGCGTCAATTCCCCGCGCGGAGGACCGATGACCAATTCCCCAATTTTGATGTGGTTCCGGCGCGACTTGCGTGTTGGCGATCATGCGGCCCTAACAGCGGCTTGTGCGACGGGGCGTCCGGTTATTCCGGTGTTTATTCATGATGCGCAGGTGGCAACCCTCGGGGCTGCACCCAAGATGCGTATGGGACTGGCTGTTGATCATTTTGCTGGCACGCTCAGGGCGCAGGGCAGCCAATTGATCTTGCGCAAAGGGGCCGCACTGGATGTCTTGCGCGATCTGATCAAACAAACCGGGGCAGGGGCTGTCTATTGGTCGCGGCTTTATGATCCTGCATCCAAGGCGCGTGATACGGATGTCAAAGCCGCATTAAAGGCGGACGGCATTGATGCTCAAAGCTTTGCAGGCCACTTGCTGTTTGAACCTTGGACGGTCGAGACGAAAACAGGTGGCTTTTACAAAGTATACACCCCGATGTGGAACACAGTCCGTGGGCGCGACGTGCCTGATGCTTTGCCTGCGCCTGCGAAAATGACGGCACCGGCGACTTGGCCTGTAAGCGATGACCTGGCCAGTTGGCAGATGTCGTCAGCCATGCGGCGGGGTGCTGAAATCCTGACACAACATTGCACAGTCGGCGAAGACGCTGCACGCGACCGTCTTGGTGTCTTTATCGAAAACCGTGTCCAGTCCTACGTCAAAAACCGCGATTTGCCCGGGGTAGATGGCACGTCACGCTTATCCGAGAATTTGACCTACGGCGAGATCAGCCCGCGGGTCTGTTGGCATGCGGGCTGGCGGGCGCTGCATGATGGTGCTGGCAATGCCGAAGTGTTCTTAAAAGAACTGGTGTGGCGTGAATTTGCCTATCATTTGGCCCATCACACGCCGCGTATTGTCAGTGATAACTGGAAAGAAGCGTGGGATGCTTTCCCTTGGAATACGGATGAAACGGCAGAAGTCACAGCATGGAAGCAAGGGCGCACCGGCATTCGTTTTGTCGATGCGGCCATGCGAGAGATGTATGTGACGGGCACGATGCACAACCGGGGGCGTATGATTGTGGCCTCTTACCTGACCAAACACCTTTTGACGCATTGGAAGGTTGGCCTTGATTGGTTCGGCGATTGCTTGATCGATTGGGACCCATGCAGCAATGCGATGGGCTGGCAATGGTCTGCGGGATCAGGCCCGGATGCGACACCCTACTTCCGTGTGTTCAATCCTGTTAGCCAGTTGGACAAGTTCGACAAGGACCGCACCTATGTCAAACGCTGGATTGCCGAAGACATCAATTCACCATCGCAAACTGCAATGGCTTATTTCGATATGATTCCGCACCAATGGAAGATGAAAGCCAATGACCCCTATCCTGATCCAATTGTGCCCGCAGATGAAGGTCGCAAGCGTGCATTGGACGCATATCAGGGTCGCGGGTTCTAGTTTCCCCAAGGTCAGTTGAACTAATTTTGAACGTTTCCCGTGACTTCATCGGTTCAAGGGTTAATTTAGACGTAACAAGCGACGGCAAACCGTTGCACGACAAGATATGACGACAGGAACGCAGATGATTTTAACCAGTACAGACGGCCAAAGCGGCTTGCCTCGCTATTTTGCGCGGGTTTTTGACCAGATCAAAGACCTCGACAAAGGGCGCGTGGATATCACGCTGCCTGATGGTCGCCATTTCCGCGCTGAAGGCCCAAATCCGGGGTACGTGGCAGAAGTACATGTGCACAATGTCGAACTGTTTTCGCGCACAGTCCGCGAAGGCGACATGGGCTTTTCCGAGGCCTACATGGACGGATGGTGGACGACCCCTGATCTGATGGCCGTGATGGATTTCATGCACGATGACGCCGATCACATCTATGACGGCTTTCCGGCGCAAAAGCTGATCCAGTTCTACGAACGGGTCCGCTTTTGGATGCAGCGCAATTCCAAAAACCAAGCGCGCAAGAACATCAGCTATCACTACGACTTAGGCAATGAATTCTACGGACTTTGGCTTGATGATACGATGACATATTCGTCGGCGATCTTCGAGACTGGCCAAGAAAGCACTGAAGCCGCGCAAACTGCGAAATACGCTAGCATGGTTGATCAGATGGGCGTGAATGCTGGCGATCATGTGCTGGAAATTGGTTGTGGCTGGGGCGGTTTTGCCGAATATGCAGCCAAAGAACGCGGCATTAAGGTGACTGGCCTTACGATCAGTCAAGAACAGCATGACTATGCCGTCGCACGTATGGCCAAGGCTGGATTGTCCGACATGGTCGAGATCAAAATGCAAGATTACCGCGATGAAAAGGGTGTCTATGACGGCATCGCCAGTATCGAAATGTTCGAGGCTGTTGGTGAACAGTATTGGCCAACTTACTTTGAAGCGGTGCGCGAACGGCTCAAGCCCGGCAAGAACGCAACACTTCAGATTATCACCGTCAATGACGATCGCTGGGAGGCATACCGCAAAGGTGTGGACTTTATTCAAAAGTACATTTTCCCCGGTGGCATGCTGCCAAGCCCAAGTGTCCTGCGCCAAGAGGTTGAAAAGGCTGGATTAAAGGTCGCTGGTTCTACCGAATTTGGACCAAGCTATAGTTTGACTTTGCGTCGGTGGCACGAAACCTTCAACGACAAATGGGATGAAGTGGCAGCTTTGGGCTTTGACGACCGCTTCAAGCGGATGTGGGATTTTTATCTGACCTCTTGTGCCGCGACATTTGATAGCCGAAACTGTGACGTAACGCAGATTACTGTGACCCGGGCCGCCTGATACCGGCGCTGGGTTGCGCTAGGTTAAGGAACGAGTGACATGCCAACCGCCGGACGTCTTGCAGGTGCAATTATCTTTGCTTTATTCGGCTGGTATATGGCCGGAATTTCCGTGCCATTCTTTCCCAGCGAAATCGCGCCCGATTATTGGCTTCCTGCATCGTCATTCATTAGCCTGTTGATTGGGTGGCGGATTTGCGGCACGCGCGCTGGCCGCGGGTACAGGGAAGCTATCGGAATTGGTCTAACGGCTGCTGCGGCGATGGCATTTTGTTTGGTCTTTGCATTGGCATTCAACCGGATGATCGATAACGCACTGCGTATGCGCTATGACGGTCCCATGGATGCGATCGCGAACATCTTCTATGAAATGCTAGAGTTCGGTGCCTATTTTTTCGATCTCCAGCTGATCGTGACCCTGTTGGTTGGCGGTGTCGTATGTGCTTGGATAACCGAGTATTTCGGCAAGAATTACCCCTAATAAATGGACCTTTTCGTTTACGGGACACTCAGGTCTCATGCCTTGATGGCGGCTGTTGCGGGGCCAGGGGTTATGCGGCCTATTGCGGCAATGTTGGCTGACTACGCGGTCTATCCCGTTGCCGGAAATGTTGTGCCTTTTATTGCACCGATCGCTGGTGGTCAGGCGCAAGGACTTGTCTGGCAGGACTTGACCTCTGCACAAATGGCGCGACTTGATGCGTACGAAGGTGCGTTTGGATACGGGTTTGGCCCCGTTGAAGTGCAAACTGCCGAAGGCTTGCGCACCGTCCAAGCTTATCTGCCCCCCATCGATATGCATGCGGGTATTGGTGAGTGGTCGCTCAGAGATTGGGAGGCGGGGCATCTTGCACCTGCGGTTCTTGCTGCTTCAGAGCTGTTTTCATTGGTTCCATTACCTGACCATGCGACCTTGCGTGCCATGTGGCCGATGATCGAATCGCGGGCTTGGGCGAAATTTCGAGCAAGTGCTGGACCGGCGACGCGTCGCTACAAACCCGCGCCTGCCGATTTCGAACTCGTTAATACTGATCCGCCTCAGGGGCGGTTCTTTCGGTTTCAAAGCACTAAGATTGTGCATCGTTGTTTTGATGGTGCGCGCTCTGACATGTTGTCGCGCGAAGTCTTTTTTGGTGTCGATGCGGCTATTGTGTTGCCTTATGATCCCGTACGCGATCAGGTCTTGTTGGTTGAACAGGTCCGTCTGGGTCCTGCACTGCGCCGTGATCCGAACCCCTGGATGCTAGAGCCGATAGCGGGCATTTTGGATGCGCGCGAAACCCCGCAAGAGGCGGCATTGCGCGAGGCCAAAGAAGAGGCGGGACTGGACAATATTAAGCTTGATGACGCAGGCGCATTTTATGCCTCGCCAGGGGCGACGACGGACTATTTCTACGCCTTTGTGGGGCTTTGTGATTTGCCGCAGAAAACCCCGTATTTTGGCGGATTGCCTAATGAGGGCGAAGATATCAAGCTGCACCCGCTTAGCTTTGACGCCGCGATGGACTTGGCGGACAGCGGAGAGATCACTACAGGTCCTGCACTTTATCTGCTATATTGGTTGCTGCGCCACCGTCCGCGTTTACGCGCCAGTGTCTAACCGGACCTTGATGTCCGCTTTGGGCGACCTTACACAAGTAACAACACATGAAAGGGCCGTGCAATGAGCATTAAGAAAGACTTGGCAGACGCTGTCGGGAACACCCCGCTGATCAAATTGCGCGCGGCCTCCGAGGCGACGGGCTGTACGATTTTGGGCAAGGCCGAATTCTTGAACCCCGGCCAGTCCGTCAAAGATCGTGCGGCATTGTTCATGATCAAAGATGCGATTGCGCGCGGTGATCTTAGGCCGGGCGGAACCATTGTAGAAGGCACGGCAGGCAATACCGGTATCGGGCTTGCGCTGGTGGGGGCCTCGATGGGGTTCAAAACCGTGATTGTGATTCCTGACACACAAAGTCAGGAAAAAAAGGACATGATCCGTGTCGCGGGCGCGCAACTGGTCGAAGTGCCAGCCGTGCCTTATGCCAATCCCAACAACTATGTGAAATATTCCGGTCGTCTGGCTGCCGCGTTGAACGAGAGTGAGCCAAATGGCGCGATCTGGGCCAATCAGTTCGATAATACGGCCAACAGGCAAGCCCACGTTGAAACGACGGCCCCCGAGATTTGGGAGCAAACGAATGGCAAGATCGACGGTTTTACCTGTGCATGCGGGTCTGGTGGTACGCTGGCGGGTGTGGCGCAGGTGTTGCAGCCAAAGGGCGTAAAGGTGGGCCTTTCTGATCCAGACGGATCGGGGCTTTATAAGCTTTACACCGACAAAGTGCCGCCTGCTGGCAATTCAATCACTGAAGGCATCGGGCAGGGCCGTATCACCGCGAACCTCGAGGGCTTCGCGCCTGATTTCGCTTATAAAATTCCGGATGCAGAAGCATTGCCGATCGTCTTTGATTTGCTGCAAGACGAAGGCCTTTGCATGGGTGGATCGACGGGCATCAATATTGCAGGCGCAATCCGTCTGGCGCGCGACATGGGTCCCGGTCATACAATCGTAACGATCTTGTGCGACTACGGGACACGTTATCAGTCCAAGATCTACAACCCGTCGTTCCTGCGCGAAAAAGGATTGCCAGTGCCGATGTGGCTTGAAGCGCCGGTTGATGTGCCATCGGTTTTTGAACCGGTATGATCCGAGGTCTTGCATGTGCTGTGTGGATAGCCACGCTGGCCAGTCTTGCGCCAGTGGCAAGCTTTGCGCAGCAAGAAACCCCGGTTGAGGCTGACATCTCGGCACCTGCAAGCGCCGAAAGCACGCCTGCAACACTCGTAAATGGAACGTTTGAACGCTTGGCTGCACGCGCAGAAGTACTTGCGGGCAGTGAAAACGTTTCGTTGTTTACGATTGGGCGTTTGCGCAGTGAATTGGTTGTGTGGCGTGATAAATTCTTGCGCGATGCGAATGTGAACAGTGGGCGCCTTGCCACGGTTAATGCACAAATCACGGCCCTTGGTCCGGTTTCCGAAAGCGGAGACGAACCACAGTCTGTGGCAGCACGACGTGATGCGCTGATCGCGCAACGCCAAGAATTACGCGCGCCGCGCCTTTTGGCGCAAGAGGCGCATGCACGTGCGAACGGCATTATCGGTGAATTCGACGCGATGGTCCTTCAGCGTGATACTGCGGAATTAGGCGTGCGCAGCCCATCGCCTTTGAACCCGACATATCTGCTGGCCGCAGGGTCTGTGCTTTGGGGGATGGTTGCGGGTATTGGGGTCGAATTGCGCGCTGGTGTGAGTTTCGGTCTCAGTTCTGGTGGACTTTTTGAGGTCATGCCGCGCGCGTTTGTCCTTTTTGTTGTCGGTGTCGGTCTATTGGGCGCGGGTCGGCGGGTTGTGACACAGTGGCGTAATCGCTTAGCCCTGCGCGAGGGGCGCTGGCGGGCACTGCAGCTATTTCTTTTGTCTATTGTCCAAATCTGTGTCCCTTTCCTTGGGGTGCTGGCAGTTGCGCAGGCGCTCACAGTGCTGGATGTGTTCAGGCAG
>Ga0208660_1000691_pt1 | contig 13617 bp, 8 predicted proteins | sample DEB08_DNA_13_FD_184527 | JGI IMG/M metagenome (GOLD analysis project Ga0208660, IMG submission 184527) | Aqueous microbial communities from the Delaware River and Bay under freshwater to marine salinity gradient to study organic matter... | ecosystem: Environmental > Aquatic > Marine > Coastal ... | reverse complement strand
TATTAGTAATCCACAAGTGATGCTAAGGGTACAATTGGGAAATTGCGAACCAGTCTAGCATGGACTAGTTACCCCCCCACCGTTTAGCATGGAACCAGTCTGGCTCAGACTAGTTATTTACTATCATATGTATCCAGGTGTAAGATGAGAGCAACACTCAAAGGCAAACCGATCGACATTTGTTTTATTTACACGTGTCGCACACACAGTCCACTCGATCGACAGGTCAGTTCCACAGCATTATAAACCGCGGGCGCGGCGACGCCTCCTCGGCATTGCTGGGGTGGAGAGGCTCGCAACCATTGAACCGCTCTTGTGGCGGCCATGGTCTCAAGTAGATGATTCCAGCTGACTCTCGATCTTGCACCACGAGCCATACATCATCTTTGGGCGGCCGTTGGGGTCGTCGATCTGCCAAGCCTGGTGAACATAGGTCACAGGGCCCGCAGAGCCGCACGCGTCGCCTGGGCTGGACCTCATGCCACATGGCGCTGGTGGCTGCCACCTGTTGTCACTGCCGTCGCCGCCACTGCGGCGGCTTGCGTCCTCGTGGTCCTGCCAAACCCATGCGCCCGAGTCCCATCGCTGTTGTCCATATCCCTGTCGTCCAGCACGATCGGTGCCGAAGGGGCTCTCGCCGGCGCTGCCTTTGCCCTTGCCCTTGCCCTTGCCCTTGACGCCGGCGCTGCCCTTGCCCGCGTCGCAAGCGCTGCCCTTGCCCTGCGTGCGATCAGGCACGAACCCCCTGGCGACACCTCGTGCGTTGCGCCTATCGTTACCAGCTTTCGAGCGGTACCCCGACTTGTTGTTTGTGAACAAGAGGAGGGGGTAGTGGCTGCCCCCGTAGCTCTTTCCAGCGAGCGTCCACATGTCCCACTGCATGCGCTTCTCCTTGAAGGAGTACTTCGCGTTGGTGTTGTTTTTGGCAGCTTCAAGTCCCGCAGCAAGTGTGGCGGCGCATGGCGTCAGCATGCTCTCCACCTTCTGGCGCACAGTCATGGTCTTCGGCTGGTAATCCCTCAGGGACGTTCCAGGCCCGCCGTTCAACTCGTTCCTGTGGTACCTGTCGTCGGAAGTTCCGCCCCTTCCAGCAACTGCTGGGACACCGGTGCTGAAAAAGCCTTCAACGCTGACATCGGTCAAGTGCGTCACGTCGATGTCGCGGGCATATATACCAGGCATGCCGATACAAAAGATCCCACAGCTGTCGCTGCAGGGGTTCCCCTGGGTGTCCTTCCAGCCATACCATGCGCCACACTCCACAGTCTCAACTCCGCGACTGCGGAGGGAATCCACCACTGCGAACAGCTGCATGTTGAAGTCGCCCATCAGCACCTTCACGTTGTGATGCTTGATGAGCTTGGCCAGATTGTCCCAAAAGGCATCGATTCTTGTGGTGCCCATGCGGCCCGCCGCCAGGTGATTGTGCATGTGCACCGCCGCCACCACATGCTCACAACCCATGGCGCCCATCGGCTTGTCCAGTGTGACGCAAGCGATCATGATGCGACTGATCGCCTCGGCTTTGGTTTTGTGTGGTCCTTTATTCTTGGCCCGGTAACGCCCCTCAACTCGGCGCTCCCAATGGAGGAGTTTCAGGTCGTTCCCTTGGTTCGCGCGCACGCCGATCAGCAAAGATCTTGGCTCACTCCCACGCAGCGTCATGTACTGCCACGAGTCACGATGCCAGATGGTTTTCGGCTGGTCAGGAGCGCACGATATCCCTTGCGTCGCTGGCGCGTTGAGCAGCTCCTCTACATCAGGCTCCGCTTCCGCCAAAGCGATCACTAGCGCCGGGTTGCGCTTCAGACCCGCCTGCACGTACTCCCGCAACTGCGGTGTTTTCTGGCTTGGCAGGAGCCCCCAGTTGCCGAACAGCCACGCGCTGTTGCCCATGTCCTGCCTCGGCGGCTTGCCTTGCGATGCATTCGGATGCATCGTGGTGAACTGCCCTCGCAACTGCGGGGGGTCTCGAGTGACCCTCACATTATGAGGGGCACCTCTCGAGCATGCTCCTGAGACCCCCTCAGACGCGACGGTGGTTATCGTGTTCAGTGTGTGGTCTGATTGAGCCACCGACGCCGCGTATTCATCGTTGCCACGCGCGCCCACCGACGCCGCGCCTCCATCGTTGCCACGCGCGCCGTCGCCGTCGTCGTTGGGGACGACGTCAACTTCGACAGCAGGAGCAGCACACGTGCTCCCTGCCAACCACACCACACGTCTCCGCCCATTATCAATGCTCTCGTCCTCGGAATGAAGCTGCAAGCCAGGCGGCCGCAGCCCCATCGTGTCAATCTGGGTAAGCTCCATAGGAGCTTTGAGCGGAAACTCGCGAGCCACAAGAAGCATCGAAGAGGAGCTCGTGGCGTTCAACTTTATATATATAACTAATTATAAATTGGTACACTTCTCGATTTGTGCGTGTCATCCTTGCGCAGGGGCCATGCTAATCTTCTCTGTATCGTTCCAATTTTAACGGATGATCCCCGAAGGGAATCCATATATATATATAACTAATTATATATAGTATGCTAAACTTGTATGAATTTTGCTCGTACTGATCGGACGAGTTGTTCGCCGGCGCTACCCCTCAGCGCATGGCGAAATTGCCGCGTTTCAGCCCCCATTGATATTGGTGCCATGCTAGTGATTTACTCATGACGATGCCACGCTGAAGCTGCCAAGGCGAGCGGAGAGCTCAAGGCAGCACCAAGGCCAGCAAACTGCGCGCCGCAACTGCGGCGGGAGCTCAAGGCAGCACCAAGGCCAGCACGTCGCACTTGCGGAGGGAGCTCAAGGCACCATCAGTACCAGGTCGTCATGGAAGCAGCGCACCGTCTCGTCGTGAACGAACTTAGAGAACGCGTTCGCCTTTCCACCAGCGATGTCTTTCAAGATCTTCTCGACCCATGTGGCGAACTTCTCTCCCCAAGCAACACCATGCTGCGTCAACATTGCGCTGTCCCATGCATCGCGCCACCAGGCGTAGTCGTTTCTTTGGCTGGCGGACAGCCCTGTCCCTAGCCGAGCCAGTCGGTCGAGGATCTCGAACCGCATTTTCTTCGCCACCGCCTCGCCGCGTGGTTTCCCGTCGCCTTGCAGCTTCTTGGGGTCGAAGGTCTTCACCGCAGTCCTGGTCTCAGCCACAGATTCCATGTCCGCAGTCGCCTTTCTCAATATGCGGAGCTCCTCCTTGGCATTGACCAAGTACTTCCTCGCCTTGTTCGAGTTCATCGTCAGAAGGTTATCCGCTGCGATCACTTCCTTGCGCTTGAGGGCCGCAGCTTCTTCACGGTCTTTGTGTTGTTGCAAAGCGCGTTGCACTTCCTGATCCTCGGAGCTTCTGAGTCGGAGCTTCCTTTCTTCCTTGTTGACTTGTGACTGTAGGTGCGCAACGGTGCTGAGCTGGCCGGCGTCCTTCAGAGTCTGCATCGCCGATTGCAACGCGGCAATGACAGCCGTGGATTGCTGGACACTCTCTGCCACTTCCTCGCTCACGGAGATCTCCTCGTGCTCCGGCGCAACTGCGGCGGCGTCAGGCACAACTGCGGCGGCGTCAGGCTTGTCGTCATCGTCATCGTCATTGTCGTCGTCTGTACCCCATCCCTTGTCGCTATCGGCGCTTTCGTCACCTTCATGCTCTTCCGCGTATGGGCAATCGCCATCTTGGAGCCAGGTGTCGTCATCCATCATCTCGAGCACTTTGTCGATGTGTTTGTGTTTGGGGTATGGCATGATGAGCCGCCTCACAGACGTTTCCGACCAGGGCAACCGACCTTCGCGGACCTCCTTCTGCACGTCCGCAACTGCGGAGTTTATGCGCTTCCTCATGCCCAACTCGTCCCAGAACTTCTTGGCCTCCCGGACGATCTGCGCGTCCAGGCTGGAGTCGCTCAGCGCTGCGGTGAGTCCCACCTTGAGGTACCCAGACGCAGCGTCCAAGTGGAGTTGTGTGTTGCGCAGAACCCCAATCATCATGTCCATTGCTTTCTCCGGCGTGATCTTGGGCACAACCTTTCCAGCCCGAAACTGCGACATCAGTTCTGCTGTCTCCTTCTCCTCATAGAACCTCTTCACCGCCTGGTTAAGGTCGGTGTCGCAAGTCTGTTGCACAGCCGTAACACCACCTCCCCACACCATCATGATGTAGCCTCGACTCCATGCCAAACGCCTCACGTTATCCGACAGATGCGGCCGGTGGTCGTCTGCGAACAGCAGGCGCCACTGCCGCTCTTCCGTCATTGGAGGCAGGTGGCTCGACAGGAAATTCAGGACGTCCGGCGTCCTGTACGAGCCTTTCTCGCTGGTCTGCACCGTAACCCAGTTCGGCGCTCCGCTACTTCGGAGGTGTTCTCTGAGCTTCGCCTGCATCCTTTCGCCAGACGCCTTGAAAACGAACTCAGTGTAAGGAGGGCCGTGATCACGGATTCGTGCAGCATTGCTGAACGTTGTCAGGTTTGCTGTCCACCTGGATCTTGTGGCGCCCACATCCTCCACTATAGGAACTGTAGTGCCCCGCCCCGCCACTGCGAGGGTACGTCGGTTCTGGCTCCCGCCCTCGTTGTTGTGCAGAGGCGTTTGGTCCCAGTTTTCCATTTCAGGGTCGTACTTCTTGTGCTCCAGGACGAAAGCGCGCAACCTGTAAACATTTTCCCATCCAATGCACAGGCGTTCCGCCATCACCTCTCGCGACACCTTGAACTTTCGATTTGGAGCCTTCATTGCCAGCCCGTATTCGGCCTCCCACCCGCGGAACCACGTACTGTTGAATTGCACCCCGTTCGTAGCGATCCCTCTCATAAGCTTCTCACGAGCGTACACTTGCAAGAGCTCCAAAGCTTTAGAGCGAACAAGTGACCGCGTGAAGCGCCCAATTGCTTTTCGCCGCGACTGCGGCGCAACCCCCTTTGCCAAAGCAGTCCAGTCCACCGCGTAACGCACTGAGGCGAACCACTCGAACAGCGCTTGGCGCACCCAGGGCACCTTGTAGTGCGCAACCTTCAGTGAACTCCTCCGAACTCGGGCAGCGCTCGTAACATACACTCGTACTCCTCGAGGTGCGTTCTCCCCCCGCAACTGCGGGTTGGCCCTAGAGCGGGTCTTGATCCACACCTCGTGCCACCGCCGCAGAGCCACACCCTTGTGCTTGATGGTCATCTTGCCAGTCCACCTTAAGCCCTTGATAAAGTTCGGCACGCATCCATGCGGCAAGCGATCTCCTGCCCTCCAGCCGCTCTCCTCGATAAACGTGTTGAACGCCCTCGCTGTCTGCATTCTGGAGGCCATCAAGTTTGGTATGACGACGAAGGTTGGCCGTCTCTTCGCTGGTCGCGCCTCGCGATCCAGATACTTGCGCACCTGCTCCTCTTTGACCGCAACGGGCAACTCAGCGATGAGACCTGAAATCACAGCGTCTGATGTGATGCGAGTAGACCACACGAGGGCATCCCTGACAAGCGACACTTCGCTACCATCTTTGGCTTCCACGTCCGCGACTGCGGCGCTTGCGTCTTCGATGACACGGAGGCCTTCAGTACTTTCTGGCGGAGGAGCATCAGCTGGTACATCAGAGCCACACATCTCTGTAACATCGGCCGCGTCCAGTTCCTGCGTGGCCACCATCATCCGGAGGAACCATGGCGTGTTGATACGGTTGACGATGTAATCTCCGATCTCCTTGGGGGAACAAGCTAATTAATTAATTAGAGCGATCATACCATCATCATGTATTAGTTAATTAGCTCCTAAACGAAAAGCACGTGTCCAAATATTATTTAAACAAAAACATAGTTAGCCCCTAATTAGCAATGATGAAATCATATTTCGCCCCTGGCGTCCTGCCGGATATCATTCCGCGTCTGCAGAGATCGCTCTAAGCCAGCCATCAGAGTCATCGTGTCAAGTCCGCAGTCTCCGTCCGTCACAGTTTCAACGACCGCGATGCGACGGTTGCTGTAGAACCCCGCGATGGTCTTGTCGTCACCTGGCACAGGGATGTCCATGATTGCCCCCGCAACATAGTGCGTGCAAAGTGAAAGGGGATGATCCGCGCTTACAGGCATCATATCAGCTGCTCCCCTGGCACTGGGGATCATACAGCAACAAATGCCGTCCACAAGACACGGTTGGTTGCAAGTCTCTGAATCCGCAGCCCATGGGCAATACGCGTCCACGAGATCGATTCGCGACTCACCTTCGTACATGAACGGCCGTATCTGCCGGCTCAAGGCAAAGCAAAGAAACGCCGAGTAGCCCACGTACGCACGAGGCTGACAAATCTTCCGCGACAGCGTCAGCAGCTTCTCCCACACATTGGCTGTGGCGCGCATTTTGGACGAGATTGGGATCGCCCCGGGGGCGCGAGGCTCCCCTGACTCGCTCGCAACTGCGGCGGAAGTCGGCGCAGGAAGTGGAAGTGGAAGCGCGGCGCGGCGCATCTGAAGCGCGACACCTTCTGGAGCAGACTTCGCAAGAGCGGCCGCGGTCACAGACTCCAAGTGGCCCGTCGTGCCCGCACTTGAAGTCGCTGCGCTCGCATCTGAGGCGGCCGCTCCGCAGCCGACTTCAATGTCATCCTCTGGACAACCCGCACTTGAAGCCGCTGGACTCGCATCTGCGGCGGCCGCTTCGCTGCAGGCTGAGGACGGGCCGGACTCCACAACTGCAACGCGCTCTGCCACTGCCGTCTTCGGCTCTGGCGCTGCAACTGCGGGGGGCTCTGGCGCTGCTCCCTGATCTGCCTCGCCGTTGCTCTCTGGGGGCTGGTCCGAGCCCGCGTCCGAGGACGAGGAGGAGGAGGAGGACGAGGACGAGCCGGACGCCGCAACTGCGGCGCACCCTTTCACTGCCAGCTCTGGCTCTGGCTCTGGCGCCGCAACTGCGGGGGGCTCTGGCGCTGCTCTCTGATCTGACTCGCTTTTGCTCTCTGAGGAGCCGGGCGCCACAGCTTCGTCGGACTTTGGAACTGCCACACCTCCGCTGGCAATCTTCGCTGCAATCTCTGGCGCGTCAAGCACTCCCTCCGCTGGCGGCAAGCACTGCCATGCGTGACACATGCGCACATGTCTTGGGATCTCCGCATAAGCATCATATTTGTTGTCTGGCCAGCGCCCTTCGCATGCCGCTTTCGGACAGAGGTGTATCTTAACTACGCTGCCGTTTTCCCGCACGCCGCCACTGCTGCGGATAATCGTGACGTGGCCTGAGACACCACGGTAGTTGGCTGTCAACTTGCATCCAGCAGTCCACCGACATTCCCACCACTCAACACCGATACCGTCGTACACCACAAAATCCTTGCCTCTTGCAGGATACGGCTGCGCCATGGCGTGGGTGCAGGAGCGATGACATGGCTCCGATTGCAGCTTGAGTGCGTGGCACCAGCATGACAAACCGCCAGTGGACCCATATGTGCCAAAACAAATAATAAACATAATTATGGACAGTCGCGAACATACTTAATTAAACGATTAATTAACAATAAGATTAACATTAAAACACACATATAATCAAGGATGACGATTCCAACGTAATTAATAAATTACAAGTTCCCTAATTAATTAATTATGTTGGTTTACTCTCGCGCCGGAGCGTTGCCTTTTGTTGCGAGCGCGCCCCACGCGATCGCAAACCTCATTTGATGAATTAGCTCTCATCGCCCACCGCAACCGCGGCGTTGGCCTGCGCCACTTCAGGACGCCTGGGTGTCATCCTCCTCCGCGTCCTCGTTCTGGCCCTCAGCGTTCGCCGCGTCATCCGCCGCGTCCGCAATCTTAGCAGCAAGTAGTGCATCGTCGATACGCTTCTTACACTCGATCAGCAAGAAGTGGCGCGTGGCATCTTTCTTGAGCTCCGCGGAGGCCTCCGCGAAGTTACAGCCGTACTTATGCACCTCGTCCGCAACTGCGAACTTTTGCTGCGTGAGCTTCTGCACGTCGCTCTTCAGCGATTTGCCCCTGAGGGCAGCAGTCTCGTCCAAGAACGTTGCCTCCCACGACGAGCAGAAGTCCCACGCGACGTGGACACCCTCCACATCGCAGTTCGTATCGAGCTTCGTGCCGGTCTTGTCGGTCAGAGGCACTGACCCACGCTCGAACTCGTCCTTGAGCCAATTCAACAGCCAAGGCACGTCGTCGAGAGCGATCCAAAGCTGGTTGGTGGACTTGGTGATGACACGAACGACTCGCGTATGCTGCTCCACGTTCGGGTGCGACTCGGGATCAATCTCTGGCATAGTGATGGCACCCACACTCTTATACCTCGGTCTCCGTTGTCTCTTTGTTGCAGCCTGTCGTTGTTTCGGTGCAGCCCGCTTGCCTTTCACAGGGGTGTCCAATACCACGTCATCGAGCTCCATCATTGCATCCGTCGCAACTGCGACGGGCCCGTGGACATCCTGATCCGCAGTTGCGGAGGTGTCTGCCAGCTGCAGTGCTGCGTATTTCATGCGAAGTGTCTCGATCAATTGCGTCCGCTTCAGCCAGCCGTTCGCTGCCTCGGGTCCACACGCTCCCTTGTACAGCCACTCACAGTTCTTGCTACACTTGACCATGGTCAGCTCACCACCGCCCGCAGTTATAATTTGTGTGACTTCGACTGGTACTGATTTCCGGAGGTAGCCGCCTTTGACGCACACCGAAACGTCCGTGTGAACAGGTGACCAAGTCTGCTTAACCATGCCAAGCGCCGCCGCGTCGCTACTGCGAAGGTCGCGCCGTCGGGGATACACGACTCTGCATGGGGATGAACGTGCGCTGCGGCCCAGTGAAGCTGCACTCGAGCTGCGGTAATGACAAACATACAATCTGCAATTTGGAAAATAGCCCCCATCACGAACCAGTCTGGCTCAGACTGGTTAATGGTTATTATGGTGCAACTAGTCTGACCCAGACTGATTACCCACCTTTGAATATAACTAACCAGTCTGGCCCAGACTGATTACACACCCTTGAACATACCTAACCAGTCTGACCCAGACTAGTTTAACCGGAGTTAGCACGAACCAGTCTGACCCAGACTGTTTCGGTATCGTTGTGTTTTTCAATTTCAATATTTTCATTTTACAAATTACAAATGGACACAGCTCCATGGATATTCAATTCAGATCCAGGATCATCCACATACAATGTAAATCACATCCATGGCACAATCAGTTCGACGACTCCATCTCCATGGGGTTTCAATTCATATACAGTGAACATGAAATTAAACGTCAGCCCCAGATGTGGTGCTGACTTACTAGGCTCGGGGTGTATATGCTCATGTTTTTGCTCCGGGTGCGCAACAAGCAATATCCTTGCACACATTCTCATTCATACGTTACATTATAATCACCGGCCTCGCGCGCTTTGGGCCGCTCACTCAGCATGCCCTTAGCTGTCTCCGGTGCTGTGGGCCGCATCCGGCCAGGCCAACCGACCCACGCAGCCACTCCGTGACTGCGAAGGATCCGCTCAATGCAATAGTCGCTGATGTCTGCCGCCGAGGGCAAAGGCAACGCCTCCTGGTGCAAAGGCACCACACCGCCACTGCGGTTGGGGCTCCTCCCCAGCCTCGAGGGCTCACACCTCATCTTGGATGGTATCGGCCGCTGCCTTATGTTTGCCGCTCGACTTTTTTGCAGATGCAGCTGCGCCACCAGCTTTCGACTTCGCCTCCGCCTTCCTTTTCTTCGCAACATCATCCCTCCAGTCCTCGGTCTGCCGCTTGGGAGGAGTCTTGTTCGCCTGAACTTGGCAAATGAGCACGTCGCCTTGCGTCAGCTTTTCTGGGTTCGTCAGGATGGGTATCTTGACTGCGGTGGTCCCTGCGAGAGATGTATCATGCCAGCCGCCCGCGGTGACCACAGATATCTCCGCGATCTCTGTCACAAGGTTGAAGTCCAACTGCGCGCCTGTGGGGGTCTGCTGTCGCCTCTTCAGGTCCGCCTCGGTCAATCTCTCCACGGCCCAAAACGGATGAAGGCTTTCATCCCCTGTCCAAGTCCACAACTCCACCCCTGCTTCGGCCGTATCGTCTGGAGCTGCCGCATCTGCGGCCCTTTTTGGCAGACGGAACTCAGGATTGACGTAGTAGGTCGCCGTCGCCGGCTTCTTCGGGTCCTTGCTCTGGGCACTCGCCGCAACTGCGTCGGTTGGCCCTGTCATCTGCGTGACCTCGATCGTCGCGCGCAATGGGTGGACGGAGGTCTTCAGAACGCTGCCAGACTTCGGGACGCATGGGTACAATACAATGCCGTTCTTAGGCACGTCCTGGTCCACTCTGACAGCCAGTTTCTTGCCGTCTCCCGTAGCGATCACACTCAGCGGCGCATCCTTCACCGGTCCCTGCTTGTGGAGAACCCGCATGACAGTGGTGATGGCAGCCATGTCGCTCGCCTCTCTATCCATAGTCAACGCTGAGCCGCCCTGAATCCACTCTTTCCATGGAATTAGCTTCCCCGCGACTGCGGAGTCGTCTTTCGTCACATCCCGGGTATCCTGCCCAGAAACTGCCTTAAACTCATCGTCGTATTTAATCACCGATGGCATAAGTCTGCGCCCCTCTGATTTCGGCATTCCTGGCCGCTTTGCACCAGCATCGTCAGATCCAGTGCCGCTGCGGAACTGTGTGTAGTCCATCCATTTGTCCTCATCCTTTTGCAATTGCGCTGGTACATGCACTCCGAGGCCCCAGCAGGTCTTCTGCAGCAACGCCCAATCGCCTGTTGTGCCCTCCATGAGGTCAGCTTTGAACGTCGTCAAGTTTTTCTGGCCCTTGAGATTGTCCTTCAGCGCCGCGGCTGCGGCGTGGAGCATGACGTTCGACATGATGGTCACAAGGGGTCGCGCTTCAACCTTACAGCCTAATGCGGGCCTTACCACACCTAACCACCAGCTCAGCATCGTCTGCAATGCGCCCAGTGCCGGTGCGGACATGTTCTTCCACTGCGGCTCTGGCGAAGGACACCAGCCTTTGATGGGCTCGCGCCGATAGGCACGAATCAAAATAGCCACCTTGACCCAAGGGACGTTCACGGGCAGCTTGTTCATGTCCGCAAAGGCACTCAGGGCAAGCCGTCTATGGGTCGAGTCCACGAAGTACGACCCCACCAGCAACATGAACCGGTTGAAGGGGGCATGATCGGCGCCTTGCAGCAGCACGAACTGGAAGAGCCCCTGGAAGTGCGGATCGTCCACGAACAGGTCCAACTCTTCCCGAACTGTAGCCTCAACCGCCTCGAACTCGACCTCGCGCGACTGCGCCGGACCGATGGCTCGCGAGATGATTCCGGTGAGCGCGGCGAGCGCCGTTAGCTCAGTGGTCCGCAGAGCCATCGATTGTCCCTTGTTCAACGCCTGAGATATCAGCGAACACGCGTCGGGCTCTTCTATATAGATCTTCCACGACAGAATCTCCATCTCGAGACCATGCTCAGCTAGCTCAATGAAGCTCGCGTCTCTCGCCGCAACTGCGGCGGCATTCAAGCACCCCTCCGTGTCGAGCATGCTCTGCAACTCAGCAGGCAGCTCCCACCGAGCACCTTGCTTGATGCACAGAAGGATGAGCAGCAGATGGCTGTGGCTGAGTGTGCCATACAACGTGTCCGTCTTCCCACCCCAACACTTTCCCAGCACGGTGCCAGTGCAATGCTTCTTGTTGAAGGCGTCGTAGCTCTCGTACTCACTCTTCTGATCCCTCGCAACTGCGGGGTTGAACTCCTGCATGTCTCTCGGCACCTCCTGGACACAGACGCCAGCGTGGTTCGCCTCCTCCAAGTTAAAGTTGTCCTTGAGAATGCCAATTCCGAGGCTCACAATCCTGTCGGGATTTGGATATACCCCTCGGCGGTTCATGGGGTGAACGCCGAGCAGGTCCAACGACAGCTTCCTCTTATATTGGCCTTCGTTGATCCTGTACTTCACTCGGAAAGCCATTGCTTTCTTCATGAGACCATCGTCCATCGGCGCAACTGCGCCGGCTCGGCGCAACTGCGCCGGAAGACGCGCAGTGATAGCAGCGTAATCCTGCGAGCTTGCCTCTCCGCGGGGAGGAGCAATGATGCGAAGCCTGCGCGTCGACACGCACTGAGCCAGAAAAGCCACGGGCAATGACAAGCATTTAACTGGTGACGGGGGAGAGGTGGGTGGGTGGCTTTTGACCTGCAGCACGAACTAATACAGAATAATTAGACACGCATGCAACCGAGTCCGAATGTGGACACAGATGTTGCGCTTGTTTTCGTTTTCCCTCGCGCACCACAACTGAGTTGGCATTTGCCTCCCGCAATCACGCGCGCTCACGAAGCCAAGATGCTTGTAATTATGATTGTACATACATACAGTACTACATACACACATGGGTCGGGGGTGGCCGCCCCCGGGTCCCACTGGCGGGAGCGCACAGCTGCCTCGCCAGGCAAAGGTAACATATGGCCTGCGGGCACGCACCTTACCGCAGCAGCGTGGGCGTGCACCGTTTAGCCATATTTGCCACTCCCCGACCCATGTGTGAATGTAGTACTGTATGTATGTACAATGTGTGTAATTAATTACAATGTATGCATTGTTGTGGCTCAACTCTGATTTACACATGATTAATTATGTATTGTTCCTGGCAACGTGGGCATTTAATTATAATGGAAAATTGGCAGCTCACTTGACCTGCTGCAACTCGCACAGTGCCTCACGCGCCCACTTCGCGACTGCGAAGGTTCCGCGTCCGGCTGGGCTTCACTAGCGACCTGCAACCTCGCACAGTGCCTCACGCACCCACGCAGCCACTTCGCGACTGCGAAGGATCCGCGTCCGGCTGGGCTTCACTAGCGACCTGCAACCTCGCACAGTGCCTCACGCACCCACGCAGCCACTTCGCGACTGCGAAGGATCCGCTCACGCCGCTCACGCTGTCGGTTCCTCGTCCGGCTGAAGCAGTTCGAACGCACCATCGTGCTGGTCCTCGGGGCCATCTTCCCACCAAGAGGCCTGGTCAGAGTCCGCATAGCTGCTACTCGAACTGCTGTCAACGGGTTGTGATGCGCGGGTGAGCTGCTCATACTCCTCCAGCGGCATCTCGCCGAGGCTCCTCCAGGCATCCATCATCGCTGCAAGGTCCCGCGCGCGCCTGCACTCGGTCGCGTGATTGACCTCTGCCTGCGCCACCTCTGTCCAATACGTAGGTGACGACGCCTGGGTCGATGTGCGCTGCCGTTTTCCAGGGGCCCAGTGATCAGTGACCGCCCGTGCCCACCGCAAGCACAGAGCGTGGTTCTGCGTGTGGTTGGCATACGCACCTGGAGACGCACTGCCCGGGGCGTTGCCTTTGCCCTCGGCGGCATTGCCCTTGCCCCCCGCAACTGCGGAGGCACTGCCCTTGGAGGCGAGGCCCTTGCCATCGCCTGACAAGAGCCATACCAAGCCATTGCCCTTGGAGGCGAGGACCTGTCCCGAGAAGGCGTTGCCCTTGCCCCCCGTAACTGCGGAGGCATTGCCCGGGCTGTTGCCCTTGCCTTCGGCCGCGGGTTTGCCCTTGCCCTTGCCCTTGCCCCCCGCAACTGCGGAGGCATTGCCCGGGCTGTTGCCCTTGCCTTCGGCCGCGGGTTTGCCCTTGCCCTTGCCCTTGCCCTTGGAGGCTAGC